>JAABUO010010809.1_pt1 | contig 10070 bp, 12 predicted proteins | sample 5559291 | NCBI WGS metagenome assembly JAABUO01 (sample SAMN10711878, study PRJNA513372) | rock metagenome | isolation source: Antarctica rocks | place: Antarctica: Victoria Land, Finger Mt sud
GGGTCCGAAGCCGACCATCGCGCAGATCACCTACCAGTTCCTGCCCGACCCGACCGCCGCGGTCCAGGCCATGCAGAACGGTGAGGTCCAGGTGATCGAGCCCGAGCATCCCACCGCCGACACCCTCAAGGGCCTGACCGCGCTCAAGGGTCAGGGCATCACCGCCGAAACCGACGTCTCGGGTAACTGGGAGCACGTCGATCTGGTCTTCGACAACAAGGGCCCGTTCGACCCGGCCACCTACGGCGGCGACACGGTCAAGGCCAACGAGGTGCGGCAGGCATTCCTCAAGACCATCCCGCGCCAGGACATCGTCGACCGGCTGGTCAAGCCGATCAACCCGCAAGCCACCGTGCGTGACTCCTTCACCCAGGTGCCCGGCTCCCCGCTGTACGACTCGATCGTGGCCAGCAACGGGATGACCGCCTTCGACAAGGTCGACATCGCCGGGGCCAAGGCGCTGCTGGCCAAAGCCGGGGTCAAGACCCCGATCAGCGTGCGCATGCTCTACTCGGCCACCAGCAAGCTACGAGCCCAGGAGTACCAGCTGATGGCCAACTCGGCCAAGGACGCCGGCTTCACCGTGGTCGACGGGAAAGATCCGAACTGGTCGGCAAACCTGCCCAACACGGCCAAGTACGACGCCTCGCTGTTCGGCTGGTTCTACACCAATCTCGGTATCGCGCAAACGCCACCGAACTACCTCGGCAACGAAAACGGCAAATGGGTCGGAGCCAACAATTATGGGCACTACAACAACGACACGGTCAACAAGATCATGGACGAGTTGAACGTGACCGCGGATGAGACCCGCCAGAACGCAATCCTCACCGAACTGGAAAAGCAATTGGTCACCGACAACTTCGGTACGACTCTCTACCAGCTCCCAGACCTCGTCGGCTTCGACTCCACCAAGGTGAGCAATGTGTCATCGGTCCCGGTCAGCCCAGGGGTGTTCTTCAACTTCTGGGAATGGAAACTCGCCGGCAGACCATGAACGTGGGCTGGTTCACACCAGTCCGCCACCACCCGGAGGCTGCCAGATCCCGTCGGTCCGGCAGCCTCCGGTTACTCATCGGGCGGATCAAAATCGGCGGCGGCGGCTTCCGGTTATACAGATGGACGATCGCTCGGCGATGGACGGCGACTCGTACATGGCCAGCGCCGTAGCTATTCAGCTGGGTTAATCGGCGTATCCTCATGTTCCGAAAGTACCTCCGGGATCATGTGTATGTGGTCAAACCATCGTGAGCAAGAAGAAGACAAATCGGCTGCAGCGGTGGCCGAGCCGAGAGCGGCGCGGTTACAGACGAGCACCCCTGCAGCCGGCCGCCCACGCATGCCCGGGTCGCGCAGCGAGGCCGCCGATGCCGAGCGGGGATGAGGTGCCGTCGAGCCGATACGACGACGACGCGATCAGCACCAGCAACGGATCGCCCCACCACCACCCGCCGGGGTCAACCTCAAATTCCCGAACATTCACATCGAACGATCGAGCCGATCCCGACCATACTGGAGCGCACATGCCACTCTCGAAAGCCATGGCCCGATTCAATCGCTCGGGCCTGAACCGGGTAACTAGACGCATCGCGCCCCGGCTGCCCGGGTTCGGTGTCGTCATCCATCACGGCCGACGCTCAGGCAAGTGTTACCAGACACCGGTCAATGTATTCACCACGTCCACCGGGTTCCGCATTGCCCTGACATACGGCGTGGACAGCGACTGGGTCAAAAACGTGCTCGCGGCGAAGAAATGCACAGTCCGAACCCGCGGACACGACATCGAAGTCACCGACCCACGGATCGCTATCGACCCGTCCGCTGCCGACATCAGACCCCTGGAGCGATGGTTGCTGCGAATGATGCGCGTGACAAATTTCCTCGATCTCACCCGCACATGACCGCCGCCGGCGACAACGGCGTGGAACCTGCGGCATCGTCTGCCAATGCATGGTCACCGATCCAGGTTGCGGCGCGACCCGACGCGGTTGCCCCTACGGTGCTTGGCATGACGCGGCGGGATGAGATCGGGACCGCAGTCGCTGTCACCATCAGCGGCGGCAGCGTCAAGGGGCGCCGCGACTTGCTCGCTTGCTGGGCCGGCACGGCCACCACCGCCCAGGCCCACCGGTGCGTTCTTGCCCACTACCTGGCCGACCTCGAAGACGACTTGGACGCGGAAGTGGTTTGGGTCGAAAAAGCTCTCGATGCTCATGGCCACATCAGCGACGCAGACCTCGCGCCGCTGGGCATGCCTGCCGCCGCCGGCCTCGCTCCCAGCATGCACCTCAACCTCGGCGACGTCCGCAAGGGCTGAACAGCGCCGGCCCGTGAACAGCTCGCTGATCACCACCGGCTGGGGGCCGCTGCACACCCTCGGTCTGAACATGGTCCAGTCCTTGAACCGGTACGCCGTGCACGATCCCGGGCAGGTGCGGCTCTGGAAGATCGTCAGCATCATCGGCCGACCGAGCGTGCTACGCATCGCGGCGCTCCTGGCCGTTGTGCTGTTGGAGGTGCGCCGGCGGCGGGACGCGGCGGTGCTGGTGGCCGTCGCGATCGGCGGGGCCGCAGCCATGAGCGGCATCGTCAAGTGCTGGTCAACCGGGGCTGTGAATTTGAGCGGTAAGCGGCACGTTTGCGAGCTATTCGGTTGTTTTGGCGACTCATATGGCCGTTCTGCCGTGGCACGTCTTACACTCGAACTAACGATCGCCAATTGTGCCATTTAGCGTGCAAAGAATCGGCCAGATAGTCGCCAATTCACAGTGCAACCGCTGCTTAACGTAACCGCCGGTACGTGTATCCTGAGGGTCTCGCCCAAGAACCTGGTGCGCTACACGAGAGGTTGCCCACGTGACGCTAGACGGCGATATGTATGTCAGACCCGGTGCTGGCCGGCAAAGCGAAGAGCAGGGAAGCGAGCAAGATGGTCAACGGCCGAACTCCAAGACCGAGCTAAGCCGCATTGAAGACGCAGCGGAGCGGTTTCTTGCTGCCCTTGGCGTAGACCTTACTACTCCGGGAACGGTGGGCACCGCCCGGCGGATGGCCCGAGCATATTCGGAACTTCTAACCCCGATCCCATTCTCGGCGACGACCTTCCCAAATAAGGAAGGATACTCAGAGCTGGTGCTTGAGAGAAGGATCCCCTTTACGGCGTTGTGCGAGCATCATTTCCTACCGTTTAGCGGGCACGCCTACTTAGGGTATCTTCCCGCGGAGTGTGTTATTGGGTTATCAAAGTTGACACGACTCGTTCAGTTTTTGGCTCGCTGCCCGCAAGTGCAAGAGCGTCTGACCCAACAAATCGCTGATTGGCTGTATGAGCGATTACGACCGCGCGGGGTAGGAGTCGTTGTGGTTGCTGAACACCAGTGTGTCGCTATCCGAGGGGTACGCGCCTCCGGTACGACCACCGTGACCTCTGCACTGCACGGGGACCTTCGCACTGATTGGGGGCAGCGAAGGGAGTTTTTCCAACTGACCGGAGCTGTGACGTGAGTCGTTGCCCAACTTTCGGGCGGATCGCCGTATTCGTTAAACAGGAGACCGATGTGCGCGAATGTAGCGGTGTGGTAACTGTGTCGTCTGCCAAATTATGTAGTTCTGGCGCAGGTTTCGTGATGATGTCTGAGTTGTGGTCGTGCGGCCCTTGGCTGCATATTCTGGGGACGGCGTTGGGTGTGTTGGGGTGCCGACGCCGTCGAAGCGGCGCTCGCCGTGCGGGGTGAACAGCACGGTTCGGGAGGCCAGCAAAGTGTCTGGAAGAGGCGCACCGCGCAGGTGTTGAACGGTGTTCCACCACTCCCAGTCGTCGGCGCCTGCCTACATCCGGGCAGATAGGGTCTTGCCGATGCCCGGCGCCCCGTAGCAGGCGCCGATGTAGCGGTTGCGTCGGACCGTGTCGGCGAACTCCACGAACCTGCAATGTTGCTTGGTGATCATGAACGGCGTGTCGGGTCGATCGGTGGAGCGGCTGGGGTCATCAAATGCGGCTGTGGCCATCGACGATTCCCCATCAGTTCTCTCGATACAGCTTGAGCTTGGTAACCGGCCTGTCCGGCTCCGGCCGAAACACGCGGTGCGCCGCCGGCGTCACGGCATCTGCCGGGTTGCCTGATGACCGCGGGCGCCGGCTCGCGGTCATCTTGAGCCGATCGCGCGACCGCTGGACAGGATTGCCGAGGTCAGCGCCTCCGTCGCCTCGTCGGCTGCCCGGGGGCCGGTCAGCAGTACGAAGTCGATTTCACCGAGGTCCGGTAGGCCTGTGGACGGTGGCAGCTCGATCAGGTCCGCCGGGCGCAGGCTGCGCGCGAAGATCGCGATCCCCAGCCCGGCCCGTACCGCGGCGAGCACGCCGTTGACGCCGCGCACCGTGCAGGTGACCCGGTACTGCCGGTTCTGCGCATCTAACGCCTGCACTCCCAGTGACCGACTCAGGCTGGGTGCGGCGTACACCACCAGCGGGACGGGTCGGTCTCCAGCCAGCTTGGTTCCCTCGGCCGCCGCCCACACCAGCGCGTCCCGCCGCACCAGCCGGGCCTGCCGGTCGCCCAGCTGGTGTTTGACGAACGCGAGGTCCAGGTGCCCGGACTCAAGCCGCCGGTGTAAGGCTCCGCTCTGCCCGACGGTGAGTTCGAGGTCGATCCGCGGGTAGAGCTGCCGGAAGTCGCGCAGGATCCGCGGGAGCGGGGACAGCGCTAGATCGTCCGAGACACCGAAGCGTAACCGGCCGGCGAGCACGGAGCCGGTGAAGTATGCGGCCGCGTGCGCGTTGGTGGCCGCGATCGTCCTAGCGAACCCGAGCATGGCTTCGCCGTCAGCGGTCAGGGTGACCGATCGGGTGTCACGCAGGAACAGCGGGCGCCCCACCGCCTGCTCGAGTTTGCGGATGTGCTGACTGACCGTCGACTGCCCAACCCCCAGCAAGACCGCCGCCCTGGTGAAGCTCAGCGTCTCGGCCACGGCGATCAGGGCACGCAACTGTTCAGGCTCGTACATCACCCTCCTATCGCAGCACACGATAACACTGATTTCATTAATTCTTTCCTGTAATGCCTTCCGGCGCGGGACGATGTGGTCAAGGAATGCCGAGAACACCCGACCGTCTGGACACTTGACCGTGACGTGCACCGCCGCCTTACCGAACGAGACCCAGCCGCAACCGGACACCCAGCGCATGTTCGCCTCGCTCGGTAGCCGCAACTTCCGCAAATACGTTGTCGGGCAGACCGTTTCCAACGTCGGTACCTGGACGCAGCGGATCGCCCAGGACTGGCTGGTGCTGACCCTGACCGGCAGCGCCGCCGCGGTCGGGATCACCACCGCGCTGCAGTTCGTGCCGACCGTGCTGTTCGGTATGGTCGGCGGTCTGGCGGCCGACCGGTTCGACAAGCGACGCATCCTGCTCGGCACGCAGTCCGCGCTCGGCCTGTGCGCGGCCGCCCTGGCGATACTGTGCCTGTCCGGCCGCGTGCAGATCTGGCACATCTTTGTTATCGCCTTCGCTGGCGGGACGGCGGCCGCGATCGACAACCCGACCCGGCAGGCATTCGTGCACGAGATGGTCGGCCCGGCGCACCTGCGCAACGCTGTCAGCATCAACTCGGCGATCTTCCAACTCGGCGCCTTGGTCGGACCCGCAGTCAGTGCGGTCCTGATCTCCCTGTTCGGGATCGGCTGGTCGTTCGCGGTGAACTCCTCGACCTCCGTCGTGGTGTTGATCGCGCTGGCGAAGATCCGCTCGTCCACGCTGATCCGGGCACCGGCCCTGGCACGCGGCAGCGGCCAACTGCGCGCGGCCGTCGCTGAGATCATCCGACGCCCCGAGCTCATCTGGCCGATCGTGTTGGCCGGGGTGTGCGGCTTTTTCACGGCTAACTTCGCGGTCACCCTGACCGCGTACGCCCAGGGCTTCGCCATGAGCGCGGCAGGCTACGGCCTACTGACCAGCTCCCTGGCCGTCGGGTCGTTGACCGGCGCGTTGCTGGCCGCCCGGCAACAACACGCCCGACTGCGGACGCTGGTGGAACTGGCCTTCGCGCTGGCGCTGGCCCAACTCGTCGCCTCGATCACCCCCGGCCCGCTGACCCTGTGTCTGGCACTGATCGGCATCGGCGCGGCCTGCGTGCCGTTCGGGATCACTGCGAACGCGACCGTGCAGCTGGCCGCCGGGGACGCGATCCGCGGCCGAGTAATGGGCGCCTATCTGTTGGTGGTGATGGGCGCCGCCGCCGCGGGCGGCCCAGTCATCGGAGCCGTCGATGAGCTGTTCGGCCCGCGGACCGGCCTGATCACCGGCGGGCTAGTGACCATCGCAGCGGCCGCCGCGATCGGCTGGCAACTGAGCAAAGCGACGAACACCCCTGTGCCGCTGCTGCTGCGGTCCGGGGTGAGCCGGATGCGCAGACAGCTGGGAGTGTTGGTCACGGTGCTGTCAACAGCCGCAATCCGCGACCGAAAGGATGATTGATCGACGGTTCAGGTCTGTAAGTTGCACGGTAAATGACACAGTTTTGGCGAGCAATCTAGCGGGTTAGCGACTTATTTGGCCGTTACCGCTGGCGACGACTCACCCTGGTGTTGCAACGCAGCGAGACGGCCAAATAGTATGCAAAGAACGCGGTAAATATCGCCAATTCATAGTTCATGTGGGCTTCACTAGACAGTGAACTCCCCTATATCCGCCTCTCCGGCCGTGAGCTGTGAAGCGGCCGGAGTCCTTTTTTCTCCGGACCAAGCGGCACGGAGTGGTTGGCTGCCAGTGTCGCCTCGATCGAATTCATGGTGCAGAAGCTGTCAAACTGTTTGAGACATCGGCTTGGTTGCGAGGTTTGTGGTGCGGGTGTGCTCCGAAACCGTGGGAGCGGCTTGGAGTACTTGCCCGCGTTGTTCTTGTCACGGTTGTCTTCCTTCACACGGTTCCTCCTGTCGCGTCTCCCGGCGAGAGCGGCGGGTGGTCCAGTAGGCGAACAGGTTGGGCTGCTCGGCTGTGCTGAGGCGCCACCGCGGGGCGTAGAACGCGTGGGCGTCGGCGAAACCCCCGGTCGAGAGATGTTTGTGCGGCGCCAGAGGGCAGTGTTCAGCGGCGGCATGGGGTGAGCTGGATCAGTCTCATCCGGGAACCGTTGTAGATCGCGACGGCGGGTGACTTTTCGAGTTCGGGGGCGAGAATGCGCATCCGGAACATGACGAAGTCACGCCCGGGCGGCACCGGGGGAATCATGGTTCGTGAGGCTGGCCACCCCAGGGCGATCGTGGTGGGTGGGGGGGTGCCCGCCGTCCAGGTGACGTCGACGTCGAGGAGTTCGATCTCGGTGTTCCCGCGGTAGATGAACAGTGGGGTGGGCCGCACCTGCACGTCCACGGCGTGCGCGAAGACCGCGGTGCGGGCCAGTTCGGTTTTGGACCACCGCAGGTAGGGGCCGAACCAGCGGCCGTCGCGGTCACCCGCCGCCGGCGGCGGCTCGAGGGGCCGGTAGCAGATGTCGTGGGTGACGCCCGGGTGGAGTTCACCCAGGGCCGCAGCCGAGTCGAGAGCGGTGGTGAAAGCGAGGATGTGACGGCCGGGCGGTAGCCATTCGGCGGGAAATCCGACTTGCAGACGGCCCGGCTCGGGCACCGGGCCGGGCCGCCCAGCTCGGTTGCCCGGTCCAGGGTGGGATGGAACAGGCCCCGATGGGTGTCGTCGAGGGTGATCTCCAGGTCGGGACACCGACCCCGCTCCGAAGAGAAATCCAGGGTCAGCAGGGTCGCGCCCGGGTCGATGATGTCGAACTCGACGATGATCCGGTGGCCGCGACAACCGCCGCTGGCGTCGAACACCCCCGGTTGCACAGCGGGCCACAGCTGATCAGGGGAAGCGGCCTTCGCGGGGTCGGCCCGCACGGTGATGGTGGGGAGGCCGCTTTCCTGTTCCCAGGTCGGGTTGGTGTTACTGCTGGCGGGGATGCAGGTCCAGATCGATGTCGCTGTCACGCTCGTCGCCTCCTGGGCGGTGCGAACCCGAACCCAGAGCGGTTCAGCTGCTCGGTAGTGGCCCCCCACAGTTCGAAGCCGGTCAGGGCAGTAACGGCTGCTCTTGCGGACGGTCAGGCCCTTGAGCGGACCTTCTGCTCGACAGCCCCCCGGCCTTGGTGTGCTCACTCAGCGAATTTCGCTGTGGCCACACCATCGTGGGATCCACCCGCCCGAACGGGACCGGACACCCGGAGTGAGCCCTTCCAGGACCGAGCCGGGCAGAAATGACTGGGCGGGGTCCAAGCAGCCGATCGGGACGACAGCCAACAGGACTACGCAGAGTAGATCACTCGTCACTATTCCCTGCAACCCGACAATTCAGACGATCCGGCGGGTCGTGAATCCACCCCGCCCACCCAACCGATTACCTCTTTGAGTGACCGTCCGCTTACACTCCGTGAGAACCGGGTGGGCCCGGTCGGCCCGACGGGCGACCGTTCAGGTGGTCGATGATCGGCAGCTGCCCAGGTCGGTGGACAAGGGGTGGCTGTGGTCAGCGTGCTCATCTATGACGAGCGCCGCGCCGCCCGTGACCGGTTGTACCAGGTGCTGGCGGCGGCGCCGGTCGTCTGCTCGATCGATGTAGCGAACCACGCCGACGAGCTGCTGGCCGAGTACGGCCGGCAACCGGCCGATGTGGTGGTGATCGGCACCCAACGGGCGCTGCCCTCAGGAATTGAGGCTATGCGGCGACTTTCGGTGTTTCACCCCGCGGCGGCGGTCATCTTGTTCGGCTCTGCCGATGATGTCGACTCGATTACCGCTGCCATGGTGTGCGGGGCGCGGGCGTTTCTACGCTGGGACGTCACCCAGCCCGAGATCTTCGCCGCGCTGGCCGACATCATCAGCCATACTCCGACTTTCGACCCCCGCGACCGCCCCCGCCCCGGTTCGGTCAAGTTGTCCGGACGGGAACTGCAGGTGCTGCGCGGAATGAGCCTCGGACACTCCAACGCCGACATCGCCGCCGCGTTGTTCCTGTCGGAGGACACCATCAAATCCCACGCCCGGCGGCTGTACCGCAAACTCGACGCGGCCGACCGGGCCCAAGCCGTGGCCGTCAGCATGCGCTGCGGACTGCTCACCTGATCGACCGGCGGCGATGCCCGGCCCGCTCCGGGATGCTTGTCGGGTGACCTAGCCGTCCCGGTCTCCCGCCCGCTCCGAAAGGCCAGGCCGCAGCCCCCGAAATGCCGCTGGACAGTGATCGGGAATCGATCGGTCGCAGGCAGCTTTCCGCGCTGGTCCGGGCGGGACAGGATTGCCCGGCGGTCCTGTTGAGGTCGCTGCGCACGCCTTTGGTGGTCCGCGGGTGGGGCGCTGCCCCCTGTCGGCCGGGGCGGTCGCGATCATCAGCGGAGCGTCGCGCCTACGATGCCGGCGCGCTGGCGTGAGAACAGGCCCCGGGGGCCTCCCTGTCCATCTAATCGCGTCTTCGAGGCGAGCGCCCTGGCATTACTGCGGGCTGCCTGGTCCAGCCCTTCCGTCTGCGGTCCCTGTTGAGTTGTGGGCATCCAGACCTGCGGCTTTCGCCACGGTAGTGATGGTAGAGGCTGATCAGGCGGTCGGCGGGCGGCGCCCTCAGGGGCGGGTGTTCGGGGTGAGTGTTCGGGTGAGCATGAGGGTGGTGGCGTTGGCGTCTTGGTCGTAGGAGGCGCCGCATCCGTCGCAGGAGACGGGATGGGTGGAGTAACGGCCGTCGTCGGGGTTGTCGTGGCCGCAGGCGGCGTGGCGGCGGGACAGACCGGCGGCGGGCACGGTGATGACCGGGACGTGGTCGCGGGTGCACGCGGCGATGATGGCGGCACGCAGACCGCCGGGGCGGCGATGGTGCGGAGGTGGGCTATGCGGCGTTCGACGTCGCCGGGTAGGTCGGTTTCCCGGCGGGCGATCTTGGCCAGGTTGGTGTCGTCGACGACGATGGTGCCGGCCTGGCCGGCCAGGGTGGCGGCGATCTGCCGGTAGAGGTCGTCGCGGTGGCCGAGGGCTTTGCGGCGGCCGTGTTCCTGCCGTTGCCACAGCACCCGGTCGGCGGCCCGCCAGGTTTC
>JAABUO010010811.1_pt1 | contig 10068 bp, 10 predicted proteins | sample 5559291 | NCBI WGS metagenome assembly JAABUO01 (sample SAMN10711878, study PRJNA513372) | rock metagenome | isolation source: Antarctica rocks | place: Antarctica: Victoria Land, Finger Mt sud
GTGATGATGACTTTGAGACGCTGCCAAAGCGCTGAAGGCAGTAATGTTGTGGGCGACACACCGTGTGCTGAATGTCATGTTTGACAAGTCTCAGAACATCATGTCTTCTTTGGTTTGGGTAGAGAAGTTTGCTTCCCGACCAACAATGTTATAAGTCAGGATGCAGCCCTTGTACCATCGGTCAAAAGGCGTGCTCAGTAGCTGGCCCAACACATCAGTGCATCATGATTGGTTAGAAGCTTGCTAGGTAGTTCAGATAATGACAGTGCTGTAAGCAAGCAAGTCCCTTGTTTCTGACATGCCTTGAACACCAGATTTTGCAGCTCTCAAGTGTCTAAGCCATTAGTAAGATTTGCAAGTGAGTGCTTTTCTGAGTTGTCATTTGTGACTGCATCGCAGTACTGCCTTGCGGTAAAGGGATAGTAACATCGCATAACATTGTTGTCCAGTATTTCATTGTGATGCCAGCTGGGAGGCGTCGTCGCTGTGCAGCAACACAAAGCGGTGTTTGATGCAGGTGATTCGAGCAACTTCCAGTAGTGGTTTGCATGATCAGTCGCTTTACAGTTTGCATGATCACTTGCTTTACAGAATGACTGGCACTACATGCTTCAGCACGCACTACTGTCTGCTTGATGGACACTGCCCTACAACACCTGACATTGCAGGCTGCATAGCTCAGCTTATCATGCACGCATGTTGATGCCGTGAATATCAATTTTTACAGTACTTGACACACCAATCAGTGTCTTGTCAATTGGCGCTGCACTTGTACCCCATAGTCACTTGAGCTCGAGCCTTGGCCCTAGCAGCTGGTGTGTCATCATCTTGCAGGACCCTGCCATCAACAGGAAAGCGTGAGTCAGGTGTCATAATCGAACACGATTCAAGAAACTTCACAGCATTGCGGAAACTACAATGCAAGCACCACTCAGCTACATCTCCACATGCCCGATGTGAATATCCAAATGGTATGTGAAACATTACCACGTTCATATACAGAGTGCTCACCTAGCCAGCTCCCCATCCCTGGAGAGACTAGAAGGCATCATGGGCCTCTGCGGACCATGTACTGAACCAGTGCCATGCCTTCTGCGCTTGTCAATGAAGCTGTGCTCTGCAGGACACGTCCGCAATATGTCAGCTGACAGCCTCTTCCTCCCTATGTCACCTACATCTGCAAAACACAAGCTGGATACTTCGACAAAGTGTGAATACTTTCAAAATCAAATCTGCAGCGCGACTGTGAGGGACCGCGTGTGAGCAGAAAGACACGCCTGACTGTGCAGTGCAGTATGCGACAAGGTATGAGTGCATCTATTGGGTGTGTACATTCTATAATGTTTTATGGGGTGTGCTGCCAAGCAAGCAGTACGCTGTCACCTGTGTGTAGTACAAATGCAAAAGTTGGGTAGAACCTGAAGTGAGAGGCTTGCAGCATGTCAACAGCAGAATTGCTAGGACAGAAGATTGGTGATGGTTGACAATCTGTAGGCGTGTCTACAAGTGCCCTGTTTTGTTGCCATGACACCATGCCATACTGGAAAAGCTCAATGCTGGCCAGTTGCTGCTTGGCAGTACCATGCTGATGCCAACAACAGTGCAGCAGAAACACAAACAGGCTGTGTTGTAATCTCCAGACTACACAGCTAGGGTCAAATGCATCAATTGGTCTGTGACTCACCAGTGTCAGGGCTGAGGACTGTCTCCACACTAGCTCTGTCTGCAGAGGCCTGCTTCCTCTTCCTGGGGCGCCAGGCACCTTCCCCATTGGCTACCTTGGTCCAGGCGTCATGTGAGAGTGGTCCTCGCCAGATTCTGCTGCTGAACTTGGAGACCGGTAGAAGCACTTCTATTGCATTGGTCTCTCAGCACGCTGCGCGCAGAAGGACAACCGTCTATGCTTGCCAAGCCATGGTGAATTTGTTGCACGGACCAGCATGACCACTGCTTCAATCACAGCCATGTTTCTAAAGCAAGCCTGAATGCTTCAGCGGTCTCAGCATCACATTTCCAAATAGATGAGTCAGCCGTTCACAGAGCATGCGAAGTGACGCAGATGTGTCGTCTTGACATGCCATGAAGTGCACCTATGAGACCATGATGCATGACAACAACCATAATAATCATGATGATAATAATAATAATAATAATAATAATAATGATGATAATAATAATAATAATAATAGTAATAATGGTAACACTAAAAATATTAACAACAATATAATAACGCCTTCCGGCTCATGACAAGCTAGGTACATGCAGGACAAGTCTTGTCTCTCATGATACATGTAGCATCCATACCTGGGAATCTGAGCTCAACCTCAGCTTGAGTCTCAATTATGACATAGGCCTTGAAGTAGACCCCAGACCCCGCCTCGAGCTCCGTCATGAAGTAGGGCTGTGACCCTTGGGGACAAACAACAGGGGGCTGATCACATGTCTCAGCAGACTGCGCCTGACCCATAGTCAGTCTGGAAGCAGCAGCAGCTGGCGGTGGGGGGTTGACTGGGGTGCCTGGGGTCAGCGCATATGTCTGCAGGAGGGGCCCAGTTGCAGCACGCATTGCAGCATGCAGAGTGGCGTTCTCTTCTTGAATGCTGGTGAGCTGCCTCTGTAGAGACCTCTGGCCTGCCTGTGCACTTAAAACTGCCCTCTCCCTCTGGGCCAGTTGTACCTAAGACAGCAGACACACGGCACTCACAAACAGGGCATCAACCTGGAAAATGTCTTTGCGTACTGATTTTTGGAGGAAGCCATGGTGAGTACTGCTTGTGAAGCATCAGAATGAGGCGTGGTGTCACGCTTGCTGTATACTGCTGCATACCGAACAATCAAAGAAGTTGTGGAGCTGCTGATTGCTACACATGAGACCAGCAACACTGATGCACAATCATGCCAAAGTGCAATGACAGTTGTTTGGGTTGCAAAACGCACAAAGCAGGAGACAAACCTTGAGGGCCTTTTCGTGCTTGTCAGCAGTGTCCAAGTAGCACTTGAAGAGGACCAGCTGCACTGTCATATCTGCAGTGCTGTCCACCAGGGCTTGGGTACGCTTCTGCAGGTTGATGAAAGCAATGCTTTGGGTCTGGATCTTCCTGTGCTGCAGAGCAGCAAGGTCACGCAGCTCTGCAAATGCATACAACAGAGTTGGCTTGGTGTGTTGCGTACCTGCTTTGCCCGCGTTATGGACAAACGAGGCATGCGTGTCCATGGCAGGTGTAGCATGAAATGCACGACACATGGTTTGTATGAGCATTGACAGTCTTTTTAACACATTGCAGAAAGCCAAAGCTATCTGAACAAAGCCACTTAGCCAAAGCCCTGCATTCACCTGGCAGAGGCAGCATGTATCCTCCAAAATATGCAGCCTGTGACTTTTTGTGAGTGAATGTTAGAACGCATGATCAGGACAGCAAGGGCTCTTGACATACCAGTGTAGTCCTGCTTGGTCTGCAGACATTGAGCTTTCCAGTGTTCTGTCTCACCAATCAGCGTCTGACATTGCCTCTCGCACTGTGCATGCTGGACCTCCTTCACGTGCAGCATACCCTGGTTGAGGAGTAGCTGGTCCTGTACAGCCGCTTTATTTTGAATACATACGGTTACAAATGACGTCTCAAGTCTGAAGCTTGTGGAGCATATTTCTGGTGACGAGTATGAAGTCAAAAGCTAGTGTCAGCTCATCTCTGCTGTTTTGTACTTTGAAACTAGTTCGGTCCCACACAGGCATGCAACACTCACCCTAGCTTCCTGCAGATCGTTCCGCAAACTCAAAACCATACAATCTCGACGATCGAAGATTGGGCTGCTGGGGCGGTATTGGAAGGGGGAGGTTGGACAGTCGGACGGAGAGTAGGACGGACTTGCAGGACAATACGGTGGACTCCCAGGCCAGTGCCAAGGGCTAGTAGTCGTATCGCTGGACCTATAAGGACACAAGTTTGTGTTGTGCAGTAGCAGCTGCCAAACAGGCTTGTTGCGCAGCACATCTTTCGGGTGTGTCACGGAAGAATATAGAAGTTGTTGGTCCCTGCAGGTATCTTCGTGCAGGTCACCAGATTACTCCATTTTGGGCCGACAAGGGCAAATCGGTGCTTAAGCGGCGGATTGAATTCTGTAGCTAACTTGCAGCGAGACGAGGAGCTCTATCCCGAATTCGTGCTTTTACATAAGTACGCCCTTAGTCATGACACGAGCGAGCGTGGGTCCCGACATGCCCGACAATGTTCAGGTGCGACAATGCGGCCTGTACGAGCTGAATCACAGTTTGAAGCGAGCGACATCTATATGCGCACATTGTTGCCGGCAGTGCCATTTGCATTGGGCAGTTAAAACATTGAGTTTTAAATAGCGGTAAATTTCACATATGGTCTCCCTGCGACTCCCTGCCTCGCCTCGCAGCAGGGAATAAACCCCATCAGTCTTGCAGCTATTCATGCTTCGTGTTCGGGCTAGTCAAACCACTTGCGTGCCCCCCGTAATCCAGCGTTGTACCTCGACGCAAGTGTTGAGAAGCAACTGCAGACGGCAGCAGTCAGGGAGCGTATCTGTGCTGGGAGCTGACTCGCCTTTCGGCCTTCCACCGCACACTACTACTCGTAGCGTAAGCAACAGGAACAGAAGACAAGTCATCAGAAATGCTGGAGGACCTGCTGGTGGCACCACCAGAAGCAAGAGTAGCAAGGGGAAAGAGGTCAGCATATCACCTTGCATGAAATGGTGCCAGCAGCATGGCATGAGACTTTGCAAGTAAGCATATACTATGCATTGATGGCGGGATCAGTCATGACCCATACTGCTGTGCAGGTTGACACGCCAGGCAAGAAATTGCTGGTTGGGGTGGCTATAGGATATCTTGCCTTGGTGCTGCTAGTGCCTACAGTCAATGTCTTTGTCCAGGTGACCATATGTCCCATACACGCTGTTCATGTGAAGTCAGAAATGGTGAAGCTGAGTGTCATTCCACCACGTGATGTGAACCTCAACATCCACCCTGCTGTCTTGCAGGCTTTTGCCAGGGGCGTTGGACCGTTCATCTCAAACATCACTGAGCCAGACTTCCTGCAAGCGGTAAGCCCTTTTGCTATCCACACTGCAAACATAGTCATTATCTGCTCTGTGCAACACATGTATGCGCATACGATGCTGCCAAGTAGACCCGTCTATGGGGCCACAAATCTCAGCAATGACCCTGTCTCTGCTGGTCCTGTTTGAGGCATGCCGATGCTGCAGATGTTGCCGCAAAGGTAAACAGCAAGCATAGATGAATGCATGTCTGCATTATGCATCCTCACTACTATCACCATCGCTGAGCTCTAACACAAGGCATATCATCTGATAGTTTAAGATGACATTCACGCCATCAGCAACAGCAGCATTTGAAAATCAAGTTTACCTGCACCCAATTTCATGTGATGATGCACTCATCCCATGGGTGCCTATGCAGGTGAAGATGACACTGCTGTTGTCAGCCGTGGCAGTGCCCATCAACACAGTGTTTGGCGTGACATGCGCTATCCTGATTGCCAGGAATGAGTTTCCTGGGAAGCTGATATTGACGAGCATGCTAGATCTGCCCTTCAGCATCTCTCCCGTTGTGACAGGTCAGCTGGCAACTGTTGCATCCAGACCTTATTCTTGTATGTTGCCATGTCTCTTTGCTTGTTGGACACCTCCTCTTCAGCCCTGGTATCAGGTCAGCTAGATGCTTCCATGTCATATGACACATACCAGATGCAATGAGTATTTGGGCAGCTGATATATGTCACGCCTGGATTGTGAGTGTGATTGTACAAGTGACAGTGCCAGTGTGAGCGCAAGTGTGTGTGTGTGACTGAGAGTGTGAGCGTGAGCGTGAGCTGTTGTGGTTTGCTGCAGCAAAGCTGTTGAGCCTCTGCCAAAATCGTTCTATTGTATGTATCCTGTCCTGGTTCATCAAATCAAAAACAGCGCTTGTCTTCACATATGGGCTGATGGCCTGTGCATTGACATAGTCTGCCTAATCAGCTGTGTCTGAACAGCCCTTGATGCATCAATATGTGAGTATCTGAGCTGACATTGACACCCTGTACAAATCAGCATTATTCAACCACCAATCAGCTTGCAGCGTAATGAGTAGCTCAGCTTGGCAGTGCAAGGCTCGGCTGTCTATCATGCTTTATGAGTGAGCAACATGCATTGTAGATGTGCGTTGCAGCAGAAAGCTTTAAAGTTAAGTGATAGCACAGCCATAGCCGTACATTATCCAGCGGCTTCATGTTATGGTTCATGGTAGCGCATGCACCGCAATACCACACCAACCTCAAATCCTATCATTGTTGCTTTGTTGCACCTTGACAAGACCTGCAGACGACAGAAGACCAGCAGCAGTGGGCTTCTAGACATGATGAACGCTGAGTAGTGATGTTTCTTGACCAGGACACTGACAACCCTGGCTCATCTGTACAGCCTGATTGGCTGAAGATGCAAATGCTCATCCTTCTCCTCATGAATGGTCTGGTGTGCACGCAGGGCTGATGCTGGTGTTGCTGTATGGCAGGGAAGGCTGGTTTGCGCCCCTCATCCGAGCCACAGGCTTCAACATTGTCTTTGCCTTCCCAGGTCAGCGTCAGGTCCCCCTGCAATTCAGACAAAGCATGTAACTGCACAAAGCCCATGTATGTCTGCTCATCAAGTCCATGCTGGAGGTGCTTGGTCCGTAACAGCCAGTCAGAGTTGAGGGGTAGCATTCAGGCTTGTGCAGCATTCAATCACGATTGTTCTTCGATATCTGTCAGAGGGGCAGGAGAGCTTTGCATTACCCACTGCTGTGATTCAGTCAAGTCCTGTGATGCATATAATGTGATTCTGGCGTGATCTTGATATGAATGAGCCCAGCTTGCACTTCACTCCCAGCTTCGACCTCTCATATGTCGCTGTCAGCCATTTCCCATTTCTGACTGCATGTATGCGTACAGGTATGGCCTTGGCCACCTTGTTTGTGACGATGCCCTTTGTGGTGAGGGAGCTGATACCCATTCTGGAGACCATGGACCTTGCTGAAGAAGAGGCAGCACGAACTATGGGTGCCAGCGACTGGCAGGTCTTTTGGAATGTCACCCTACCCAACATTAGATATGGACTGCTGTATGGCATCATTTTGACAAACGCGGTGAGAGTGGCTTCCTGCAGACATGAACTTGTTGCCAGATATGCACAGCGTTGAGAGTACTGTGCTGTCACAAGTCTGCACCAGAGTGCACATCTTGGCTACCTGCGCTTTTGACTATATGCACAAATCAAATAACATGCACTTTTGGGCTCAAGCTCCATGCATGAGTCAGGTGGTTGTTGATTCTTCCTGACACCCATACAAGCCATCTACACATTGAGTGCGTACCCCTCTTCGTCTGCAGCACGCATTTGTGCCACCTTGTGCATACCCTCACTCAGTTTGTTTGCATAAACAGCAGCAGCAACTTCTGCTTTCAGCCTGATGACATATGGCTCTTGATGTTACTATGGCTCTTGATGTTACTATGGCTCTTGATGTTACTATGGCTCTTGATGTTACTATGGCTCTTGATGTTATGCAGAGAGCCATGGGCGAGTTTGGAGCCGTGTCTGTCATTTCTGGAAACATTATTGGCAAGACGCAGACCCTCACTCTGTTTGTGGAGGGGTCTTACAAGGAGTACAACACTGAGGCAGCCTTCTCTGCTGCTGTGCTCCTCTCCTTCTTAGCTGTAGTTACGTTGTTTGTCAAAGGCAAGGTGGAAGCATCTGCAGAGTGAGTGTGCTCAATGTGTTCCCTGAGGTCAGGCAATTTGTTTGCTTTGCAGCTGCACATGATGGGCATCTTTGTTTTGTTTGGCAGCCAAGGGAGTCTGCACCCTTGTTGCATGCAGACATGCTGTCTCGACTTGAGGATAGTTGTGACGTTTTCCTGCTCAATCCCACCTTGCAACTTGAGTGTTCTGGTTGGTATGACAGGGCCTACTTAGGCTATTCTGGCTTCATGCCAACATTGTTGTGCGTTCACGGTCGTCAAAGCACTGGCACAAGACAGATTTGCGCTCATTACAGGGCACAACTTGTTGATTGCTGTAGCCACATGCAATTTGCACAGGCTAGATGGTGCTAGTATGTTCTGCAAGTGATAGGTACCACCACACTGGTCTCATGCCGTAGAGTTCATCATCCACAGACTGTCCTTCTTTAGCATGAGCAGAACAGACTTGTCATGGTCCGCGTGTCGACAACGCTGTTGCAGAAGGCAGCAGTTGCTGTGACAGCACACTTAGTCACTCTTAGGGATTGGCCTGAAAGGACAAGTGTGGGCGCTGACTTTAGTAGAAGTATGTCGTTGCTTTGTGTGATATTGATGAGGCGTTTTGTTGGTCAGTGTAGCAGAGTGATGAGGCACTGTTCACTTGAATGTAGCTGTGCGTGAAGTAAAACATTATTCCTCCACAGATGCCATCAGTCCTTGACAGGGTCTCAAAATGTGACGCATTGTTCCTATTGAATAGTCACCTGTCAGTGTGCAGTGACGCTCATTGAACCAACCAGCTTGAGTGCAAGACACAGCGCCAGCAGTGCTGTGGGCAATGTGCTAAGTTGCAGACTCCTCATTGTGGCTTTTGCACATGACAGAGAACATGACTGGCATGGAGCAAGCTATGCCTTTCTGCTGCTTTCTTCAGGATGCTAGTGCTTCTTGGCTGCAGTGAAAGCCTGTATGTCGTCCTCAACTAGTCAGCGTGGTCCGTGTCATCTACATCTATTTCATCCTCATCGATAGGAACAAGCTCCTCATCGTCTGTATCACGTCGCAAGCTTAAGCCTGAGCTTTTGAAGCTGAAGAGGGTCTTGGCCAGATACAGGCCCATGCAGCAGAGCAACCCAAAGATCAGCACATGCTCCATCTTGGAATCGGACAACTCCATGTCTTCAGCAGTGTTCTGAATTTAGGTCCTGCAGGCTCTGTGCTTATGTGTACAACTGTGTGCAAAAAGGTGCCAGTAGTTCAGATTAACTCTGGTGCTAGTACAGAGAGGCAAGATGCGCAATATATCGCTTACCTGTATGCCACCAGCGACAAGCTTTGCAAGCCCTGGCCGTGCTGGAACAGCAAAGACAGGTGTGATCAGACCATCCACTAACACGAGCTATAAGACAGAACCGATTCGCCGAATAGCAAATGCGATTTTTTGTTTGATCTCAAGTTACATTCGATGCGCAGAACGCGCCCTGTCCGAGGAACGGCTCGAATAGGTCGGGTGACCTGCATGCATTGGAGGAATCTGGATCCAGCAAGTTGCACAACTGCAGCTGGATGTGGCAAAGCCGTTGCGCTGCAATCACTTCGCCCTGCGATAGGCTGCTGCTACATGCATCATTGTGATGTGATCAGTTTCAAGACAACGCACTAGGTACTGGTGAGGCAGGACACATTACTTTGCACCGCTGATCGAGGGTTTTTGGCTGGCAACTGCAAGGGTGAGGTGCCATAAGCAGGCCAAAAAGTCAGCGGTTACGAATCAAACCGCATCACAGCCGTGCAAAGATGCTCAGTAGCAGGGAAAGTGGTGTCCATGCACCTAAAGCTTGAAAGGTCAGCTACTGAACGTCCGCACCAAAACACTGCTTCCTTTGCCTCTCTGCTGTGACTAGTTGATCTGTCGGCGCAGAACGTGGTCATTTCCAGGCTTAAACGAGAAGCTGTAGCTGGACAACTTTCCAAACTTGACGGTAGTGATGCTTCGGAAGAAGAGTCTCAGACAATCCTCTTTTAGAGATGCTTGCCAATTTCTGATCCTGAGTTACGGTGCAAGCTTTTTGACAGTCTGGTACTACCCATTTTGAGCTATGCTAGCGAAGTGTGGGGTGTTGATGAAAAGATAGGTGACGCTGCAGAGCTACTGCATAGACAATTTCTGAAGCACATACTTGGTGTTAGGGACAGTATTGCGAATGTCATCGTACTAGCTGAATTAGGCCGTTTCCCTTTGTGTTTCCATTGGTGGCAACAAACTTTGCGATATCATAATCGCATCAACAATCTGTCTGATGATGAACGTCTCA
>JAABUO010010812.1_pt1 | contig 10068 bp, 9 predicted proteins | sample 5559291 | NCBI WGS metagenome assembly JAABUO01 (sample SAMN10711878, study PRJNA513372) | rock metagenome | isolation source: Antarctica rocks | place: Antarctica: Victoria Land, Finger Mt sud
GGAAAAAGTGGATGCCAACGCCATCGACGCCACGGCGCGCGGCGCTTTGGAGGGCCTCGGCCTGACACTCAATGTCGGGGCCGTGCTGATCGTGTTTGTGGCGATTGTGGCGATGATCGACGCAGGCCTGAAGGCGGGCGGGAACGCGCTGCACGTGCCGGGCCTGTCCTTGGAAAGCATCTTGGGCTATGTCGCCCGTCCGTTTGCGTGGCTGATGGGCATTTCGTGGCATGATGCCGTGCAGGTCGCGCCTTTACTGGGCATCAAGACTGCGGTCAACGAGTTTTTGGCCTATTTGCAGCTTTCGCAAATTCTGGGCAGGTCACCGCACTTTGTGTCGCCACGGGCGGTGATTATCACGGCCTATGCGCTGTGCGGGTTTGCCAACTTTTCCAGCATTGCCATCCAAATCGGCGGCATCAGCGGCATGGCCCCCACCCGGCGTCATGACTTGTCGCGGCTGGGCCTGACCGCCATGATCGGCGGCACGATTTCTTCCTTTATGACCGCCTGCGTGGTGGGTGTTTTATTGTAGCAAGAAACAAAAAGGGAAAGGGCGCACCAGCAAACTGCCCTGCTCCGCCGAAAAGCGAAGCAGGGCAGTTCTTGTGTTGGGGCTGGCGCGGATGATGGGACTTGAACCCACAGCCTCTGCCGTGACAGGGCAGCGCTCTAACCAATTGAGCTACACCCGCAATTGGCTGACGAAAAACAGTGTACCTCTGACTTGTTTCTCCTGTCAAGCCCCGCCGCGAGGAAGAAGCGCATGATTCGCGCTGGTTTTGACAAGGCTGTGCGGCAGGGTTGCTCCGGCATATCTCTGGAGCAGCAGCGGCTTATCAACGACGGAAGAAACTGTTCCGTCGTTGGTACAAGAGTTGAAAGCCTGGGATACGCCCGTGCGAAGGGTGTCTATCGCGCTTGGCTGGATACTCATTCCCGGCCCATGGGTTGACAACTCCGGCTCGCCCATGTATAATAACTGCCGTAGGCCGTTGTGGCTCAGGGGTAGAGCAGCTCTTTCGTAAAGAGCGGGTCGGGGGTTCGAATCCCTCCAACGGCTCCAACCAAGACGCCGCCGGGCGCTGAACTCTCAGCACCCGGCGGCGTTTGCTTTGGGCGCACTGCGCCTTTGTTATGGGCGCACTGCGCCTTTGTTATGAGGAAAGAACGCTGCCGATGATTATCAGCGCCAATCCCGCCACGGGGGAAATCCTGCAAACCTTTTCCTGCCTCTCGCCTGCTGAACTGGAAAACAAGCTGGCCCTGGCGCAGAGCACGTTTGTGTCGTATCGGCGCAGCACGTTCGCCCAAAGATCAGTTTGGATGCACCAGGCCGCGCAGATCCTCGATGACGAGCGCGAAACCCTCGCCTGCACGATGACGCTGGAAGTCGGCAAGACAATGCAAGCGTCGCGGGACGAAGTGGCAAAATGCGCTGCCGCCATGCGCTTCTTCGCCGACCATGCCGGGGCGTTTCTGGCCGATAAAGCTATAGGCAGCAGTGCGGCGAAAAGCTTTGTTCGCTACGAGCCGCTCGGCCCGGTTTTAGCTGTCATGCCCTGGAACTTTCCACTGTGGCAGACTGTGCGTTTTGCCGCGCCCGCGCTGATGGCGGGCAATGTCGGCCTGCTCAAGCCTGCGGAAACCGTGCCTCGCTGCTCCCTCGCTTTGGAGGATGTGTTCCTGCGGGCCGGCTTCCTCCCAGGCGTCTTTCAAACCCTGCTGATCGAAACCGAGGCCGTGGCGGGCATTTTGCGCGACCCGCGCATCAGGGCGGCGACGCTGACAGGCAGCGAGGCGGCAGGCCGGGCAGTGGGCGAAGGCTGCGGCGCGGCCCTCAAGCCGGTCGTGCTGGAACTGGGCGGCAGCGACCCCTTTGTCGTCATGCCCAGCGCGGACATCGCGGAGGCGGTACGGGTCGGCGTGCAGGCGCGTACCCAGAACAACGGGCAGTCGTGCATTGCCGCCAAACGCTTCCTTATCCACGCGGATGTGTATGACGACTTCGCGGCGCGCTTTACCTCTCTCATGGGCACCTTGCGAGTGGGGGACCCGTTAGACCCGGAAACCCAGATCGGGCCGCTGCATACATCCCGCGCTCGCCAAACATTGGATCGGCAAGTGCAGGACAGTGTTCAGGCGGGCGCGCGGGCGCTTGTGGGCGGACACGAGGTTGACGGCGTGGGGTTTTTCTACGCCCCCACCGTTCTTTGCGACATTCCCCCAAGTGCGCCCGCTTATCGTGAAGAATTGTTCGGGCCTGTCGCCCTGCTGTTTCGGGTTTCGGACATTGACCACGCGATTGTCCTAGCCAACGACACGCACTTTGGCCTAGGCGCAAGCGTTTGGAGCCGCGACAGCGCGGAGCAGGAGCGTTTGGTTGCCGAACTCGAATGCGGCATGGTGTTTGTCAACGGCATGGTGTCGTCCGACCCGCGCCTGCCCTTTGGCGGCATCAAAAACTCCGGTTTCGGTCGCGAATTGTCTGCCCCCGGCATTCGGGCGTTTGTCAACAGCAAAACCGTGTGGATCGGGCCGGCAAGCATCACTTAAAGAAGCAGGAGCCAAGAACCATGCCGCTGAACCGCCGCGTGTTTGAACCTCGTCCGGCCGACAATGGCCCCCGGCAGCGCAGCGCCATCGGCATTGCCGCTGTTGTGCTGGCCGCTCTTGCCTTGTGGGCCTGGATGGGGCACACTCAGCCGAACCCGTCTCCCACCGTTCCCGCGTCTCCCACGTTTGTTCACCTGCACAAGTAAACGCCCATGCTGCTCACTCAACTCAAACAGATTGTCGGCCCGGATGGGGTGCTGGACGCGCCCGGCGAGCGCCGCACGTATGAAGGCGATGCGTACCCCCTGGAGCGTGCCCTGCCGCTTGCCACTGTTCTGCCGCGCACCACAGACCAGGTCGCGCAGGTTGTCCGCGCCTGCGCTGCGCACCAGGTTCCGTTTGCCCCACGCGGGGCAGGAACGGGGCTGGCCGGAGGAACTGTCTGCGCGGGCGGCATTGTGATCGGCCTGGCCCGCATGAACAATATCCTGGAAATCGACGTGCGCAACCGGCGCTTGACGGCGCAGGCGGGAGCCGTCAACATTGCGCTTTCCAAAGCTGTCGCCGACCAGGGGTATCTGTATGCGCCCGATCCGTCTTCGCAGGGAGCCAGCACATTGGGCGGCAACATCGCCAACAACGCGGGCGGGCCGCACACGCTCAAATACGGCGTGACGGCAAACCATGTGCTGCAAGTGGAGATTGTCCTGCCCAATGGCGAGATTGTCCTGTTGGGCGACAAGACCGAGGATGCCAACGGCTATGACTTATTGGGCCTGACCCTTGGGTCGGAAGGGACATTCGGGATTGTGACCCAGGCGACCGTGCGCCTGACCCACCTGGCGCAATCGGTGCAGACTTTGCTGGCCGTGTTTGACACCGTGGACGATGCCACGCAGTGCGTGTCCGACATTGTTGCCGCAGGCATTGTCCCCGCCGCATTGGAAATGATGGATGCTGTTATCCTGCAAACCGTAGAAGACGCGTTTGCCTTCGGCTTTCCCCGTGATGCCCAGGCTGTTCTCATTATCGAGCTGGACGGCCTTCAAGCGGGCCTGGACACCGTGGCGGGGCAGGTGCGCCAGCTCTGCACCCAAAACCATGCCCGCGACCTGCGCCATGCCCAAACCCCGCAGGACCGGGCAAAGCTGTGGGCCGCCCGCAAAAAAGCCGTGGGCACTTTGGGCCGCCTTGCGCCGTCGTGCGTCACCCAGGATTGCGTCATTCCCCGCTCTCAGCTACCTTTTATCCTGCGCGCGATTGCCGAAATTGGAAAGCGCTACGATTTGCGCATCGCCAACGTTTTTCATGCCGGGGACGGCAACCTGCACCCCGTGATTTTGTTTGATGAGCGCGACCCGGCCCAGGTCAGTCGTGTCCTGGAAGCGTCCCGCGGCATTCTGGAATTGTGCATTGGAGTGGGGGGAACATTGACCGGTGAGCACGGTATCGGCGTGGAAAAACGAGACTTTATGCCGCTGCTTTTTTCTCCCCCAACCCTGCGCGCAATGGAAGGCGTCCGGGCCGCCTTCAACCCCGACGGCCTGTGCAGCCCCGGCAAAGTGCTGCCGACAGCCCACGGCTGCGCGTACGAAGTGCGCCCGCGTGGGGGAGCCGTCAGTGTCTGATTGTTTGCGATAGCCCCGCAAGGCGCAGGGGAAACCGCGCCGGGCAGACTGGAAAAACCATGCTGGCAACCCGAATTATCCCATGCCTGGACGTGCAAAATGGGCGCGTCGTCAAAGGCACCCATTTTGTCAACCTGCGCGATGCCGGAGACCCGGTCGAGCGGGCCGCGCTGTATGACGCTCAGGGCGCGGACGAATTGGTCTTCTTAGACATCACGGCCTCGCACGAGCGGCGCGCCCTGATGTTCGATTATGCCCGCCGGGTCGCTGAAGAAGTCTTTATTCCTTTTTGCGTCGGCGGCGGCATCGGGAGCGTGGCAGACTTTCGGCGCATCCTCAAGACCGGCGCGGACAAAGCCAGCATCAACACCGCCGCCGTCACCCGCCCCGAACTGATCACCGAATGCGCCCGCGAGTTTGGCGCGCAATGCGTCGTGGTCGCAGTCGATCCCAAGCAGACCGGACGCACGCCATCCGGCTGGGAAGTCCACATTCACGGCGGGCGCACCCCGACCGGCCTGGATGCCCTGGACTGGGTGCAGCAGATGCAGGAGCGGGGGGCCGGCGAGATCATGCTGACGAGTATGGACGCCGACGGCACCTTGTCCGGCTACGATATTCCCTTGACCCAGGCAGTCACCGCTCTTGTGACCATTCCGGTCATTGCCAGCGGCGGGGCAGGCTCCTTGCAGCATATCCTTGACGCCGTGACCGTGGGCGGCGCGCAGGCGGCTTTGGTGTCCAGCATTGTCCATTACGGCACTCACACCATTGGGGAAATCAAAAACTTTCTCGCCGCCCGCCAAATCCCCGTCCGCCGCGTACAGCCCCCAGTCACAGACGCGCCTGGTGTATAATAACCCGGTATTTTCAAGTTCACCACGACACGAGGCACGAATGACGCTTTCTACTTCGCGTACGGAAGAGCAGGCACAGCGCGTATTTGAACGGCGCATGGCGCGCCGTTCGCGGCGTGTGTGGGGGAGGCGGCTGACCAATGCCTTTATTGTTTTTCACATCTTCGTGCTGGCAGTCTGGCTGATGCCGTACAATCTCCCGCTTGCGCAAAATCTGCTGCCGCCGGACGGCGGCGGGTGGGTGCGCGGTTATGTCATCTGGAGCGGCTTCGAGCAAAGCTGGCAGATGTTTGCGCCCAATCCCGACACGCACGACCTGACTGTTGTCGCCCGCGTCACATTCCAAAACGGGCAAACGCGCGACTGGCGCTTTCCCCGCATGCGAGATATGGGCTATGGAGCGCGATACCAACGCGAGCGGATGCGCAAGTTCTTGGAAATCGCCGATTACCACGAGACGCTGTGGCCCGGCATGGCCCGCTATGCCGCGCGCGCGTGCAACACGGTTCCCGGCAACCCGCCTGTCGCCGTCACTCTTGTTCGTTATCTGCGCGATGTGCCGCCGCCGGGCCATGTTTTGCCGCCATACACGCAGCAGGAGTTCTTCCGGGCCATCATCGCCCCGCAGGAGCTGCACTGAATGATCCGCCGACTATGGAACCGCTGGTGGTATGGCGAGATTGAGGCCGGGCCGCTGGGGCTTACGCGCATCGCGCTGGGGCTGATCGTGCTGGCCTACATCGCTCTGCTATGGCCCGAGCGTCTGCTTTGGTTCTCTGAACAGGGCTTGCTTCCCGTTGCTTCGTCCGACCTGTTCAACGAGCGCAACAGCTTTATTCCGCGCCTGGACGTTTTGCACGCGGTGACTTCGCCGCAGGGCCTTGCCGTCTTCTTTGGAATATTTACGCTGGCCGTGTTTCTATTCACGATAGGCTTGTGGTCACGAGGAAGCGCCATTGTTGTTTGGGTGTGCCTGCTGTCGCTGCACAACCGCAACGTTCCTATCCACAACAGCGGCGACATTGTGATGCTGGTGATGGTGGCATACATGGCATTGGCGCCCAGTGGCGCGGCTTATTCATTGGATAGGCTTTGGCGGATCAAACGAGGGCGCGAAAGGCAGACAATGCCTTTGATTGTTCCCTGGGCGCAGCGTCTCATGCAGTTGCAGATTGCAACTGTTTACCTGTGTACGTCGCTGTCTAAGCTGACCGGGTCGGAATGGCGCAGCGGCATGGCGGCGTACTATCCGCTGCATCTGCCCGACTCGGTGCGGTTCCCGGTGCCCTGGGCGGATGCGCATCACCTTTGGCTGATCCACATCTTGACCTGGGGAGCCATTGCCATCGAGATGGCAATGTGGACACTCATCTGGATCCCGAAGCTTCGGTTGTCTGTGCTCGCCGCAGGCGTTTTGCTGCATTTAGGCATTGAGTACAGTCTCAACGTTCCGCTGTTCTCGGCCCTGATGATTGCCTCTTACGGCATCTTTCTTACACAGAGCGATCTGACACGGGTTCAGCAATGGTGGGGCAGGAGCCGGCAAAAAGTTGCCAAAGTGCGCCCGCATAACTTCCGCTGATACGGTGGCTGTACTGTGTTTCAACCCCGCGTGGTCGGCTTTGGCGGGGCGGGGAGAGGCATAGTTTCCACCTCAGACACGGCGCGCAGCAGCAGCGCGCGGGCGCGGGTCTTGGCATCGGACGGCTTCCACGCATCGGCGGGGGATGCTTCCAGCGCATCCAGGACAATGTCGCGAGCCTGGTCGATGCCGTTCTTTTTGCCTTCGCCGTACTGCCGGCGAAAGTCCGCATAGTCTTCGGCAGGCCGCACCAGTTCCGGTTCCCACCGATGATATAAAACCAGGGCAATCACCGTGCGACGCAGGGTCTCGTCCGCCGTACGGGTCTTGTCCGTGTTGAAGATAGCATGGACACGCTCCGGGGTGCCGAACGCGGCACGGGCGAGAGAAGCCCAGGTGGCAATGTCGGCCAGCCGGTTCTGCACTTCCGCCAGCGGGGTGGGGTGCCACTCTGCGCGCGGCTGTTTGGGACGTCCGGCAAGAAACAACACCGGCTCGCGGGTCTTGGGGTGGACACCGGCTTCGGGCTGTTTCAGCGCATCCAGCAATTGACGCTGGCGGCTGTCCAGCCAGTCGCGCACACCGGATAAGCCCAGCGCCTTTTGACGATACCGCTCAGCTTCGCGCGCGCCAATCGCGCTGATCTCATTGAGATGATGGGTTTGCAGAGCCTGGGTGGCGTCTTCTACGCTTGGCCCAAACGACTCTAGTCCCGCGCGCAAATAGAACAAGACCCGCCCTGCCGCGCGGGCCATGTCGGCTTGCGCGAACGATGCCATGGCGACTATCTCCTGGCGCAGCAGGTTTTTAAGCTGGTCTTCCAGTTCAGCTTTGCGGGCGGCTGTTAATCCTGCCGTGGCAAGGGCGAAGACGGGATCGCCGCCTTCAGGAATGAGTTCTTCCAGGGGAGACACGGCGCTTTGGGCATCGGGGTCGGTGGGAACGGCGTTGCCCATGCCCGCCATGCCGGGCAGGCCGAACGGCGTCTGGGTCAGCTCTTCCAATTCGTCGGGCTGATCTTCCAAACGCTTGGAAAGGTCCAGGGCCAGGTTAACGGTTTCCAGATAAAGTTCCGGCACAAAGTCCAGCACTGACGCAAGCACGGCCCGAATGGCCTTGTTCTTGAACTGGGCTTTGGCGAGCAGTTCGGTCGTGTCCGCCATCAGCAGCTCGTCGATGGAGGAATGGTACTCGTTGGTCGTCAGTAGCTGACGCCAGCGCTGGGCCCGCTCGAAATTAAGCAGGCGCGGCAACGCGCGCCGTACGTCTTTGTCGGTGAGCAGGATATTGGCGAGATCGGTGGCGGTGAGCAATGAGGGCAGCATGGCTCCGGCTAATGTGCCTGACGACACCACTCGTTCCAGCCATGACCGTCCCTGTTCAAACGTGCCCAGGCTGACAATCTGCGTGAACTTGGGCGCGGGCAGGTTGGCGATCAAGGCCGTGTTTTGTTCGGGGTTGCTGTCGATAATGGCGGCCACCAGAGCGGCAGGCATTTCACCCAGCGCTTGATAACGCGCTTCGGCGGGCAATGCAAGCAGCATCTGCGATTTTTCCGCAAATGTCGGCGCGGCAACAATGTCCGAAACTACGACGGACAGCGGGTTTTCGCCTTCGGCAGCGGACGGCGCGAGACCTGTTTCGACGGGTTTTTTGTATCTGAACTGCGGTGTTTGACTCATGAACCCTCCCGAAATCGCACATCAGTGTACCCGATTTTGCCGCCGAATGGGGTCAGGCAGGAATTGACATCGTCCGCGTCGTATGGGCGCAACAACACCCAAAGGCAACACCATGCAGCATGAACACATTCCGGTCGGCCCGGATGCTCCTTATGCGGTCAATACCATTATCGAAGTGCCCAAAGGCGCGTCCAACAAATACAAGTACCAGCCGCAATGGAACGTCTTCGGGTACGACCATACGTTGTTTTCGCCGCTCTACTACCCGTGCGACTATGGCTGGATTTGCGGCACGCACACGCGCGGCTCGCGCAAGCCGCTCAACATCCTCGTGATGGGAAGCAACCCGACATTTTCAGGCTGCCTCGTAGTCGCGCGCCCGGTGGGAGCGCTGCTCATGCACGACCACCGGGGGGAAGACCACAAAGTCTTGTCTGTCGCGGTCGCCGACCCGCGTTTTGACGGCATCCGCTCTTTGCACGATCTGTCCCAGTACACATTGCTGGAAATACAGCACTTTTTTGAAATCTACCAGGTTTTGGAGCAGCGCGAAGTGTCCATCGGCGGGTGGGAAAACGTAGAACAAACGCAAGCGCGAATTCTGGCTGCGCTGGACGGATAACGGTTCGCGCTACACCACCGTCTTTTTCCAGTTCCCATACTTGAACAGCAAAAACGCCCCCACGCCGCTGAGCATCGTAGACACGGACATCGCCCACCATGCGCCCACGGTGCCCCCATGCAGCGTGTGGGCCAGCAGGATGCCCAGCGGCAGCCGCACCCCCCACATGGTCAAGACAGCCGCCCATGCGGGCCCTTTGGTTTCGCCTGCCCCATTAAGTGCGCCGGTCAGGATCATGCCGAACGCGAGAAACGGCTCCGAAAGGGCCGCGATGCGCAGGTACAGCACGGTCAAGCGCACCACCTGCGGGTCATGGGTGAACAGATGCGCAAACGGCGCGGCAAAGACGTAAAACACAATCCCCATGACAATCATCACGGCCAGGCCCTGCTGCAAGGCAGTCCATGCCGCCGCTTCCGCCCGGCGCGGGTTTTGCGCCCCTAAGTTTTGGCCGGTCAATGTGCTGGCGGCCACGGAAAAGCCGAAGCCGGGCATGAACGCAATGCCTTCCGAAGTCAGCCCGATAGTCAGTGCGGCCACAGCCGCCGTCGCTTCGGGCGTGCGGGCCAGGACACCCGTAAATGCCATCATGGACAGGATGCGCGACAGGTTCTGCCCCAGCGCGGGCACGCCGATGTTGAGGATGCGCCGCGCCCATTCCATTTCCAGGTGACGGCGCACCCGCATCATGCCTGCCACCCGCGTGCGCGGCAGCCAGGCCATATACGCCAGCGATGCCACAATTGTGGATGCCGTCATCGCAACCGCGCCGCCGGACAGTCCCATCTTGGGAAAGCCCCAATTGCCGAAAATCAGCAGCCAGTCGCCGCCCAGGTGAACAACATTGGCAAGGACAGACACCAGCAGGGGCGTCACTGTATTGCCCAAGCCGCGAAACACGCTGGACAATGCCAGCATCACAAACGTAAATGGGATGCCCAGGATAGTAATCGCGAGATACTGGTCTGCGAGATGGGCCGCTTGACTGTCCACGCCCATGACCCGCAGCAGCAACCCGCGCGTCGGCCAGGCAATCGCGATGCACACGACCGATGCCATGCCCGCGATCCACACCGACTGGTTGGCGGCGATCTTGGCTTCCCCGATCTCCTGCGCGCCCGCAAAGCGCGCGACAAGAGCC
>JAABUO010010813.1_pt1 | contig 10068 bp, 7 predicted proteins | sample 5559291 | NCBI WGS metagenome assembly JAABUO01 (sample SAMN10711878, study PRJNA513372) | rock metagenome | isolation source: Antarctica rocks | place: Antarctica: Victoria Land, Finger Mt sud
TGCTATCCTTGCAGTATAATGCAGTGGACCTTACCGTCCCGTCTAGATACCCATATACCTTTGGCTTCAACCTGGAAACACATACAACGCTCATCTTTCCACAACGTTGCAGCCACACAAGGTCTCATTCGTGAAGGAGCGATTTCGACATGTGTCTCATCACCTTGCTGTGGAAAGCTGGGAGCTGTACAGCTGTTGTTAATTCTCGAGCCTACACTCTCTAGGACCGATACAAGCTCCTCTGACGTTATTTTAGATAAACCTACCGACAAGGCCTCCCGATGTAGGATACGAGCCGGATGGCTCGTACAGACTGCCACCAGCGATTGATAAGTCTGAGAGTGTGGTTACCCCCGTAAAGGATGCATCAGTCATGCATGGTAGGTCGCCTTTCGTTAAGTAGTCCCTATTCGATCGAGTATAATGGACGCATCGTTTCTGAGCGTCATCCGGATGCATTAGCTCTCCTTTCTTGTACCGTCGACAATAGGGAAGACCAGTATAACAAATAAATATACCCTTGGGCTTGAATGAACTAGAAGACCGTACTTCAAATTCTTTGGGCATCAATGATATGGTGCTATAGTTGCTCGATTTCAACTGTTCTGATTAATTACGCGACCCGACAGACTGGTAGCAGAGGGGTACCTTTTTGAGTTTGCGCGAGCTGATCTCTGGTAGTACTAATCGTGAGGTAAGACAGAGGAAGAGCAGCAGTGACGCCGACCCTCCAGAGCGTCGGCACCTCCTTAATCTATACTTTTAGCTTCTCACGTTGGCAGAGATCATCCGAGCGTCGTTTTAAATCCTTGACATAGAGGCGCCACTTCATGCAGACCTCCACTCGAGGAGAGATATACATCAGTTCACAGACATCAAGAAGACCTCTATTTTAAGCGCTATGGACATCAATTTCCTTACTACACCGGCTGGCTTTCGGACCCAAATCGATGCCATTCGTGACAGTCTAAGTGTGTTTGAACCAAACGTAAGATACCCACTCGCTTTGAAAGATGCAGCCTGCGAGATTGTAAAAGTAATTGATATGGCGCAATGGAGAATCTGTTTGGTTTCCGATGACGGAGTCCCATATAGGACCAAGATAGCTCAAGTGGACGATGATGAGAACGGGCATTTAGCCCTAGACTCGACGGTGGAGGCGTTCACGAAGCTTATGATTCATTGGAATGAGCGGACGATATCCAATGTAATATTCGAAGAGAAAACCATCGAGGACCTCAAAGAAGTCACGACGGAGCAGGACTTGATACCTGGTATTTTGGCGGTCAAACTTCAGAGCTCTGATGCGACACCGTGTATGTGTATATCTCCGGAGAGATGAAGCGAAACTGATGTTATCTTATAGACTATGCACTCATAAAGGTTAACGACCTCGACGTCGACGAGACAAAGCGCGTGTAATACTGCAGTGAACATAATAGTATACTAGACAGTCTTCACCGAATCTATAAGTGAGCGGGGTCGCAATGCTCTCAAATTGTGTGGCAGGGACTTTGAGAGGACTTCCGGGGCCCATACCCTGCATCCTAATGACTCCTATCCTGATTCGTTCCTACCTCCAAGTACCTCCGTCCATGTTTAAACGGATGTTAGAGATCGTCTTCCTCAAATAACCCTAGTAGCTACCCGAGACAGAAGGCTTAGAAGCGGGAAAGGCCGGGTAGTCTAGTAAATCACCCGCAGGCAAGTTCAGTCAGGTGATCTGGACCTAGCAGCTAAAGCAGGGAAATGGCGCCCGTCCATCATACGTCCATATACGCCTTCATCCCGAGGCGTAGACGGTGTGACGCCTCCAAATTTAGCGCATTATGGATGGTCTGATCCTTCGACTAATAGAGACATGGAAGCGCTTAGACACTATGACGGGGACCTGCTATGTGGAGAATCCCAATGCTTGACAAAGAAAGGCTTAGTATAATTCGGCTGCTCACAAACTACACTTGTGGCGGGGAGTTTTAACTCGCGAGTTCAAGCAGGGGGTACAATTGCCTATGGACCGCGATCCCACTTCCCCGGCCCAATTTTGGACGAACACGAACAAAATTCACGGTAACAGCGCCACTATAAGGCACTCTTTCGAGGATGTAAAGAGTATGGCGTCAAGAGATTACGGGAAGCCGTCTTAACCGTATGTTATAGCGAGGCTTAGCCGGTTAAGTTTAATTTAGATTAAACGTATACTTTCTATTTTCCAAGAACCTAACTTCAGTATCAAGCTGTATCTGGAAGCCTTCCCTGCTGCATCTAATGTGATAGTTGCATATCAATACATATATCTCATTCGGTGCGAACATAGTTGAATATCCCCAAGAACCAGCTATTCAACTAGCGCTTGAACAAGGATCGTATGGTATACTCGACTTGACCAGCATCTAGCAGCGACATAAGGCGCGCCAGCTCTGAGAAGCTAGGGTTTTCCTGTACCGCAGCACCGACAAGCTTTGTCATTCGCTACCGATGCGGAATATCTACTTTAGCTTTGCACCATCTCTCGCCTACGGTCGTTGTTCTTGCTTCAACACTACTCCAATCATCGAAATCTAACTTGCTACGGTACGAAATCCTGGATTTAGCTTCCGTCTCTACCTATAGTGTCACGACTCTGGCGCCCAGCAGCCATTAGATTCGTAGCATTCGGATCAAAGCACTACTAGCCGCCCGCAACGTGGCTATCACCTCAAGACCTTGACTTTAGATCGCCGCCAATCCCTGTCCTGCGAGTCATTCTGAAAAATCTTTGAGGTCTAGCTATTTCTCGGGCGGCAAGAGAGTCTGTGCAGCCATCAGACAGATCGTGCAAGGGTAGGCGCATAGGCATTAAATCATGCGATGCACAACGTTGTAATTGATAGGCCGTCGCCGCCTCTAGCTTGCATAGAACCGAAGGCTGAGAGTGTAGGTGATACTGCACAGCCGCTGTTCCAGTATGCATCAGGGCTGTGCTTCGATGGACATGCTAGCCTCCAGAAATGGAGTTTGTCCTCTTATAAACCGTTGCTTTCCCCCTTTTCTATCTTCCATAAGTCAATATAAGCTCCCTCTGACAGGGCCAAACAATGGCAACGAAGCTGCGATTTCAGCCCCATATCTCCGTTATAACGGCCTATGGTGACCCCTACTCGTTGCTTTTTATCACCATCTCAGTCTTTCCTTGGTTCCCTTCAGGATGGGACGGTGGATTCGCCTCCCTTAATACGCCTGCTTTCTCAGCTACCGTGGAGGGCAGTCGGACTCTAGCCCCCATGCCCGACATTCTGCTCTCCCTACCCAAAGTTTCCACGCTAAGATGGGAAGCCTGTAAGAATCTGGCCCCCGTACCGGACAATTTGCTTTTCCCACCCATGGTTTCCACGCTAAGATGGGAAGCCTCTCGGACCGTATTTGTCGCCTCTGGCCGGATCCCGCCTAAGCTCACCATAAGCTTTTGGGGTCGCTCGAGTTGGGGAGGTACCGAGATGGTCAAGATTGGTGTGAAGGAGGCGACGTTTTGTGGGATACCAAAAGTTCGTCGGCAGGCCTTCCTCTGCTACAACTTGAACTGATTGAGTGTAGCCACTATTTCGGGCCCGCGCAGAAGACCAATCAAGAGAGAACGGGTGACCCAAAGGCAATATTCCATAGAGCCCAGAGGCAAGAGTCGTGTGATAGCGAAAGTGGAAACGTGACGGAAAAGAAGAAAAGTAGGCAGATATGATTACAGTGTTTACCTGCGCATGTAAATTATTGGCAATATACCCTTCGCTGGAATCCGCAAGACCCCGACCTCGTAGCTATCAGTGGCTTTAGCGGTCTCTACTTTTTGTGACCAAACAAGCTTTCCAAAGGTAATGAGCTGGGTCCGTGCGTATCGTACTGCCCTTTCATTGTAACTGGTCTAGCGTTCGGATCATTCCTCAACGGCCCTTCACTCCAAACCATGTCCAGCAAGAAAGCTGCAATGGAATTTGATTTCCACGCCGTGCATTGGACGTTTGAAGTATGACAACCAACTTTCCTCGACCGACCACTCCTCCTTACCTGTAATTGATCAAGGCCGGTGGCAATGTGGCCCGTCGGATGATGACAAGCTTACTCTTTTGGAATAAATTACAGCCAGCGTGGCGCACCATCTATCCAGCAGGAATTATCCATTGCACGAAGACGCCTATTCCACGCTCAGAAGTGAGAGAGTGGTACGCGATGACCTGAGATCGGACGCAGCAGGAGAGAAAGACGAGAGTGTATTAGACGACATTGAGGACAGAGGAATAAAGGTTGCATTATACTGGCTCGGAGCCGAATGGGAGCGCCCGCGAAGACTCTCAGGTAGAGAGACTCGGATAAATATTGGGAGGATGCTTATTAGATAGCCAAGACGAGACGGAGCTCTCCCACTCTGGATTGAGCGATCTTTCGCCGGTAAGATCTCATGCATGATGATAGCACGGTCGACGTCGCTTCGGTGTCAAACGGAATACGGGATACCTATATGGTCCGAGATGTTCAGCTTGAGAGGTTATATAAAGCCCTCGGTAGGTTTCGTTAGAGTTCCTCATGATGCACTCCGCTCGCTCACAAAGTCTAAAGCAGTCGAATCAATTCCAGATCGACGGTTGTGCCCATGATATACAGAAGAGGACTGTTGCTTCTACCAGAGATCATGGCACCTATCGATGTTGTTGTTCCCCAGCCGCCTACCCCTCCACGACCGCCAAACACCCCTTCGATTAGCCCTGCGTATACGCCGCCGGACGGCCCAGGCGTGCAACTCGGGACCATCGACCGCATCGAGCATGCTGTCGAGAAGTTAGTTCGAGTATTAGAGAAAGCGGACGCTGGGAACCACACCGAAGATGCCAAGCTTGAGGCCACGAAGGACATTGCTAAGAAGCCAAAGATTTAAACCTCGAAGCTGGAGTATAGAATGGTCGACGAAGAGTATGTTAGCTAGTCAGTGGCTCGATTTTACTGACGTCTACATTCAGCTGGGATGAAGGTACATCCAAATACAAAATCGGATCAGCAGCACTGCCTGAAGAGGTGACCGATCTTGACGAGTATGGGTTCGTCGTCCGTGCTTGAACCGGTAAGTCAATGGACGGCAGGTACACTTCGATTCGAAAATCCAGAGCGGCCTCTCAAGCAATTCGAGACATTCCTTCTACGGTCAAGGTCTTACCAACTCCAGGGAGTTCACTGGAAACATATGTTAGTCTAGTATAGAAGCGATCGCGGGATCTTGTACTGCAGAAGTGTTATCAAACCTTGGCCCTATCCCCCTACAAAGTCATCGATCACATCGTAGGATGCGCGGGACACGTAAGACTTTGCGAGGGCAGTAATAACCTTACTGTAGTCATGTTGTGTCCCTCACCAAATTGCGTGGTGGTAGTCGCTGGTTCGATGGCTTCGATATCTTAGATAAGATGCTTACCAGGTTAGTCATACTACTTACTTTGTATGGCACATACGTTTTACTTATACTAGCGATTAGGTCTAGCGGGTAACTATAGAAGATAAGATACAAGGCTAACACGTGAAAACAATCCTTACCTAGTACCGTTCCAATACTTTCATGTGGCGGTCTTAGTACTACCTAAGAAAAAACCAAAATTCTCATATAATTTATACTATATGAACTAATATATCTCTAAAGTACCTAATAGATATTTAAGTAGTCTAGATACGTTACTAATTAAGGCTATATATACTTTATTTATATAATCTATTACTACTATTACCTACTACTTATATTACTATTACCGCTTCCCTACCCTTCCTTACCTTATACCCTGCTAGAATAGCTTACGTTTATAAGAGGAGGTCGCGGGATATCTACTTCTTAAATATAGTAATAAAGAAATACTATTAGCTATTATAATAAAGAGGAGGACGCTAGAGTAATAGAGGAGTAACTAGGTAAAGTATAAAATAGTCTAATAGTTAAAGGGTATCCTTAGGCTAAGTAGCCGGCGTTTTATACTATTATTATACTATATAGAGGAGCTTTTAGACTTCCTAGCCTATTAACTTATAATATATTAGGATAAGATATAAGACTTTCTCTAGGATAAATTTAATATTACTATCTTATAATAAGCTATTAGTAAGGCTATTAAGCGAATTAGCTAGAGTAGGAAGTAGGTAAAAAAGATTATATACTAGTAAAGTTAATTCCTTAAGACTAATTAGATACTACGTCTTACTAGCTAGTAAGTAGAATAGCTTATTTTTCTAGATAAGAGTATTATAAATAAGTAGTCTAGCTTTAGGAAATATAGATATATATTAAATAGGGTAAAGGTAATATAAAAAGAATTCCTTATTTATAATAAGAGATAGAGTATTTTACTTATAATTACTATTAATAGATATATCGCCTAGGATATTTATTATAGTACTATAATAGTAGATATCTTTAATAACTTTATTTAGATAAGAATCCTCTTATAAATAACTTAATTTCCTAGTCTATATTCTATTCTAATTATAGATAATATATTAATTTATAACTTTAAAGAGCTAGAGGTTATATATTATATTATAGGTATTATTCTAACTAAGCTCCCTTTTTATTTACTAGACTTAAATCCTATTATGATATTATTTACAAAGCTAAGAGATAGATTAAGCGGAATAATTAGAAGATAAAGGTATATAGAGAGAATAATAACTTTAGGGGCTTTATATAGTTCCTATAAAATACTATATATTATTTAGGAGTTATAAGGGTAGGAAAAGGGGGGGTAAGAGGTCTATTTAAAGTATTAGGTATATAATATTAAATCGCTTATTTATATCTAGAGTATCTAGAGAATATATTTAAGAAATAGGGAAATAACTAGTAAATTAATACTTTTTAAGAGGTCTTCTCTACTAAAGTTATACTTCCTATCTTAAAAGGCTACTACTAAATTAATAGTAAATTATCCGCTTGAACTTAAGCTAGAAATACTTATAAAGCTAGTATTAAACCTACTAAAAGATAAGTATTTCTAGCTTAGAGTAGAGCTCTTCTTTTAAGTAACTTATATATCTAAATCTTAAGTATTAATATTATTCTTATTATTCTTATCCTTATCTACCCTATTAATAATATTATCTTTATTTATACTTATAACCTTATAGATCCTATAATTATAAAGACCGCCTTTATTATACTTCTACTAAGTATACTTACTTATATCCCTTATTAAGGTCTTATTAATACTAATGGTAATATTATACTTATAATATAGATACTCTAGATCTATCTTCTTTAATTAAAGGCTTCTAAGGTTATATTACTTCTTCTATATTAGGTCTAATATATACTCCTATTATAGTCTATTAGTATGTAGATAGCTTATTAGATATTACTTAATATATCCTCTTAAATTATTACCTTCTACTACTTTACTCTAAGGATATAGGGTAATAGGAGGGATAATATTAACATTTTTATATCTTAATAGTAGGAGGATTAGCTCTAATACCCTCGCTCTTATAGCCTTGATTATATATCCTCCTTATCTATTTACCTTTACTCCTACTATATAATTTATAATAAGAAGATATTAGCGACTAATATACTAGTTAGTATAAATATAAGCGTAGCCGAAGGTAGTTATAAAGTAGGTATCTAAGGTATAAAAGAACTAGCTAATAAGCTTACTAAGGGGGTAGTAGGACTACTATATAATTCCTCCCCTTCTTCTAAATATAATTCTTATTTAAGTCCTAGATTATATACTTTAGTAGCCTTAATAGACTAGCTAAATTATTCTTAAGATCTATAACTACTTACTATTATATAAAATTCTTATAATCTAGAGGGTAATACTTACCTATATTAGTATAAACCTAGTAATAATATAAGTAGTTAAGATAAGAATTAACCTCCTTATATTTATAGTTTATTATAAGTAGGGCTATTTACTACCTAGTAAGTATTTATAAAGCTTATTACTTAGTCGTCTTATAGATAAGTCTCGCTATTATAATAGTAGCTTTCTAACTAGCCTAAGTAAGAGGAGGAGTACTATTTAATAGTACTTAAGTAAATACTATTAGTAAGATAAACCCTTCTGTAGTATATATATACTAGAAATTAATATATAACTTAATATCCTTAAACCTTATAATCTATTTATATAGAATTATCTACTTAGTATTATACTAGCTAATACTAATATTAATAGTATATTTCTTATCCTTCTTCTAACCTTTCTATATAAGGGTTACCTTAATACTAATAAGAAAGTAGGCTAATTCTTTCTAAGAGGCGTTTACTATTACCTTCTTTTTAATATTAAATTTAAGACTATATATACTAATATTTCTAGCCGTCTTAGATCTACTAATAGTATACATATAACTATATAAGTTATATTCCTCCCCCTTAAAGAATACCCTTTTAAATTATATATATTCTTTTATTAGTTCTACCTCCTCTTCCTTCCTAGATATAGAGGGAGTCTATACTTAAGTGCCTTATGATATAAATAGGGGAGGTATTAGTAAAGATAACTATATAGGTAAAGGTATAAGAGACTTATACTCTACTACTACTACTACTATAGTAGCTCCTAGACGTCTAGGCTAATAACCCTCGGTGGTGATAAGGTAAGAATAGCTATTTAAAGAGGAAGTTTAGCCTCCGCTACCTCAATAGCACGTTAATTAGGTATATAGGGTTATTAGTTAGGAAGCTCTACTACTATAAATATACTATTAGAGGTAGGCTACTTAGGTGCCTTTTTACGTATAGCTATCACGTAATAGCTAGATATTATTAGAAAGTCTAAAATACTAAAGAATAAACGTATCTAGGCTTTAGAATTACTTAATTAGGACTAATATAGTTAGAATATAAGGATAGGGATTTATAGGATTTTTAGTATAAGGACTAGGCTAATTATACGATTTTCTCTAGGAATATCAAGACCGCCACATAAAAATTATACGACGATACCTAAGGGAGTAGCTAGTAGGCGATGTCTTTAACTTTAGTATCTCGTATACTTGTATTAATCTGTATAGATAGTAAGCGAGACTAATACTCTAGATACTATCTATAAGGTATAGACTCTAGAGATAATAAAGACCTAAAAACCTAGATCTTAAATCAGGTATAATTAGTAGGAAGGCGTGAAATTTATAAAGATATCCTTAATTATCCTTGAAAGTATATAGTAGCGTAAGAGATTCTAGATCTAAATATCTCTTAGGAGCTTATAAAATCTTATATAACCTTGTATTATAAAACAGGATATATCTTATTAGAATAGAAAGAATAAATTCTTATATTCTCTAGTAAAAGCTACTAATATCTACTAAGAGCTAATTAAGTAATCTATAGACTAACTATTAAGTTAGGATTTAGTACTAAGATTTAGTACTAATTAAATACTTAGATTAGAGTCTTAATATTAACTTAAATACTTAGTACTAGTTATTAGTACTAACTTACTAGTACCTTAATACCTTAGTAAATTAGATTAATCTAACTTAAATTACTAAGGTATTACTTAGATACTAAGCCCCTAATAAAATAGTAAGGAATACTAAATTTTTTCTAGAATTACTACTATACTAAAAATAGATTTTTTTTCTAATTAGAATCCTAATACCCTCTTTAGTTCTCTAGGAATAGATATTACCTTTTTATATTACCTTAAAGAATTACCTAGGTTAGGCTAGGTAATAATAAGAATAATACTTAGTAATATAATAATAATATTATAGCTATTCTTTTTATAGGAATAGCTAATTAGTAATTATCTTTTTATATTACTATATTTACTATTATAAATTACTTATTTAGTAATTATAATAATACTTAGTAATATATTAGTAAATCTTATATATAGTATAAAATATTATTATAGATAAAAAATATTCCTGATATTATAGTTATTATTTTCCTAGAGATATATATTACCTTCTTATATTACCTTATTTACTTTAAAGAATCCCCTAGGTAATAATAATAATAATACTTAGTAATATAGTAGTTAATCTTATAAGAACATATATTATTAATATTATAGTTATTATTTTACTAGGGATATATCTTACTTTTATATA
>JAABUO010010814.1_pt1 | contig 10067 bp, 11 predicted proteins | sample 5559291 | NCBI WGS metagenome assembly JAABUO01 (sample SAMN10711878, study PRJNA513372) | rock metagenome | isolation source: Antarctica rocks | place: Antarctica: Victoria Land, Finger Mt sud
CGGGCGTCCTGTCCATGGAGTACCTGTTTGCCGCCGCGCAAATCTTGGTTCACTGGCCGTGCATCGGCGACCCGTCCGCGCTCGGTTTCCCGGACAAGACGTTTTTCGAGCAAGCTGCCGGGCTTGTCGTGTGCGCCCGGCTTTTCGGGCCGCTGGCAAGCGGCGCAGGCGGCGTCCTGCTGGCGCAGAAAAGCGCGGACGGCGACAGCGAGACTTACGCCGCTCCGCCCTCTTCCTCGCCTGCCGTGTGGCTTGCGGAAGCGCAGGAAGCGGTGCAGCTTTTGTCCTGCGTCCGGGCGTCCCTCGCCGCGTCCGCCTCCAGTTTTAATTTCATACACGCCGGCAACAGCCGTTTTCGCAGGCTGGGCGCGAGTAATTTGCTGGGCGCGAGTAATGTTTTCGGCGCTCCGGGCGGCTTTTTAGGCGGGCTGCTGGACTACTCCGAGTACCCTCTCGCGTTCCCCATTCTCGGGCTGGACGCCGAAGTGACGTACATTGACCCGGCTTTTGGGCTGTAAGGTGGCCTGATGCCGACCGCTTCTCCTCTCCCGCTTGTTTTGGCTTCCTCGACGCCGCAAGGACGCCGCGTTGCCGCGCATCAGGCGCAAATGCGAAAGCGGCAGGGGCCGGGCCTGCTGGTGTATGGGGGCGTCGCCTATAACTGCACGTCCAGCGCCGATGAGGTCAGCGCGAGGGGCCGCGACCTCTTGATGTCCGGCGCGACAAACGTAGCCTTCACCGACACGCGCACAATTACGACCGACCCGTTCGTTTTCCAAGAAGGCGGTGCGTGCCTCTATGCGGGGCAGTCCTACATCATTGCGAGCGTCCCGGCTCCGCAGGTGCGGTTTGGCTCGCCCGTTTCCCAAAGGCTAATTATTAGCCTGGCGCCTGCCCCTGACAGCGCAGGCGACGAAACGCCGGCAGAAGCCGCCGCTGCCACCACTGGCGAAGCACCTGTCGCCGGAACGCGCCGGCAGTATGCCCCGCTGCCTTCCACGCTTTAGAAATGTCGCCGCTTCACTGGCCCTACGGACGCGCTCTCGCTTGTGTGAGCAGTGTCAAAGCCCCTCCCTTTAGGGATGGGGATAAGTTACCGTAAAATACGCCGAATAGAAAGAGGCTTCCTATGGTTTTGAATCATTGTCCAAACTGTAATTACAACAACAACATGCCAGCAGGCACCGACTACATAGTCACAGATGCCAAAGGCAACCCGGTCAAAAACGCCGATGACACGGACATGATTAGGCAAAGTGCCTGTGCTCGGTGCCGCTACGCGAAAACTGCCGAACGGTACGCAGAGGATAAAGCGGAAGCCCTAAAGCCGCGAGATGTGGAAGCTGGTGAAGTCAAGCCGGTACAAGACGCGCCGGAAAAAGCATCAGAAGCACCGGAAGAAGCAAAAACGGCCGTTAATCTGCCCAAAGAAGATGTGCCGCCGCCCAAAGAAGATGTGCCTGCTCAGGAAGTTGTCATAAAAGACCCTGCCGCCATAAAAGACCCTGCCGAGGCTGAGGCTGAAGCACACCGCGAAAGCTAATCTGTGCAAACGACGATTTTCAGCATTCAAGTAGACCCGAACCTCATCCCGGACGGCGAGATTGCACCGCTGCTGGAAGCGCTTCAGGATTTCGAGCCGGTATTGGAAGACTTCGGGCGCACCCTCGCTGCCGGCGAGCAGCAAGGCTTCGCCTCGCAGGGCGCGTTTTACGGCGATGAATGGGCGGCCCTTGCCCCAAGCACGGTCAAAGAGCGGTTCCGGCAAGGCTACGGACCGAACGCGCCGCTGGTCCGCACGGGCAAGCTCGCGGGGGCCATCGGCCAAACCGTGAACCTCACGCCGGACAGCGTGCAGGTGGGCGTAGACACGGCGGACGTGCCGTATGCGAGTTATTTGCAGGGCGGCACGGCGCGGATGCCGGCGCGGGTATTGGTTGCGGTGACGGACGACATGATTGACGAGATGACCCAAACGCTGCGGGAGTTCCTGGCGAACGCCACCGGCGGCGACCTGGAAGGTGTCACGATCACGACGGAGACAAGTTGATCACGACGGAGACAAGTTGATCACGACGGAGACAAGTTGATCACGACGGAGACAAGCTAATTGGCAAATCGCCCGACAATCTACCCGTTTCGCCAAACACTGATGGGGGCGCTGCGGCAGCTTATCCTCACCGCCGCAGTGCCGGCGATTAACGCCGACCTCGCGGAGCAAATGGCCGCCCAGGGCGTCTCCCCTGTGCCGCAGTTTGGCGACGGCAGCATTATCGTTGGTGACCTGTCCCCGGTCTCGCAGGCGACCATGTGCATTGTGGACGGCGGGGAAGATGACTACCCCGCCGGGACCGAAGGCTACTGGCGAGCGGATATGCGGACCCAGATACAAATCAAAACGCCCTCGGCGGGCGATAATGCCCCCGAAGATTTTACGCTTCTTGGCTCGGTCGTCACAGACACCCTGCGCGACCTTTTTAACAGCCCGGCAAACCGCGTGATCGTGCCGAAAACAGCCGAGGGGCAAAACTTGCTGCCCGCCGGGATGCACTTTCAGGACTGCCAGTTTGCGGGCGCACGCTCCCTCAATTTCCCCCAGCGCGAACTTGACAAAGTGACTTACACGCGAGGCTGGGTCATCATGCACATGGCGGGCATTGGCTACTACCAGAACCGGCCTAACCCTTTGGGTTCCTAGCAACCCGCTTGGCTCTTAGCAACCCGCGTTCTTATTCAACCCGCGTTCTTATTCAACAGGAGTGATTTTATGGCAGGCTCTATTTTCCCATACAGTTCAGCGGCTAAGGCTTTTGACGGAACTGTGCTGCTGGCGCAAGAAGGCAACCCTCTTGTTTGGGCCTTTCCCGGTGCCAGCATCCAAATCTCCGACACCGACAACATTAGTCGCCCCGACGTTATTGACGCCAGCGAGATTTCGCACATCGAAGTTCCGGGCATCAGGATGGGCAGCCTGTCATTTGCCGCGTTTCTGATGCCGGACCGAGGCGTGGACACGTTTTTGACGGCCGCGTTTGGCATCCGCACTAATCAGCAGCTCGCCCCGTTCACCCTCACGATTATCCCGAATAGCGGCGCTCCGGCGCAAAGCTATTCCGGCGTCTGGTTCTCGCGCGTGACCGTTGCCGGCAGCTTCGGCACATCGGGCCAGCAGGCCATGAACATGATCCGGCTGTCCGCGATGATTATAGACCCGGATAATGTGTACGGCGCACCGGCGCTCGCTGCCCCAGCTACGGCGGGCTTAAACGGCCTCGGCGCATCCTCCTTTGCAAGCTCTTCTTTCGGCAGCGGCACCGTTGCCTACGACAAGCTGCGCTCTTACTCGCTGACGCTTGACAATCAGCTTTCAGTCATTCCCGGCATCGTCAATCCTGTCGCCCGGCTCACCGCCGGATGCCAGCCCGGAACGCTCCGGGGAGCGCTCACGCTGGAGCAGATTGCAAACCCGGTCACTCCGCTTCCCGGTTCGCGCGGGCTGTACCCGTTTTCGATGAAGCTGCCGACCGGCGACGGCAGCAAAAAGCTCGGCATCAACCTGAGCATTTCCCGCGACGGATCCAGCGAAAACCTCGTGCCGAACGACTTCATCAGCCGGGGCCAGCTTTACAGCGTGTTCGGCACCAACGCGAACACCGGCGGATGGCTTTTCTCGGCGTCCTACAATTAATGCTTTTGGCTCACCATTTTGCAGAATAAGATGAATTTATCTTCCGGCAAGTCTCGCTTCATCACATTAATAATAGAACAGGTTAAGACAACATTGTCGCAGGTGTAACCTCTTTGAGAGTCTCGCCGGTCCAGGCTTATAGAATAGTCGCCAGGCGCGTGTTCCATCTTCATGCCTGAGAAAAAACAAAGCCCTTTTTGCTGTTCGTGCTTTGTCAACAGGACGCCAACTGTTAGATCAAAAGCCCAGTTGTTCACCGCTGCGCGGCGCAATGCTGATTTCATCCTGGTCTCTAGGCAATCCTCTAGGCTCCGGTAGCACTTCGTCATAATGGTAGACCGACCATCATGCCCGCAAGAAGATTTGTGCCCTGCTGTCAATTTGTCTTTGGGGACACTGATCGTTTTCCCGCAAGAGCACAGGCAAAAATAGCTTTTGTAGTTTCTGTTTTCGAGATTTGGTCCGGTGATTGTGAGTTTGCCGAACTGGTCGCCAATCTGAAGTGTTCTGCGTTCCGGGTGGTATGTGCCTAAGCAGCCGCATGACATTGAATTGCCTAGTCGCAGAGAAGTAAGATTTGTCCATTGTTCGGTTCCACAGGAGCAGCGAGTTAAGCATCGGGCAGAGTCTGCGCGACTGCCGGACTTTACATCTACTATTGTCCACTCGCCATATTGCTTCCCGATATACTCGGATTGAAGCACCCGTTGAGATCGACAGCCGCAAGATTTTGACACGCCATGTTTAATTGACTGCCATTGACGGATTGCCTCTTTTCCGCAGACGCATCGCACGTAATAATAAACATGGCTGTCTGCACTAGGAGCGCGGTCAACAACAGTCCAGTCACCGAAAGAGTTGCCTATCTGATCTAGGTGAATGCGACCCATGAAAGTAAGCGCGTCTCCCGCCAGCCGCGCCCCTGGCTTAAAGTCAGAATGGAAAGGGAACCTGAACGAATTCTAGGCATCTGATGAAGCTGGGCCGGATTTCTTTGTCAGTGTACGCGGAGTGAACGAAGGTTGCAATCAGCTCCCAGAACTCATAAGGATCATACTCGGCAAAATGTGCTTCGTTCATATCGGCATACCGCTCGCTGTCGTGCATCCGGTGTGCCAGTTCGTGCCGAGCTACCGTGTCTACTTCCCTCGGTGAAAGCCCAATATGCAGAACGATCTCTTGGTCTTCACGCAGGACGCAGCAGCCGTCCGTTTTACCGTCATCGTACTGGCTGAGGTCGCGGAAGGAATACTTACCGCCTTCACGGTCAAGAAGGTACTGTGTCCAAAACCAGCCCTTTTTGGTAAAGGCGATGCCCATATCCTGAACGATGAGCGAGGCGATTTTGATAGCGTCTTGCTGCATCTGCTGCGTATGCTTGGTTTGCGTGAAGATTTTCACTTGGCAGCCTCCAACTCACAGAAGATGCAGGCGCATTCTGCTTTGAGGCAGCCGGACACTTCGCAGGCGTCGGGCCAGATATTCAGGAGCGAAATCACTTCGGGCGGGGTAAAATTAAGCATCGGAGAAATTAGCCTTTCTTCGGTCGGGCCGGGGGTTGTTAGCGCAGCGCCCCGGCTATTTAATTACACTATTATTATACACAACTTAACACTATTTTGTCAATAGATTGTGTATAATAATATTATGGAAATCAAGCGTGGCAGGGGAAGGCCGGAAGGCCCGGAAACAAAGCGGTATCAGGTTCTTTTGGAGCCTGATGAAGCAGAATGGGCGAAGTCCCAGGGCGGCGGCTTGTCTGAGACAATACGTAAGCTGATACGAGAAGCAAAAGAAAAAGAGACGCGCCCGAAAGGGTAGCGTCTCTTTTGATGAGGAAACTATGGAAACGACAGTCATTCACGGAATTTCTTATAAAGGCCGCATTTTGGAACTGGCCTCGGAAGACGCAGGCGATTACCCAGCAGAGATTGTCCGCTCATGGGTATTTGAACACACCTCGTATACCGGCGCGGTTGCTTTAGATGTCGGCAAGCGCTTGACCGAGGAGCGGATCGGCGCAGCGGCCTTCGGCTCGGACGCCGACACCGTAGCTGTCGCCAAAGGCTTGTTCGCCGCCCAGAAGACGATAAAGGCGTGGAACTGGAAAAGCGAAGACGGCACAGACATTCCCGTCACGCCGGAAACCATTGGTACGTTGCCGCCAACGGTGCTGAAGCAATTTTGGCTCAAAGTAGTTCGGGGCGAGTATCCGACCGATGAGGAATTAGAAGCCTTGAAGCTCCCTTTGGCGAAGAGGTCGCAGGCTTCCACCGGAGCGGCGGCCTGATGCCCGAGTCGCCCAGCGAAGCGTTTCTGCTCTGGCATGAAGCGGCGCTAACAGGTCAATGGCGGGAATTACTGAATGCGCCGGGGACACTGGATGTCCTGCTTGCGCTTTGGATGCTGCAAGCCTATCTGCTGAAGCCGCAAACGGCGCAAGATCGGGACGTGGCGGCGCGAGTCGCCATCGCTGCCGGCTGGGGTCAATAATGTCAATGGTGGCTGTTAAAAGCAAAAACGATAACCGCGACAATAATCAAAACACATACCAGAATGCCCCAATTCATCGCTCGCTTTTTCTCAGCAGAATAGTATTTCTGCGGGCTTACGACTTCATCGAAGCGCTGACGCGCCCGCGCGTCGTTTTCTTCCGCAATTTTTCGCGCAAGTTCATCCATTGCCTCGTTCTGACTTGGTGCAATGTGTGACTGAGGTTTATCCTGGCCCGAACTGACAGGTTTAAGCGGCTCGCTCATTGTTCTCATGCTTTCTTTGACACGCCGCAAGGCAATAAGTTGCCATGTCTGACCCAAATAATTCAAACATCTTAGGCCCGACTGTCGGCATCAATGCTAGTAGCGCAGAGGATGTGCTTGCCGCTAGGATTGCTGGCATATCACAGATTGGTGCGGTTCAAGGTGAAACAGCAGGGCCGGGCGCTTCGCTGTCTAGCGAAGACGCGGCCAACATAATTCTGTCGGAGAATCAAGCCGCCAGCGCTGGTCCGGCGGCAGCCTACGCCGATGCTCGGCGCATTGACGTCGCCGCGATGAAACAGGCACGGGGCGAGTTCGCGCAGATGGGCTTGCATGACCTCGCGGCCAGCAACAATCCGATTTTCAAGAACTACGCAGCAAGCGTGCAGCAGCAAGCCCGTTACGACGCTGGGTATGCAGACACCCCCGAATTGCCGGATATGTTCTTGTCCGGGGATGCTGGTGGCACTCTGTACGATTCGGCCCGCAACCTTAACGCTGCGACTGAAGCACAAATCAAAGAAGAATACACCGCAGCGCGTCGGTTTGACCAGATTGGTACAAGCGCAGGATACAAAACCGAACTCGCCCTGCGTCAGCAGCAAGCGCAATACGACGCGGGATTTGTTCAGTCTCCTGCGATGCCCGACATTCCTGTCGCTGGCAGCCCCACGCTTTTTGAGTCTGCTAAGCACTTGGACCGACTCACCGAGACCGAATTGAAGGAAGAGTATACCGGCACGGGCCGATATAATCAAGTTGGTACTTCGGGATACAAGAAAGAGCTTGAAGAACGTACCCAGCAATCGCGTTATGATGCAGGATTTACAAATTCCCCCGATGCGCCAGTTGAGCATAAGGAAAGCCTGAAAGACATTCTTGGCGGAATGGACATGGCTTACGCCGTTGCTTACGGCGGGATGCAAGCCATCGGAAGCGAGCAAAAAGCGCTTGCGCCCATGCTTTCCGGCGATGCTTATTTAGCCGACCAAGTCAATGAGCAGGCCGCAACAGGAGTGTTGCCGTTTGCCGGGGCGATTGCAGGAACATTGATTGGGTTGCGCGGCGGCCCTGCTGCGGGGCTTGCTGGGCAGTATATCGGCCAGCAGGCAGGGGCTTCTGCGGAAGAGGGTATTGATACTTTCCTGACCGGCCATCAGTTCGCGCAAGAAAGAGCCGGCGAATCACTCGGCATAGGACGCGGCGGCAAAGATGCCGCCGATGAGTTTGCGGACGCGCTGAAAAATGTTGTCACGCCTGCGGCTAAAGAGCTTGCCGAGGTCTTCGCAAAGCTCGGGCAGACTGGCCCGGTCACTGCTTCTGGCGCAGCCGGCTTGGCCCCGTTCCAGAACGAGTTCGGCACTGCGTTTGCCGGGGCCGTAGCCGGCGAAGACCGATTCCTCGGCAGTAGCCCGTTCCTTGCGGGGATGCGTCAGCAGTTCGGCTCAAATGCCGAAGGGATCGCAGCGGGCGACTATCTGGGTGCTGCCGGAATTGCCGCGTTCACGGATGACTATCCAGGAATGCAGGCAAACCTCGGCTTCGCGCAGGCAAAAGCTGGACGTGACGTGGAAAACCCAAACTACCGACGCGACCGCGATTTTGTAGAACGCTTTCGCAAGACAGAAGGCGTCGGCCAGGACATTAAGGACTTCTTCACTGGGGACGGCGGACAGGGCCAAGCATATCAGGATGCCGAAGTGCGACTAGGCTACAATGCTGCCACCGGCAAGTACGATATGCCAGGGGGCGAAGCCCAGTATCTTTCCCGCCAAGACGCGACAAAAGCCAAGCAGATTGCAGGCTCAACTAAAATCTACACGGACGCTTACGAAGCACACCAGCAAAACGAAGCGGATTTGCAGTATGCCAGCGCGGGCGCGGTACTAGGTCTGGGCCAACTTCAAACGGCTATGACACGCGGCGGCGGCGCGGCGGCAGAGCGGGCGGCACTTCCTGGCATCAATAGCGCCTTGACCCGTGCGGAAGGCGACATTACCAAAGATATTACGGGACTGGAAACGCTTGAGAAACAATCGCCGGCACTTGCAAAATACTACGACACGCTAATACGACAAGATGAAGGCAAGCGGGAGGGCATGGTCACTGAGCAGGCCAAGCTGACCACGGAAGTCTTTAAAACGGGACTAGGCGAAGAAGACGCCGGCTTTAGCCTGACAACCACTCGCGGGGCGCTGTCAGGCCGCTCGGCGGCGTCCCAGTCCGAGGGCTACCGCCGCCAAGAAGCGTTCCTTTCCGGCGTTGCCGAAGACCCCCGCAATCCGCTCTCGCCGACCGAGCGGGCCGGCATCGAATCGGGCGTCGCGCAGATGCGCTACGCACAGGCCCAGCGCGTCTACGGCGAAGAAAACGCGGAAATCGGCATCAGCCGGGCGGAGCGTGAAGGGACGCAGCAGCGCGAAAGCATTCTCGGAACGCCGGAAGGGCAGTATCAAGCGGCGCTTGGGGGCGCGGCCTCGGACCGTGAGCAGATCGCCCAGAACCAAAGCGAAATCCGGCGCGGCAACCTCACGCGGCCCCAAATCCTCGGCCTCACGCAGCAGGACGTGCGGCTTCAAGCGGACATTGACGTGACGCCCGAGCGTGCCCGCATCGCGGCTTACGACGCCGAGGGCAGCATTCTCAGCAGCGAGCAAAGCGCGGGCCGGGCAGATCTGTCCCGCTCGCAAAGCGTTCTTGGGGGCAAAGCGTTCACGCCAACCATTCTCGCCAAAGACCAGGCGGAAATCGATCTGTACGCAGGCGCGGAAGCCGGCTCACCGGCCTTGTCTTCGCAGCGGGCGCGGTTTGGAGCAGAAAAGGCGCAGGCGGCGGCGCGGGAGCAGGAAGACAAAGACAGCAGCTATCAGTTTGGGGACCAGAAAACGCGGGTGAGTGAACTTCGGGCGGAAGGCACCTTTGAGCGTTCCCTAAAAAACCCGTACCAGGACGGCGACCCCAGCAATAATCCGTTCACGGCAGGGCGGGCTTACGAGGGAGTGCTGAAAACGGACTTGTCTAAAGCGGAAACCGCGCTCAAGGCCACGCCGCAAGATTCGCCGACTTACGAAAAGAACGCTGAGGCGGTCGAGCAGTATAAGAACAAAATTGCGGACCTAGAAGAGACTCGGCGCAGGGGCTTCGAGGAAATGCTGCCGGAGATGATTGCCGGCAGCCCCGGACACGGGCGGCTGACCGGCATCGCCCTGACGCCGGGGCAGTCGGCGTTCTACAGCCCTAATCCGTTCATCACCGGCTCCTTCGGCAAGCCGGACACGCACCAAACCTACGACGGCGAGGGCCATGTGGCCCAGCCCGGCGGGGCGGCGGGCGCGTTCCTGGCGGCCACGGCGCATGAGGGCGGGGCGGCTGGCAGCGGTGGCATTTCTTCTGCTGATGCGCGGGCGCTGGCAGCAGCGATGCACCGTTTTATTGACTTTGCTCAGCGGCAGGGCGTCAGCAGCAATCGCACTCCGGTCTTTTCCGGCGCCAGCACAAACGGCGTTGACGCTTACGGCGCGAACGGGGGCAGGTGAGCGTGACCGAGATCAATCCCCGCGCCTTTCTCCGGGTGTACGACAATGACCGGGAGGCTTTTGGGCACGTCTTTTCTCCGCCGG
>JAABUO010010815.1_pt1 | contig 10066 bp, 11 predicted proteins | sample 5559291 | NCBI WGS metagenome assembly JAABUO01 (sample SAMN10711878, study PRJNA513372) | rock metagenome | isolation source: Antarctica rocks | place: Antarctica: Victoria Land, Finger Mt sud
GTCCTTGCCCGGCGCGCTGCGCCGGGGCAGGCGCGCCAGGCAGGCGGCCCCTGGGTGCCAATGCAGGCCTGTGGCCTGGCCGGTTCGCCGGGTTCGGGCGGGTGCCCTGTCGTGTGCGCCGCGCCGCGTCAGCTAACCGACGCGGGCTGCCGTGCCCTGTCGTGTGCGCCATGGCGCGTCAGCCAACTGACACGGGCTGCCGGGCGGCAGGTGGTCGTCATCACCGACCCCTTCCTCCTGCAGGAGTTCTTCGCCGCGGAGCGCGCGGGCGCCTTTGAGAAGCCGGCCGCCGGCGCCCGGTTCACCTACAAGGCGCGCCCGCGCGCCAACCCTGACCCGCTTACCCTAACCCGCTTGCCCTGACCCGCTTGCCCTGACCCGCTCCGCGCGCCCGACTCGCTCTGCCGCGCCCGCGCCTGCGCAGCCGGCGCCCTGCGCGGGACGCGCCGGCTCAGCGCCGCGCGTCTCGGCGCGCAGGTGACCGGGCGGCGGCCCGAGCGCGGCCTGTTCACGGAGCACACGGCGCACCCGCTGTGGCGCACGGTGCGCAAGGGCGTGGCGCCGGCCTTCCAGCCCGCCAACCTCAGGCGCGCCCCAGGGCGCTCCCCCAACCTGACCCTGTGTGCGCGGGCGCCCTGCCGCCGCCCTGCGCGGCCCGCCTGGCGGCCGCTGCGTGGGGGTGCACAGCCGCACTGCCATGCTCTGCATCACTGCCAAAGTCTCACACGGCGCCCTGAGCCTGCCGCGGCTGCTGCGACACAGCTCGACAGGCAGCTGAGACGCAGCCTGTGTCGTGCTGCCCTCAAAGGCCTCTGCGTGCAGCCCAGGAGCGTGTGTCGCCTGTCACTCTGCGGCTGTGCACGCAGCAGCGCAGCCTGTCACGCCTCCCCGGGCCCGAACCTGCAAGCGGCGGCGGCGTGGCCGCCGCGCCTGGGCTCTCTCCGCGGCGCCCCGCCCTGCGCACATGTTCGGCAGCACTGCCCCGGCGGGCCTGACTGACGCCGGCGCGCACGCGCCGCAGGGTGTTCCACCACCACATTGTGGCAATCATGCAGCAGCTCATCGCGGCCATCAAGGAGAAGGGCCCCGGCGCCGCAGTCGACATGGCCGACGTCGGCCAGCGCGAGTCCTTTGACACCATCGGTGCGCGCGCCCGCCGCCCTGCCCAGCGCTCCTGGCGGCCTGCGCCCTAACCTGCAGAGGCCTGTGTCTGTGCTGGCAAGAGGCCTGTCAGTGCTGGCAAGGGCCTGTTCTGTCTGTGCCCCCAGCTCAAGCGGAGAGCGCAGCCGTGCGGCGCGTCCTGTGAAGTGCAGACCTCTTCAGGGCGTACATGGCTGCATGGCAAATCATGCATGTGAGGCCGACCGCAGTGGGTGCCATAGCTGATTGCGCGCGCTCGTGCCCGTGTGCAGGCCGCGTCGGCTTCGACTACGACTTTGAGACCAGCCGCACCCTGTCCTCCGCGGCCGACGCCACATTCGCGGACTCGTCCGGCAAAGACGTCTTCCAGGCGCGCATGCCCGTAGCGCGCGACCTGCCAGGGGTCAGCGCCATGCGCCTTGCACAAGCCCTCTACCCAGCAGCATCCACGCACTGCTTAGGTGCCGCGTGGCTGTCACGCGTTGCCACACAGATCATGCGGCGAGCTGCAGCCTGGCGCACTGCCTGCTTCTCACAGCCACCAAGCCCATGCTGACCGCGCGCTGGCTGCGCGGCGCAGACGTTCGGCCTGACGCTGGCCGAGACCTTCAAGCGCGTCACCAACCCGCTGCGCCCCTTCATGTTCTTCGACCCGGTGCGCCACGCTGCGGCCTGCAGCGTCCTGCAATGCCGCGCCCCCCAGTGCCTGAAGACATGCACACAGCAGCGCAGCCCCGCGCGGAGCCGGTGATGAGCCGGACGGGCAAAACCAGATTTCACAAGGTTCCATAACATTCAAGTCACTCAAGCTTTCCATAACATGATCAACACGAGTGCGGGCGCCGCGGCAGGAGGTGCGGCGCGGCACGGACGCGATGCAGCGCACGCAGGACATGGCGCGCGCGCTGCTCGCGCACGTCAAGGCCGGCGCGCCGGAGCCGCGCTCGATCGCCGCGCACCTGCTCGCGCTCACCGACCCCACCGCGCCCGGCGCGCCGCCGCTGGCGGACGCGCGCCTGTGCAGTGAGCACCTCACATTCCTGCTGGCGGGCACCGAGACGACCGGCCACTCCATCGCCTGGCTCAGTGCGCCCCCTCCCGGGGCCCGGGCCTGCGGCGCGCGTGCAGCACCTAGATGAATGCGCCTTTGGTGTGGGCGGCTGCTTGCTCTCGACGTCAGGGCTCGTGCGCAGGCCCCAGGGCTTGCCGTGCGAAGGCCGCGGGGTGAGACCGCTGTCACGCGTGGCGGCGGGCGGCGGCGCGAGCGTGACAAGGGCGTGCGCCGCCCCGCGCGCAGTGTTCCTGCTGGGCAAGCACCCGGAGGCCATGGCGCGGCTGGAGTCCGAGCTGGACGCGGCCGGGCTGCTGGTCACGCCCGCGCGCCCGGCGCCGCGCGCGTTCGCCTACGCCGACATCTCCAAGCTGCCCTGGCTGGACGCCTGCGTCAAGGCGCGCGCCCGGCGGCCGCCCGCCGCCCTGGCCGCGCCACCCACCGCGGCCTCCCCCTGTGCAGCTGGCGCCGCTCCGGGTACGCTGTTGTGAGAGGCCGGCGTCGGCGTCCAGATGCGCATGCTGGTGGCCCAGCGGTTGAGTGAGGCTGCGAGCCTGAGTGGGCGGTGCGCATGTCGGGGAGTCGGCGCGGCCGGCGCGTGTCCTGAGACGCGCGGGACGTCGCGCAGGAGAGCATGCGTCTGCAGCCGGTCGCGCACGCGGGCCTGCGCCGCGTCGCCATGCGCGACGTGGCCTTCAGCAGCGGCATGGTCGTGCCCGCCGGCGCGACCGTGTTCGGCTCGCAGCTGTCGCTCATGAACGACCCGGCGTGGGGCTGGACGGACCCCGACGCCTTCTGCCCGGTGCGGCCCCCCGCGCGCGCCTGCCCTCCTCGTGCAGCTGCCTGTCCTGGGACTGCTCGCCCGCTGTGCTGCGCCGCATGCAGAGGCGGTTTGTGGGCGGGCGCGCTCTGAAATCCGCGCAAACGCCTGCTGCCCACTTGGCCCGCCCGGCACGTTGCGCGCGCGTCGGCTGACGCCGGCCGCGCGCGCCGCGGCGCCAGGAGCGCTTCGCCGAGCCGGACGCGGAGTACCTGGTGCTGCCCGCCGGCGGCGTCAGCCCGACGGGCGCGCGGCCGCCGCCCGCGGGCGAGGGCGCCAAGGCCGGCGGCCGGGCCAAGCGCTTCACGCCTTTCGGCAACGGGATCCGGAACTGCGTCGGTGCGCCTCTGCCGCCGTCCGTCTGCATGCTGAGGGGCTTGCGCTGTAGACGGCGGTCTCGTCTTTGCCTGGCTGGGCGCCCTGCACGTCCGCCGGGGCAGCTGGGGCAGCTGGGGCACTTTGCTGGTTTCCTAGTCTGCAAGTGTGCGTCTGTGACGTACTGCCGCATGCGTTGCCGAGGGCTATGCTTTTATATGGAAGTGCAGGGCAGGCTTGAACTGGTCGAGCAGCCAGCAAGAGGACGGGCATGCTGCGCAGGCCAGCAGCTGGCCACGATCAACATCCCCACCGCCGTCGCGATGCTGGTGGCGGAGTTCCAGCTCGCGCTCGCGCCCGAGATCCTGGACAAGGGCATCCAGGACCTGGAGATCACGCGCGGCACGCTGCAGCCTGAGGGCGCCATCCTCATGCGCTGCACGCCCCGCAGGCCTGGGGGCGCGGCGCTCTCCGGCCAGTGATATGCCGGGGGCGCCACCAGCTCGGAGAACGGATGCACGACTCACATGAATAACGCCTTGCCATGCGTGCTTGGCTGCCCCGTTTTGGCGCTCTGACGGCGCGCCTGGGAGAGTATGAGGACCCTGATCCCGGCACTGAGTGTCGGTGAACAGGCGATGGCACCGCTGCCCCTCTCCCTGGTGGACTTGTCGGAAGGATTTTGTCGCTACCGCTGGCGGCGGATGCTGAGCCTTGGCCAGACATCGCCCTTGGCCTTACTCGCTGCTGCTTACCTGGGCCCATGTGTGAGCTGATTTGATTGAGCATTGAATGCTCAGGATTCCAAGCCTTGGCAATGAGAATTTGCGTGTTTCTGCTAGCACTGACTCGAAGGTGTTCTGTCACTGAATCACAGGCTGTCCTGTTGTGTCTGCTGGCCTACTCACGGGTGGATTTTACGCTATCTTGAGCTGATGTATGTACTATAAAACGGACAATGGCTACTGCAAGCTATTGAGTGGGCTCCATGCTGCAAAATAACAGACATGTAAATAGACACCAGTTGTTGCAGCATGCACATTGCTTGCCCTGTGGCAGCTTTTCTCTTAGTCACAGCACCTGCGCACGCATGAGTAGTGTGCCTATGCCCGCATCTCACACAATTTGTGTGACAGATGGCTGACAATGATGGGGAATGCTTGACAGGACAGTTGGCACTGCAACAGCATGCATTCAGGGTTCCAGCAGCCCCTACCCCACTCCCCTCCTCACGCCTCGCCTGGTGGTCCCGGGGGCAGCGGCGGCCCCTCCTCGCAGTACGCCTTGTGCGGGCAGCGCAGTGGCAGCGGCAGGAACGGGAAGGGCGCCGCCGCCAGCGCTGTGGGCGCCCAGCTCGCGCGTGGCGCGCTGCGTGTGTTTGCCCCGCCGGGGTCCTCCTCGCTCTCTGCGAGGGTCGCCGACGCGGCCGCCGCCGCGGCCGGCAGGCGCAGCTGCGCCCACAGGCGCGCCGGCGCGTCCGCGTCGTGCGTGTTAGGCACGCGGCACGCGATCAGGCCGGCCATGAAGAGCGGCAGGTATGCCAGCGACGCGCGGAACAGCGCGCGTGCTGTCGGGTTGCTCGGCGCCTGCGTATACAATGACATTTGTGGTGAGTTCAAACACGCATGTGACAGTGATGTGCACATTTCAAGCCTGTTAGGCAAGGCAAGGCCGATGCGACGTGCAGCCGCCACCGCACATGCGCATGCGGGCAGTGCCTTGCCACCCAAAAGCGCGCTGCATGTAACAGCCGCGCGATCAGCAAGACGATCTACCATTGGCACGGACCCCCTGAGCCTGCCTGCGTGGATAACACGCAGGTGGGTCGGAGTCGTGCCTGGTAGAACGCCGCCGCCGGCAGCGCGTACGCGCCCGCCAGCAGCGCCGCGCCGCCGGCGAACGCGGGCGACGCGACGCCCAGCGCGGCGGCCGCCGCGCCGACCGGCGCCAGGTACGCGCAGTTGCGCAGCGCGCACGCGGCCGTGCGCCGGCCGGTCGCGTCCGCCAGCGACAGCATGCGGTACCCGCCGGCCGCGTAGTCGCCGCGGCACAGCCACGCCAGCGCCATGAAGTGCGGCAGCTGCCAGAAGTACAGCGCCGCCGCCAGCACGCCTGCGCGCGCGGGCGCGGCGCGTCAGCCCCGGGCAGGCGCGCGGCGCCGGATGCCGCCTGCGGACCTCCCAGCGAGCCATCTGCATCACGGCTGAACGTGCTGCCGTGCACCCGCGCTGCTTTCCGACGCAGCGCACGGCAGCCGCGCCTGACCAGCATGTCGCAGTGCTAGCATCCTTCGCAAAACCCACGCAACCTTGAAAGCACCTGAGAGCAACAGAGGGGAGGACGCATGAGGCCCGCACCGGCGCCCGGCTCCAGGCAGCCGGCGGCGGCGGCCCAGCCCATGAGCGGCGGCACCGCGCCGACCGCCGCGCCGACCCAGGTGTTGGCGGCCGACAGCACCTTGAGCGGCGTGTACACGCCCGCGTACAGCACAATGTTGGCCGCGCCGAGGCCCGCCGTCAGCGCATTGCCCTGCGCGGCGCGCCCTCGGGCCTCACCCGCGAGCTCCCTCTATCACTGGCGACATGCGCGCTGGGCTGCGCGCTCGAGCTGTGGGCGGCGCATTTACTCATGGACAGTACCTGGTGCCTGGCTTCGTGGGAAACGTGTCAAGCCGGTGCAAGCGCGGCCGGCAGTCGCAACCCTCAGGCTGTGCGGCGGGCTCCGCGGCACATGGACGGCTGCCCAATGGCGCTGCTGTTCGTGCCAGCCTACAAGAGCCTGGCTGATGCATGAGCAGCAGGCTGAAGCAGCTTCCTCCCACGTTTTGCAATCTGCGCTCGGGCGCAGCACCAGAACAGGCAGCAGCCGGTTTTCACCCTTGAGCCTGCCGAGGGCCCTGCCCCGCTGAACAGGGTGCTCAACGCTGCTTCTGCACAGTCGGCCGGCTGAATACAGCAGGACAGCGCTGCAGGGAGGCGGGCGGGCGCAGCGGCGCGCCTTGTAGTAGAGGACGGCAACGCCCGCCGCGCCCGCCGCGCCGGCAAACAGCAGCGCGTGCCGCCGCGACACGCGGCCCGTCGGCAGCGGGCGGCGCATTGTGCGCTTCATGAGCGCGTCGTTGGCCACCTCATAGACCTGATTGAGCGTGTTGGCCGCGGCGGCGCACCCAAACGTCCCCAGCGACATCCAGGCCATGCCCCTCCAGTCCACCTCCTCGCCACTCCCTGTTTGCACAACATCACACTTGTTGTGACCTCAATAGACAGCGACTTGCACTCTAGGTTCCAGAGCCAGGGCGACAGACTTGCGACTCTCTTTTCACGAGTCTGCGGCGCAGCGCGGCACAAGGCACGGCCAGCGCACCCATCCAGAACCCTGCCGCGGCGGTAGACACGACCAGCGCACTCAGCCGGAACTTAGAAAGCTGCTCGTACACGCGCAGCTGCTCCCTCCAGCCCAGGCCAGCCACGCCGCCCTGCGCGGCAGCCAGGGCAGCGCCCGCCGGCCCGGCAGCGCCAGACGTAGAGGCCGCTGCCCCAGACTGGCAGCGCGCTGCGTGGCACATAGAGCCAGCTGCCTGCTGGCCCCAGAGGCGCGCATGCGATGCGCACGCCGGCCAGCCCAGCGCTTCACCCACGAGCGGCACCGCCTGGCTGCGCGCAGCAGACGCTGCCACAAGGCCTGCCCCGGCGCTCAGCGCACGCCGACCAGCCATCATGCTGGCGCGCGCTTACCGTGCCAGGAGCGCCCTTTGCAACAGGACCATTCAGCACTGTATGCCCGCTACTCCGGGTCCTGAAAGCGAACCCAGTTGCACATGCTAGGCCTTGGGCCCTGCCCGACTTGCAGGGTTCTAGCACAGGCAGTTCTGGCCCGGTGCTGTTCCTCCACTTTGGAGTGTGGGGTGTAGCGAAGGAGCAGTGTAAGCTTGTGCTGCCAGTCTGTCACACCATACAATGGCCGCCTTGCTGCAGGGCTGTCAGTGCTTTGCGCCCTTCCGTTCAGCCTCACGCAGTCGCACTGTTGCACCTCAGTGCGCGTGTGCGCAAGCTCGTTCAAGTTCAGTAGCCACAAGCTCGGCGGGGCTGGTGCGGAGAGACATTCTGCTGCAGGGCCTGCTTGCAAGCGCTGCGACGCTTGCCAGCGATGCGTTCAGGCCACGCCCTTCCTCCGCTCTTGGGTGAGTGTGACCAAGTGCACTACACCTTAACTTCTCTTGCCAGTGCGCTCTTACAACGCCAAACATCAAGCTCGTGCACGCTCGGTGCCGATCACTGCAACGCGCCGTGCAGCTTCAAGAAGGAGCTGAAGAAAAGGAAAGTACCTGAGGAGGAATATACTGCTATAGGTGTGCCAAAGCATGCGTGCCTGCACTGCCAAGTACTTTGAGCCGCGTCACAGCATGACTCTGGGCTCACAGGAGGCGAACGCACAGGGGACGGCTTGAAGGTGTATGACATCACACTGGGGAGCGGGGAGGAGGTCGTCAAGGGCACCAAAGTGAAGGCGCGCTCATCATGTGGCCGCACTAGCCACCCTTTCGCTGCTCTGGTTGCCACTTATTGGAGGCCCTTGCAAAACGCATCGAAAGGAGTTGCAGCCTGGCAGTGCGCTCCTCCAGCCTGAAGCTCCCGGGCCTGCTCGAGCTCGTGCAGTCACCAGTGCTGCGCCGTGCCCGGAGTGCTCGCCAGAAGGCTGCTCAAGCACGTCTGCCCTCTGCATGACCTGCAGCTCTGACTGTCTGCACGTTGCTGCGGACTTGCTATGCCTTGCTGCGGTCTTGCACGCACTGGGCCACCCGCGCAGGTGCACTACGACTGCGTGTACAAGGGCCTGGACGTGGTGTCAAGCCGGCAGGCGCGCCTGCTGGGCGGCAACCGCACGATCTCGGAGCCGTTTGAGTTTGTGGCAGGCGCGGCCGTGGCCGGCGCATCGCCCACCCGGTTTGTCGACTCCGCCGGCGGCCTGTTCTCCGGGCAGGGCGGCCCGGTGCCGCCGCCCGCGCTGTCCGCGTCCGTGATCGGCATGCGCGCCGGCGGCAAGGTGCGCCTGCGCTTGCAGCACATGCACTGCGGGCAGCGTGGGTGCGACAGTACATGCGCCTGTTCTTATGTGATATTGCATCCCAGCATGACTTGATGGGCTCTTGCTAGCATGTCCAAATGCAAATGTACGATGTCAGGAAGCTCTACACTCCTATGCATGTGTGGGTGAGCTACTATCCTCATTAACAGCACTGGCCTGCTGGCGCGGCGGGCGCAGCGTACTGTGCTTGTACCTGCGGAGCTGGGCTATGGAAACAAGGGCGTGGGGGAGATCCCACCCGGGGCGTCTTTTATGATGCGCGTTGAGGTGCTGAATGTCGGCTGACTTGCACCAGATGTGATGTCACACCGTGCAGATGCTGTGCACGGTGCTGCAAGGCATAAACTTGTGGGTGGACTTCCGCACATGGGCTTAAAGATAAAATCTATTGGATAACAAAGAACAGGGCCACACGCAGAGGCAGTCGAGACACACTCTGAAGCTAAAGACCTGGTAAACATATGGCTGGGTCGCAACCTCAAACCCCCCAACCAAACCCCCAAGCACCACAAAATAAACGCGTGCATGCGCACGGTGGTGCTGAGCCGCAGCCTCCCCGCCAAGATGCAGCCCAGTGCCTGAGAATCGCAGCCGCGGCACTGCCTCTCCGCACGCAGCTGCCCAGAGGGCCTGCTGCCATGCAGAGCACCCGCTACTCCACAGGCTGCACGCAGGCTGTGCTTTTGTCACCAAGCCGGGCTGCTGCGGCCGCCCGCATACTCACAGGCCGGCCAAGGGCACGCAAGGGGACCCGGTCTGGCAAGGAGCAGAGGACCAAATTGCCCTCGCTGCATGGAGCCTGCTTTGCGTCGTGGCGCACATCCAGAGACTGCTGCAGTCGCACACAAAACCGCCACCCACAAGCAAAACGCAGACACCCAGTGACCCCCCGCACACACGGCCCCCGGGATGGCACCCGTCCCAATCATCCGGCGCCGCCCAAACACAAAACTCGCACACGGCACTGTCGCTGTTGTAACGACACGTCCCATCATGCACGCTAGCCTAGGTGGGTGTAGACGCGCGGACATGGGCATACCTAAGTCTAGGGGCTTCATACGCAAAGCGGCACACCCCACACGAGCGTCAGCGGGCACACCCCTGCAGGGGCCGGCTGCTCGTGCAACTTATGGACTGCGTGGGCCGGCTCTCTCCCTGCCACCCATGCAGCCTCGCCAGGATGAGCCGCCGATCGCGCGAGGGCCCTGAAAGAAAGGAGAGCGGCGCCCGCAAGCGCCAGTGTACATTAGAGCAGTGAGGAGAAGGTGGCAGGCAAGGCGGCCACGCCAGACGCACGCGCGTAAGTGCAATCCATCGCCTTCAGTATGAGCGGTCAGGGCGGCAGCAACGTGCACGCCTACCAGGCCCGCATGCGCATGCCCCTCAGCCCCTGCCCTTCCCGCCCTCCTGACGCATTGGGAGCGCAGCCACTGCGCTGCACCACGCACATTTGCAGAAGCCCTTTGCGCACCGCCGGCGCATCAGCGCTGCCGGCGCAGGCAGCGCCGGCGCCGGCCGGAACGGGCGCAGCGTGCGCTGCCCTGCTCGAGCCCCGGCCCGCCTGGCCACTGCGCCCCTCAGTGCTGGGGCCGCACGGCGCCCAGCGGCAGGCCCTTCGAGGGCGCCCGGCGGCAGCCGCGCGCGATGTTGCTCAT
>JAABUO010010817.1_pt1 | contig 10064 bp, 16 predicted proteins | sample 5559291 | NCBI WGS metagenome assembly JAABUO01 (sample SAMN10711878, study PRJNA513372) | rock metagenome | isolation source: Antarctica rocks | place: Antarctica: Victoria Land, Finger Mt sud
GTGATGTGGAGGCAAGCTTGTATGGGGCGCAACGCCTTGTGAATGCGTGGAGCAGGTGCACCCATGACTTGACCAGCTTACAGTGGCTGGCTAGCCCTCACACCTGGGAGGGCAGGTATGAGCAGTCTTTGACCTGGCTCCATGTTGCAAATGCTCAGATCTTATTGGTGCTGTGTATCAAACTTCTCTGGCCATACCACTCATTCTCTTGCCTGATCAGGTGCCTGGTGGGTTGTCCGGCTGATTGCAGCATTTGATGCTGCAGGTACGAAGACAAGTTTTTTGACAGCTTGAATGAACGGTTGGAGGAGGTGCTGGTCATGAGAGAGACTCATGTGGAGCTCATTGAGCTGCTGGCTGCTGATACAATTGATCAGTCTGTGAGTACTGCTGCTGCCCTGTAATTCAAAATGCGTGCACTCTGCACTGCCTCCTGCCACTGGAAGCGCTGCTACAACTGACCTACGGACAGATGCTGACTGTGCCCTGCTGCTACTGGTAACAACACATCAAGGCAGCAAAGGGCAAGCATAATGCCAGATGGGCCCCTAGGTATGTCTGTCTCTGCCGCAGGCTGCTGCTCAAGTGTTTGCACCGTTTGGAGATCTGAACCCCTTCCACATCAGCGATTACGCCACTCCAGCCTGGATGACTGCAAAAGCTGGCTTTGAGTCAAGGATGGTGCCCATTGAACGCCGCATCAGTCAGCAGCTGCAGGAGGCCCTGAGGACCACCATTCTGCCTGCCTTGACAGCAGCAGTTGCTCAGCATGCAGACAGGGCCTCTGGTGCTGTCATGCAGCCAAGTCAGGCAAGCCTTGTCACATCAGCATTGCAACTTGCCACAGTGCCCTGTGTTGTAGTACCTCACCTTTTGTGGATTGTCTTGCCTCAGCTGTGTCTCAACTCTTTTGCTGGGTGTCTTGTGCCAGGTTGACTGGAAGCCCTGGAGCAGATGCTACACTACTTTGCAGTGGTTTGCTTGCTTTCAGGCGATCAAAAAAGTATGTCTGGTGACCAGTATCTAACTTCCACTGATGTCATGCAGGTGTTCAAGGCGCTCAAGCGGTATTCAGGGCTGCTGTGCCGTCCAGCAATAGCAGCAGCATTGCAGGACGAGCTGCTGGCAGTTGTGCAGCAGATTGACCAGTATCTGGACAGCATTCAATCCAGCTTTGAACAGAGAGCTCAGGTCTGCCCACACAATCAATATGTGGCATGTCATCATGACACTGTCAACAGTCGATGCACACAGGTTTGCCATGCCAATGTGCAACGCTGCTGACCCTGCTGCTGCCTGACAGGATAATCACCGCTTGCAGCGGCAGTCAGGCGCTGGGACCACTGGCATCAACTTGCCCAGCATTGTGGATGATCTCATGTGGGCATTACAATGCCAGCAGAAGGCAGAGCAAAGCATGGCAGCTCTGAGAGGTCTTGCAGGTTGGGTTTAGACAGCACTGTGACTTGCTCTGCATGTGGCACCTGACTGTTTCACAGCAAGCATCAATGGCAATGTGCATGCTCAGCACAGCATGATGGAACTGACTGCACCTGCGTGTCACTGAATGCACTGCAGTGACAGTTTTACCCAAATACAGACACCACAGTACAGCAATCACGTTTTGATCCATGTCGTCCGAAACATAAAGTCAGACACTTTTTGGCACAAACCCCAAGTGTGTGAAGAGGTCTGACGCTCATGGTCCCGGGGTTCCCAAATCTGTTACATTTACTTTACAAAGACAGAATCTGCCGGCACTCTCAATGATGGCTTTTGCTCACATGTGTGGCCTGGCTGTTTAGGCGACAACAGGAAGCCCTTGGCCCATAATGCAGCTGTACTGGCTTGCCAAGCTGTTGCCAAGGACCTTGTGAAGGAACTGCAAGCCTGGAAAGAGACATGCTTCTCAGAATGGAATGCAATGACTGTGGACAAACTGAGCAACATCAAGATGGACCAGTCTGGCAAGCTGATGGACATGGACAGCCGCAATGGGCGCATCAAGCTTCACTACAATGAGGACCTGGTGGCGCTGCTCAGAGAAGTAAGGCAGTCTTGTAAACCGTTGCTGTCGGGAGTGGCTCTGAGTGCGTGACCCATACAATGGTGTCCTATATGATGTACTAGACACAAGCAGCAGTCTGAGCGAGAAGGGCCTCGTTGGCCCCTGTATATGTGCACATACATCCAAGAGTCAGAAGGAAAAAGACAGTTTACGCTTTTCAGCAATTACAACGGGAGCCTCCTCAGGCGGCAGCCCGGAGCTATGTCCAAGAGTCAGTCTTGTGAACATAAGCAGCAGCAGCAGGGCACAATTCTGCAATGCAAAAGGAGGCAACACTGCAATGTATGTCCGCAGATGCCCTGAACAGCAACTGGTCTGATCTGCAGGTCAGGCAGCTGCAGTCCATTGGCTTTGGAGTCAGCAGGGACATCTTGGCAGAGGTAGACACAGCCAACAAGTTCTATCGCCATGGCTTGCTCTTGAAGCAAGTCGTCAACTTCTACAATAACAGCGCCACTGAGATCATACCATGTCAGAAGCCGATGCTGCTTCAGGTAAGGCCAATAGCAAAGTCTGTTGCTAGAGCTCATATGTGCTGTCTGGTCATGCAGTCACTGCCCAATGTGCTGCAGTCAATCCCCCCTTTGCATCCACTTGCTGAGGCTCTGCCGAAAGCTTTGATACTTGATTGGCTGACACTTGCTGAGGCTCTGCCACAAACTTTCATACTTGTTTGGCCAATGCTTGTAGTCTTCTTCTCCTTCTGACCTCTCATCTCCAGCTGGGTGCTACTTTCTCAGATCTGAGTGCCCAACGTGGAACTGACGCTGGGCTTTGTCACGCAGTATGCACAAGACTTTGAAAACGTGCTGCTGAACCCAAAGGATGGCATGGGTAGGCCTATCACATGGGGCAACTCTGCTGCGCTGGAAGGCTATGTCAGGCGCTTGCAGGAGGTCGCTGAGCAGCTTAAGCAGAAGAACAGGTCTTGCCATTCACCCAGCATTGACTCAATTCACAAACTGATTACAATGTTTGGCCTTGAGTGATGCTTTGGGTGCCCTCTCTTCAGTGTTGCTGAAACGGCAGGGATAGCTTTTGCACAGACACCAAACGGTTGTCCTGCGATCGTGTCCAGTAACATGACTTTCGTTGACCCACCATCAGAGCTCTTGTTTTCAAGTTAACTTTTTGGCCCCCACGACATTTGGTTGCACTGCAATGTACACCAGTGCAATGGCATGCGCCTGAGTCAATGGCAGAGAGCTGCTCTAGGTCTGTCAGCATGAACGCATATCTGTTTGTGGCCATTCAGCTGGAGCACTGCAGACAGATGGCCTGCTGCAGGGTGTTGAAAACATGGCACAAGGTGGCAGGTGACAAAGTGATTGCCTTGATGGGGTACGACCTTGTCTCTGCCAAGAACAAGTGGGCCGCTGGCATCAAGGAGCTCCGAGAGCTGTTCATCCGAGTGGAGCAGGATGGTTTCAGCATGCAGTCCCAGGCTGTGTGGCGCCTGCACTGGGACCACCAAATTCACAAGGTATGTACACACAGCAGGCTGCTCATTGCTCAGCTCCATGCTCATCCTTGAGCGCATGCTGGAGCTTGCATGTCATTCCAGCATTGCAGGCCAAGACATTGCATTCTCGTACACACCTGCAGATGCGCATTTCAGCAGTTCTGAGCATCAGGGCTGTATACACCGCCATGGCTCGTTACACAACACTGGTGGTCTGCACTGTCCTGGGCAGTTTGCCTGACTAGGTGCACTTTTGCTTGCAGGCTCTAGCTTACCAGTACCGTTGCAGCCTGGAAAGCATCAACGACAACCTGGCACAGATCGATATCAGCTTGGCTGTCAAGCAGGGCCGTCTGCAGTTTGAGCCTCTGCTGGAGGAGGTTCATGTTGCGCATTACAAGAACCAGCTCAGACCTTTACTTGCAATCCCATTGAACTTCAAGGTTGGCCTTCTGAGAGAGTGGACAAGTCAGCCTGTCTATATATAGCCTAACAGCTTAGCATGTGCACTGAATGTACGCTCATGGTGTTGTCCGTCTTGACACATGTGGACCATGCATGATACGCTGACCCTGTTTGCTTGATGCCTGACAGCAAAGCACATCTTCTCATTCCTATGCTGTCATCAGTTACAACCTACGAGCCTGGTCTTGATCATCACCAGGTTGTCATTGCTGATGCAGGGCGTCTCGGAGGCAAGTGAAAGGCCTGGCTTTTTCAAGCGCATCATGGAGGCCAATGTGTCTGGCATTGCAAAGGCATATGCTGCTGCCGAAACGCTTTTTGGTCAGCTCCAGGTGTGGCAGCTGCTTGTGATTGCACTGCACACTCCTGGGGGCCTGTTCTTCTGCTCTTAATGACACTGCCTGCAATGCTCAGTTGCCCTTTTTAAGCAGTGTCCATATTCTCTTGCATAGTCGAACTGATCCCTTTGAGCTCCCACCGTCTTTGTTGTACCGGTGTTGTTTATACTGCTTGTGCCTACTAGCATTGCTCCTCTAGCAATTCACCTGCAGGACCAAGTGACAGCAGCTGCAATGCGTCATCTGTATTGTGATTGAACAATGTTAGAAAGCTGGTCATAAAAGCTGTGGTCCATTGCATTGTAAAACTGCTGATGCATCTAAGCATTTCACTGCTTCTGATGCAGGCAGAGCCAGTCAAATGGGCTGGGTGGGTGGCCACAGAAGTAGATGATCTGGCTCAGCTGGTAGATGAACAGCTGCATGAAGTGGCAGACTGGGATTACAATCTGAAAGCACTCAAGGTGAGACAGTAAACAAATATTGTGCAACATTACTTTGACATGCAAAAATTGCAACGAACATGTGTATGCCCTGCCTGCAGGCGCCAAACTCTGCATCATGCTCTTGTTTTCCAATTGCACTTTCCAGGGTCCAAATTGCAGATCACAGTGCAAATTCACGCAGCCTCATATCTTTGCACAGTACTCATGTGACTCTCTGCCTGCTTGCCTGCAGACATCGGCAAGAGATGCAGAGAAGCTGCCCAACGAGGTCCACATTGGCTGCTACACCATCAACACGCAGCCTGTGAAAGCTGCCATTGAGAGGCAGATGAAGGAGCTCCGGGAAGAGTTGCTGGCCAGCCTGAGGCGCAAGGTGATGCCACAAATCTTTCAGCATGCTCATCCCATCATGCACCACACACAGCTGAGCCCAATTGCTGCTTGACTGATGCCTGTATGACTACTGTGTCACGGCTTGCAAAGAGAGGCTGTGCTGTGGCAAATCCTACGGTTCTGTCGCCTGTGAGATTTGAGATTTAAGACGAAGCAAGGGCAACAGTAGACGTCATACATTTTGCTTTCCACAGGCCTGTCCCATGTTGCTGTGCTGGTATTGTGATGCAACTCTTGGTGGTAAATGTCCAATACATGCCTGATGTGCCTGGTCTGAGACCATGAGGTGAAGTTCTTTGTGCAATGCAACTTCTGATGGTGAGCGGCTAATGCATGCACAATGCAGGCCCTGTCTGAGAAGAATGAGGTAGAAGCCTTTGTGTCAGATGCCCAAGCCACCCTGGGCAAGGCTGCCACCAGCATTGAAGAGATTGGCACAGCTCGCCAAGCAGCCAAGACGCTGGTCTCATCCCTACCGCACATCATGGACTGTCGCCGCCGCATAGATGAGAAAAACCGCTTGCTCAAGTCAGTGAATACAGCGGGCAGTGTTGTTGGTCTTGGTCAGCCTGTGGACATGGCTGATGTGGACAATGCATGGGATGCCTTTACCGCTCAGCTGCAGCAGCATGATATACATCTGGATGAGCAGAAGAACCAACTGCAAGGACAGCTGGCAAGACAGGTGAGGAATGATGACCGTATGGTCAGCCTGTCTGGCTCTAAGTAGCTTGTGACACTCTTGACATCTTGTCTTGCCAGTCTTGTTTGGACACTTCCTAGCAATCGCGATTGCCACCTCCCACAGGTAGACTTGAGCATCTGGTGTGCACACATGTGCATCAGTCATAGAAGTAGTGTCATGCAGAACACTGCACCTTCAGCCTATATTTGCCACCGCTGCAGGACCGACGCAACCAGACTTGCAAGGCGCATAGCTGTCACATGTGCACACATGTCGCGTGTGAAGTACTCCTGCCAAGCATGGCACATGACATTAATGATGCCTGCTGTGCAGTAGCAATACATGCAGCCTCTGCCAGCATCACAATGCGCATCATGTCACAGGTGGGTGAGATCAAGAGCCGCATCTCTGGGTTTGGGGCACGCTGGCAGGAGGTCAAGCCACATGGCATGCCTTCAGGCGACCCGGCTCTCATGTTGCTCAAGATGGAGGACTACAGCAAGCAGCTCACGGACTTGCAGCAGGAGTCGCAGCAGACGGCTGTCGACTGTGCACACTTCAGCATGGAGGAGCCAGACTTCAGTCAGCTGGACACCATCAGTGATGACATCACCACCACCAAGGTCATCATCAGTCATGGCGCCTCCACACTTTCAGTGATCAACCATGGTCCACAGCGATCTTTACATGAGCGTTGCTGTTGCTGTTGCAGTCCAAAGTGCTGAGGCTCCCAAGCGTTGCCTTCCTTGTGTGCTGCTACATTGCCTGATTTGCAATGCTTGGTGTGCTCAACTTAGAAAACGAAGGTCTCACTGGCTGTGCAGGCCGCCTGGAGTAGGTTTGGTGAGTTCATGACTGAGAGGGCCAGCTTAGCCAGACGTGACTGGTTGAGCGTGCGGGATGAGCTTTGGCGCATTGAGGACTTCCTTAACAAGTGGTCCAAAGGGACAGATGGTCAACTGTCTGGGGATCCAGTGGCTATCATTCTCGCCAAAGAAATTGACTCGTATAGGTCAGTCCTCCTGCGTCTATCTCAAGCAGGCGCTTTCATTGACCCAGATTCTAATCCCTTTCAATGCCCATCCTCTGACGCGGCTGAACAAGCAAGGCTCTACAGTGCAGAGTTCAAGCACTGTAGCTGCAGGATATGTTTTGGTCATTGTGGACTCATGTTGACACCCTGCTTTGTGCACACAGGCGCTGTCTACCATACCTCAAGTTTGTCCGAGGCACTGGCTGGGAGCGCAAGCATTGGACTCAGCTGTTCATTATGCTCAAGCTGGTGACAAAGGTCAGAGGACCATACTCTGCACTACTGCTGCTAGAACCAGCAGCTTGCATTCATACCACTCTCCTCACACAATTTGGCATACACCGCAAGTCGTGGCCAGAGCTACCGTCCTGGTATACAGCAACTGCATCAACTGCAGATTTCTTGTCTTGCAATAACGGCTGAATGCATGGTTCTTGCAGGGTCCAGATGCTGTCACCTTCGACAATCTGACGCTAGCTCATTTCCTTGACAAAGCTGATAGGCTAGCAGGATGTGCGGAGGAGATCAAGGCTCTAAATGCACAGGTACACCAGCTATTTTTGGCCATGTCAGATCAAGCATCATCCTGAACCTTTCCTGAACCTTCCCATACTCATGCAGTGCACAGGTTGTCATTGTGTGCTTTGAGCATACTATTCAATTTTCTGCATCAGCTCCTTCTGCAGCGATAACAGCATAGTGTTACCATGAGTCTTGTTTCTTTGTTGTCTCCCAACTGAGCCGCTACCAAGCAGAGACCAATCACCAGTTACGCAGCACTACATTGCCGTGCATCTGCAGGCTCTGGGAGAGTCTGTCATCAGGAAAGCTTTGGAAGAGCTGCAATTGTGGGGCTTGGAGCGCCGTTTTACTCTATACAGCTACTCCTCCACAGCAGGAACAAAGTGAGTCTATTTGTCATGCTGGCCATGCTGCATGAACGTTCATGGCAGATCTTGCGTATCATATGTGCATTGAGCAGGTTGCAGATAATTTGGGGGCACAACCGTGCAACTTGACTGTTTGCTGGATTGCAACTCTGCATGCAACTCTAAAGGTCCATTTGTCTCAAACAACACTCTCAGCTTGCTGATTACTTGTCACCCCCTACGTGTTTAGTGCGGCAGTTGATTCAGTCAAGACTTGCTTATGCAGGAGCTGTCCCCTGATCAAGGAGTGGCGAGAGGTGATGACAGAGGTGGGTGACCATCAGAGCCTGGTGGCCAGCCTCAAGCAAGCAGCCTACTTTCATCTCTTCAAGGTCTGTGCTGCCACGCTTGTTGCCCTCCTGCCCTGCTGTACTCCCAGTACAAGGCATGCCAGATTTCAAGAGCTTGATCCAGATTGTGTGTGAGCATTGTGACAACAACGATGCCATCCTTACCACTGCAGCAAAGCATGTCTCTGCTAGTTTGATGCATGCTCACTGCAGCCTTGCGCCAAGGAGAGCATAAGCCGTGCCAATATACATCTTTGCTTGCACCCTAGGCTAGATCAAGTAAGCTGCACAGTGTTGTGCCATCGTATTCTGCAGACTGACAGCATTCCAGCTACGTTTGACACACACCTGATGTGCTGTTGATGCTGAGCGCAGGATGAAGCAGGTGCGTGGGAGAGACGGCTGGCTGTGCTGTCAGAGGGCCTGCAGACCCTCAACGCTATCCAGCGTAAATGGGTGTACCTCGAGCCCATATTCGCAAGAGGGGCCCTGCCCAATGAGCAGCCTCGCTTCAGACGGGTACTACAGCTGCTGACCACTGACGTGTCTACTGAAGCGTTGTCAGCAGACATACTGCATCTCCCATTCATTGCATCTTGCACTTGTTCTTGTGCATGGACCTTGCAGGACTGTGTAAGGCTGAAGATCATAATGGTTGGCTGCTGTGCATGCAGATTGATGACCAGTTCCGGCAACTAATGTCTGGCACGGAAGCAGACCCCATGGTTGTCCATTTTGCTGACATTCCACGTATCATGGTCAGTCCTACGGCTCTGTATGCATGTCATCTCTGGCTTTGCACGATGACTGTGCATTGTTGATGCAGCAGAGACTCGGTGTCTTCTGATGTGATGTACTCAAATGCTTGCTGACCAGCTTACTAGCACATGAAATGCACAACTGCAGTTTGAAACACCACAAAGCTCCTGGTCAGCACCAATTTGCCGTTGAGTTGCTCTTGTTCATGCACAGGTCAGAAAACTCTTGACTTGTGCCACTGTAGGAGACTCTGCAGCAGATGCTGCAGCAAATGGAAATCTGTCAAAAGGCCCTGTCCAACTTCCTTGAGGACAAACGCTCTGCATTCCCCCGCTTCTACTTCGTTGGAGACGATGACTTGCTAGAGGTATGAAACGCACCAGCATGTTTTTCTGTGCTTGCGCATCTCTTACTAGACATGTGCTTGCCAACATGTTTTGATCTCACTTGTTGCCATCTGTGCCACATTCAGTAGCTGGCAGTGATTAGCAACTGTGTAGCAATTCACTGGTGACCCCCTATGTGACTGTGCAGATCCTAGGTCAAGCCAGGGACCCTGCAGTCATCCAGGCTCACCTGAAAAAGCTGTTTGCTGGTGTACATTCAGTGGCGCTGACAGACAGCAAAGATGGTATCACAGCTGCCATGTCTATAGAGGCAGAGAGCGTGCAGCTGGCCGCAGCAGTGCCAGTCAGTGAGCAAGTTGAGAGCTGGCTGCAGAGTCTGTTGACAGGCATGCAGGCCACTCTACAGGTGCAGCCACGCAGTGCCCTATTTATAAGCAACAGCTTTTTCTCATGCTCACAAGCTTGTATGTTTTGCAACTTGCCTGAAACTCTCATGCTGTTTGAGCACATTTCGTTTGTAGGCGCTTGTGCATGTAGCACCTCTAACAGTGCATTCTCTGTTGCTGCTTAACTTTGCTGCCATGGTTCAGATAGACTTGGATGTATGTACTACCAACACCACCAAACTATACCATGCAGGGCTTGCTGACTAGCTGCATGCAGCACACAGACTTTAAAAGCATGCCAAGCCAGGTGCTCTGCCTGGCAGCTGCTATCAAGTTCACTCAGCAAGCAGAGCAGGCCATTGAGGCAGGCAAGCTGTCCAATCTGCAGGTGTGGTGCTCATACTTGTTTCATTGCTTTATTCATATGCTGAAGTGGTCTTCTTGCTGGTTTACAACAGGAGTA
>JAABUO010010820.1_pt1 | contig 10060 bp, 6 predicted proteins | sample 5559291 | NCBI WGS metagenome assembly JAABUO01 (sample SAMN10711878, study PRJNA513372) | rock metagenome | isolation source: Antarctica rocks | place: Antarctica: Victoria Land, Finger Mt sud
CTAATTAGGCTTAGCGCGGAGGGGTGGTGTTCACGCAAAGTTTAGGTGATGTTCATTTAAAGAAAGATAGTATTCATGAAATGGCTGCCTAATTAAATTTTACGCGCGAGAACGAATTTGTTTACAACATATATAAGCTGTTTAACGATTATTATTACTATTTTCTTTATATTATATACTTATTTTATTAAACTTAAACATAAAAAATTCTGTTTTCTTTAAGTTTTTAGTTTATAATTAACGAACGCATTTGTTTATAAAATTAACACATCGAATATTATGTTTTCTTTAAGTTTTTAAATTTACAGTTAACGAACGTACTTGTTTTTAAAATTAACACATCGAACATTATGTTTTCTTTAAGTTTTTAATTTACAGTTAACGAACCTACTTGTTTTTAAAATTAACACATTAAACATTATTTTTTCTTTAAGTTTTTAATTTATAATTAACGAACGTACTTGTTTATTAAAACTTTATAAAATAAAAAATTAGTTATTGTTAAATGTTTTAAGAATAAATCTTGTAAATATTTTACTCTTGTTATTTTTTTTTACTTTTTATTTCTTGTTTACTAAACGAGATTTTTTAATTAAAGATAAAGATTTTTAACTTACAAACATTATGTTAAAAAGCATAACTATTTGTTTTTTAATATGAGTTAATCTGAAATTAAAAATTTAAGTTTTTTAAACGAAAATTTAAAGTAATTAAATTTATAATGAATAAATATATATATATTTATATGAGAATCTAACGGAAACTCGTGATTTGTCGCTGACTAAAGCTTCGCCGCCTTACTTCCCCGCTAGCGACTATTTCGTCTATCTTGCTCGGCCTCTGCTCCCTCATGCTCGCTCTCTGCTTCCTTGTGCTCCTTCGATGCTTCCTCGTGCTCCCCCGATGCTCCCTTATGCTCGCTCGCCTGCTCGCTCATTTAGGCTAAAATAGGGTGAGGCCTTGCAGGGATCCCCACGGAATCCTTGTCTTTAATGAATAATTATTTCTGGAGCGCTGCTAAAAAAGACTTAGATTTAGAATTCTAGATCTTAGCCGTATTAAAAGAAAAATAAAAGAAGTGTTAAGGTCCAGTGGTAAAGCAGTGGATATTGTGGTGGAGCCACGCAGGATGGCCGGAATAGGAAAGGTGATTTTGGGATTCGTCAAAGCTAGTCCCGATTAGGAAAGGTGTTTTTGAGATTCGTTGAGAATCGAGCTGGTGCTAGGCCTCATTAAGAGAATGATAGAGCTAGGTTAGATAGGTTATATGGGCATGGAATCGGGCCTGCGTCTTCGAATCCTGACACTCTTCATCAATCAATTCAATTCATCAAGCATAGCATAGGGATCAGGAATCCATTCAGTTGCGAGCATTCAATTCATTCAATTCTGGCCAATCAAGACCCCCGATTCAAGGTTCTCAACGCCGTTCAAGCCGGCTGAGCTGCCTGATTCGCCCATTCCTGCGCGTTCCATCGTCATTCGCGAACATTCGTTGAATTCCAATTCAACGTTGAATTCCCTAGGGCTGCAGAGCCTGCCTAGCCCATTCTGCAGTCAGAAGCCCTATTCCCATCGCCTGAATTCGCCTCCTACTACTGCAGCCTGCCCTATTTGAGGCAGCAACGTTGTTTCCGCTACATTACAAGCCAGCCGCGATCCCCTATTATGAAGCTATGGACAGGTCCGACCAAGGACGTTTTAAGAGTATAGTGGACCATAAGTGGCAGTACCACCGAGTCTTTCAGCACTAATAGCCATTCGGGAACGGTTCTCATAAGGCGATAATACGCCTAAAGAATACATTAGAATGCATCAATCCGATCCCTCAAACCGACAATCTCCTTTCCAGAAGCGATGTCATTAATCCACTCATTGATGGAACTTGCCAGGAATTCGTTGTCGCAGTTTCGCACAGCCATATCGAAGTCTCTTTGCATCTTACTCGATTCAAATATCTTGATCCATCCCGGCTCAAGTCTTTGCATCTCATTAATAAAGCAACGTCGCAATACCGTCAGCTCATACTCCATCAAGCGCTCCCAACAAAGACTCCCAGGTTCGTCACGCCGAAATTTTTTTTCATCAGGCTTCTCTTCACGGATAGGCCCTTCTAGAAAGGAAGGATAGTCGCATGCTTTCCATAATGGAACTGCTGAAACGCACTCCCAGTCAACCACTCCCGTCAATTTCCCATTGTGATCAACCATGATGTTATGGTTGGAGAGGTCATCGTGGTGAAGTATTGAAAGCTCCGAGTTTCTGCCACTGTCAGGATAAACTTTATCTAGATAGGTTTTAAGTCTCCTAATGATCTTAAGAGTCCTCTCCGCATCCTCTCGGTCGTCTTCGTTCTGGCTGTTGGCCAAGGTAGATTTGCAGTCGTGCTCATTGAATGACAAACGTGCAGCAATCCAGTCCTTGCTCGATCGAAATGGTCCTCGAGGTACGTCTTGTTGTATGTGATCTCCCCAGAAGAACTGCATAGAAACAATTCTTTTTACTTCAGGGAGAGTATCATTTCGGAATGGCTCCGATCCCGAGCTCGCATAGATGTTCCCAATATTACGTAATTGTTTCTTGAATAAGGTGGACGAATATATCGCCAACTGTTGGACGAGTTGCTCTTTCGCTTCCCAAGGAATAGATCTCCATGCGTCTGCTAAAGTTTTGCCGGGAACCTTCGCCATAAGAATCCACTCGAATCCAATCGCGTTCTCTTGACTGGCCTGGTGAGCGAAGATTTTCGGTACCGGAAGGGCTGTATTGAGGCGTATCCACTCCATAGTTGCAACTTCGCTGATTGTCTTCCACTGGGGATCAACCGGCAAAGACACGCGCATAACGAGGGTATCATTGTCGGTTCGAATATCGTAGAGTTTGTTAAGCGCCCCTTGAGCGAGGAAGGAAACTTGAACTGTTTGTGTCGAGTAGATTGATCCGATTACCTGTTTTATTGATTTAGGGTCAACATCAGTAGTCCATTGTGGTTCTAAGGAAAACGTTTTCTGAACCCATTTGAGCGAATCCTGTCCTCGTAACGTCATTTTCGTAGCTCACTAACACGGAGTATGAAATGAGAAAAGATAGGCAGGTTATATGCGACCTCCAAGTCTGCCTTGCCGATGACCTAATCACCCGCCGGGACGAGAAGAAGTTCCTCTCAAGTAGGTTCTCACAATGGTCAAGCGAGTCTTATGAATGATTGGGCAGCAAAGTAGTAGCTATTGGAGGTGCTATTTTGGTGTAGTATAATACATGCACTACATGTAGAAGGATTCACCTAGCAGTGGGATAAACCTAGCAGTGGGACAGCCCTATAGGGCTGAAAATCCACATTTCATATTCTATTAATATAATCCTTCAACATATCAGCAAAACGATGGCAGTCACTCCCCCCATCTCTTTCATATTTTCTGAAGATATAGAACTTTCACAGAAAGAGCGCATAACGCTTACTTTCGCTCGTTAAAACGAGACTTCAGCAGTTAATGAAAGTTCTTCTTAAGTAAAAATCGCTCGTTAATATAAAATATTAATTAATATTCTTTAAAATCGAATTAATGATTAAAAGATTATTACTGTACGCAATTAGTAATTTTAAAAACTTAGTCTCGAAGAAGAAGCAGCTATACGTAATTAAATTTTACGTCTTCAGATCTGAGACTGATCTTCTCGTATAAAGCAAGTACGTTTAATAGCTAACGAATTATTAATAAAAAAGAATAATAATAAGTTAATTAAAATTAATTAATCTTAAAAGTTTCTGAAACGTCATTTGAAAATTAAAATAATATATATTTCTTCGCTTAATAAAGAGCGTGTTATAATTTAAAATCACGATATTTTAACTGACTGATTTAATCTTTTTCAGAGCTTGAAAAAAGAGCATGAAATAAAGATAAAGAATATTTATAACATGAACGAAAAGAGATTCATGCAGAGAATTATTATTAAGCTTCGAGTTATGATTTTTAAGTACGAAAAGAAAGCTTATATAACTTAATGTAATAATCGAAAGTGAGTCTCGTTAATTAAATATATATTTATAAATAAAAAAGTCTTAAAGTCGTGAATTATCTTTAAAGAAAAATTATAACAAAAGATTTAATACGAAATATTTAAAGAAGATTATATTATTTTAAGCGAGAACGACTAAATCGATAACGAATTAAGCCTAGCTTAAATACAGAAATGCTTTAATTCAGAAATTAAAATCTGTTAAAAAGACGAATATTAAATGCTATTAATTAATGATCACGCTTCTCATATTATTACTCAGATAATTAATTATTACATTAATTAAAAAATCGTTTTACTGTGTCTTTCGACTCACATTACTTATTTGCTTTAATTACTTAATGTTAAAGTCTTTGCTTCATTAATTATTACGTACAAGACTCATGTTCAGCGAGTTACTCGATTTAAAAACAGCTACTTAATTAATAAAACGAATTTTTTAAAGTTATATTAACAGGCTCGACATGAAGCAATTACATCACTAAATATTAAAAAGACATGAACAGCTATAAGTCTTTTATCATTCAGCTCAGTCTTAGTACTTCAGTACTTTTTTTCTGTTAAGAAATTAAAGCAATCACAGTAATATAACATTATTATACGTTTAATTACGCCTTTTGAAGCTACAGTTATATTAAAACCGTGTTTAGAATTTAAATCACTGATAGAATAACTAATAAGATGTTTAATCTATAGAGATAGCTATAACTAGAAGTTTAAAAATACAGAAGAAAGTAAGTTTCTGAAGCGATATTTATATTCAGAGACTCAGAGTTCGTGCTAAACTCGAAAGAGAAATGTTATAACTTAGAAAAGATGTAATACTCAGAAATATTAATTAGTTCGTGTTAAAGCTGTGTTAAAAAATGTTAAAAAATGTTAAAGCTTTTACTCGTGATAAGCTCGATCTAGTTCTAGTTAATTCTAATACACTCGTAACATTATTTTCTTCTTCGAATATTCATGTTCGCATGAATAAAAGAAAAGAAATTAAATTTTAAACGTCGTGTTTATTTAATCTAGTATGACTTATTTAAATAAAGTTTATGAAATTCGACTAGAATCTTCTCGAAGCTCTCGAATTCTTCTTTATTAACATAATATCATTCGTTATCTCGATTTAAACCTGTTCATTTAACTTTATATTATAATCGATCTCGATAGCGTTTACAGTTCAGAATGTTGTTTATCTTTTAATATTCTTCGTTCTTAATAATTAATGATTATAATGATTCTGTATGTTAATTTAATAAAGAATTCTGAGAATACAAACGTAATAGCTTAAGGCTAAAGATTAAATGAAGTAGCTTCATACTTTTAAATAAATGAAGCTAATAAAAGATCTTTACATTAACAGTAATTTAATAAAATTCTAGCTATTTGTCTTTTAAATTCTTACATGATTTAATTATTTTAACGTTTCGAGAGAATAATTAAATCTAATCGTTTATCTTATAAATTACGTCTCGATGATGTTTATTAATCTGTGCTTTAATGTTTACTTTAGTTTTTTCTAGCTGTTCACGATTAAAGATCAGAAGCTCTTTCATTTTAGCTACAATGTCGTCGATCTTTCTAGATTTAATGCGTGCACGAGTTGTTTCGTAGTTAATCGTATCTGAATCGAAACTCATTCGTGAATAAAAATTCTTATTAAAATAAAACGAAGTTATTAAGATAATCGAGAAAATATTAAAATTTTCGCTGAATTTTATCATTGAAAGTCATTTTGCTTAATCATTCTGCATGTAATTGTAGTAAATTCTTAACTCGCGTTTAACGTTTTAATTAACTCGCTTCGACTGTTCATCTGTTTCGAGATAATAAATTATTAATAAACTAGCTTTAATTCTTAATCGCTTGTAAAGACTTTATCACATCGTTAATATGAATTAAGAGTCTCTGTTAAAAATAGAAAAACTGAGTAAATTATAAAGCTTATAAACGTTTCATAACATGATTTAAATCGTTTCTTTAGCTAAGATTTCATCGTCTTCTTAATGACAGAGTACGTAATGACGTTTCTTAATGAGACGACAAATTATGATGCAGATCGCGTTATAGCCCTTAAATAAAAATAATCTCGTGATAAAGTTCATGATTATATTTCTTCAGCGTTTCTGTAAAATTAAAAAAGATTAATGAAATTCATTAATATCATCGCGAAACGTCTTACTTCGTTAATAAACATGACAGTTTCGAGTGTATTACTTAATCGTAACTCGATGATCTGATTAATAATAAAATCGTTAAATTAAGTTTATAATTTTTTAATTATTAAGATGAAAAATTAACGATTAATCGTAAATTTTCTGTAATAATTTCGTATGCATATTTTCGAGAACTCATAGTAAATTCTTTCTGAATAAAGCTTCGTTAATGATTTAACAATTCTTTAATTTAATGTCATGTAATTTAAGCTCATTATCGCTTATTGCTTGTTAATATTCGATGCATAGCTTATCGATTTTGTTAACGATTAATACTCGTTAATAAAGATTAGCTTTTAATTTAGTTACTAAAATATTTATTCTATTCGAACTTAGAATGATCTGATAATGATTCTTAATTCGTTTAACGATTTTAAAAGAATCGATTATAAACATGCGTGTTTACGCATCGACTTTAGTATTGTTCTTACCTAATTAAAAGATGATTTAAAAGTTAAACTTTAATAAAATATTCAGATAATTAACTTAACGTCGAGTTAACTGTTTATTTTTCATAAAGATCTTTAAAGTTTAATGATTAGTAAACATCTGAATTAATAATTTAATATCTTTCAGCTCGAGTCTTCAGTGCTCGAAGCATTAAATAATGATTAATAATTTCTTATCATAAATATAATAATTACATTTAGCAGAAATTATACTTTTGCTGTAAAAGATTATCGAATGAAGAATATCTTCGTTATCATACTGAGATAAAATATCGTTCTTAACGTAATTAAACGCATCGATTTTCAGAATAATTTAACGTTTAAGATTAAAATGCCGTCGTATGAGAATTAAGCTGATCTGTTTCTTTAAATCTTTAAAAGCTTAAACACAAGCCTGATTTCATACGAAGAGTGTGTCTTTGCGAGTAAGCTGAGTGAAGAATTTAATCAGCTTTAAGAAATTCTAAATGAATTATTAATAAAAGTTAATAAATTTCACGAAGCTCTGAATCTCTTTTAAATTAATTAAAGTAATTTAATTAATTATCGCTTTCATCTTAATGAGGTTTATTCGAAGGCTTTGTTCTAACACGATAACTTTTAGAAAAACTGTTTCTTTAACGTCGAATTCGCATTTTCGAATGTTTATTTATAAGTTAACTTCTCGTAAACGATTTAATATTATCTTAACGTGTTCTTAATGTTCTCGTTAAGTCTTATTATAAATTAAAATGTCATTTAGATAAATTTAACAGAAATCGTTTAAGAAGTCTTATAAAACACCATTTATGTACTGTTAAAAAGAGACAGAATCATTAATAAGCTTAAAAGAAAGAACTCGTGATTTGTATATTTTTAAAGCGATAATGAAGATCGTATAATCTTCATTATTAAGATGCATTCGAAGTTTATTAAACGCTAATATAATATTTAATCGAGTTAAATGTTTACAACTCATAATTTTATTAATAACTTTCTTAATTAAATATAAAGAATATTAATTTCGTTTAGTAATGACGTTAAGCTTTCGATAATTTACGCAAAATCGTAAATCTTCATTTACTTTTAAAGCGAACAGAATTAATGAGAAATAAAAAGCTTTGCTAAGGATAATAAAACTCTTAAAAAGATTCTCGTTTAAATATTTCTTTATTTTCTAAAGCTTATAAAGAGACATTTAATATGCTTAACATCGGGGTGAAACGGCGTCATTAATAAGCTTTATTTTGTAATCATAGAAACGATGCGAAGATAGCATATTAATCTGAGCTCGATCGAAGACGTTTAGAAAATTCTAATATTTCGCGAGTAGCTTAGCTTTAATGTCTTCTAGATATTAAGTCGTCTCGTTAATTAAGAATAGACTAACTGAATTTAAATTACATTAAGTATTATAAATTAGCTCTTTATTAATGTCTTCGACTGACATAGTAAAAACCTCGATGTGATTCTTTTTTAAACGATTAACTAAAGTCTGAAAAGCCGCAGCGTTTATACTATAAATTAAACAGATTTCTTTCTCTGAGATTAAAACCGAACGTTGCAGAATCTTAAATGCTTTAAAAGTGTTCATTAAATCTATCATTTTTAATTCGTACGAAACTAATAGTACTGAAATTAACGTTTTCAGTTAATTAAAAAAAACGATGATATCGCGACTCATGTTTAGTAGTATTTCATTTTTGTTCATTTAAGATTTTTTTAGTATTGTCTCGTAATGTTTAATGTCTGTAATCAGCATTAATATTAAAGATTTCTTGTAATTATTAATGATTAAAATAGAAAGAATTATTATGAGTTAGCATAAAGCGAATCATATGAGTGTATTCTAACTAGAAGTTTAAAGCTAAAGAGAGAAGAAGATGTAATACGCGAAGGATCTTGTATTCACAAAGGCGCGCTAGATTACTAGCGTGTTAACATTAGCTTTAAGCTAGTTTATGATAATTTAACATGATTTATGTTAAACTAACTTAGTCTGAATTAATCTGAATTCGAACTGCACGATCGTAACATTATTCTTTCTCTTTAACTAGTAATGTTTTCATTGCTGCAGTTCAGCTCATCGCCGTTTTTATCTTAACTTTGTTAAATATTTTCGATGAAAGTCATTTACGACTTTTTAACATTCTTTAAACTCACTTTCATTAACGTTATACTAATGTAAATCGACGTCGTATCTCTTTTAATTAACACGATATTATAATCGTTTATCTCGTTTATAAAACCTAAAGTTTATTATGTTCTTTACTTCTCATTCATCTTCGTCTTTAATCATTATAAAATTAAATGAGTTATTTCGCTGTTCTTTTAAAGAGTCATTTAAATTTAATCGTAGTAGGTTCGAGACGAATTTCGAATGAATCTTTATTATTAATAATAATTTTAATTAATATGCATGTTCGATCTCGATTAAAACCTTAAAAGATTTAAGCATCTTATCGTTCAGTTTCTTTAACGATCTTACAGTCGTAATGTTTCTAGAATTTAAGAACATCATGTCGTTTATCTTATAAATCATTTTCTTTTAATGTCTGTTAGTCTGTTTCTTCATCGTAACTTTAAATCTTGTTAATGTTTACTTTATTAATGTTAACGATCGTTTCATATATTCGAATATATCTTTCGCTTTATTTACTTTAATTCTAGTTCGAGTTATCTTATATTTAATTAAATTCGAATCGAAGCTTATACGAGAATAAAAATTCTTGTTCAGAAAGAACGTCGACTGTTCAGTTAACGGCAAAATAGCATTATTATTAACGAATTCAGTTGTAAATAATTAAACGACTTAATCATTCTGCATATACGAGTAATAATTACGTAAATATCGTTTTACATCTTAATTTATTCTTTCTGTTTAATTATTAATCTGCGAATGATAATCGATAAATAATTTCGCTTTAATATTAAGTCTTAAGCATAAAGACTTTTAAATAATTAATATGAATTAAGAATTACGATCGAATACTATTAATCTCGATAGTTCATGAGTTTTAAAGACTTATAATAATAGCAGTTTAACTGTCTGTTCTGCGAAGATATCTTCGTTACCTGATTAACACGATATATAATGTCGTTCTTTAAATAATCGATTTATAACTATCAGAATCGTATTATTTTCGTCGCTTTGTAATATATTTGTAACGAAGTTTATTAAAATGTTTAGTCATCGTTGTTTCGATATGAGTAATGACTTTAATAATTCATTAATTCGATCTCTTAACGCTTTTAATCTTCGGCAAACGTAATAATTTCAAATGTAGCGTTTAATCGTCGTTTTCATCTTTAATTAATAATATGATCGTCTCAGCAAGTTTAGCGTTTAATTTATGTTAGAGTAATCATTAATCGAAAGATCATGTGCTTTTCTTATTAACT
>JAABUO010010821.1_pt1 | contig 10059 bp, 11 predicted proteins | sample 5559291 | NCBI WGS metagenome assembly JAABUO01 (sample SAMN10711878, study PRJNA513372) | rock metagenome | isolation source: Antarctica rocks | place: Antarctica: Victoria Land, Finger Mt sud
CCAAATGTTGGCTACCATGCCTTTCATGTGACGCGACAGAGGCAACAGGTGTAGCAGTCGCTGCATGCAGTTGCTGCATTTGTGATTGGCACATGCATACATAGTCAGAAAGCAGCAGCAGCTGATGTTGACCCACAGCACATGTTTAATGCAACAAATGGGCTTGCTGGACTGATGCGCACTTGCACATTTGTCACATCGGCATCTGGTCTTGCTTGCTGCACATCTGTTGAATGTCTGCCAGGCCCCGGACGCATGACAGATCAAGGGTCGGTAACTGCATTGTGTCATAGCAACAAGAGATTACACCCAACGCCACAACAGTATGTATCAGTGCATTTGAAAAACCATGAAGACGGGATCTCCACCAAAGGCCAATATGCCAGTGACTATCTGATTTCACATGTGGGAAATGTAGAATAACTGACCACTATAGGCCTGCACAGCAAGAGGGCTTTCTGCATTTGTGCCCCCAGACAGCTGTTTACAAGCCAAGGGGTGCCTGTGTAATATGATGTGCCCATGTTATTTGACAAACTCTGCTTGCATTTTTACATGCAGCCTGTCATGCCTATGTACCCTGGAGAGGTGCCAGCTCACCAGCTGCCATGTCATGAGAATCAGAGTGCATAGCAAGAAAGCAGCTGCAGGCTGATTGACATAGCACTCACCGTTTCTGCATCAAAGCCACTGCAGATGTCAGATTGCAGCATGCCTTGACATTGCCCTCAGTCTCACTAAGAGTTGTGTGTCACTGTTGCCACTGTCTGATACAAAGGTATTGTCTGCATGTAATTGTGCATTGATTTGTCTGAAGTGCCACTGCAGTCCAGGGTTGCAATCCACATTGCATGCCAGGAATGTTGTCCAGAGTCAGTTACCACAGCTACAACAACTAGAACTTGTGCCAGCATTAGCAAAGCCAGTCTTTGGAGGCTCTGGAGGCTTTCCTCCAGGAAGGCTTGTCCTCAGTGTGCTTTTGGTTTGCGATTGATGAAATCCCATCATCAGTTGATACATTGAGTGAATGCAACTGCAGCCCAAGATAGATTGTGGTCCTGCTTGGCTCAGCGTTTGTGTGTAAAGCGTTGCTGCTTGCCCAACATGCTCACCAAAGGATGACTGAAAGTGCTGCAGTGCAAAATTGTGTAGAGCTGGTCACTACGTCAAGCTGGCCACTACGTCAAGCTGGCCAAACCAGGAAACTAGTGCAACTTGGCATATGTTCAGCAGGCCAGCATATGTGCACTAATGTCCCAACATTGCTGATGTCTTTGTCACAGGAGAGGGCAGGGTGCTTTTGTGTTACCTGAGACAGGCATGTGGCGCAGCCAATGACCTCACCCTCCTGTGTCCCCTTGGACCTGTGCACATACAATAACAGTGCAGGAAATTAGCCTCCTGACACGCTAGCACTGCGCCTTTTACCTCAGCTCTGCTACACATACCATGCATGACCTGCCAAAGTGTGTTTACTGATCAGTCCTTTACTTCACAATATGCCCACTTCTGTCTGACTGACTAGCTATAGTGTCTATCCCATGCGCTTTTGCAAGTGCCCTGACCATGGTCTGTGCACCTTTACGCAATATTGATCACACCACTGCAGCATGAAGAGACCAACAGTGTGACAATTGCACATCAGAAAATTCTGTCACTGCTGAACTTTGTACACTACGCAAACAGAGTGTGTGCAGCATGCACATGACTGCATCAGATGCATAGATTCTATGCATCACAGCGAGGCTGATGGTCGATGGTGTTGTTGCTGTACCTGGCTGAAGTGGTCGTGTGACTGGGAATGCTAGAGGTTGTGATACAGCTTTGCAGCTTGAACGTGAGCAAAACGGGTTTGAGAGTGACTGTACCATGTTGTTTCCATGGCAGCATCTCCACTTTCTTACCTAAGCGAAAACCACTTTCTCTTGCACTCTCAAGAGAAACCCGTTTCATAAGAATCTTGTCTAACCCGTCTTATAAGAATCTTGGGACTTTGGATAGCGGGGATGCAAAAATCTTGAAGGCGCGTCCCAGCTGCCCTTTTTAGATAAAATAATCAGCATTGTTGCTTGCTTCCTGTGAAGTCGGGTCTTCCAAGGCGTTGCGACCCGGGCGAGTTGTATACGACTTGTGGTACCGAAACTGGTCGAAACCCTTAAGTGTGACGACATGTCATAAGCTGCGCAGCAGTTTCAGATATGGATTGCGAGCTGGCCCCGATAGTTAGCTTAAACGTAGGAGGAAAGAAGTTCACAACCAGCCGCGACACTTTGTGCAAGGTGCGTCTTTGCCCCTGTCCGACACAAGTCGCATACGCTGTGAAGGAGCAAAACTCTCTTTGATCTTGCCTTTTGTCTCTTTCTGAGGCGGGGCTTGCGGAGGGTTATGATCAGCCACTGGGCTGACGCACTGCGCCTTGCAGTGTGTAAAAGCTCCTCGAGCACATGTAGTCACATCAGCAGTCAAAAGCATAACGGCACTCTCTGCAGGATAGCCATTCTATGCTGGCAAGGATGTTCAGTGGTTCTTTGCTCAGCAGGCGCGACGAGAAGGTGGGTGTCAACTGCGTCAGCATGGCGTGGTGCTTTGCAACATCATCGCTGAGCTATGCTAAGATACTGCTGTCGCGGTGCTTGGAACAGCTGCCTGGTCTTCAACACATAAGCTTGCCTTTCCCGCAGGGTCGTGTCTTTTTGGACCGTGACCCGAAACACTTCAGGCTTATCTTGAACTACCTGCGAGATGGGGAGGTCTGCCTACCTGCATGTCCTCTGGAATTGCAAGAAATTCTTCAGGAAGCTCTGTTTTACCAGGTGTGCGGGCTTGTGGCTTACTCGGACAAACCTTCTTCTTTACCAGCTCTTTGACACCAGCTTCTGGTTCAAATCAAGGCAATGTCTGTGTGCAGCTGGACGGGCTTAGGCTGGCTGTGTCTGTTCAAGAGCGCTGGCTTCCCAACTCAGCGTCACAGCTCAGAACCTGCATATCTGAGCAATTGCAGGTGACCAGCTCAGCTTGCATACCGCTACATGATCACTGACTCGCATTGCTCAACAGCTCTATAACGGCCTGTCATTGGCCCTGCAACTAGCTGGCCTGGTTCTTCCAAAAACACTGTGGTCAGTTGACACATCTGACTGCTGCTTGCTGGTGTAGAGCGACGGGCAGCTGAAAAATGCAGTTGACCTGATAGTGGATTGTGCTTTTGGGAGATCTCCTTACTCTGATACCAGCCAGATTCCAGCCCAGTCAACCTGTGTTGATGTTGCTGTTCGGGAAAGCGCTTACAATCCTTTGCATCCCCAGAATCAGCTGCAGCAACAAGATGAAACGCTGTACGTTGCATTCCAGCAAAGAATTCAGATCAAGGTATTCGCATTCTTGCTGCACATGCTTGCTCTTGTCTGTGTCTCCCTTGACTGCCATTTGACTATACAATCGATGCTACACCGTTCTAAGTGCATCAAAGTCTGTGCTGCGTATATAGGGTGAAACTAATTGTGAACTGTTCGATGCCAAGCACGAGTCACATCTTCTGCATCATGATGGGCAGCTGTCATATGATCCAAAGCCATATGGCGTCGATCACGCATGCAGGTTCCACATCAAGACCATGCAGGTGAGCTTTGCATTCCTTTTGTTGAAAAGCCGCTTTGGGCTGCTCTTTTCTCATTTCTTGCCTATAGCAAGCACACAGATCATCAGTAAGATGCTGCTCATGTCTAGGCCTGCCCACTGCACACACTGCCCCGTTCATCTTGATGGGCACATGCAATAACCATTCATGCAAGCAAGCACAGACTCTGATGCCACCTACCAACACCACACAATGTTACTCAACTGTCTATATTGTGGAACATGCACCGTGGTATAGTTGTGCTTGGCAAGTTGTGCTGGAAGTTCTTCAGCTGTGCATGCTTCCCAGCAGTTGCAAGCCTGTTCTCTGTTGTCACCCAAACCTAAACCATTGTTTGTATGGCATGGCAGGTGTACAGGCATCACTGTGTCAGTGCGCTGTCTGCTAAGCATCAGAGGTGGCGCGACTGCGCCCTTTACATCGTTAAGCACATCAATGCTGTCAAGTGGGCCCTGGACCTTTGTGGATTCCGGGATGTCGCTATTCCTGTTCACTCTATGCAAGTCAACAGCACCACAGATGGAGCACAGTCAGCAGTGCTTGTCAACATTCGGTTCAGCGTGCAGCTGTCTCTATGACAGCTCAGCCATCACACCAGGTCAGCAAGCTAGGTGAAGGGAAGTTATGACAGCTGTCACCTTTGAGGATTCCTCGTGATAGTTCACCTTGACTGCTGGGATGCCAACTCAGCAGTATGCTGCATCTCAGCGTGATTGGCAACAGCAGGGCAGCGTTTTTTTTATACTTTTTTGGATCAGCACAGCTTGGACACATCAGACAGCTGCTGACAAACTGCAATTTCTTCTAAAGTAATGTCATGGGAAGTCCACTTGTTGCAAGGCAACATCTTGCTTCGTGATTCAGAATTTGTGTGATCTCCTCAGATGAATCATAGACAGCCAGAAACGTGAATGCAATGCTGCTCAAATGCAAGAATGCAGCCAACGCAGCCCATTCTGTTCAATAGGCTACCATTTTGAGTGTTTTGCCACCTTGTGACCCTCTATTCACACCTATTTTTTTTTCAACCTGTACTGTTTCTGCCATGCATTGTACAGCCCTTCTCAATGACACCTTGATCTGCTCTGTCATCTTCTGTCCAGCGATTAGTTAGTAGTCTGAGGTTGTACTTCCTGTTCTGCTCTTTGGGTACTAGCCTCTCCTATAGCTAGCTTTTGCTGAAAGCCTGCACTGGTGCAATTTTCATTCTGTCCAAGCAGAAACTCGTGACCACCAACTCCTGATTCAGCATAGCAACGTCAAGCTAAAGAAAGCCTAGCAACATCAAGCTAGAGCAAGCCATCAATATGTACAGTAACTGTCAATTGAGTTGCAACCTTTTGTATATAAGTTTTGTAATAATCCGGTTGTTTCGTTGCTGTAAGAAAGGGTTTGGTAGGGCCCATAATGCATATGATCATGACGAAAAGGGCATGTAAGGAGTCTGTTGCATAAGCTGTTAGCGCAAAGTTGCAATCATCAGCGCTGCAGGGATGGACGAGCCTCTCTGTTCGCAGGGAGATCTGCAGATGTGCACAACACTGTTGTTGTCCAAGACCTGACTGAGTGCAAACATGGGTAAAGTCATTGCAACAGGTGTGTGTTTGTGCATGGCATGATGTTAATTGCAATGACAACGTCGAAATGCAGTTGTGCTCCGGCACTGGCAATGCCACGTGCGCGATTGCAACCAGCACAAACTGGCACAGATGACACTATGCTGCAAAATTGATGAACGGTAGGTCTCAGGAGTCTGTTGTGATCACTATTCAGACATCGTTTGTCAGGTCATTCATACTAACTATATCCTCTGAGCCTTGATCTCCAGCGTATAAAGCTATTTCAATTCACACAGCAAAGCTGGCTTCTTTTGTGCAATCAAACAGACTGCAGGAATAACGCTACATATTCAGCGCACGATGCCGAGAATCATCAAGTGACAACACTCAGTGACCTGTTCTGGCAACATGTGCTGCTATACTAATTGTGATACATAGGCTGAGCAATAGGGTAACCAGCACCAACAGAGCCTGCATGCTGTGTCACAACTCCAGGCTGGCCATAAATTGGGACTTGGTACCTCTGCAGCACAGGTCATACAAATGTATTGGAAACTGTATTGCAGCTAACGCCCCAAAAAATGATGCAGATGTATGCTGCGTCGTGCCGCCAGCGCCCAACTTGTCAGAGGCAGTGATAGCATGCCAAGTGCAAGAGGTGTCGGAGCAGGAAGCGCAGATACAGGGCATTCCTCACGCTGCCGCCTCCTGTGTTTCTTTGAGTGGCATGTACAGGGGCAAGATTTGAGAACAACAAGGTGGCTCACCTCGTAGCATTCTGGCATCACAAAGGGAATCCAGAACAATGGCCAGAAGAAGATCAGCAGCAGAATGACTGCAATCCAGCCAGTTGGTGACAGATTTTCACACTGACAGCAGCCAGTCTGCAACATACACTCTAACACTTCATGGCAAGTATGGCGACAGCAATGAGCAGGTTTGATTGCAGCAACAGACACCTCAAGGGTTACCTTTGGTTCAAATATCTGATAGCCAGTGATCACTTGGCCAGGCTGTGGATAGGACAGAGGACCTGCCAAGCAAGCACAAAGCTTCAGCTATACCTGTACTAGTCAGCAACAAACTTCCGATCACCAGTCATGCAACACAATTTCTCCTTGCCAGCTTCAGCACATGGAACATTCGCTACGGCAGCTGCACAGAGGCTGACTGGATCCACACCTCTTACTGGAATCCCTGTAACAGGCTGTGGATACAGTGCCTGCCCACCAGAAGCTGGTGATGTTGAGTATGTGCCTTGTTGCGCACTCGGTTGATATTGCTGTTGCTGGCCCTGCTGCTTGCTGTCGAGCACGGGCTGGCCCTGTGCCACTGGAGGATGTGCAGCAGCCCAAGCACGTTCGCGGTCCTCAGCTGTCTCACCTGCTGGCATTGCCGATGAGTCAGGTATGCTGCCGGCTCCCATGATGGTCAACTTCTCGGCCTACGACTCACCGAGTGATCTGGTCAGAAGGCAGAGATACGACAGAGTGAGATTTTAAATCAGGACTGTGCTTCTCGCATGGCTTCCATCAGCTGCCACTGGGTTCCGGCATTTTGTCATACCTGTTGACTGCACACTGATCGCATGGTGGTGGTCAATAGAGTGGCATTCAGCTGCGTTGCTGCGTATGCTTTGTGCTATAAATGGAGTGTGGCCCATGACCCTCACGCTTTGCCTTGTCTTTGATGCCTTTGCTGTAGACGTGCATAACCCTGCTGGCAGCAAGGCAATTGGCATACGCAGTCTGTCTCATGTTCCCTTGATAGATTGGATCTCAGATACACTTTCCCGAGGATACACTAATTAGCAGAGCTTGGTAAAGTGCCTGGATCAAAGGGGTATTGCATCAGATACAGTATGCAGTCAAGCAAGGTTGTACAGTTAGATCGCGCAATGCATTGAAATCGGAGGCTATATTTACAGTCATGGAGAGTAGAGTCGCTGACTGAGAAGCTGCTGTGACAATAATAATGGCTGGCCACGAGCGCAAGCACAACACATGTAGAGCTGATATTGAAGGTTGTGTCAGTGGTTATACCTATATCAGCAAAGTAAAATAAAAAGTATGTCTCATGTTACCACCAGCGGATTCAATTGATTCACGTCCTGGCCAGAATGGCCACTGTGATCAGCCCCATTGCAATGGCCTGGCGCGCACGTGTAACCCCTCTTTCTGTTTGCGTCTGGCAGCCACACTGGCACATACTGCTGTGCCAGAAGGGAAGCCCACAGCCTAAACAGACTTGCAGCATACAGTACAGGAAATCGAGGGACATTGGTAGCATCAGTCTTACATCATGCAAGTCATGCACCACAACTTTGCAACCTGACAAAGGTACAAAACTTTTACAAGCGTCAGACGCCATGACTGCTGCATTCTGGCTTACAAAGGCAACCAGCAAATCAGTTCAATCAGTAAGCAGCCACGCCTGCAGTTCTAGCTGTGCCGGCCAAGGCTGGACTGTTGAGATCCCGCACAATTTCCTGGAACTTGGTGATATGCCGCAAGATGAACTCATTGCCTTTGCTGCGTGGCGCATTGACCTCTTCTACACTGATCAGCTCAGCACCACTGTCAGCATCTTTGCTCACGCTGACCTCCACATCAGCAGCAGACTGCATGCTGCCTGCTGCAGCATCGCCCTGTCCACTCCATGTCTTGCACTGGCTGGTGCCCTGCAGAAGACAACCCAAGCTTCAGAAATACAATCAACAGCCCTTCTGCCACGTACATGACACACTTGCAAACAAGTGAGATTTGGCTTGCAACCCATGTGCAACTTTGGAGTATGCCAAGATGTGCATCCTTGTTACTCTGCATCTGAGCTGAACCCATGACACCACAACACCCAGGGACAGCGCTGACATTACAGCTGAGCTGGACTGCTGCGGGTTGACGAGGTGTCAACATTTGACATGGATGGGAGTAACATTTGCCCAGAAAATTAAGTCACAGTTCTGTTGGCAGTATTCTAGCGCATGCTAATGCCAGGCCCCAAGCAAGCAGCTACAAGTATAGGGACATAGGTGCAACAAAGAAGGCTGCTTCCACAATCAGCTACGAGGGCACAGCCCAAGGCGTCGCCAAAGAAGCACACTGTGTCTACGTGCACATGCCGTGCAAAGCTGCAAGTAGTCAGGGTGAACTTGTTTGGCGACACCTTTGGCTGTGTACTGGCAGTTGATTGCTGAGCAACACATGGTTGACAGTCAGTGTCACTAAGCTGAGGCGACCATAATTTTGTGCAAGATTGGGGACAGGTGCCGGGTCTGGGGATTTGCGCTGAGTGCTTGAGTATTTGAGCGATGCGCGTTGAGTTGTAAGCCATTGATGGACGGCGGCCATACAGCTTGCACGGAGTCTGTGCCGCTGAATAACTTTCAGTCTCATGTCTGACAAGCAAGAAGCAATTAAGCTGCTCACAAGCTGTGAACCCAGCTTAAAGTAGTAAAGTTGGGGTTGGCGAATTTGGCAGAAGGCAAGCGAACGGCAGGCCAAGCAGTTGTGACTTGCATCAGGATTCATTGGACCAGGAATCATCCCACGAGGAAACAAGCTCACCTCCAGCACCCTGAGCTGCTCCTTGACAGCAGCTTCATCTGTGTCCATGAGGCCGGCCAGTTTAGGCAAGCTGATGGTGGTGTACAGCTTGAGGAACTGCTTCAGCACAGGCAGCTGACGCTGCTGGTCAACAAAGGACATGAAGCCCCGGAACTGCTGCCGGTATGCCTCCTGAATGACAAGGCAGCACACAGTCAAGTATTTGGCTCAATTCAACAATTTGTGTGTACTAACACCAATAAAAACAATGTTGACAGGGAGAAAAACATGTCTGTCAGTTGTCCTGCACGTACCTAGCTCATCATGAGCTGGACAGCGTTTGATTATTGTTATTCAGCAGCTTGTCTGTATGATCTGGGGAAAGCTCTGTAAGTTCTGTAGCTCATCTATGCAAGGCACAGAATGATCGGGTGATAACATTGAAGATGATTCAGAAATATGACTGTTCAAATGACACTCATGAAACATTGTGCTGAGCATGATTGGACACAGCCTGCAAGATTAAACAAGACTGTGTAACTGCGGCGACGCACGAGGACAATGCTGCAAACCCAAATGAACCCGTTAAGCAAACTAGCTGTGCATTGCGTGCTGGCCACTAAACAGATCTGTGTGTGTCATCTGATGTCGGTGATCTAGGCACCAGCATTGCAGTTCTGCAGTTTGCACCTGGTTGCTATTGACAGTGAGGTTGTCCAGCCTGGGTGGCGTTGCAGCCACAAACTTAGGGCAAGAGTAAGTGAACAGCTCGTCCACCACTCCCTCCAGACCTCTTTGGATTCGTTGCATCTTCTCATTGTACCTGCAGTCATGTCAATTTTCATTTCATACCTTACAGTCGGGGGTGTGGAGCCAGTTAGGACTCATCAGACATGCTGGCTTGAAAGCACAGATGTAAGTAGTCCACCTCTGAAACATTCTGCACACTGCCATGCTACCTGAGCAGGATAGACATGTTGTATCAATCTGGTGTGGTTGCTCGGATGAATCTGTGGGGTGAGCTGTGCTGTGGACTGTGCTGTGTGGTCAATATGGTGTGCTCTGGTGTAGTTCCTATTTACTCACATGACCACATGCAAGCCTGCCACTGGGTGCAAAACCACCTGCTGCATGCAGCCTGAATTGTCATTTGGATTCTGTATGCTTGCTTGCTACTACTAAATGCTATCCTCTCATACCTATTGTCAATGCACCTGATTGGAAGTGTCAAATTTGTGTTCCCCAATAGTACAACACACAGCATGATTCATGTAGCAGTTGAGAAATATGGTCAAAGGGGGAACAATGTACAGCTGTA
>JAABUO010010824.1_pt1 | contig 10056 bp, 11 predicted proteins | sample 5559291 | NCBI WGS metagenome assembly JAABUO01 (sample SAMN10711878, study PRJNA513372) | rock metagenome | isolation source: Antarctica rocks | place: Antarctica: Victoria Land, Finger Mt sud
GCGCGCGCACCAGTAGTTGAGCGCCAGGTGCGGCGCGCCGCCGTCGCTGAAGCTGGTGACCTCGTGGAACCAGCCGGCCGGCAGGTACAGTGCCTCGCCTGCGGCAAGCGCTTTTTAATTAACATGAAGAGGGTAGGGTAGGGTATGTATGCGCATGCGCATAACGGCCGCGCCGCGGAGCGCTCGCCGGGCGCGGCGCGCACCGGCGTGCAGCTGCACCTCGACGGCGGCGTCGAGGCCCGGGAAGCGCGGGAAGCAGCGCCGCAGCTGCGCGGCGGGCGCGGCCAGGTCGACGCGGCTGAAACCGGGCGGGTCGTCGTCGCCGGCGGCGCCACGCCCCGCGCCCGGCTCGCTGCCGCACTCGTCGCCGCTGTCCTGGTAGTCGTCGGCCGCCTCCTCGCCCCTGCACGCGCAACGGGCAGCGTCCACGCCCTGTGGCCTGCCGGAAAAGAAAGCCTACATTGCTTGCAGGGTTGGCCCGGCGGGCTGACCATGTGTCTGAGGAGGAGACCAAGGGTGGGAGGCAGCATGTGGCGCAGAGCACGTCGGGCAGGGTAGAGTAAGGGTTGGCGCACTCGCTGCCGTCCGCCGCGAGCGTGTCCAGCGCGGCGTCGAGCGCGGCATCCAGCGCCGCGCCGTCGGCCGCGGAGGCGTCCGCCGCGCGCCGGCGCCGCCACGCGGCCTCGTCCGCCGCGCTCGCTCCATCCGCGCGCACATCGCCCTTCACGGACATGGTATGGCATCAGCACCGAGCGCTGCACCCGTGAGCGCTCGCACCGCCGTTTCCTGAACGCAAATGGTCTCTGAGCCCCCGTACTGGTCCCATGTGCGTGCACCCCCGTCCTGCCACGCCCATGCAGAGCGGAAAGGCGGCTGTGCAGCCTCGTCCGGCACGGCGGCCGGGCGGCGCGCCTGCCCGTGGTACACGATGCGGCCGTTGGGGTGCACCAGGCGCGGCCGCCCGCGCGTGTACATGCGGCCGGCCGCGGACGGCGGGAACAGGCGCAGGCGCTTGCGGCCGCGCAGGAGCAGGTACAGGTTGTCGTGGAAGTCGTGGTGCAGCCCGCTCGACGCGCCTGCGCCGCAGCCAGCGCTTCAGTCGGCCCCCATCGGCCCGGCCTGCTCTGCCAGAGCGTGACAGCGTAGACCCGGCGCTGCCGGCTGCAGGAAGTGCGCCGAAGGCAGGCAGAGGAGGTGAGGCAGGCCCATGGAACATGGACTGGGTCCGGGGCAATTGAGCCCGCGCACCCGCGGCCGCGGCGCCCATCCACAGGTTGAGCTGCTGCGGCACCAGGTTGCCCGTGAGCGCCGGCTGCAGCGGCAGCGCCCCCGCAGCGCGCAGCTCCGCCAGCGGGCTGGCCAGCGCCTCGGCGTGGCCGTCGGCGCCCACGGCCGCCTGCGGCAGCATAGGGTGTATGGTAGGGTCACATGCCCTACTCGTGGGCCGGCACGCTGCGGGCGAGGGCAGCCGCGCGCGCCCTGTGGGCAGCTGTTGAGCAGCGCGCAGGCCGGTGGCCAGGCAACGCAGCGCCAGCCAAAAAGGAGTGAGAGGAGAGCAGCACCTGCTGCGCGGTCAGGTAGAGGCGCTCGTCGCCGGCGGCGGCGCGCCGCACAAAGTCGCCGAACGGCATGCGGACCTTGTCGCCGCGGCCGTAGCCCTCCGCCGGGCCGCCCCGCCGCTCCACGCTCACGTCCGCGCTGCCCTGCACGCGTGGCGGTAAACTGTGCACAATGCTTGGTGCAAAGCCCGTCCGACACTACGTGAACATACGTAAAAGCCGCTGCAGCCGCGCGGACGCAGGTGAGGCAGTGCTTCGTGAGGACGGTGCGCAGCGAGCAGTTGGTTCCAGGCGGCCGCTCGGCAAGGGGCCGCTCAAAGCCGCGCACCGCAGCGCTGACCAGGCCGTCGTCGGTCCAGCACCGCACGGCCTCCAGGCCGGGCAGCGGCGCGCGGATGACCGCCGGGCGGCGCGGCGCAATGTGTGCACGCCAGAAGCCCTCTGGCTCCAGGCTGTGGGCCTCCAGGCTGTGGGCCTCCAGGCACGCGTCGCCGCCGGCCGGCGGGCGCCAGCCGGTGTACATGTCGCGAAAGTCATCGCCCGCTTCCGCCCTCGCCCGCTTGCGGTTGCCCTTTGTCCTGGCCATCGTGGCTGCGCCTGCCCTCCAACTGGCTCTGAGGTAATCAGCCACTCCCTTGAAGAGAGTCTCTTCTACCGGACCTGTCCGAGAAGAGTACAAACAGGGTTTGGCTGCAGCTGTTAAAGTGCGCTGCCCCCAGTTCTGCTGCTGCGTGCAGAGACCAAGCAGGATAGAGCGCTTTGTGGGTCAGGCAAGCCGCTGGTGCGCACGCTGCACAGAGGCTGTTGACGAGTCATGACCGCCGGGGCCGGCATGGCTCACTGGGCCAAGTGCAAGCACAGGGCAGAGCCGCCGAGTAGCGCTGACGCCCGGCTGTTGCGTCTGGTGTGCCAGCCGCACAGGTGCGGCAACCTGCAGACGCGCCTCACACCTCAGCGGCAGGCGCGGCGCGCCGGCCAGGCCTGCTCAGCTCTCGGACGCCTGGCGCGCGCGCAGGCCGTGCCGGTCCGGCGCAGCGCAGCGCGGCAGCGCGCACCTCAGGCGGCGCAGGCGAGACGTGTGGCCTGCGGCCGCGGCTGCGGGCGCCGCCGCCGCGGGCGCCGCCGCCGCCGGCGCCGCCGCCGGCGCGGGCGTGCGCGACAAGCTGCCGCGCGGCTTCGACAGCATCCCCAGCGCGCTGGATGCGCTGGCGGCGGGCGAGGTGGTCGTCGTCCTGGACGACGAGGACCGCGAGAATGAGGGCGACCTCGTCATGGCGGCGGACAAGGTGCCGCCCGCGTCGCAGCCTTCGGCCGCGCGCTGCACCCCGGGTGCGCGCCGCGCGCCGCGCTTGAGCCCGCGGCCGCCGCAGGTTACGACTGAGGCGATGGCCTTCTTCGTGGAGCACACCAGCGGCGTGGTGTGCATCGCGATGGAGGGCGCGGCCCTCGACCGGCTGGCGCTGCCGCTTATGGTGCCGTCGCGCGAGAACGAGGAGGCGCTGTACACCGCGTTCACGGTCACCGTCGACGCGCGGCGGGGCATCAGCACGGGCATCAGCGCGGCCGACCGCGCGCTCACGGTGCGCCTGCTGGCGGACCCGGGCAGCGCCGCGGCCGACTTCCGGCGGCCGGGGCACATGTTCCCGCTGCGCTACCGGCCGGGCGGCGTGCTGGCGCGGCCGGGGCACACGGAAGCGGCCGTCGACCTGGCGCGCCTCGCCGGCTGCCAGCCGGCCGGTGCGGCGCGGCCTTTTGCTAGTGCACCCGGGCGTTCCCAAGGCGCTGTCTTGCCCACTCGCGCCCTGCCGGCCGCCGACACCATACGCTCGGCTGCGCTCTCTGCTCGTGCGCCCGCAAGCGCCTGCTGCCAACGCGGGCGGCGTGTCGGCCCATGCATCCGGCCGCAGCCGCAGCCGTGCGTGCTAGCGGTCGGCCTCGAGGACATGTTGCGCTGCAGCGCCGTGCAGGCGTGCTGTGCGAGGTGGTCAACCATGCGGACAGGAGCAGGTGATGAGGTTTAGGGTAGGGTAGGGGTGCTTGCATCAGCACCGAGGACACGCTGCGCCGTGGCGCCACGCAGGCGTGCTGTGCGAGGTGGTCAACCGGTCGGACGGCAGCATGGCGCGCACGCCGCAGCTGCTCGCGTTCGCGAGCGAGCACGGGCTGCGCTGCGTGACGATCGCCGACCTGCTGAAGTACAGGCGGCAGCACGGCGGCGCGGAGCACGGCGTCAACGGCGCCGGCCGCCGCAGCGGCGCCGCCGCGCTGCTGGGCTCTGTTGCTGCTGCCTAGCCGGCGGCGGTTCCCAGTGTGTAGGTAGGCGGGGCCGTGAACCTGTGGCAGCTGTACTTGTTGCGCGCTGCACTTGCGTTTGGTAGGTCAACCCTCACTACGTAGAGGGACAAACAGATGGGCGGGCGGTAGTCACAGTTCTGGAACTTTGCACTCATGGCGGGCCCGCGCCAGCGTCTACTTCTACCAGCACCCGCACCGCTTGCCGCCACACTCTAGGCGGAACACTGCATGCTAGGTCACAGCAGCGCGAGTGCGGTACTCGGGCCGCGCCCACTCGGCGCCGGCCAGGACCGCCGCGAGCGCGGCCGCAGCCGCCCACATGTCCGCAAAGCGCGTGTACAGCGGCGTCAGGCCCAGGCGCAGGATGTCGGGCGCGCGGAAGTCGCCCACGACGCGCCGCGCCGCCAGCGCCTGCGCGCGCAGCCGCCCCGGCCGCCGTCGGCTGCGCGGCGGGCCCGCCGCGCGCGCCGGGCTGCCGGCATTCGCGCGCTGTGCATGACAGCTTCACGTAAAGTGAGACGCACCAGGCACGCGCGCGGTCACTTTGAGGGACATCCTGTTGCGCCCGTCCTGCGGGGCGCGCCTGCGCGATGCCGTACGCCTCTGGGTGCGCGAAGCACAGCTGGCTACCGCGCTGCGCGGGGTCGGCCGGCGAGGCCAGGGTCAGGCCGTGCGACGACGGCACCAGCTGCGCCACGAGCGCGGCCAGCAGCTCGCCCAGCGCCGCGGATTTGGCGCGCACGGCCGCCATGGGCGCCTCCGCCGCCAGGTCCACGCCCACCTGGCGAGGGTTGGCAGGCAGTGCTGGAACATTTGCTGGCCGGTAACAACGCGGCAGCATGCAGCTCTCACGGCCGCATCCGGATAGGCCTGGCAAGCTTGGCAGGCGCATGCTTTGGCAGCTTTGCGCATGCTCTGGCAGCTTCAGGCGCATGCTGTGGCAGCTTTGCAGGCGCGTGCTTTCCAGCGCCGCTGGGGCGCCGCTGGGGTTCCAACCTGGTGGCGCCAGCTGCAGGGCGCCTCTCAAGCACATCCACACGCAGCTGGCCGCCAACGCACATACCGTAGGTGGGGCATGTGAACCCTGGTAAAAGCCCCAGCATTCAAGCTGGGCGCGCGCCTCCAGCGCCGCCAGGCTGATGATGGGCGGCGTGCCGACCTGGAAGCGCTGGACGCCTGGCGCCGCCTCGAACGCGGTCTCAAACGCAAACGGGCGCGCATGGCCCAGCCACCCTTGCAGGGCGGGGCGCGCCGCCTGCGGGCCCTCCTGCGCCGTCGCACGCTCGCAGGTGATGCGGCCGCTTCCAGTGCGCGCAGTCACGCGCGCGCGCGCTGCCACCAGCGCTTGTCCTCTGGCGCTCGGCAAGAGCAGGGAGCAGGCACCGCGCGCGCAGCGCACACCAAGCGAGGTGGCGCGCTGCAAAGCACATCAGGTCTCGCGATACTAACCCTCCCTCGGCCGGGCCGCGCACCAGGTGCCGCGCTGCAGCGAACAGAAAGGCCGGCGCCCCGGGGCCGCCGTTGAGGAACTTGTACCCGCACCCTGCGCACCGGCAGGGGGCGCGCTCGTCGCCAGCGCCCAAGGGCATCTCTGGCAGCGCACCGTCGCTGCTTGCTTTGATGCACCGGCTACTGTGGCTGCACGCGGGCATGGCAGCCCAGCTGGGCATGAACGCTGCGTGTCTTGTTATGGGCATGCGCAGGTTACAACCGCAGACGGGCAGTGTAGCAGCGCCGGGCGCGCGCCCACAGCAAAGTCGGCGCCGGCGGCATTGAGGTCCACCGGCACGGCTCCCGCGCTGTGCGCGAGGTCCCACACGGCGAGCGCCCCGCTGCCGCAGCCCCGCGCACCGGGTCACCCCTGGCGCCCACGCGTGCTGTTGGCCGAGGCCGCTGTGGTCGTGGGGAGGCCCCGCGCGCTGTCACCGCACCGGCCGCGCCCGCAGGCCGGCGGCAGCGCGCCGCGCAGGCTCGCCGGCGGCAGGAGGATCCCGCGGCGCACCGCGCATGCGCCGCGCGCGTCAGGCCGGCCAGGTCCAGCATGCGGCCGGTGCGGTAGCAGACGTGGGTCAGGACGACCGCCGCCACGTCGCCGCCGCACTCGTCCAGCGCGGCCGCGACGCCGCTCGCGCCGTCCACGAGGCGCACGCGGCGGCGCCCGCCCAGCAGCCGCGCCAGGCCATCCAGCACGTACATGTCCGTGCCAAAGTTGGCACGCTCTGCGCGCTCGCGTGTGTAGGTTTAAAGGTAGGGTTAGCGGCGGGCGCGCGCAGCGGGCTTGGCGGGCGGAAACGTCGAGACAAAGCTGCCGCAGGCCAAAGAGCCGCCGCACCACAAAACACTGGCCTGCGGGGCTCGGGAGCGCTTGCGGCGCTGGAGTGCGGGCGGCGGGCGCGGGCGTGCCTGTGATGATGATCCGCCTGTCCGGGCGCAGCTGCAGCGCTGCGGCGGCCGCCTTGAAGAGGTTCAGCGTCGTCGAGTCGGCGACGAGCACCTCCGAGGCGTGCGCGCCGATGAGGCCCGCCAGCTTGGCGCCCACGCGCAGCGGCAGGCGCAGCCAGTCGTGCTTGTTCCAGGACGCGATCAGGTCCGCGCCCCACTCCGCCTGCACCACCTGCCGGCGCCGCGCCCGCCGGTGGGTTGACGCGCGCAGGGCGTCGCGGGCGGCGGGCGGCCTCGGCGCGCGCGCGCGCCTGGCGCACGCGCTCGGGCGTGGCCCTGGGCAGGGCGCCCAGGGAGTTGCCGTCGAGGTAGACGAGGCCGTCGGGCAGCAGGAAGCGCTCGCGGAAGCGCGCCAGGGGGTCGCACGCGTCCAGCCGCTGCACGTCCTGCAGGCTCAGCGGGCCCGCGCTGTCCGGCAGGCGCGCGTGTTCTCCCGCAGGAGCGTTGTCGGAGTCTGGAACCATAGCGCCTGCGCAGGCTGAGCGCTGCCCCATATCAGGAGGTGCATCGGTCTCAACCAGGCCACCAGCAAGGAAGCCGGAACCCGTCCTCACCTTGGCAGCCGCCTGGCCCGTCGCGCCGTGGCGCTGCGCGGGCCGCCGCCAACTGACGGGAGAGGCGCCCGGGGGTGGAGCGCCTTGCGGCTTCCTTGCCACTGACCTGGAACTGAGCTATGGGAGCGGTGGAGAGACGCGTCCCAGCACGCCAGGAGCAAACGTGGTCCTGACCGGCTTCCTCAGTTTCTTTCCTTGCCACGCTCAAGTGCCTGCTTTCCTAGCTCGATTACTGAGTGCGTGCCTGCGCCTGTAGCAGTGCTGAAGCACAGCCAGCGGGTACCAGTGCAAAGGCTCTGATGTGGTGATCAGCTACCGACACTGCTGAGCACTGCCCAGAACAGGGCGCACACAGCACGTCCAACGACTTGTTTATTCAACGGCAAGTTGCTGTCAGCAACCGCTTCCCTCAACTGCGCACTGCGCCTTGCTCATCACAACGTGCGCTGTTGCTGAAAGTTGCAAACCAGATTGCTGGTGCAAGCTTAATGCTTTTTTTTCATGCATCCGACACTACTACTTGTCAAGCCAAGATAGTGTGTGGAAACAGCAAAAATGAGAGTGTTGGCAAATCAGATCAAGCTATACTTGGTTTGCCGCGCCAATGCGGTGGATCAGGCCTTACGGCAGCCAGGTCAGTCAGCGGGAGGAGAGGACACGGCTCAGCTGCGTGCCCCCTGGAATGCTCATGCCCGCGAACGTGCTGCTCGGAGTCCAAGCCTTGGACCACACAGGCCTGCTCAGGTGTGCAGTCGACCTCCAAGCCGCGCGTCAGCCCTCCTCGTACACCAGGGTGTCATCGGCCTCGAACGTCTGCACGCAGCGCCCGCGTCAGCCCAGCACCGTAGCAGGCCAGCGCCGCGGCGCGCAGGGGAGCCGGGCCGCAGCCGCGCACCTTCTTGGCCTTTTTGATCTCCTCGTTCATGCGGAGGAGCTCCTGGGCCCGGGCAAACTTGTGCGGGTCCTGCACGCCCGCGAGCAGCCACAGTTGGCTGATACACGGCTGAAGTTTATTCAGTGTCTCCTGGCGCGTGCAGCCGGGCGCGAGCGCGCCCGCGTCACAAGCAGGGCGGGCGCGGCCGCCAGGGCGGCCCAGGCTCGACATCCCGCGCTGCTGCGTTGTGCCTCAAAGGGGGGCAGACCCGCAGGCAGGCACGCCTGCACTGGTGCTTTCAAACAGAGTCAGGCTGTCCGGCCGCGGTAGCCTGCAGAGCGGGGCGGTCGCCACGTGTCCAAACAGCGGCGACCCCTGGCTGCGCAGCCACAGGACAGCATCGAGCTGCTGAGGCTGCGTGGAGGGGCCCGCCGCACCTTGCGCAGCAGGAATAGGAGGTCCTCCGGCAGCATGCGCCCGCCCTTGCCCGCGGCGCCCGCCAGCGCCGTGTGCGCGAGCGTGCTCGCATACTCGACCACGATGTCCTGCGCGGCGCGCGCCCGCGGCTCACGGCCGAGCGGGAGGCTGCGCGAGGTGCAGAGGCGCCCCCGCACCTCTACCCAGCAGCAGGCTGCGCGGGGTGCAGAGGCGCCCCCCGCACCTCCACCAGGTCAACCGTCTCCTTGTAGGGCGCCGGGGCGTCCCCGTATCCGTACATCATCAGCCGCACTGCCCCGTGCTGCACGCGTCAGCGTGTGCCAGCGGGGGCGGCAGCCGCCCTGCAGGTTCCCGAGGCGGGGACGCGCACAGTCCTTGGAGAAGAGACCGCGCTTCTTCAGGTTGTTCTCGGTGACTGCCGGCACGCAGTCGTGACCACCGGGTCAGCGAGCGATTGACTGCTCGCCGTGCCACGACTTTGAGTGCGTCGGGGGCACCGCACCGTGTGCGGCAGCGTTCTTGCGCTTCTTGCCGTCCGCGCCGCCCTTCTTGCCATCGGCGGTGCCTTTCTTGGCGTCTGGCGCGCCCTTCTTCGCCTCCGCGTCGCCCTTCTTGCCGCCCGCTCCCTTGGGGCCCGCCTTTTTGGCGGGCGCGCTCATGCCCGCATCACATCAGAGCTGCGCTGCTGGCAGCGGCATGCTGTGTCGGGACTGGCTATGCACTTCCAAAAACAAGGCCTGTGTATATCACTCTGACACTCCTGGCAGAGCAACCACAAGGCGAGCCGGATTCCGCTGTGGTGCAAGAGATACGGACGGATGTACTCAACAAAGCAAATTGTGCTGTCGCCGCAGCACTGGCATGCTGGCCATGCTTTGATTGCGCTGCCTTAGGGGTTAGGGTAGGGTAGGGTAAGTAAGGCCACCAAATCTAGGGTCAACCGGCTCACTCAGCTGCAGCAAGCGCGCCAATCGCCAGTCAGCTATGGCGCACCCCCTGGCAGCGTGTACGCGGCCGCTGCCGGGTGCCCGGCGCAGCGCCGGCCCCAGCCTAGCGACATGCAGAGCGGGCGTGCATGGCGCTCATCATGCACCTGCGGCGCCGGCAGGCCTTGCGGTGCTGGGCGTGGCGTTGCTGACCGTGCCGGCGGCATTTGCGGTGGAGGTCGTTGATGCGCCGGCAGAGCCGCCCAGCATTTCCGTCGATCGCGCGTCAGCGGCGCCGCCGGCCGGCGGGTCCCAGCTGCTGAGCGACTACCCCGCGCTGCCGTATGCGGGCGGGCTGCTGGTGGGCGCGCCGGCGCTGATCGCGGCCACGAGTCGCCGGGGCGGCAAGGTGAAGGCGGCGTCGCCCGACGCCGCCTACGCCGCGCTGGCGGCCGACGACGCCGCGGTGCTTGTGGACATCCGCAGCGTGGCCCAGCGCGCGTCCGGCGACCCGGACCTGCGCGGGCTCAAGAAGCGCGTGCTGCAGCTGCCCTTCACCAAGGCGCCCCCCTGCTGCACCGTTCCGGCGCTACTCGGCCACTCCCCGGGGCTCTGCGCCGCTGTGCCTGGGCACTGCACAAGCTTGCTGTGCTGCTCGTGACCTGGGTGCATGTGGCGCTGGTCTGGTCGCGCGCCTGCCGACGGGGGCGTGCGCGTCTGGCAGTTGGTCAAGGGCAAGGCTGTGGCGGCTGTAGCGGTAGCCTGGATATCGCCCCCGCCGACGGGGCCGTGCGCGTCTGGCAGTTGGCCAAGGGCGAGGCGGTGGCTGTGGAGGACTTCTTGGAGCGCGCCGCGCGCCTGGCGGGCGTCGACGCGGACGCCGTGGTCGTGCTGCTTGACGCGTGCGGCCCCCGCCCCCGCCACGCTCGCTGCTGCGCCGCCCGCCCTGCAGGCTGCGCTCCAAGCCA
>JAABUO010010825.1_pt1 | contig 10056 bp, 7 predicted proteins | sample 5559291 | NCBI WGS metagenome assembly JAABUO01 (sample SAMN10711878, study PRJNA513372) | rock metagenome | isolation source: Antarctica rocks | place: Antarctica: Victoria Land, Finger Mt sud
TCGTTTCTCCAAACTGGCCATGACGCTGCCCAGGATGAAAACACGCCCTTATTCTCAACTACTCAGTAGCTGGCTCTGTCAGCTGCTTGCCTTGGTGTCAGGTTGCTAATGGGTACTGCAAAGCACAGCTTTTGCTCCCAAGAATGGCCTGCGTTACACATCAGGTCATTGGAGGGTGGTTGCCTCTGCAGGCTGTGCAGGAGGAAAGACCGGAGTTTACAAAGAAGCCCAATGCGCCTGCAGATGGGGATCTGAAGCTTGTTCATGGTACTGCAGTCACAGACTTGCCAGACTGTCTACAGGAGGTAAAGCCTTGCAAGATGGCTCAGGGAGGATTGCGTGCTGAGAACCTTTCCATCGTCAGCATCAGCCTGTCTGCAGCCGTTGCTAGTCACCAGACTGCATTCACAGTCGTGGGTTCAACAACATCTTGCCATGGTTCGCAATCCTGGCCCAAACCCATCTACTGCATAGCCAATGCAATGTCACTGCGCAGACATTGCAATGTCAATGCAATTTCGCTGCACTGCCAATGTCAGCTGAGAGCAAATGTACACTGCATAATGATCGCAGGTCCCAATCACTTGTAATGGTAAGCCTGGTGTTTGGCGATTGGCTGACAATCTGGTGGAATGCACAGATCATGGCTGCACCATCTGTCAGGACAAACCTGCACAGGGCCGCTTCATGAAGCGCTCTGGACCCCATGGTTTCAGCAAGCATTGTGGCATGTCGGCTGAGGCAATTTGGCGGTCAGCATTCAAGGTTGAGGCAGCAGGTGAGACACACATGTGGCTCTCAATGAGTGCTTAACTCGTGCTGAGGCAACACAGAAAGCAGCAACTGTCTGCGCAGTCCCATAACATCAGTGATTATGGGGTATGTGTGAGCATGTGCTCATGTTTTCTTTCCCTAGATCAGTCAACCACTTGCATGCACTCATTCCAGCTGATGTATGCTGCCATGTCACAGTGTGTGTGTGCAAGCTCTGTGACTACTGTGGATGCTTGGATAGGCCATGCTGTGTGATATGTTGCACACTCTTAAAGTATTTGTGACATCAAGCAGCTTTCTCTGCAACAAAACACAGCTTTCAATGCAGCGACAAGACAGTGTCGTGTTGGTTTCCATCGCTGATAGTGGTAAAAAATAACCCAAGAGCAGAGTCCCTCAACTGCTTATGACTATCACACAAAGTACCAGTCAACAAATAGATAAAACTGCTTTGGTGGCAGGGTTTGAGGGCATGAGCGTGGAAAGATATTTCAAGCAGCAAGGCTACAGCTTGAAGCACCCTGCCAAGCGCCAGACACTTGATGCACAGGGCCCTTCTTCTCTGATGGCTGCTCAACAGCTTCATGTGAAGACACCATCATCAAACATTAAGGTCAGTCATGAGTTGCTCGGTGCAGCAGCATCCTGCTGTTTCTCACCATGGTGTATGTGCTCTCTTATAGTGTGGCAGCATGGCAGCAGCCAGAATGAAGATCTCCTATTCTCTGCAGACAGAATATATGCTGAGAGCAGTAATGCAGGCATGACTGTGCATGACCCAATTTCATGACTATGCCTGCATCACCGCCTGTCCACACTATCTATGTTTGCATCTTGTGTGTATTGTTCTGGCAAAAGAGGTAGAGAGACATTGAGTGCATTTACTTCTGCTGCAGAGGGCTAAGCATAGCATGGCACCAACTACCAGAGATCACAAACACAGCACCCAGGTCAGCAATGCAAAGGAACAGACAATGCCTACTGGCACACAGCTCAATGACAACTTTGCTACCAAGCAAGCCATTCCTCATGAGTTCCCATTCCCACTGACAGCTGCATTGACACAGTCTCCCGCAACTGCGCAGAATATGACAGGCCAAGTTGCACAAACCCCAGCAAAGGCACCAGATGCATCAAATGTGATTGCACAGGCCGCATCCACAGGACTGCAGCAGCTGCCAAGCCTGCCTGTCCAAACTGGAGCTGAAGCACAGCAAGCTACACACCAGCTTGATGGAGTCATGAAATCAGAGATTGCTGCACTGATCAGCAGCATGAGAGATGATCATGTGGCAAAAATTGCTGCAGAGAAACAAGCTTGTGCAGCAGAAGTTGGTGCCCTCAAGGCCTCAGCTGTTCTGGCAAGACAGGAGTACTTGCAGGCTTTGGACAAAATTAAAGAGCTTGAGGCTGAGGTGTACGACCTGAGAGTAGGCAAGTCTGCAGTGTAGAGTGTATCATATGCAATGTGTAGTAACAGGATTGTGGTTCCGGAGCTGATTGTTTAAACCGAACTAATCGTCTGTGACTGTCCTGTATCGCAAACTGGGTACTTTGCTGTCAAAATTGAGAGCGGGTGCTCGTCGCCACCGGAGGTGCACTGCCTGCCTTAGATCTTGTCATCGCCACCAAATCCCAAGACACGTCTATCGTGCAAATAGGTCTCGTCCCTGTAACATCTAGTTGCACGCAAGACGAATCAAGACTATGACAACAGTAGCAGAAGCGGTCACTGATTCACAATGTCGGCTTGAACAACTCGCGCATGGCGTGAGAGACCGGGGTAAGCACGAAAGGTTGGACACACACCTACCTTTACAGGTTGTATTTGCCCTTTGTACCTATCATATCGGTGGCCAGGCTCAGTGCTACCCAAGGGATGGCGTTGCGAAGTGATCCCACGTAAATGTCAGCTACCTGTGCGGGGTCAAGACGTGATGTTCACCTCGCCAGAGGGAGACAGTTTTCGGTCAACCCTAGATGTCTACAAACACCTGAGACTGAACCCACATTTGCCGAAAGGATCCAAGAAACGCAAAGGTCATCCTGAGGTATTGGTGCTGATGCTGTTTCCAGTGTACATCTGGTGCATCACCCAGCAGAGACACACATGCCCTGTTTGAGTGAATGCATATCACAACAATTGCAGCGGTAGGCCATGATGGAATGGACTTGCTCAAGGTGTTGCAGGCTGCTGAAGACCAAAATGTTTCCACTTCCACAAGCACACTGAAGCTGATCAATGACACAGCCGTAGAGGACTTGCCAAAATATCTGCAGGAGGTCAGTTCTCGGTTTTCAGTTCTCAGATCTCAGTTCTATTCGCCTTACAATTAATTTAGTCCTGATAGGCCTATTGTACAAGGCATACCCCGATGGTTGCTAGCATAGATGTACAAATCCTGCTGAGGCTAAGGCCCTACCCCGTGAGGGGGCATCGGCTCTTCTATTCGCCTTATCTGCATGCTCATCTGATCTGCTCTGGACACACAAGACCTGCACATACCTAGCTCATCATCAGCTGGAAAGCGTAAAATTCCTGTTATTGTTAGTATTGTTATCTGATCGGAGACACATTTCAGGTGCATCAAGTCTGCATGTCAGTTTTGAGCAAGGCATGTAGCTACATCACACATTCATCCAGACCGTGCAGGAACATGCTGCCAAGAAACCAGTCACACAGCAACATTGTACAGCTGGGTTGAGACTTACCTACTTGCCTTGCCACACTATCTGCGCAGCAAATGTCACTGGTCCTTCATCACTGCAGGTGCCTATCATGTGCAATCGCAAGCAGGGCATCTGGTACTTGGCAGACAACAAAGTGGAGTGCTCAGACACCGGATGCACCACTTGCCTTGGCAGGCCACTGGCAGATTGCTTCATGTCACGCTGTGGTCCAAATGGCTTCGGCAGGCACACAGGCATGTCTGCGGAGTCCATTTGGAGGTCATCATTCAAAGTAGACCTTCCAGGTACAACACTGTCTTGCAGCAGGGAAGGTCTAATAATAATAAAAATAATTTTAAATTCGCTTTCCAGCTCATGATGAGCTAGGTACGTGCGGGACAAGGTCTGCACAAAAAGATCTGTAGACTCTGACTGCTATGGCATCATATGCAGTTTTGTGTATGAAAAGGTACAAATATATGGAGATCTAAATGCCTTGTTGCACTGCACTTTGACTTCGTTCTTGGCATTGCAGGAGATAGTGTCTCATCTGCAGCAGCTGTGATGGATCATCAACACCTCATCATTGTACATCACCCACATTGCATGCATTGTTGCGTGCTCGCAAATGCTTGTGGTTGTTTTGCCAGCTCAGCACTGTTCTTGCATCTGAAGTGCAGCGTAGACGTTTGTGAATTATGATTGTGTACACTTGGCTGTAGCTGCTAACACATTGGTTATATGTTGCAGGTCATGAAGGCACGTCTGTAGACAACTACTTCAGACAGCATGGGTACAGCCTGCAGTATGTGCGCAAAGCCCCCAAGAACAGTCTGGGTAGAGTCGTACACTCAGACAGAGTTCTAAATGCAGACAGAGCACTTAGTGCAAAACATACGTTGCCAGTGAAGGCCATTGCAAATCAGGTTTCAGAGCAGACTCAGGCCAAGCAGTCTCGCACTCACGAGGCACAGAGTCAGCACTCTCTGCAAGAGCCAGATTTCAAGGTGATCCCCTCTTTGGACTCAGTGAGTGTCTATGCTTCCAAGGGTCCTTCTGGTAACTGCTTCCAGCTAGGCAAGGATCAGATGCCTCCTTGGCAATTTTGTTTTCTAGTTTCTCCTCCAGTCGCCCGTGGCTGCCTTTTCTGATGTCTTGGTAAAGTATTTGATTGTTCCACATGCTTGCCCATATTTGCTGTCATCCTGCATCCAAGGGTCCTTCTGGTAACTGCTTCCAGCTAGGCAGGGATTGGATGTCCCCTTGGCAATTTGTTTTTCAAGGTTCTCCTCCAGTTGCTCGTGGCTGCCTTCCCTGACATCTTGGTACAATATTTGATGTAAAGTGTTTGTTTACTTGCCCGTATTTGCTGTCATCCTGCATCCAGATTCAGGCCTACAGTCAGCTGCTTGACGAGAGTCATGGCCTGTCCTAATGTCAAACTTGTGCTTTTGACTCAACCTTTGACCTGCTGTGCAGAGGGGCTTACCTGTTTGCAAGACACTTGACTGTCGTTCTGACAGCAAATCGGGAGATGCGGCGCTGCTGAAACAGGAGCTTGAGAACATGCAGCAACTTGTTGCTACCCAGAAAGCTAGCATAGCCCAGCTGGGCCAGGCGGTCAAAGACAGGGACCTGCAAATTGCAACTTTTCAGGCTGGCAGTTCACAGAAGCCAAAAGGTGGCAGCAGCAGCAGTCAGGATGTAGCCGTTTTGTGCAATGCTCACAAGCAGGAGAAAGCAGCATTGCAAGAGACACATGAACAAGAGAAGGCTGCATTGCAGTCAGCACATAAGCAGGAAGCTGGTGCATTCAGAGCCCAAGCTGCTCAAGCCAAGGCTGAGTACATGCAGATTTGAGCGAGAAGCAGAAGCTGCAGGATATCATTTATGACTTGAAAGTCAGCGGTGCTGCCCATAAAGGGCACATCAACTCAGACTGATTGAACAATTACAATGACCAGGCGCAGCTTTGGATGCAGAAAATAAGCCTGGCTTTGAGGCAAAAAAATCTAAGCCAGGCATAGTTCGAAGTTGTTGTAACAAATCAACATGCATGCGCAGACAAGCTGAAGATTGTAAGAATTCGGCTCAGCAAAACTTGAGCCTTGACACATGGATTCGTTCAAGGGTGTACTTGTACACTAACATTTGCCAATTCATGACTGCGTCAGGGATAAACACCAAGTTATGCTTGTTCAGGTCAACACATGTATACTTGTTTCTACCCTGATGCTGACCTGCTTTGTTCATACCAACATGACTAATTTGCGTAAGACCAGCGGATGGCAAAAACCTACATGCACGCTTCGCTTCAAGCTTCAAGGCCGGCGTTTTCATTTCTTTGAAGTCATTGTTGTCACGTCATCATTGCTTCACAGATACATACAAACATGACAGGCCAATTGCCTCTCCTGTGAGGGCAAATGCTGCTCACTACCCCCCTCAAACTTCAGCTTGAACACTGTGTTCTGCAGATGTTGGATCTCAGCCAACATTCTAGCATACTCAGCTTTGGCTGCAGCTTTCTGCTCATCTAGCGCTATCTTGTGAGTTGCCTGAAGCTTAGCAAGTCTGGCCTCATCACATGGCAGCTCCTGAAGCTTCTCCTCTAGCTTCTGTTCAGCAGCTGTGCTAACTACCAGCTGTTGTTGCAACTGCTTTGACTGTGTGTCAAGGTATTGGACTTGCATCTGCTTCTCAGCCAGTTGCTTTGCGGCCTCATGCCTGAGCACTCTCAGCTGAGACACCTCCTGCTGATGGACTGACAGGTCTTGCACAAGTCTCTCCTCAGTGGCAATGCGTGCCCATTCCAGCTCTTGCAGTCTGCTCTCCAAATGCTTGACCACCTCACCGTGTTGCTGTTCCGTCTCAAGGAGTTCTCTGAGTTGTGACACCTCCTGCTGGCAGGCTGACAGGTCCTGCACCAGTCTCTCCTCGGCGACAAGGCTTGCCTGCTCCTGCTGTTCCAGTCTGCTCTCTAGAAGTCTGACAGCCGTGCTGTGCTGCTGCTCCTGCAGAAGGAGTGACCTCAGTCGTGACACCTCCTGCTGTTGGGCTGACAAGTCTTGCACCAGGTTCTCCTCGGTGACAAGGCTTGCCTGCTCCTGCTGTTGCAGTCTGCTCTGCAGCTGTGTGACAACCCCGCTGTGCTGCTGCTCATGGAGAAGCATTGCTGTCATTCGTGACACCTCCTGCTGGCAGGCTGACAGCTCTTGCACCAGTTTCTCCTCAGTGATAAGGCTTGCCTGTTCCTGGTGTTGCAATCTGCACTCCAGGTACTTGATAAGCTCACTGTGACGCTGCCCCTGGAGTTGTGAGCATTCAGCTGCCTCCTCTGCAGCTTGCTTCTGCTGTTGAAGCTGCCTTTGCAAGGTCTGAAGCTGCTCACCCTTCTGCTTGAGCAGGTCATCATATGCTTGAGCTGTCTGTCCATGCTGCTGAAACTCTACCTTTGGCATGGGAGACCGCTGTGAGGATGGAGCACAACAGAGATACCTAAAAGCCGCATGAACTCAAGTGTCACCAGCTAAACCACAATATGCTGGATTTTGAAATTCTGAAAACAACAGCTATGCCCAGCTCAAAGATGGCTGGACTCAACTACATAAACACTGTTGTTTTGAAACGCCTCAAAGCTGCCAAGGCTCACACTCATTTCAGTTTGTTTTGGAGATACATCTCTAAAAACAGACTGCGCATTCCAATGCAAGACAGAAGCATATGGTCAGCAGCATACACAGCACCTCAGAAGTCTGCAGATTGCTTCTATGACAGCTTGTGTCAGCAGAAGCCATGGCAACAAGGTGTTTACAAAGCAACATCATTGGGAAAGCGTATCTTAGGTCCAATCTATCAAGGAAAGCAACATCAGGAGGACTGACCTGTCAGCTGTTTGCTGTCTCACTTGGTCTTCATGGGCTGCAGCAACCACACTTGTTCCAGTTGCACAAGCTTTCGAAGATGCTAAAGCAGAGGTGTAGTCAGCTTTTTCTTCGCCCGGCATTCGCTTCTTGGCAGTTTTGACTGGCCTATGAGGGGAGAGTCTGATGCAATTTGGATTTGAGTTCTCTTGCATCAGGGCTTGCACTCCTTTGCGTCTTTCCAGCTTGCTCTGGAAGTTTGAAAGCCTTGAGACTTGAGTGTACTCAGTGCTGTGAGCCTGTGATGAACTGTTTGCCTGATGCATAGCCATGTACGCCTGCAGCAGATACTTAAGTTTGACCAAAGGACAGAGAACATTATCGAACAGAAACAGTCTTTGTACACACACTGCTGGTCTGAACTCGCAAATCTGTTTGAGGCAACATCAAGTGTAGCTTTTGCGTGTGGCATCATGACGACCGCAAGCTGCAAGGCCAGGATGAGAAATCTGAATGCAGTGCCCAATGCTTGCCTGCTTGAGCGGATGCTCTTTCTTTGCATCTACATTGCACGCATCAGCGGCACCACAGCCAGGGTGTGACATTGACTCTGCAACTGTCTGTCGTGAGTGGGTATGTGCTGACTGAAGCCAAGAAGACTGCAGCAGTGTTGAAGCTGGTGCAATGGCAACACCAGGTATGGCTCGTGAAGATGAAGGAGAGGTGTTGTGGTTGTAATGACTGTGGTGATGCCACTTGTCAGGACTTGACGGTGAAACTGCCGATGAAGAGATGTGTGCACCTGTTGGACGCTGCTGAGCAGCTCGTTGGGTTGGGCACGCTTGGCGTGAGTGCTTTTGCCAGTCCTGCGGGTCAACGAGATTTCATCTGTGAGGAAGTGGTACAGCTGCAATAAGTTGTCAGGTCAGGTCTGCTGTCCGCGGTATATGAGAATTGTGTACTGTACATGAGCCCTCAGCACACTAGACAGTTACTGTATTGTGCAAAACACTGTATGAAACCTGCCTTGTGAAACGCCAGTGCGCATACCTGGCATGAGGCAACATCACTGCTATGTGTCGCAAAGCCTGTGGACGATTTGGTCGAATGTCGGCAAGTGGCATACCGCTGATCTCTCAACAAACGGGATGCGTCCATGCAGACTCGCTCGTTAGCACAGAGCTGCAGGAAGCGACCTGAACAACATACAATTTAGTAAGAGTGGCAGGATTAACGTCAAGACGAGTCCAGTGGCAAAGCAACATCAGCATCATCAGCTTGCAGCATCACAGGCTGTAATCAGACAAGGCAAGTGCCGATGTTCAAGGTACCTGCAGACGTGTGTGCAGGAACCCAGATCACACAAAGCGCCAGACTCTTACCAGCCAACTGTCGACAGGAGGCTCTGATATACTGTCGACCACTAATCAATCACGACCTCATGGGGCGGGAAGCAGCGGGACGTGGTCGGCATCAAAGCGCTGAACACCACATCGGAAGATTTTGAAATCGCTGAGGAGGTCAGGCACAACGTCATGCGCATAACGCCAGTACTAAATTTCTATCAGAGTGAGGACCTTCAGTGTAGTCCTGACGGGGAGTTGTGTTCGAGCCTTATGTTCGAGCAACTTATCTGCTCATGGCTGTGGCAGCACCAGTCAAGGATGCTGGCATCAAAGTTTTGAGTCTCAAACAGCACTGCTGTACCGCTACGTAGTATACTTTACCAATGTACGACCAATCAAGTTACAGTCCCTGTCTTTGGGACTCAACTAAGTCAAGTTACAGTCCCTGTCTTTGGGACTCCACTAAGTTGACTGTGACATCAATATACACTGAGTGTTCAATGGTGTCTAATAACAGCAGCAAAAAAGTTGTATAATTATGTGTTGAGTACATATGTGACCATATTTGGCGCAAGGAACAGAAAAGATGATTGTCCTTCACTGAGCCAGACATGCACACAAATAATTTCATACATACACAATGATGTGATCACATTAAAGCAATGCAGAAAATCTTATCTCCAAACTCAAGACTGCTGCTGTACAGTACTCAACATAGTATGTATTACAGTAAATTATAATGGTCAGCTGCCGTAGTCCAAGGCTGACACAAACTTTTGACAGGGCCACTTGCAAATGAAGCACAGACGCAACCCCTGGAGTGGAATCTGTTACAGGCACAAAGTTGAAGGCTTGCGAACTGTATCTCAGCAGCCTGTCAACAACGCGTCACCAATGTCAAAGCATCACATCTCACATCACGTCAACTGGGCATAACGGACAGCTAATGCTCACTACCTCCCTCAAACATCAGCTTGACACTGTGTTCTGCAGCTGTTGAATTTAGCCAACAATTTAGCATACTCAGCTTTGGCTGAAGCTTTCTGCCTCTCCATCACTATCTCGTGGGCAGTCTGCACCTCAGCAGGACTGCCCCCATCACATGAGCAGCTCCTTCGCCGTCTCCTCCAGCTTCTGCAAAGCAGCTGTGCTGACCATGAGCTTCTGTTGCACCTGCATGAGCTGCTGATCCTTCTGCCGGAGCAGCTCAGCAGACTGCTGAGCTGCCAGCTCATGCTGCTGAGCCTGAGTCTGCAGGCGTGCAACCTGTGTAGCTGTCTGCTTGACATATGTTAAAGAGCGCTTTGCTGCAACCTCTTGCTGCCGCAGTGTTTTGGTCAAATCTGTGACGCGAGCCCCTATCTTGCAGCAGCGAGTGTAAGGTCTAAGAGCACTAACGAGAC
>JAABUO010010829.1_pt1 | contig 10052 bp, 7 predicted proteins | sample 5559291 | NCBI WGS metagenome assembly JAABUO01 (sample SAMN10711878, study PRJNA513372) | rock metagenome | isolation source: Antarctica rocks | place: Antarctica: Victoria Land, Finger Mt sud
CTGCTCGTCAACATCAACGTGCTGAGCCCCTTTGAGCAGCATGACATTTGGCACATCAGCCTGGGATGACAGCCCATCTGTTGCTGCTGTTTGTTGCGCTTGTGGGCTTTTGGCCAGGTGAGATAGCTTGACATTGCTGGTGGCAGTCAGGCGCTTTGCTGCTGTTGCTTTCACGACAGCCCAATGCTTTGCTGACAACACTGCTGAAGCTGCCAGCTGCCAGGACTGATGTATCCAGCAAGCAACGCGGTTTCTGTTTACAGCCGATGCTGGACAGACTGCTTGCCACACTGACACAAGGGTTGGTGTCACAGTGTTTGCAGTCAGGACAGCCGCAACACTCACCCCTGATCCAATGGCTGTGCCGATTGCTTCAGAGCAAAATGAAGTCCAGCGCTGAGTGAGCTGGCTGTTGGCGATGACAAAGTCAACAATCAGCAAGCCTTTTGCTTTCCAGCTGGGGGCTTTCCAGAAGACAATGCTCCCGCGCTTAGCGCTGGAGAAGATACATCTGAATGGCCAGGTGTAAAAGGTGCAGGTGGACACCACAAGCTCCGACACACAGCTCCACAGCATATCCTTGAAGATATAGCGTAGCACATCTGCATTGCACAAATGCATTGGCGGAATGTAAACTGATCAGTACGGGTGCACGTCGGCGCATCATAAGCAACCACATCTCATGTAGATGGGATGGGGGAAAGGAACTTTGCTTGCAGTACAGAGCATGTAGACATCACTGGGAACAGATTTCAATTTTGCACACGTGTAGAATGCAGCTGCACGCTGCTGATACAGACAGACATAGTGCCATTCTGTCAGATTGGACAGGAAGCTTTCATCTGCCATGCGTGACTATGCATCAGCACACACGAGAGCTTTGCAGCGCCGTGATGTGTCAAGCACATGGGTTACGCATAGTGATGAGTTGCAAGCTTGAGCAGAGTCTGAGTACCATTGCCTGACACCGGACCCTCTGCCCACATCACATGAGGTATCCCAGACAAACCATGGGGATCTGCTGACTTCTCTGTGTTTGGCTGCAGCACCAAGCCAAACTCAATGCGTTTTTGCAGTTGACGTCCACACAAGGCCCATCAGCAACTGTGCATATGTGGCAGCAAACAGGCAAAGAGGCTGATGCAAGCTGCAGCAACCTTTGGAAGATTGCCCATCTGCAGTAATCTGCAGCGCACTGCCCATGTCCACTTGTATTCAGGGCAGATGCAGGCAAAGTCCAGCGATTGCAGAAACAAAGACTTACTGGCAACTCCCCCATCCTGCCATCGTTCTCTGCAAATGCCCACGTGTGAGGTGAGGCAAATGACTGCAGCAGCGCGCTCCTCTTCAGCTCTTCTGAGTCTGCTGCTGCCTTCCTCACGCTGTCTGAGACACTGTGACTGAGCCCCATCCTTATCCTTGCAAGGATGCCGCCATATGCTGCAGGCAGCAATGGCGTTATGAGTCATGCAAACACAGCTTTTTGCCTTTCCTGAACCAAAGGAAAGAGTGCGCCCGTGCTCTTGATGCAGATTGGTTTGATGGGATGCCCCTTACCAGTCATGCCAAACAGTGGCTGAAGGATGCACTTCCTGCATATCATGCGCTGGAAACACCTGTTAACTTACTGTTGTGGGTCATTCCAGAGACTTGGGTCAAAGACGTTGCAGACATGTGAATGCCACACAACCATCAACTGCTTGCACTGTTTGTCTACAAGTTTGCAATGCATGTTAACTTCAGTCTTCCTGTATTATTTCTGTGACCTGGTTGGTCCTGGTCTTGCTGGCCTCATGTTGTGACTTGGCACATTGCTTATTGAGTTGCACTGACCAGGTACAGAACTATTTTGACTTGATGGCCTTGTTCAGCATAACAACAATACCTGATCAAAATTACGTGCAAGTATAGCTGTACCTGATGTTGCATAGTACAGTGCCCAGATGGCTCCGGTTGAGTGCAGCTGTGTCATAACAACGCTAGGATGCAGAATGATTGCGCAAACACCGTGCCATGCCAAGGACCCCCAACATGCTGGATTCGTTGCATAATGGTACACTGCCAGGAACAGCTCATGAAAACTTGTACGCCGGAACCCTGCAAGCATGCAGCTGCCATTGATCAGATATAGCATCCTTGAGCAATCAGTTTTGCGAGTCGTGTTTCTTGGTTGCACCTGAGCTTTGACAGCATGATCTGCACTAGCAACAGCACATCTGGCATGACACAGAGCTTGCCAGACCCTCTCACACAGACCTGCTGATGAGAGGGCAGCATATGAGACACTAGACGTATGATGCATTTTGTAAGCAGCACACATGTTTCAGCCATCAAGTTGGAGGTGCATGCATCATTAGAGATGCTGACTGACGCTTGCTCAGTGTATCAAGGTATCATAACTTACCCAGCACAGTATCCCAAAAGTCAAGCCCCATTCCAGCACTGATGTCATTTGCCAGCTTCAGGACAAGACCCGGATGGGAAATCTCTGTCATTATTTGCATTCCAGAAAAGTAAAACAACACAAACTTGCTCAGGCCTTCCTCCCAGACCATACTCCATAGGAATTGGGTGCTTGCTACCAGTGCAGCCACTGATGATGCAGCCACTGATGATGCAACTGATTGCTTGCTACGGCATCTCATCAGTATGTACTTCATGCCTGAACACAAAAGTAATTGATTGAATGCCAAGACAGCAAGAACAGCAGATGCAACCAAAAAACTGATTTTTGGGCTATGCAGTCAGTGCACACCTGTCAATTGCACATACGGCCATTCCACACTGCCAAAGTTGGCTGCAACATCACAAACAGCAAGCCTGGCTGATCACACTCTGATGGGCTTGCCAGTGCTGAGCCACAAGCTGCTAGGCATATGACTGCAAACAAGCTTGATAAACTAGAGATGCAGCAGACAAAGCAATTCATAACTGGCCTCACCTATGTAGTCATTGGCTGCATTGTAGGCAAAACTTCTGTTCCATTTGGTGGCTGGGAGGTTTGACAGGATGGCAAGGATAAGGAGAGCCTGTGAGGTTGCAGTGAGCCCCTCATCATGGTAGATATACAGCCATAAGGCCAGGTCATTGGTGGCTTTTTGCTTGGCAGCACGCAGCAAGCTAGCAGCCATTGTCCCAACCTTGCGACCAAGACAGAACGCTTGGTCGTTGGGATAAAGCGTCTCTGCCTCCCTGCAGCGATAACATTTTCACATGATGTGAAGATATAAAGCTAGACACAGGTGCAGAAGAAAGGTGATCAAGGCACAAAACGCCGTGCTGTGTCACGAGATGCAACAATCAGTGAGACAACACTGAGAGTGAGCTCTTACCCATTGTGTGAGGTGGCCTGCGGTTTGTCCATCATCACGGCAAAGAAATGAAGCAAAGTCGCAAAGCTGCCTGCACCAGAACAAACAAGGTGAATTGTTGTGAGCAGTGCCACGCTATGTGCAAGTGGTGCAAAAGCTGGAGTGGAAGTGTCAAACACTTTGTACTGAATATCAGGTGAGCAGGTGTAACAAGATGACCAAGCACAATGAGCAACAGCAGTGATGGCAGCAAATATTAGATACTTGATTTGACAGGTACTTTTGGCTTACCCACAGCAATAGTCCACCACCAGACAGAGGCAGCTCCTGGCATGCGAGCATACACCACAAGGGCAGACTGCTGGAGTAAGTTGCTTGGGTCCTGCTTGACAAAGTTGGCCTGTTTGACTGTTAGTGGACAGCCAGACATGCCTGCAATGTCGTGTTGCTGCATCCACCAGGCTCTGCACAATCTGCTGCTGTGACAGGCAGAGGTGAATTTGCTGAGGGTGGTTGCATGAAGCGCATTGGGCTGCTCTCTGCATGGCATTCTGTAATGATTGTCATCACACAAGCCTGGAAAGCCATGCTGAGTGCCATCTGTCCCAATCAAAGGGCACAGATCCAGCAAGCTGGCGAGGTCAGGGTGCAAAGTCTCTGACTGATAGTCAGCTAGCTCAGGGAGCAAAGACTTGCTTCTTGGCAGCCATGAAGCGTTTTGCTGAAAGACTACCGCAGCTTCGAGCTGAGCTACAAGGGTTTTATCGTCCAGGCTCAAGCTTCCATCGCCGTTGCTGCTCAAACTGACAGCAGCTGCTGATAACTCCCGGCCGAAGCCGTGTTGATATCGAGTCGCTGCTTGCGGCAGGGACCGCGTCGTGGAAATCGAGCTCGAAGGCAGTAGGCCACAGACTAGTACCAGGACCCAAATGAACACAGAGAAGGTCAATTCGCAAGCTTTGCTTGAGTAGACATCTGTGGCAGAGACACCAGGCTGCCCTTGGTCTGCCACGGCAGCTTGCTGCACTTGTGCACTGTCAGTCCGGTGCGGTAGCCGCTGAGCCTGACGACGCTTGGCTGCACGGCCCATGGGGCCAAAGCAGCGCTGACTGTGCTTAGGGTAGAGCTGTTACACAAACTTTGACTCCCAGAGTATCACCTTGTGGTCCTTGCACCAGCTCAACCTCCAACGCAAAGCACCAGCGGTTACCGTGCCAGAGGTATGACAATGGCTAAAGACACCTCAGTTGTAACCGGGTGCAACAGGACTGTACATCTGACTCTGAGAGACGGATACTTTGCTCTATGTGTAGAACGAAAAATATGCAGGGCCGTTTCGTTACCGCCCCTGGCCAGCAACGTTTGAAATCGCAACGTTTATAATGTCGACCAAAATGTCGACTTCACAACTCTTGTCATTTACGGATGCTGTGGGGGTTGACGCTTGTGGCCAACCAGCTTGCCTTTGCTCAGCCTCACTCTACGGGTCCAACGCAATCTGGGCAGACATCCGGCTGAGTCCATTTAGATGCTAGGTAACACTAACGCCACGCGGCTCGGGAGCGGCCGTGCGACATCACACGTGTACACGATTGATTTTTCTATTCTATCTTCGGGCGAGTCGTTTTAGTGGCATCGTTAGCAATGTTTCCAGAAAATGTGTACACTTGTCCTGGAATCTTGCCCTGATAATTAAATATATATTATTAGAAATGGCGTGTGTTCATCCTGGCATGACAATTTGGCCGAGCGGTCTAAGGCGCCAGCTTCAGGTGCTGGTCCGAAAGGGAGTGGGTTCAAATCCCACAGTTGTCACACATCAATCTGTGATCGTGCCTACATTTTGTATTTCTGGCAAAATCTTGCCTCACTACATCAGATTGCATCTGTTGTATCCTGACATTCAAGCGAGGCTGAGCTGATCAGTAGTCAGGCCTAGGGTTACGATAACACCATAGTTGATAGCAGATTGTTACACAAACCCAGGCCTGCCAGAAAGTGGATATTACTTTTGTTCTAATCCAGTAAGGATATTTGCATGAACAGGACCATCAGTGCGAACTGCAGTTCCATGACAACAGACACACTCTGGAACATGATGGCAAGATGCGCAGTCTGGCTGAGAACATCACGCTGTTAGCATCATGCTGATAGCATCTGAAGAGGCATTTGGATCTAGCTGTATCATCACACATGTACAAAGCAGAAAACGGTCTTGAGAAGGCGGTCTGTCAAGAGTCAATCACTGGTACAAGTCGTTGTTGGCATAATTGATAGGGACTCCAGGAATGTAGCGCTCTTTGTGACCAACAATTTGCTGCTGAGCTGCCCCAACCAGCTCGTGCTCTTCACCAGTGTAGCGTGCCTCCACAACGTACTGCACTGTCAGCAGCTTTTGACAAGGTTGAATACAAGATGACCATGCTATAAGGCAGGTGGTCAAGCGTAGAAGGCCTTCCTGACAAGCGTGTATGCGGCATGATGTTGCATGCACTGGCTTCAGTGCAGCACTGCAGGTCATGATGGCCCTCATGCCGAAAGTGTGGGAGGATGCTTGACTGCCATGTGCAAGCATACCTGCTTGGCTACAGGGTGGCGCTCTTGAACATAGGTGACTACCTCCTTGGTAACTGGCCTCTCCTGCAAGTCAGATGGCCATTCATTTTCAGCCCACGCCGAATCAGGACAGAAGCATCTGCGCAACGTGCGAGTTTGGCATGATTACCAAGACGTTTGGCCGCCATGTCTGCTCAACAGGCAGGTTGAACCTCTGTCTACTTTTTCCCCTTCTCAGCTGTGTAATGATGGCACTGCTGATAAGAATGGCACACGGTCCAGCACTTACTCAGCTCATCATGATGAGCTGACACAAGCACAACATGAGCAACAAAGTGCAACACCCGACGCAGCCAACAAGCAAGACAAGTGTTGTGGTGCACACCTCAACCTGGCTGAAGTACTGGCGGCTCACAGGAGGAGGGGACATTTGCTGACTGCTGCTGATACCCATGTTTTGATTGCTTGCCATGCTTCTGCTGACACTGGCCTGCTGCACACCCCTGGAGAATTGCTGGGGCGGGGGAGGGCCATAGTTATAGCTGGTGGTGGCATTTGATGAGGCTATGTTGCTCTGCTGCATCACCTGCGTGACACTAACCTGTCTAGTTGCACTGCCTGTGATGTTCCCCGCTTGAGTGCCCATCTGGGGCATTATAAACATTACTGTGAGGCAAGCAAAGATTCATGGTATGCAGACAGATGCAGCATGTCTCAGCTGACAATGTGTGTTGCGAGGCAGCAAACTCTAAAGTTGCTGCCAAAGGACAGGGAACATGCACAGGGCATGGGGCTTGGCTTCCAAAACAAGGAGACCATGAGACAAAAAGCAGCATTGAAGTCAGCTCACATACTATGTCACACTCTGACAAGTCTGAAGATCCTGACTTACTGGCTACCAAGAGCGTGCTCACACACAAGGCATACACACACACACACACACACACACACACACACTCACACACGCATGCACGCACACACACGGCATGAAGGAACGTCAGTGAGTTGAGCGCTTTATCACAGCTTCAAGAGTGTGTTGCATGGCCGTAATACACAGCCAGGCTGACAGCACACACGGATGCCATCAGTGCAGAGGCTGACCGGAGGTGCTGCAATGATGCGCTCATGATGCCCCAGAATCTGCTGCTGGGCAGCGCCCCCAACCTCATGCTCTTCTCCAGTGTACCTTGTCTCCACGACATACTGCAGTACACCAGGACAGTGCTCAGTCAACAAAGTATCATGCTCAGTGCATGTCATGAAATGTTGCTCTTCACTGCAGGCGGGTCATGTCCAACCAGCATGCAACCAGGAGTAGCTCTGCATTGTGAACTATTCCTGGCGTGCAGTGCATCACAAGTATACGTGTGTGCGAGTCTCACATGGAACGTATACCAGGATAATATACTCTATCTATGTACTTGCAAGTTATGGAGGTGCAACTCTAGTGGTCACAGAAAGTGTTACCACCCCTGACTTGCACAGAAAACTCATGCTTCTATTGTTGCTGTAAGGAGGCGTCTACTGTGAAGACGTGAGACATTCTGGAAACACAGGAGCCATCAAGGAGAACTTACTCAGACCAAGACAAGTAGGGATGAAGGGCAACAGTCCTGTGAAATATGGCCAGAACAGCTTGCAGGTAGGTGCATACCTGCTTGGCAACAGGGTGATTCTCCTGAACATACGTCACCACCTCCTTTGTCACTGGCCGCTCCTGTGCAGTGCATCAGAATGCGGTCAGTCTATCATGGCATTCTGCATTGAGAGAAGCAATGATGACGCAGCACTCACACATCATGTAGGCAAACAAGCAATTCTACGTTGGCTTTGAAGCGCAAAGCCAAGCAACAGCAGTGTCGGGTCTTGTAACAAGCAGGTGCAAGGTGTTCCACCTCAATGTGAGTGAAGTACTGCTGACCCAGGGAAGGGGGAGCCCCTACTGGGGAGGGGGGCCCTTGCTGCCCCATGTTCATGGCACTGGACGTCGAAATGCTCCTGTTCACCACAGCTGAATCCTGCAGCACAGGATGCTAATAGCTCTGTGAACATGCTACCTAGGCGCCATCCATGCTGTTCAGCAACTGTATCCCAAGCCAGCTTTGTATACAATGGCAACTGGAACACATGACCTAGCCACCTGAGTCTTCTGCCTTGGAGCTGAGACTTCACAGATAGATTGTTGCACTGTTCAGTATGACAATGTTTGGCACATAATTGCGCAAGGATATGCCACAGATGCGTCGCAAGCAGTTCATCTGTAAAAGAGCCATAGGGCTGATGTGTTGACTTACAACAGCCCGTCTTTCCCCAGAGTATATGCAGAACTGACATGACGATGCATTGAAAGAATTGAATTTAAACAGACTGTAAATCTGCAACTAGGTGCATGTTACTTCACTGTCAAGCTAGCACTTGGTGATGTTGGATGGGGAAGACGTTTGATGATACAAACAAGCAATGAGGTACCTGGTATTGCTGCGTGGGGTAGCCCTTGGGCGGGGACACCTGCCCTGAGCTCATGCTACTGCTAGATGAAGCCCTCTGAGCCTGCTGCATCCCCTGCATGGGCACATGGCATCAAAGCATGGCGATGTTGCGTGTGTGCTCGCTGCAGACAGCAACTGTGTGTGCAGGGCAGCATGCAAGCCAATGTGAGCAAACAAGTGCTGTTGAAGACAGACTTGATTTGAAGGCTGCAGGACATTAAGAAAAGAAAGAAAAAGAAAAGACTACTCCTTTTGGCGTCAATTTAATGACAAGCCAAGTATTATACCGGGCTGCCCAAGGCAGGACATCAAGCTGCAGAATGAGAGGGGACAGGGCATGCTTACCTGATACCCCTGAGCAGTGTAGATGCTCTGGTCCTGCTGCTGGTACCCTCCAGAAGCACCATACACAATGGAGCCTCGCCCCTGTGGCAATAGACTGTGAGGGGAGGAGGGACCCTGGCTCTGTGTAGGGGAGCCCCTTTGCTCCCCCTGGCTTGGATACGCTTGGTAGCCCTGCAAATTAACGTTGGTGCAGAATGATTTGCAATGGCAATGGATGACATGTGCTTGTTGCATGAGCCTAGAACACCACATCTGGGCGGATGTCAAGCAACAAGCTGATTGTATGCTGACTGATCTGTCAATTGACCTGGTACGTAATTCCATGAATTAAGCATTGTTGTGAACATGAAACACTGTCCACCGTGCTATGTTCTATGCAGATCAAATCAGGCTAGAGCTTTCTACGCAAGTCACATCCACCTCCAGTTAGCACAGGAACTGAACAATCAAAAGCAGCGCACCTGCTGGACTGGCATGTATCCTTGCTGCACAGACATAGGCTGGCTCATGCCATATGCAGAAGATGCTGCAACTGCAATAGGACCCTGAGCCATGTATCCTCCCTGTGCTGCTCCCTTTGGGCTGCCAAGCTCACCGCTCCACACCTCAGACCTGCTTCCAATGTTGAGCACAAACACAGCAGTACCTACAGATCATGATGTCATGTCAGCAGTTGCTTGAAAGTAGAACTGTACATAGGAAAGAGACCGACAGGCTGTTACCCTTCTGATAGCCTTTCTTGTTTGTCAACACAACATTGACTTGCTGTGGTCCAAAGGTGTTGGCTGTGACAATGAAGGTCCCCTCCGCGATTGGCTGATCTGCAATTGAGTTGAAAGCTCAGTGTCTGGTTGGTGCCAGCAGGCTGTTGACAAAATTAGTCAGCAGTGACAGACTTTCAGTCCGCGGAAACGCCACGGTCCCATGCTTTACCGGGAGCAACCATGTGGTGTTCGAAAGCCGTGACTCTGAAAGGTGTGCCTGCTGCGTGGTCGGCCCTGCTTTCCACGTGGAGGGTGTACTCGCCCTCCCAGGTGGCCAACTCACCGTGCAGTCTCTCTGCAGAGTGCAAATGCCGATTGACGTCAATTCAAGTGCCATTTGGCCGTTTGTCATAAAGATGCCATCAGGTATACCTGGTTTGGTGTGAATTTTGTGATCCCCTTGCTCAAAGACCAGGAAAGGGTGCTTGTGACCATGACCAGCCTGAAACTGGACTTGCAGGCCAGTGAAAGTATACGCGATGGAGTTGTGAAGGATACGCATGTTTACTTGCAGGCTGCAAACCAGGTCCCGCCAGCCCTGCAGTGCTGTCCTGCTTTTCAACGCATTCTTGTGTCCCAATTGTGGA
>JAABUO010010830.1_pt1 | contig 10051 bp, 15 predicted proteins | sample 5559291 | NCBI WGS metagenome assembly JAABUO01 (sample SAMN10711878, study PRJNA513372) | rock metagenome | isolation source: Antarctica rocks | place: Antarctica: Victoria Land, Finger Mt sud
ACGGCATTGCTGATCTTCAGCCCTGCTGGTCAAGCCCTTCTGTCTCACAGAAAGGCTGAAATCTTATGTGACGCTGGAACTGCGCCTCAGTCCTCAGCAAATGCCTTTATTGAGGACTGTCACTTCCAACAGGAACATGCTGAGGACACCATGGCAGTGCAAGAAGGTGCTGTGGGGAGCTATGTACATATTTGAGATTAAATTTTATGATATCAGGAGGATTGTTTTATCTCCCTTCTAACAAAAACTTCGAGATAAAATCTGTCGTGGCAGAAGTTGACTGTCTCAGGACAGTGTCACATTGTCCACCTCTTTTGCTGAAGCTCTTGCAAATGCTGTTGCAGTTGTCCCTAAATGCAATGAGACCACTATGGTCTATGTCCATTACTCACGCTTTCTTGAGCACCGCAGCTGGTCTTGCATTCAAGCTAGCAATTGCAGGATCGGCTGCATTTGCTGTTGAAGTTTCGTACAACACATGATGCACTGTGCATGTCATAGCAAATAGCATAAGTTCTGCAGCTGAAGCATACCCCTGCGGACAGCCCTTGCAGCTATAGCATGTCTGCTCTGCACATTATTTGCAGGCACTTGAGCATCAGCGCCTGTCATCCCTGTACTTCAGGACGCAGCGAGAGGTCTTTTTTGCCCATTTCTCGCTCCTCAGACCAGTCTGGTCACTGAACAAGGCACTGGAAAAAGCAACAATGCTGACAAGGCATCCAAAATCACTAGGTCCAGAAATGCCTTCCTATTCTTATGGTCTACAAGCGGATGCTGTCAAGGATGAGCATTAATGCTTTGTACTTTGGTTCCCACTGGGCCACGGGCCGTTTGCCATTTGCCATTGCCCATGGCCCATGGCCCATGGCCAAGTCTAGCCAAAAATCTGCCTTTGATTCCTCTATATTTTTCTCTCATGTCGCATGATCAAGCTTGTTGTGCCCAGGTCTCGCACCAGCTTTGACTTGCTGACTCTGGCAGCGCCTGCATTGTGAAGCATGTGCATACGCATTTTGCCTTCAGCTCTTTCATCATGCAGCGACTGCTCCAGCTGGTGTGTGTTGATTGTGCAACTGAAAATTTCTGGGATGTGTATGACTGACATGACCAAGACCATTGTTGAAACATGGAGAGAGATGAGCCTGGAGGATCAGAAGCCACCAGTGCTGGCTTTTAAACCCTCAAAGATATGTGGGGTGGGTTCTTACCTTAATAACGTTAATAAGGGTACCCTTAAAAACCCTTAACAACTCTGCGAAAGTGCCAATCGACGTCTCTTGATGTTGCTGATCACAACGCAACTGTTAAAAACCTGTGAAACTGAGAACTTAACATGGTAACCAAGGGCTGAAAACAGTGCATTTTACGTGCAAAGGGCATGCATGTAACGTAATGTGTGCCGCATTTGTGCCCGCAAAGTGAATAATGGCTTTTTCAGACGCTGCAGACAGGCCGTACACTTACGTCCCACCAGAAAGCTGTGAGTTGCAGGACATGGACTGAATTTGTTTTTATAGAAATGGACATACATGCATTCATCATGTTGTCATGCACATTATTTGTAAATTGTATTATATTGAATATAATTGGAATTGGGTGGTTTGACAGCCCCCAAGGACCTACACAGCCTGGAAATGGCTACAGTGGGACACTTAGAGGTCAAGCAACATGTCACAGACGTGAAATGTATGATTTTGTGGGGCTTTGGAGGGGTTTTGCATTGTTAAGGGTTTTTAAGGGTGAAACTGGCGGCGAGTTCTTATAAGATAATTACGGTAATTACGGTTAAGTTAATTTGGTAATTAACCCTTAATTAACCCCCCTATTTTTTTACCTTGCCAACACTGGAAGCCATATCAGGTGCGTACTTAACACAGTCTGTTTGCCATGACCTGGGTAGCTGACTCCTGTCACATCTCTGACGTTATGCTCTTCTTCTGTAGCGCAGCAGTTCATCATGAGCCATGTCAGCTCCAGTAGCTGTGGTGTGCCAGGGCCAGTCAAGGATGCAACGCACATCACACACCAGATCTGGCTATGCAAGACAACAGTTGGTTTGGTATATTGATGTTGCATGGGGCATGGGTGAAATAAGACCTAGGTCAGGCCTGCGCATGTGACAGAGTAGTACTCTAAGAGTACAGATGCATGTTCTGTTGTCAAGTCCACACAGAGCATGGTGTGCAAGCTCCTCAGTTGGCATCACAGCCATTCAGACTTGCTGCGTATGTAAACAATGGGCTGCATGCTACATGCAAGAGTTGTGCAGAACAAGCTTTGCGTGTACAACTGCATCTGAGTGCAGTGTTGGATGTGGCTAATTGAAGTATGCTGTTTTGTTGCTTGTGCAATCAAGATGTACTACTCAAAGTAAGGCTCAAACTCGGCCTCTATATGTGGTTTGTGCTTTGCCTTGAAGCTTTTGAGCAAGCACTGACTACATGTTGCAGCAAAATTGAGTGTTTGCATCATGGCTCAGGCCCTTATTTTACATATTGCTGCATTGGTGTCTTAATCAGCAAATGCCCTTGCAACACAAAGCTGTCAGAAGTTGTCACTTGCACCAAGACCAATCATGTTCGCTTCTTCATCTTACAAGCTTCAAGTAAATACGCGATGTATGGAAATGCATAGCAGTCGAGATAGGTATCTTCCCCACAGTGCCATGGCATCAACTGTACACTAACTGATGAGCAAAAAATCTCTATCTAATGAAGCTGAAACAAGCAGCTATTGGTGTACACAGCTCTCTAGATTGTTCATCAAAACTGGTGCAAAGTCTTGCAAGGCAGCCCTTCTTCATGTGCTTCATGGGATAAACAAGGCAACACATTGGTTGCCCATTTGGCTGGCAAAGCTTGTGTGACCTTATTTCAGCTTCATCCTGAAGAGGCAGCTGCAGCTGCAGCAGCGCTAGCGTACTTGGATGCTGATGAAGCAGCAGCAGCTGCTGCAGCAGCATCTCCTGAAGATGCTGCAGCAGAGGCAGCTTTACCAGACGAAGCAGCAGCAGCAGCAGCAGCAGAACTGCCCGAGGCTGATGCAGCAGCTGCAGCAGCAGAAGCTGCTTGCCTGCAGCAGCAGCAGCGGCTGCTGCAGCAGATGAGGAGTCTTCATAACCATGGCCGTGGCCACCTATAGACATACACGTCAAGGTGTCATTGAAGACATGACAGTGTACTGTGATGCATCTTGTGTACTGCATAAGCTTGCTAGCTGTACTTGCTAGATGTCTGAAAACAAGCGCCTCAGTGGTGAGCCAATATATGAAGTGCTACTCATTTTGCCAGCACACTGACTTCCCAATTATGTGATTGTGACGTTAGCTGCTTGGTCGCCATGCTGTTACAGGAGCTTGTCATCAAGTTGGACATTGCCATACTCAAAGACGCAAGGCTGTACCTGATGATCCTGACGATCCTGAAGAGTCAGAGTCAGAGTCGGAGGAGGTGGATGCAGCAGCGGATGATGCAGTAGACGCCGCTGCAGCAGCAGCGGCAGCAGCACTGTTGGCGCCGTCAGCAGCAGCAGCAGCCGCAGACGCGTCCAAAAGATGCCGTTGGTTGGACATGTCTGCAACAACACACGCCTGTCGGCCTACGGACGGTGGTCCCACACAGCAGCGACCTTTCACCATTCACTGGTCGAGCGCTGCCATCACCGCTGTCTGTGATGTTGCATTGCACACACAAAAGCCAGCGGATTTACCTCCACTGATCTGTCTGGCGTCGTAGACCTGTATCAGTGTCAGGGCCACCACCAGCAAGCATGCGAACGTAGAAGCCTTCATTATTCTGCAAAAATCCTCAAAGTTTGAGGCAGTGTGTCCTCCTCACACACGAGGCCTAGGCCCAATGGAAATGTTGTTCGCGGTTTATAGCTCACCTGAGGAGAGCCTGCACGACGTTGCCGATAAGGTGACAAACTCAAGTTGGCTACGCTGCAGCTGACGGTAGGAGAATCAGACCGGTTGATGCCTGCTTTGTGTGCATATATGCCTTATATAAGTGCAGGCTTTGCCAGCGCCATGGTAGATCTGCCACGCCCTGCCACGTTGCGCCTCAGCACAGCTGCAGATAGCTTGGGGAGCTCAGATCCCCTGACAGCTGGTCCAGATCAACTCTATCTCGGACTGATCCTGTGATAGCACGTGTCATTTGACACAGGCACACACGGATTGACCCGCACAGTCAGGCTTTTGCACGTGTGGAGCTGGTGCAGTCACCAGCTGGAGCAAGCACATGACTAGCTGCAATTGCCAGCACGGTCCACATGCGCACACAGGGCATCTGGCTTGCAAACAAACGAGAAAGGCCATACAGACCGCGGCATGCGTGCCATATGCATCAGCCAGCGCATGTCATGCAGTGCAAACAGCTATCGGACAGCTATCGGAACAATGTTAAGATGGTCATATGACACGGTCATGAACATAACTGGACTCAAGTTGACTGTGGAAGTTGATTGCAGCTGCTCATCAGCTAAAACACCAACAAAGTCACCAGACATGCATCCTTGAGCCTGCGCACTATCAGCGTCACTGTGAAGACTTGACCAAACTCTCAAGGCATGCAACATCCCTCAGCTCGACACACAAGTCGTTTGCACACGCAGGGCCTAGAACTGTCCATATCCTCCTTGCTGACCACCATATGCTGGTGCTCCACCAAAAGAACCTCCATTACCAAATCCACCAGCACCGCCATATGCTGGCGCACCACCAAAGCCTGGGTCTCCAGCCACAGGTGGAGCAGGGAGAGCAAGGGGCATCAAGTTCAGGTATGCATTGCTTTGCGCCTGCTGCTCCTTCTGTTTGCTTTCCGACTCCTGTACAAACAAACTTATGTTTCAGCATCAGGCGGTTCCTTGATTGTCCAGAACCACATTGATATACTGATGACATCACAGAGCTACAAAGCATGCAAACACAGCAGACTAAGCAAGAGGCATGTGGAACTCGGCAGGCCAGCTTGACTCAGTTGCAGCAGCAAGACGGTTGGCAACGTGCGTTGCTCTGCTCATAATATTACAAACACTCACCTTGCGTGCCTCCATGTTGTCCTTGCGGTCAGCCATGAGGGTGTCAACCTTGCCAACATAGTCCTTCATGAACTGGATCATGAAAGGCATCGCCAGGTCCATCAGGCCATTCTGCCATGCAACCTGCACACAAACAGATGTCAGAGCAACGCAACAGGCTTTTCATCAGGCAACATAGCATTCTATACCATGACTGCCTGTAATAATTACGTACACAGGTCATGGATGTGCCAACAATGACAGGAAACAGGGCCAGCTGTAGCAGCAAGTCACAACTTTATGCTGTATAAATGGCCGACCATGTGTGTCAAATTTACCTCCATTGCCACATCTGGCTTGATGAGGTCATAGCATGTGTACAGCGACGCAGCAAAGCATTCCCGTTCATTGTTGTCCACAAAGTAATGTAGCAGCTCTTCTGCAATCTCTGGGTCTGCACTCTGTGCAGCAGTCTCCATCGCGTCCTGTGTGTACATAGCAACACATGAGCATGACATGAGTGTGACTGTCTGAGGGAAACAGACAGTGACCACAGTGCTCTGTAACAATCGACAGCTTGCCAGGCACTTCCCCTCGGTGTACACATGCGCATGTGTCATGTTGCTTGCTTATACAGCCGAGCTGCAGGGTCACTGAAGCAGGAAACATCGTCCACGAGAGTTTCAGTTGTACCTTGTACAGCTTGTCCTGCTTGGCCAGGGCAACAGCTTTGCGCCATCGCAGTGCCTTTTTGTAGATGAATGCACTGATACGCCTGAACTCCATGAGCTCATGCTTCTCCAGTTGTGCTGCCAGGCTCAGCTGGTCAAAGTTGTCATATGTGGTGATGCTATCTCGTAGACCCTGCACACCAAAATCCATCAGCAGTGGCGCCGGCCATTGACATATGTGCAAGCTGGCGCAAGAGCAAAAGAAGCTGATGCAACATCATAACATGATCATTGCACTGTGCCATGCAGAAGGCAACAGCGCGTACTTAGAGGTCACATTGTTTATAAAACAGCCGTTTGAGTTAAACTTGTCTCTGTTCCCACACGTCTACATACAATGATCTCTGACACAACCTCACTATGCACAATGGCTGAGACGCTTACCTTGAAGTCCTCCTCCTCAATGAGCAGCTCATTAACAGCATCGTTGACAGCTGCCAGGTTGCCCTTCTGGACGGCTATCAGGTAGTCCTTGACCAGTGGCAGGTGGTCAGCCTTCCGTAGGATAGAAACCACACGTGAGTGGTCAATGCGAGCCTCCAACACCTGCATCACAACAACAATGATTGCTCCATAGCTTTCGGCTTGCAGTACAGCTACGTAGCCTGCAACTGCTGATTAGTTGTTGCCACTAATGACAGCAAAGCGCACGTGGCAGGCATGCTGGACAAGTTGGGTGTCCAGACCTGCTGCATCAGTGGGCAAGGAGGATCACATACCATGGGTCATCACTATACATGCTAAACAGTCTGGGATCACACCCCACCAGTCAACATCAGGCAGCATGGGATGGCCAAATACAGCAGAGATGGCGCAGAAGCGCTCACCTTGAGAAGGTCATTGAGCAGGTCTGGGTGCTCTTCCAAGTAGAAGCTGATGGCCTTGTAGTACACCTCCACACTGCTGACCTTGACAGCCACATCCTTGAACAGGACATGCTCCCAGGCCACAGGGCTGTGGTTCATCATCACCATGGCTGCATTGTCGTACTCGTCATACTGTACGTACAGGAAGACCAGCTCCTTCCAGTGGTGGAACTCCTCACACACACGGATGAGGCGCGGGATGTTGATGCGCGTGCTGAACAACTTCAGGTGTTCCATCAGCTTTTCGACCTTGTACCTGCAGCGGAGATCAGACCAACTCGCTGTGTGTGCACAGGCACAAGCAACAACAAAGGGCATGCAGGCACCATCTTGCATGCTGGACAAAGATTTTCTCCAGCTGCCTGAGCAGACATGCATTGCTGACGTGTAGCTTGTCTGTAGCTGCCTGAATAGCTGGAAAGCCAAAGGCTGACTTTTCTCTGCTAAGATACTAAGCCAGATATGCAGAACCACAACAGGTGGAAAGAAGTTGTGCTGCGGGCATGTGACAAGCAGAGGGCTTACTTGGCATATAGGATGCCCAGCTCTGTGAAGATACCCATGTGGGCTCTCTCCAAGCCAATGCCACTCTCCATGAGAGCAATCAGCTCATCAAAGAAGCCACGTTGCTGGTAGAACTGGCTGACCTGCAGCACGTCAAAATCATACAGTAAGCACTGCTGAATTGTAGCTAGATAGCTTCTGTGAGATTGACTGCAAATGCAAGAGACAGAGAGTGACAGCATAGAGGGTCCAGACAAAACAGATGATCAAGCAACATTTGGCGCATGCACCTGTAGCCAACAGGGCAGGCATGCATGTGCAGATGCTTCATCTGAAACGTCATCAGCTGTCATGCTTACCTCCTCTAAGTCGTCAGCGTTGATTATGATGTTGAGACCACAAAGCTGAGCCAGGCGGAACTCGTTCTCATCTACACAGGCATAGCAGACCTCCTTCCAGGTGCGGGGGCTGTTGGCCTTGCGGGCAGCCTCCACAGCGGGCTGGAACTGGTGCAGCCGTACCAGACAGCTTGCAAGGCGCCCATAATTGGGGATGTGTGCAAACAGGATGCGAGCTGCCTCATACAAGCCTTCGTCAAAGATGCGGTCACCAACACTCTGCAGACAGATAGGCACCATGAGCAAGGGAGGTAGGAGCCTGAGGAGGTGGACACAAGGGGTTTGCTGCACAAACTTGGCTACACTGCTGAAATCACACCAGCACATGTCAGCAGTGATTATTTGAGCAGCTTGAATAAAATGCACCTCACATAAGTGGTGTGGATATCTGTTCCGGGCAGACACTGCGCAATGCTACCAGATGATGCAGCAATCCAGATACTGCAAAGCCTGGACGAACAGCTGACCTGCAAGTTGGCCTGATTGGGGCTGGAGATGAACTCTTCCAGAGGACCCAGCTGCTTGGTTTTGGCATAGGCGTACACCAGCTCTGTGTCTACCTTGCTGTCCTTGGCCTTCTTACGCACCATGATCAAGTACTTCACCAGATCCTCATAGCTACCAGCCTGCAAGAGCAGCACATGGACACCAGTTGTGGCAGTCGTATGGATGCATCCACTCGCAGAGGTGGGACTGGGAGAGGTGGGAGAGGCAGGAATGTAATCAGAGTGTTCAAGGAATGAGATGGGACTACACCTTGTCAAGCTGCAGCAAGCAACCAAATCAAACATGCAAGACGTGAGTGCATGAAGCGGATGCGGTAGATGATGGATTGAGCAGTCAGGGCTGACCTCCTTGGAGCGCTCGATGACATCTGAAGAGCGGGATGTGTCATTGCTGCGCAGGTATGAGGCAATGGCCTCTGCCACAAGCCCGTGGTCCAGCTGAGCGTGACCCAGCTCTGACCACACTGCAGGCTCATCAACCTGCACTTACCAAATATATTGCTCAGGTCCTGGCTTGGATCCACAGACAATGCATTGGTGAGTGTTTTGCAATGCAACTTACAAGCAAGTTTAGCTCACTCAAGGACACATTCCCTCAATATTTCTTTGAACAAGTGTCTTCCCCTAGGGCCAACTTTGTATTGTCCTGACAGCAGGTGCAGCCCAGTTGTCCCATGGTCGACTATGGCAGCACATGAAGCAAATAAGGGATAATTGAGGCCAGACATGCGTGTGATGCCAAACAAGTATTTACAAGTATGGTGATACTCTGAAGTGTGCTAGTAAGTGTCGCACCTTTCCAGCGTACTCAAAGGCCCTGTCCAGGTCTCCCTGGTGGTCCAGCAGCACCCTGATGGCTTGGCTCTTCAGACCAAACTTCTTGTAGATTTCAAAGGCCTCCTCAAACATCTCATAGCCCACGGCAATCTCACCCACAGCAGGACCATCAAAGTTGTCCAAACGGTTGATGTAGTCCTTGACACGGCTCTTGTCAGCCTGCAACAGTACAATGAGTTTGCTGTCACCATGTGCATGAACAGAGTGCCAGGAGGTGTGGAGGAGAACACATGCTGCTATTAGTTAAACGCTGTCTGCCAATCATGCCGCTTAACATGGCAAGTTTGCCGCTGCTGGAAGCATCAGTCAAATCAGAGGACAGGTGTCGACAATCACCTTGATGGCTGTGATGATGAGCAGGTTCTGCAGGTTGTGATTGTTGCTGAAGCTACTGTTCTGCAGCACAATCTTCTCCAGCAGCTCAATGAGCTCTCCTTGCAGGCCTGCCAGCATGAAGGCTTTGACGGCAACCGACACCTGCTCAGGGTTGCGTGACTCTGGCAGAGCTGTGGAGTTGACCTGCAACAGCAAGAGCATGGCTTAAGCCAAAACCAGTCGTACAGTCACACACAAGCTGCTACAGCAAGCACGAACCATACTTGATCTTGCGCCATTGTGACTGCGTTGACAGAGCATGCAACAGCTGTTTGGCTCACAGCATGTCTGCATACAGCCGGATCAGGCAAACATTGATGTGAAAGCTATGAAAGGCAGCTGGGCACGAAGGTGACCTGGTCAATGAGCTGGCGACGGAACTGGTTGTCCTCCTCCAGCACCTTGTTCCACAGGTCACTGTCCATGCGCTCCACAATGTACCTAGCCTGGACCTTGAACAGACTGCAAGCAACAACAGCTGGTCAGCGCCCTGGCAGATCACTCCATTGACAGGACGTATGCATTGAATGTTTTGCAACCCAAGAGCTTGTGTGTGCTGCCAAACAGCCTTGCCTGATCTGCACAACACGCAGAGTGCACTTTCGCGTCGCACAGTTTGTATATGTCAGCCTGCCTTCAGCTGGCAAAGCAGTCCTACCTGTGGCGGTTGGTGCAGTCCACCAAGGCGTCATCACAGTTGCCTCTCTTGTAAGCGACGCATGCCAGGTTGGGGTCCCTCTTCTCAGAGTACTTGCCCACCACCAGGGAGTCATAGTAGGGGTTGGTGGTCAGGAAGTGCTCTGGGTTGTTGT
>JAABUO010010832.1_pt1 | contig 10051 bp, 8 predicted proteins | sample 5559291 | NCBI WGS metagenome assembly JAABUO01 (sample SAMN10711878, study PRJNA513372) | rock metagenome | isolation source: Antarctica rocks | place: Antarctica: Victoria Land, Finger Mt sud
ATAAAGAAAAAAAACTTATACAAAGTAATTAATTTAAATATAACGAAGATTATAAGTAAAGCGAAATTATTTTAAATCGTTAAAAAAAAGATAAATAAGTAATTTATTTAAAACATTAACGTACTTCGTACGAAAGATTTATATAAAATTTATACGAAGTTCTTAAACATAATATTTTCTTTATTCATTACTTATAAATAATTTATGAATTTTATAATATAACGTATAAAAGAGTAAAAATAAAGTTATAATCTCGTTAATAATAAATTTTAAAATGACGTTATATAATATATTAATAATATAAAATTATAATAAAACTTAAACATAAACTTTATTTTTTATTCGAAAACTAAATCGTTTTACGTTACGTATAATGATTAAAAGAAACGTAATTATTTCTTAATTAATAAACGATTAAACATTATTAATTAAGAGATAATATATTACGATTTTAATTTTTATTTCGTACGAATTAAGTATAACGAGTAAACGATTTAAATATATAATATATATAGTTAATCTTTAAATAATTATATTATTATTAAATATTAAATCTTAATTTTATTATTATAATAAATACTCGTATAATAAAGCGAACACGTAATAATAAAAGATTTTAATATATCTTATTTAACGTGATTAAAAATAAATAATTTAATAATTTATAAGATAATAAACGTTTTATTAAACATATTTGTTTTTAATCTTCTTAATAAAAAAATATTATTTAAGAAATAAAAGATTACTTTAATACGATAAATTTAATCTTTTTTAACTTCGCATTATAAAATCGAGTAATAAAATGTTAAATAAGAAAAAATATAAAAATAAACTTTAATTATTATTTTATATTAATAATTATAAAGACGTAATCTGTATATGAATTAAAAAGATTAAGAAAAAGCTAAAAACGTATAAATAAAAACATAATAAAGAAAAAAGCTTAAAGATTATTATAACTAAATAATCTTCGTACGAAGTTAAAAATAAATAATTACGTTTAATATTTTACAGAGTTCGTACGTAATCTTATTAACGAAATAATCTTATAAGTTAAATAATCTTAACGCGATTAACTTTAATAAACGAAGAAAATAAAAAAAGACGATGAATTAAAAGAAAATAATAAAATAATAAAAAGTTCGTACGAAAAGCTTAATAATTTAATAAAAAATAAAGAAAGCGAGAAAAGCGAAAGTTAAATTAATATAATATAAGAAAAGAAAAAGCTTTCGTATAATTATATACGAGACGATAAAAAAGAATTATAAGATTTAAAAACTAGTTAAAAAAAATCGTACGAACGTTTATAAATTTATTAAATTACTTAAAATATTAAATTTACGAATGAAGAAAGTTATAGCTCGCACATTAAAAGAAAAGACAAGCTTACTTCGTATAAAGTTTTATTTAAAAATAATAATAAACACGAATAATATTATTAACTCGTTCTTTTAAGAGAAAATTTTCTTTAACTCGTAAAAGATAAAAAACAAGATTAATAATATAAAAATAATAAATATTTTTCGTACGAGAAAATTCTTTTCATCGTTAAAAATAAATAGTATATTTAATAAATTTTTATGCGTTATAAGCTTTTCGCTAGTTAAAATAATAATCTTCGTTATAATCGTTTTTTAAAAAATTAAAATTATTTTTAATTATTTTTAAACAGATTCGTACGATAATAATAAGAAAATAAAATAAAGTTTTATATAAAGACTTAAAAGCGTAAGAACTTATAACATTACTTAACATTTTAAAAAAACTAATAAAAGACTTAATAATTAAAAGATTATTTAAACTTATTAATAAACACGACTTATTATTAAACGAGTAAATAAAAGCTTATACGAAGCGATTAATTAAAATAAACTTTAAATTTATTAACGAAGTAAATATAAATTATATAAAGTTTTAAAAAATTCGTAATGATTATATTATTATTAAATATCTTTAAAGTCTTTAAGATTATAATCTCGTTAAGATTATTAAACATTTTTCGTACGAAGAAAATCTTTAATTAAATCGTACGATGAATTTAATCGTTTTTATTAAATTATAAAATTACATTAATTATTTAAAAATAAGAAATAACATTTTTAAAATTAAAAGAAAAATATTTTAAAGCTCGTTATTATCGTTAATTCTATTTCTCTTTTACGTTAATAAACTTTTTAAAATAAGCGCGTAATTAAAAAGAAATCTTTTTATAATAACATTTATTAATAATATAAATTTATTATCGTACGTACGTATAATTAAAGTTAATTATAAAAATCTTAAAATAACGCACGTATAATGTTTAAACTGAGCGAGAAAATATAATATGCGATTTATATTATAAAAGTACAAGTTAATTTATTTTATGAAAACTTATACGAAGTTTAACATATAAATTAATATTTAGTAAAAAAAAATAAACAAGTCTTTTATAAAGAACGTACGCGTTCTTAAAGTTTAACTAAATAATAAATTAAACTAAAAAACTTATTTATAACAAGTTTTAAAAAAGTATTTATTTAAACGAAAGCTTTTATACGCATTATTAATTTTATCGTACGAAATTATAATGTAACAAGCGATAAAAAACGAAAAACGTACGAAAATTTAAAATATAATTAAAAATTTATAAATAATTTAAAATTAATATTTTCGTACGATGATTAAAGCTTATAAAGCTATTTTCATTTCTTTTTTAAAGATAAAAACGTATTTTTATTATTTATTCATTAAGTGCATGCAATTTAAAATTATGATAATTATATAATAAATATAATTTTCTCGAATTAATTTAAAACATGTTAAAATAAAATCTTACTTTTTTTTCTTTTATTAAAAACATGTATTACGTCTGTTTATTTATAAATTAATCTTGTAAAGATTATAAGTAGTATGAAATTAAATGTAATAATAAACTTTATGTTTAATTATTTTATAATATATTAAAATGTTAAATGTTAAATATATAACGAAGAATTAATTATATATAAATAGTAATAATAATAAACGATATCGTTAACATATAACGTATGTATTAATTATTTAATATATAGTAACTAAAGTATGTAACAAGTATAGTTTACAACGTACGAAGATACGAAGAAAACTTTACACTTAACATTAGTTTTAATAAAGATAGCTAATTACGTCGTACGCTGTACGTCGTACGATGTAATGATTTTAATATTTAATACTTTTTCTAAGATAATATATCGTACGTTAAAACGTAGCATATCTTCTTTTAAATTCATGAACTCTTTAATTTACATATTCTTTATTAATTAAGTGCATTTAATGATTCTTTCGTTAAAAACTCAGTGAGAAAAGAGTAAAATTAATGCTTCGAATACTGCTTAAAAGCATTTTCTTTCTTTCGAATCTTTTATTCGTTTATAATAAAATGCTTTCGCAGTTAATAATTAATACAAAATCTTCGTATGATATACTTTAATTACTTTAATGAATCTTATTTAAATTTAAGTATTTAATGACAGTTAATTTAATATAATAAATAAAATACTCAGCTTTTTTCTGTGCTTCATAAAGATTATCTTAAATAAAGCTTTAATAAAATCGTTTACTAATTGTTTCTTAATGAATATTTATTTCATTCGCACGTAATTATTTAGTATTAGCTCTTTAACATAATAATGTTAAACGTTAATATGTTTAATACTTTAATTTTATCGTAATGTTTAACGTTTTTAATTAAATTTAAATTAATTTAATTATTCTTTAAAATTCGTACGAGTACGAGAATTTCATTTAAAGATAATTTTACGAGAAAGCGACGAAGTTATACGACTTATTTAACGACATAATTTATAATAATGTACTCGACTTTCGTAATGAAGATAAATATCGTGCGTTATTTCTTTAAGCTTTAACATATTATATTTTTTATTAAGAAAAAATAATAGCTTATAATAAACTTTCGTTTTATTATATCTTTTATAAAGTTATTATTCGAGTAATTTAAAATTATTAATAAATGCTTCGTGTCGTCGTACGAATCATTATAATGAATTTTTATGTTTATCGTTTTTTTAAAATATCGTAGCATCTTTTTAATGACTTTATTATAATCGACGCGAGAATTTAAGCATTATTATAAAAGATAATTAATCGCGAAGATTATATTTAATCGTGTTTCGTAAATAATGTATAAAAGCTTTTTAATTAAGCGTTAATATGAGATGATTTATATTAATTCGCTGTCGTTATCGTTTTTTAACGAAATGTACGATTCGAGAATCATGAATACGAATATCGTGTTACATATTATTATATCTTTATTTTATAATACTTCGCGAATGTACGATGTTTAATTAAATGTTAATAATCTTTTAATTTTATAACGTATAATTCGTATATTAATGATTATTCGAGTCTTTTTTAAATTATACATATTAAATTTCTTACAGAGCGCTATCTTTATTTTCTTTATTAAGTTCATTATTATTAATTTAATAAGTAAATCATTCACGTAAATATTAATTATACTAAATTTTAACTCGTACGATATGTACATAATGCTTTTATCTGTTAACATAAACTTATATTCTTAATCTTTTTAAAAAGCGATTAACTTCTTGTTTTATAAGCGTACTAATTATTTTAATTCATATAAATTCTTCACGATTCGTCATATTAACTTCGTATAATCTTGTCGTATGTTTATTTCTTCTGAAATTCGCATATAAATTTCTCGTTCTTCTGTCTTTAAATTATTAATTAAATATGCTGCTTTAACATTCATTTAATAAAGCTTTAAATTTAACTCATTCTTATCGTGTTTTAACTTAAACATTTACTTACATTTAATAAGCTTTCTTTCTTCGAGCAGTTTATTTAACTTTCATACTTCGTATGCTTATAAACTTTTTAATTTAATTTAAATAATATATCGTTAATCTTTTTTATAAATAAAATCTTTTAATGTCTCTTCGTAAGTCTTTAAATCTTCAGCTTTCTCGTACGAAGAACTTAATTTCATCTTTATAAACTTAACTTTCTTATTTAACACATACATTTCTTCATTGAACAGAACTTTTATATTCGTTAATTTTAATTAATTACGTAAAGCTTTTTTATATTTTACTGATTTCATAAAATGCGTTACATTTAACATGTCGCTCGTTTTTTAAAATTCGCTCATCGTTAATAACTTTTAAGTAGCTTTTAATTAATGCGCAGACGAATTAATTATTTCTCTTATACGTAACGTCTTTTGCGTGTTATATTCTTTAATATTTTAAGTAGCTTTCGATTAATGCGCAGACGAGTTAATTATTTTCTTTACATTCAGTTCGTACGAATCTCGTGTAACGCGCAAATTAACATTAAAATAATTATTTCTTACTGTTTTATAAGCGAGTAACATTAAGTTAACGAGTTTTACTTAAGCATCTTTTCTTATTAATATTATAAGTTTTACTTCAGCATTTAATTTCGTCATTTTAATTATTAATATTTAATTATCTTTTTTAAAACGTTTTCTGTCTCGTTTAAAAACTTTTAAGCTCGAAAGCTTACTTTAAGTATTTTCTTTGTCTCTTAAAATAAATGTAATAATCATTTCAGTATGTACTAACTCGTACGATTTTATCATCTTCTTTTTTATTTATTAAGTTTATTTATTAACACGTAATTAATTTTTAAAGCGTGATGTATCTGAAATAATACGATTAGCATTTTTAATTTTAATAAAATTAAGAAAAAACTCGTTAAGTAAATAAGCGTTAAATTTCGACTCATTAATCGTAATTATTAATATTTTATAAATAAATCGCTGTTAAAAACTTTACATTTAATATTTCTTAAGAAATTTTGTGTAACTCATGAAAATGTTAGTTCATGTACGTTTTATGTTTAATTTAATTCGTTTTTTCTTTAAAATATGTACATAAACGACGCTGTTAAATACGCGTAAACGAGTTACGTTTAATTATATATCGCTGATCGCATGATTTAAAACTTTATTTCTTTTTAATATTAATAATAAATTTTTAAGTTCGTTAACGACGTGCATAGCTTTAGCTTAAAATATATTAAATAACTTTGCGTTTAATAATAGCGAGTTCTTTATCGTACAAAGCGTTTTTTAGTTTCGTTCACTTACTGCGTTATGCTTAGAAATGTAAAGCGTTAATTACTTAATGATAATTTCTTTAATCTTATATTAATACAATAATGCATAATTAATATACTCTTTTTCTTTATCGATTTTAAAATATATTAGTTTTTATTTAATAAATCGTTTTAGTCTCGAAACTATGTGAATAAATTAGTCATAAAAACCTTTCTTATTTTTTAAGAAATTAATTTATGATTTCTTAATATAATCGTTTATCAGTATAATTACGTACGAAGATTTTCTTAATAATACTAAATTATATAATTCTTAAAGATTTAAATATAATCTTTTTAATACTTTAGTAATAAGTTTTATAAACGTATAATAAATGATTCGTGTTTACTTACTTTAAAAACATGACGTATAAACGTTTAACGCATTGTTAAATTATAAAATGATTATTAAATGTTTTATATAATAACGATGATGTTAATAAATTAAATTCTTTAATATATCTGTTTCGTACAAATCATTTAACTCGTTTAAAAATAGGTCGTTAATTATAATAAAGATTAATTTAATTTTAACATGACTTACGTGTTTAAATCTTCTGTGTTATAATTATTATAGTAATATTATTCTTTTTAAATTAATTAATTTTTTTAATTTTTCATATAATGTTATTAAAATTTTCTTATCGTCGTACGACATTAAACGATAAATGTTTTATTTTATAAGCTTAACTCTGATTATAAAGATTTTATCTTTAACTAATAATATGTAATCGTTTTCATTTACGTACGATCATTCATCTTTCTTTAAAATGCTTAATGAGATTAAGTTAACGAATGTTTAAAACACGTAACATATATCGCGTATTCGTACGTTTAATGTAACGTCGATGTAAATTATTATTATTTTCTTTTTTATATTACGCATAATTTCGTCGTTAATAGCTTTAAACTCATAATTTTTCTCGTAAAACGATGACGCATCGTATAAGTTTAATTAATTAATAACATGTTATGCTGCGCAGCTATTAATGTATTAATAATTATTCTTCGCGAGAATTCTTTATTTAATTATTCTGAGTAACAATTTCTTTTCTTCTTTCTCGCTGAGCTTATTCTCATTAATGCTAATATTAACGACTTTATGTAAATGATTTCTTAAATGTTTATTTCGTACAAAAGACTTCTTATCATCTTCGCGTCTTCGTTTCGATTTTAATTTTCTTACTACATTGCGATAATTTCGCGATATATATTTTACTTTATCGTATGTAAAACATATTCTTGTATTTTTAAAATCTTTTTTGCTTTCGTACGAACGATCGTAATTATATAATCTTTTCTTATATTATATATTCATTATCAGCTTTAATTTAATATTTACTTAACGATTAAAGTTAACGCGTACTTCTTTAAATGTTATTTATTACTAAATCTTTTATATTTATATCTTTTTTAAAGTAATAATATAAGCTTTAATAATGTCGTATTTTAAAGAAAGTAAGTCGAGAATAATAATAATGTAAACGTCGTTTCATATATCTTAATCATCTTGTACGATCGTTTTAAATCGTTTAATAAAACTTTTTACATCGTTAAATATAACGTTAACTGATTTAATGTAATGCTTTATTTTATTTACTACTGTATATTCGAAAAGCTTATTAAGCATAACGTATATTACTTCTTAATTTACTTACGAGCATGTAATCTTAAGTTTAATTCATATGTCTTTTATATTAACGATGTTTTTAATCGTACGAAACAGATTATCATTAATAATTTTCAGTATAATTCTTAATACTGTTTCATTAATCTTTTTCTTCACTGTTACGATTCGTACAATTACTGTTTCGTTTTTCATTAAGTTTTAAACATCTTTTTTTTACATACTTATCTTAATGTTACTAAATTATCGCGATTAATTATTAAATTTAACGAGTATAATGCGTTTCGTACGAAAATGATTATCTCGTTTATTTACTAATGTTATAATTAATGTAAATGATTTAATGAATTCAGTACGTACTGTATTAACAAAAGACTAATAATGTTTAAAGATAAATAATTACTAATCGAGCTTATAATTTATTAAATATATGACGAAGAATTAATCATATATAAGTAGCAGTAATAATAAACGATATCGCTAGCATATAGTATGTATATTAATTATTTAATATGTAGTAACTAAAGTATTGTAATGATAGCAAGCGCTAGCTTTACGTTAGCGCTCATTAAAGACGAGATTAAATAACTTATTAAATAATCTTAAATCGCTTAATAAGTTAACGTTTCTTATAACGTATTAAGAATAATCTATCACGATTAAATAGCGAAGTGTTAATAATGAAGTCATTAAGAGTATTAAATAAGCTGAAGCTTATCTTCTTAATGTTCTTTAGCGATTAATTTTATATATTAATATTATAATAATTAAATATAATTATAATAAATTTATTATGTCTTACGTCTTTTATATTTAAACGCGCTAGCGAATAATTAACGAAGTTAATCTTATAATTTTAATCGCTTTTCTTTTAAGAAAAGACTCGAGACATAATATAACTATAACAATCTTTAAATCACATATTAATTATGATAATAACAGCGACTTTAAAGAGCTTAATACTAAAGCTTAAAATATTTTAAAATCATTAAAACAATCTTAAGCAAGCTCATTATTAGCTCGTGCAGTTAATGATAATAAAGAGTAAAGTTTAAAAAATACTTTACGTAATGAATTCGTAAATCGAATATTAATTAAGACGTAAACGAAAGTTAATCGTTTACGTGCTTTACGACAAATCATAAAATTAAAGATTAAAGCTCGTAAGTTACGATTAACATTATTTATTACGCATGTTAACGAAACACGAACGAAATTTCGAAATTAATTAATTTCGTTTCTTAATAATGATTTAGCGATTAAATAATTATTTATTAACTTTAATATATCTGTCGTATTAAAAGTAATGATGCTCGAATTATTACAGTTAATTTAAGCTTAAATAAAAGCGTAAGTATTAATTAAATTAACGTAATAATCGCGAACGACGAAAATTATTAAGTTAAAGATAATGCGTTTCTGTAAAGATCATAATGAAAACGAGCATGAAAAATGATTTTAAGAAGTAAAAATTAAGTTTTAATTAAGCTTAAATTACTTTTTTAATGATGTAATAAAAATTCTTTAATGCATGCAGTTTATAATAAAAGATTTTATGAATTAATAATTTTACGAAATAAACGTAAACGTTAAGACGACGAATTATATCTTTACGAAATTTCGTTAATTCTTACTTAATTTAATAATTAATTCAGTTAATTTAAAGCTTAAAGCTTATTAAAGATTTAAGAAAATAAAACAAAAATTAAAATAAAGTATAACTAGCTTTAAGTCGTATTTAAAGAATATTAAAGCTTATTTACTCGAAGTATCGTTAACGCAGAGAATTAATAATTTCTTTATTAAACTTCTTTTAAAACTGCGTTAAAGATTCTTATTACTAACGATATAATGTTAAAAAATCGAGAAAAGCTTTTAATAAAAGCAATAATGCTAAAAAGTATTAAATCGCGTAAGCGTAACGACGACGTTTTAAATTCTGCTAATTAAAATAATTAACGTAAGTTAAAGAATTAGAAATTCTTTTCTAATAAAGAAAATTAAAACTCACGAAGAAATAATTAATTCGATGAAAATTTAAAGTCGCAAGCGAATAATAAGCGCGCGTTTAAATTAATCGATTTAAATAATAAAATTAATTATTATTATAACTGCGATAAAAAGAAATACTGAAAAAATAATTATTTTAAAAAAAATAAGTAAAACACAGTTATAATGATGACTAATGTTTTTAATAAGAATTTAAAAAATGATTAAGCTTCGTTAACGCGTAAGCGAAGTAAGAAAGATTAATAAAGACGCGTAACTTAATTATTATTAAGAATTAAGTTA
>JAABUO010010833.1_pt1 | contig 10049 bp, 8 predicted proteins | sample 5559291 | NCBI WGS metagenome assembly JAABUO01 (sample SAMN10711878, study PRJNA513372) | rock metagenome | isolation source: Antarctica rocks | place: Antarctica: Victoria Land, Finger Mt sud
AACAGAATTTGCTGCTGCATCAAACTGCCAGCAGCTGTGTATGCTCTGGTGCAACATCCAAGTCTGTGCCCGATTGATCTCTGCATACCGCACAGAGCATTTTCACTTTGGTCTTGTTTAGCCTTAAGGCTTTGCTTTGTTTTGGTTTCTGTTCCTGCCTGCTTCATACTCCGCGCCATCAACGTCCAACATGCTTCAGCACAGGCTTGATAATGTCGCATCACTGGCATATGTGGTGCAGGTCCACGCATCTTGGGAGAAGGCATTGAAGACCAGGAGCAAGGCATCATGGAGGCAACACCCACACAGAATGGGGAAGACCTTGGCATCTTCCTATGCCCCACATGCCTTGCTTGCCATCATCAACTATTAAGCAACTCACAATGAGCCTTTGACACACTTACAAGCCTACATCAGGGTTCTAAATTGAGTTCTGTGACACACCAGCATAGAGAAAGCTGTATTTCTGAGGCACACCTTGAAGGGTGAGGACTTGAACACAAGCAGCACACGCAAGCAAAGTCGGTCCCTGCATTTCTGCATGGCAGTTGTGGCGTTCTTTGCAGCATGATCAAAGCTATGCCCAGCAGCCTACATCAGCTTGTCCACAATTCACATGTGAGATTGTGCTGCAGGGGTGCTGTGTTGCGTATCACACTATTGGCAGCTGGCTTTGTCATAGGTGATACTCTGCACCCTCCCACACTGTACTTCCACTTTTGGTCCAAAAGGCCAGTGCATATTTCATATGTATAGTACTCAGTTGTACTGATACGTTTTGTAATACATACTATGCTTGTGATACAAAGAGCCTGCTCGACCCAGAAGCACAGGTTATATGACCTAAGCTGGCAGCTGATATCGTTTGCAGGCCCTAATGGTGTATGTGTGAGGGAGGTCAGTAGGCAGAGTGGAGCAGATATCAAGAGCTGGACAGACAAACACAAAGCCAGTCTTGACAACAAGCACCGCCCCTGTAGAAACTTCCTTGTTCAGGTGGGAACAAACTTTCTGCAGCAATTGTTACGTCATCTCCTCACACCACAGCTGTTGCTGCTGCGATGCTGCCTGACCGTGACCATTGCTGCGCAACAAGCTCCGGTCTGCCGCCTTAGGAGGCTCCTGTTATGATTGCTGAAAAGCCTAAAGTTTTAAAACTTCCTCTTTTTCCTTTTCTTTGCTGCGCAACATGAAAAGCAGGCATTGAGACTTTTGTCACTGAGCACCACAGTTGAAACTCTGTTGGTACACTGGGGATGTTCCTATTGACAGCATTATTTGGCTGCAGGGCACCCAACAGGAAGTTGTGCTGGCTTTGGACATCATTTGTGATGCTGTGGACCGCTACAAAGCACTTTGTGAGGGACGCTACAGTGGTAACAGGCTCTTTTTACCATAGAGTGCTTCATCACATTGCAACAGTGCAGATGTTGGGCAGGCTTTTGTCACTTCAGGCGGCCCGCCCGTTTGCCAATTCTGACATGTCAGGCTTATGCTGCTGTTCATGCAATCACTGATCCAGTTACTGAAGTGACATTTGGTGTGTTGTTCAATGATGCAGTGCAGCTGCGTACTTCACAAGATGCTGTCACCACTTTTGTGCAGACCATGGCAAACCACGCTTTGGCATTATGTATGATGCTTGGAGTGTTGGCTGGAAGATTGCATTACAGGAATGCATTGTGTGCAGGGCAGTATGTGTCAAAAGCGCAGAGGGTGCACAACATGGAGTTCTACTACCAGCCTCCCCCACGCAATATTGTTCCCCATGCAGCCGCCCTCAAAGGCCAGCAACCATGGTAAACATGCTATCTAGCACCACCCGATTTTCTGAGCTACCACAAAACCTACATGCAGGCAAGAATCTTGATGATTAGCAATGGTTTGTGGAGCTGGCTTGCTTGGGCTTCTGCTTGAGTGACCACAAGCTTTGTAGCCCATGTTCCAGTGTTGAGTGGCATGCACCATCTGGTAGGAACAGACCATTGCAAAACAAAAGATACTATTTCCAGAGGCTGAAGGCATGGTTATGCAGGGTGCCTGGGCATTTCAGCAGCAATGGACAGTCTGATCAGGCAGCTAGCATATTTGCTCAAGTGAAGCAGACCATTGCAGCCCAGCGCCAGGCATTCAGCCACAACACATCAAGCAATATGGAGCACCAGGTTGACAGCGGGCTTCAGCATGCAGATCTGCTTCTAGCTCAGGTCAGGCTTCAACATACAGTCTGTGATGCTGCTCGCTTGTTTGCCTTTACACATGTCAAACAGTACACGGAGATCTTGCAAAGTATGATGCACTGCACGGCAAGCAGTCTGTCCTAGCTTTGATAGCTGCTCAATAGCAGCTTGAACGCATGTGCAGAGGTGCTGTGCAGCCCTCAGTGCAAAAAGCAACATGCCTTGGTTGGAAAGAATTAGACACTAAAAGATGCTGCCATTAGGCAATTCAATATTACAAAGCTGGGGTTGGTCCTGGGTTGGGGCCAAGCTTTCCTTGGGCCTTTCAGCCGTTTGGGTGATAGGTCTGGGAAGAAGGACCTTGATTACGTTTTGAGCATTGATATGCATCATGTCCAGACTGCCTGTTGAGACTCAGTTGTGATGGGACCTGCAGGCCATCGCATCTGAATGGCACAGCAGAGCAAATCCACCTGCTGCTGCACCTCCACTCCCTGCCGTCTCCATGCACTTGCCCACACCACATTCTGTTCAGCAGCAGCAAGGCAGCAGCCAGAGGCACTCAAGCCTCAGGCAAGCAGGCCACCAAAGCCGCCCAGAAGCGCACTCATACTCCCCTCTGAGTGTGACTGGGGACTTGTCAGGCGTGAGGACTAAGGACTTTGGCACTAGCCCAGGCTCTATGCTAAGCCTGCATTCAGATGCGAGCAACCTTTTGGCAGCTGATAATTTCTGGAAACAGCAGTCATTTTTGGGGCCGATTACACACAACCAAACAGATGCTAGTGTTTGGCACAGCAGTGATCAAAATGTTCAGTATGGAGTACAGCCAGGGCATCTTGGCGCAACAGCTGAAGCCAGACGGCAAGACCTGGCCATGCATCAGAAGAGGCAGACACATCTGGCATCCCACTCATATGGCTGTTCAGCAGATGCCCTGCCATTTGTCCCAGGGCAAGTGCATGCCTCTGCATTGCATCAGGCTGCACTGGAATGGCCCGGCCAGGGTTTGCGCCAATCCCCAGAGCACAGCTTCTGGGCTTCACACTCTCTGCTGTCAGGCAGTCAAAGTACAGATGCATCGGCTGCAGTGCGCTTTGATGAGCCAGCTGGTGTGATGCTGAACAGGGTCAACCCCCACCTGAACCCAATGAATGCAGGCTTAGCCAGACACGAGGCCAACCAAAGAGGCCACCCAAGCTCCTCTGGTATGTGGCTGCAGTCCCCTGCATCAGGTCCCCTGAGGGACATATCAACAGGCTTGAACATGCCTGCATACAACAGCATGGCTTCTGGTGAGCAGTGCCGCTTGCAGTGTGTCAGCCCACAGGGGGTGCCATTGCTTGCAAGCACGTCACAGCCAGAGCTTTGGTATCAGGCCGCGCCATCTAGCTTTGGGGCTGTTGCCCTGTCATGCGCTGGGTATGGCAGGCAACCTGCCATGCCAGACATGTCAGGAATGATGCTGCGTAATCGTGAGGGAGCTGCATCGGCTGGCACCAGGACGCACTGTGATACATATGCAGCATCTCAGATGGTGGGGTCCATGCAGCATGCTGTTCAGCAAGCTCAGAACAGCAGCCCTGGCGTGGCAGTGGGCCCTCCGGCAGCTTACATGCGAGATTTTGCCTTGCAGCAGTGCATGCTGAGGCCAAGATGATTGTCAGGTGCGCACTTCTGGTCAGAAATGCATTGGATGCTGCTGTTGTGCACCGTGACTGCCAGTGGGCTGTTGTCCCAGCACAGCTAGCTTGTGTCAAAGCTGTTACATGTTGACTGCATGCAGGCAGTCCATTTCAGTGGTGTTGCTGCTGGTGGGTGCACAGCAGTCAAAGCCCCCATTAGGAATGCTTCCTCCCAAGTTTAGTATACTACCATACTGGGTCAACAGGTTACTGTGGCTAGTCTCCGCACTATGTCATGTATCATAGCCATCTGATCTGCACAGCCAGCTGGCGCATGAGCACAATGATGCGGCCTGTACTGCATTTGGCCAACACTTGTTGCTCTTCCTCCTGAGACATACCAGTGGTAAGGTAAGATGACAATATATGAGCTCAGTGTCGATGCACATGTGCAGTGTACAGCAGGAGCTTTAAGCGCCTATCTTTGCTACTGTAGATTTGAGTTCTGCCCTGTTTAGTTAGGCAGGGTGTCATGGCCATGGCTGTTTGGATGCCTTCCCTATGACCTACATTCATCACTGGTCCTCAGTAGTGTGTGAGCAAGCACTTAATTGTCAGAAGATTTTGAATAAGGCTGCCATTCACCCAGTCTGCAACAAACGCCAGTGATAGAGAAGTTGGGTTGAAGTATATTAGTTTGTGAAAGTATGGCAAATCGTGGCTCAAGGCACATATGCCTGCTGTATCATGAAGAGTTGCATGGTTCATGTGCAAGGCTGTACAAAACTTAATCTTGCAGTGAATTTTGACATGTATGCAGGCACGGTATGTAAGTGTAGCTCAGCACCACTTACAGACTGACACACTATTATAGTGACTCACATCAAGCACATGCATTCATTACTTTCATAAGCACCCTGTTGCTCAGCAGCTCTGAGCAACAGGCACACACCTCAGCAAATCAAGCCCTACATGTATCATTACTAAACTCGATGATAGAAAAAAAAGGCAGTGTGTTGCTCAGCAACATGACCAATGTTCACACAACACATCGCGTCTGACTAAATCTAACCCAAAGCTCTGCTACTCAGGCTGGACATGCTATCCTGGTGTGCATCCTGTTTCAGTATGTCTCCCAGAGGTCTTGCTGCTTATCACATTTGCAAGTATACTCCATTGCCAACAATGACCTGCTCCAAGGCAAATATACATACTCAAAAACAGCAATGACCTCAAGGCATCGACATGATGCAGGTAGACAGCATGATCACAGAAGGCTTTATTGTTTGAAGCATGTGGGTTATGACCACACAGGATTCAGAGCTACTCAACATAGCTGCCCCAGAGCTTTGCACGCCGTCATTGCTGAACAGTCTGTCACTGTACTCACCAAAAAACAAACTACGGTTTTTGCGTGTTGACTGGTCTACTGGAAGAAGATGATCTCTGAAGAAAGAAGAAAAAAAAGAAACAGGCATGGTAACATACACTCCTTGCTTGCTCTTGTTTGGCACCCAGGATGCTCAGCAGCAGCGGTGACAGCAACACTCAGTCTCACCAGTAGCAACAAAGTAACGGAAGAGGCAACAACAGTTTACGAAAACATCTGTTCAAAAGACCAGCGCAAAAGGAAAAGAGGGAGAAAGGGAAATCAAACATGTGAATCTTGAGCAGGTGAGTTATGTGAAGCTCAACAAGACAGTCAGTAGGGACTGTGCCTCACATACTGTACATCCCGCATGTTGCTGTGGCGACGCGGCCCATGGCCAAAAGACATCTCACAAGGCTCAGACTGGGCCCCCGTCATTTGCACATCTGGCACATCAGGGACAAGAGAATTGATGTTGTTACCAAACAACATGGGCGGTACAGCAGGTTGATACATGCTGTCTGCTGCACCTGGCCATCCAGGCAAAGCTGCTGGCAGTGAGGCAGTATCAGGCAGACTCAGGTGACCAGCATTCAGGCTGGTACCCATGCATCTGCTGTTCCAGCCTGCCCGGTGGCAATGATCAAGAACAGCTTCTTCGTTGTGCAGGAAGGGAGAACCACTTGTATCTGGACCGCTCATAGCAAGGGTGAGAGCTCGCAAGTATGCAGGTGCGATAGGTGAGAAGCCTGTGGGCACATTGCTGTGCCACGTCGGCATGCCTGCGCTTCTCACTGCACCACTGCCTTGCCTGTTGGCAGCAAGCAACAAGGCAAGGGCAGCTTGGTTGTTCAGCGAATCCAGAGGGTTTACCAGCAAGTTGTGCACGTCCAAGGCACTTGACATATCCTGTACCCAAGTGCAAATCTTGTCAGAGCATACTCTGTGTTTTATTCAGAGACTTGCAGCACATGCTTCAAGATAATGCATGCAGATATTGCTGTGACAATGCCATACCTGTTCTGCTATTGCTATTGGTATCTGCGCAGAGTGAGATCGCAAACCTGTCAGAGAGTTCATCATCATAGCGCCCTGTCACGCTGGCAGGACAGCCTGACAAGTTACAGCCTGGCAGGTTACAGGTGCTTTCAGGCACACAAGCAATTTGAGCTGTGAGGAAGCAGGTGGCAGGATGTCATGCATGTGGCTGCAATGTATTGCGTCAAGCTTTGCATTGACACCAAGCTCGCACTGGCTGGCTGCAAGACTGACCTGGGCAGTAGGTAGAGTAGGAGCAAGAGTGGTCTGTCCAGCCCACAAGTTGTGGGCAACAGTGGGCATGTGCAAGCATGTTGGTGGCATCTTGTCTGGAGACATGGTGTATGCCTGACAGTATCGGGCAGGCACTTCAGCCGAGAGTGAAGGTTGGTGTTGCAGGGGGGCAGGCTGTTGACCACTGCGGTGGTGCATAGGTCTGTCAGCTGTGGATGCAATTGAAGTCACTTGGTGGCCGTTGATCTTCCGATTGCTCTGTGACACTGCAGCATTTGCAGCCTGCACAGCAGTTAGGTCACTGCATCAGCACAAGTGATTTGAGCAAAACAACATGACACTGCAATACTGAACTTGAGGCAAACTTAGCAGCTAAGGCGATCATGTGAGTCACGCCGTGTTGCAGATTCAACACAAGGCGCAAGCAGCAGTAACATGTCATGTCTGCAAGGGTCAGGCACGCCCTGCAAGGTACCTTGCGAGTGCTGAATGTAACAAAGCAGAAGGCCTGCCGCTGAGATGTCACAGGATGCTTGGGGAAATACACATCTACTACCTGCATTGGCATGCCAGGAAATTAGGACAAGCATTTCAGACACTGGCATTGCGTCTTGCCCTGTGCAGATGCAATTTTGTACCAAGCATAGACCTTTATTGCAGTATTGTATGCTAACACAATCACAACGAAGCCAATTTTGACAAGAGATGCAGATGGACTCTGGCTGCTTGCCTTGCCGTAGTGACTGAAATGATTCTTGATCATGGTCTGGGATAGCGCATTTGGAATGCCTCCAACATAAATCCGAGGCCCCAACCCCTTTGGCACACAGGTTGCTGAGGTCTCATCTTCAGAACTTGCACGGGGACTCATACAGCCTGCACACTGTTTATACGCTGCACTTGGGAGTAAAGACAATATTGTATGCCTCAAAGGTGGAGCGTGTATAATTTGTTCATGAGCTCACCTGGACATCCATATATGCTGTCACATATGCATGACATCATGATTTCCTTAAGTTGTGAGCATACACCTGGCTTGTCATCGGGAAAGCCCTTCAGGAACCTGCAGAGCCACATCAGGTGAATGCTTCCAGAGTCGAAGCTGTACAACGCTTGCATGCATTCAGCGACAGCAGTGATACACACACGTTGAACTTGAGCACCAACCTGCCGGCTGCAGAGGTGTGCTCAACGATGGTCCTTGAAAGTCCGGGTTCAACAGTGATCACACGCGGGTTCGATCAGCACAGTCTGAGTAAGCGTGCAAGCATGCGCCAGGACGGACACCCAAGACCTGTGCATATCAGCACATATTGTGATGTGCTGAAGCCGTCGCACCTACTGAGCGGTTGTCAAGCTCCCAATTGAGCGCTAGGGCAAGTTACGTTAGCGTGCTGAGCATTTTGAGACGAAAAGTGCCGCATCATGCCGGCACACCGCATTATTGATCAAGTGCATCTCTTGCGCATAACGCACCAGGGTGTGCACTACTCGTAGTCGGGCACGTGCTTGCTTCGTAGGGAGAGCGGGATTGACAACTGATTGCCGTTCTCCTGGTGAGTTGCAAGCGTTCGTACGATTGAACTGGTAGCATCGGCCAATGACCAGCTGAATCAAACAGCAGGCAGCCTGTTCGCGCTGTCAATTCAGCTTCACCTGCTCTCCTCTGGACAAGCAAGCACGTCGTCTGTTGGTCGAAAGAGGGATGGGATTATCAATTACCCTTTGTTGACGAAACCCCACGTGATTGTTTCGCTATAATACGATCGTACAGCTCATTGCCAAAAGATCTTTGACGTGGATTGCGTATTTGCACGTCGTGCCAAATCTCCAACGCAGATCTGCCGAAGCAGCTCTTGCAGCATCAGAGAGAGACACGCCTCAAAGGTCATTTCTGGAACGGACGAAGCAAATCTAGCCCCAAACATGTTTGCCAAACATTTGATCGCAGAAGTCAATCATGGCTGCATGTCCTGGATGAGCCGAAGCGTCTAGCACGAGGGACAGCAATGCTTACAGGCAATGGATTGAGCTGGTCTTTGATCACTCTGGGACATCATGTCGATAGCCACTATGCATCGTGCAGTGTTAACTTGTTACGTCTGCATACAAAAACGTATGGCACCGCACACGTGAAGCTCATGCGCATTCGACGACCAGTCTGCGAAAAACCATGGTGGCCACCAAGGAAAAAAACGTCGCTGCGCAGGTCAACTGCCTGGCAGGGTCGACAGTTGACCTGCGGGGCCATATCAAATTCAGCACAAGTTTGGACATTGGGTGAGGAATGTAAAAGGATGATAGCATAATTAAACTTCAGACTTCGAATTGACCTCCGCATTGCGCGCGCCAGTAGTGCAGTCAAAGGTCACTTGAAAGTTGTTGCTTTGCCCAAGTCTTCACTCAGTTTGATACCCAGCCAGCCACTGCTGCAAGCTGTCTCGGCCAAAGATTGCCATAGTGCATACAGCCACTGCAGACACCGTCTGCCAGTACTGCCACCGTTGCCTGTGAAGCTTGCTTCAAGACCCCCAGGTTCTCAGCGCGCAGGTACTAGCGTCTGCTTGTGCAATCGACCACCACCGCCAACAGCTGATGCCTTTCATTCTCTTTCTTTGCCGCACTTGGGCGCACGCACCGCCCAAGAGCACGCTACAGCTTGGCTTGCTTTCTGCCCGCCTTTTACCTTCTGTGTTGTTTGCAGATCCATACAGTGCTCTGCAGAGCCGTGTTGCTACCAGCGCCATTGACTACTCACTAAACGCATCAGGCTGTCCGCTGATGGCGCAACCACTGCACGAAAAGGATATGAACGCCCTGGGTGCGGGCTCGCTGCCTGAACGCCGTATCCTTGCCAGCGGCAAGCCAGCGCCTCAGGTGTGCCTTCAGTCAAGACACTGTGGTGCCCTGCTGCTGCCACACCCCCGTGTTGCCTAGTCAGTGACACCCAAAACACTCGAAACACCCACAACCTGCTTGGTAGCTTTCTTTGTCCCAGTAGCATTGGGGCTGACCTGACGCCTACAAGCAACAGTGTGTATGGCTGGCTCGGCAGACCTGATCAATGCAGCTTGACCATGAAGACAACGCAGTGCATCAGCAATCCTGTTTGCTCCTGACTTACTAATGATATGCAGCTGCTGACACACCCAGCATCTGATACCTGACTTTCTGTTGCAGGCTACTGGCATTCATGTTTCAAAGCCACAGCTGCTGCGGTCAGAGATGGGCATGCTGAAGTCTGCAAGTGGCTGCATCGGCGCAAGAAACAGCTACAGGTAGAGCAGTGACACTGAAGTATGCTTTGCTTCTGCCTGCTGGCTTGCAGCACAGCTTACACCACAGCAAATGTATCACTATTACGCAGGGCATTTCCTGAGATGGGTATTGCAGAGGAGGGTAAGTCAGGCAACAGCCCTGCTCCTGCTGGTCCCACTGGAACCCACTTGCAGAGTGTAGAGGACATGCTGAGACATGTGAAGCAGAACAAGCTGACTGAGGGCAGACCCATCAAGACCCACCGCTCTTCTACTCCTTCTGATAATGTCTGTCTGGTTGGCGAGAACTCTGGACGCATCAAGTGGATTCAACCCAGTGGTGAGT
>JAABUO010010834.1_pt1 | contig 10048 bp, 13 predicted proteins | sample 5559291 | NCBI WGS metagenome assembly JAABUO01 (sample SAMN10711878, study PRJNA513372) | rock metagenome | isolation source: Antarctica rocks | place: Antarctica: Victoria Land, Finger Mt sud
CCTCGTCGCGTACGAGGGCAAGCGTCAGCCGCGCCTCGACGTACTCCTTGAGCGCGTCGCCGATATAGTTGTGGTAATAGAGTTCGGGCAGTGTGGCGAGATCGCGCTTGATCGTGGCGATCTCCTCTCGCCCCCGTTCCAGCAGGTCATCGGCCGTCGTCCACTCGCGGCGATGCACGGCGCGTATGGCGTTGCCAGAGTGGCGGATCAGCAGGCGCGCGTGCGCCAGCGACGCCTCGCGCGCGGCGTGCTTGGCCCCGAAGTAGGCGTGAGCCAGCCGCTCCAACTCCTCGAGGCGGTTTTGGTGGTCCATACAAATATAGTATATGCGACGCACAGCATCGGAACTGGTGTATCATAGGGCTGTGAAATGGAGTTGATAAGCTATGACCACCGATGTTGTTCGTTCTGTGCTGGTCTTGCGCGATCCAGAGGTTCACGGCGGCGATGCCGTGTTTGTGGGTACTCGCGTGCCGGTTGATACTCTGGTTGACTACCTGGAGGGTGGTTACGATCTGGATGAGTTCCTGGATCACTTTCCCTCTGTCCGCCGTGAGCAGGCTATCGTTGCCCTGGAGATTCTGAGAGAGGCTTTGCTGGCCGAGTGAGAATACTGCTCGATGAGGATGTGCCCCGCCCTCTCAGGCGCGACCTGGTGGGGCATGATATCTCGACCGTGGTTGAGATGGGCTGGGCCAGCATCAAGAACGGCGTGCTGCTTGGTCTAGCCGTGGCCGCTGGTTTCGAGGCGCTCCTGACCTGTGATCGCAATATGCAGCATCAGCAGCACATACCTACTGTCGGTCTTGCCCTCGTTGTGCTCGCCGTGCCGGACAAGAAGCTGGACACCATACGCCCGCTCGTCCCCGCAATCCTGGCTGTGCTGGACGCCAATCCCCGGCCTGGTACTCTCTCCGTTGTCGGTAGCTGGCGCGTGTAAAGATTTGTACCCGTCGCCCGTCGCCCTACCTGCCGATGTCGTCGCCACGATCATAAGTCGCGTTCTCGGTCACGAGCCCTCTACATCTCCTTCAGTTGCCCGCTCCCGTGCGCTAGAACCCCGGACGGAGGCGAGGGGGATAAGGGCGTTTCTTTGCGCCACTCCCCCTTTCGCGCCTATAATGGCTTATCGCGCCTACATCGACGCGACGCCCTTCTGCCAACGACGGACGATGGAGGAATATCGATGAGAAGCTACGCCACGGAGAATTTGCGCAACGTTGCCTTTATCTCACACGAAGGCGCCGGGAAGACCAGCCTCGTCGAGGCCGCGCTCTTTGACACAGGCGCCACGACGCGCCTGGGCAAGGTTGAGGAAGGCACGACGGTTTCGGACTTTGAGCCCGACGAGCGCGAGCGCAAGATATCGCTCGGTACGTCGGTGGTCCCCGTGGAATGGCGCGACTGTAAGCTCAATATCCTCGATACCCCCGGCTACGTCGACTTCATCGGTGAGCTGCGCGCGGCCCTACGCGTGGCCGACGCGACGGTCGTGGTGGTGGACGCCACCGGCGGCGTCGAGGTGGGGACCGAGTTGGCCTGGTCGTACGCCGACGAGTACAATTTGCCGCGCCTCGTCTTCGTCAATACGCTCGATCGCGAGAACACCGATTTCCTGGCCACGGTCGAGGCCGTGCAGGGGCGCCTCTCCAAGCACGCCGTGGCCGTTCAGCTGCCCATCGGCGGCGCGTCTGAGCTGCAGGGGACGCTGGACGTGCTCTCTGGCAAAGCCACCATCTATGAAAACGGCGCGCCACGTGAGGGAACGCCGTCTGAGGCGCCGGGCGAGTTGGAGGGGCGGCGCGCCGACCTGCGCGAAAAGCTGATGGAGGCGATCTGCGAGACCGACGACGATTTGATCACACGGTATCTGGAAGGCGGCGACATCGACGCCGATGACCTGCGTCGCGCTCTGCACGCCGCCGTGACGCGTGGCGAACTCGTGCCCGTGCTGTGTGGCTCGGCCGCGCTCAACGTTGGTGTGGCCGGCCTGCTCGACGCCATCGTCGACTACTGCCCCTGTCCCGCCGAGCGGGAGGCCGCCGACGCGCAGGGCCAACCACTCAACGGCGCCCTCGCCGCGCTCGTCTTCAAGACGGTCTCTGATCCCTTCGGCCGGCGCAGTTACTTCCGCGTCTACGGCGGCGCCATGAAGGCCGACTCGCATGTGTGGAACGCCGCGCGCGACAAGGACGAGCGCGTATCGCAGTTGTTGGTGATGCGCGGCGGGCAGGGTGAGTCCGTGCCCGAACTTCCCACCGGTGACATCGGCGCGATCCTCAAGCTGGCCGAAACGCTCACCGGCGATGTGTTGACCGCCAAAGATCATCCCGTCGTGCTCGCGGCGGTCCAGTACCCCGCGCCAGCCTACTCGGCCGCGGTCGAGCCCAAGACGCGCGGCGACCTCGACAAGCTCGGACCGGCGCTGACGCGCCTGACGCAGGAGGACCCCACGCTGCATGTGCATCGTGACGCCGAGTCGGCGCAGACGGTGCTCGCGGGCATGGGCGAGACGCACCTACAGGTGGCGCTGGACCGCCTGCGTCGCAAGTACGGCGTCGACGTGGCGCTTGGCGAACTACGTGTGCCCTATCGTGAAACGGTCACGGCCAACGCGCGCGCACAGGGCCGCCACAAGAAGCAGACGGGTGGGCACGGGCAGTTTGGCGATGTGTGGCTGCGCGTCTCGCCGCTCCCGCGCGGCGAGGGCTTCAAATTTACCGACAAGGTCGTCGGCGGGTCCATCCCGCGCAACTTCATCCCTGCGGTGGAGAAGGGCGTGCACGATGCGCTGCGCGAGGGTTTGCTGGCCGGACATCCCGTCGTCGACATCGAGGTGACGGTCGACGACGGCTCGTTCCACCCCGTCGATTCGAGCGAGATGGCCTTCAAGATCGCCGCTTCGATGGCCTTCAAGAAGGCGGCCGAGGCGGCCAGGCCGGTCGTACTGGAACCGATCATGCACGTCGACGTGCGTGTACCGAACGAGTATACGGGCGACGTCATGGGCGACTTCAACAGCAAGCGCGCGCGCATCCTGGGCATGGAACCGGCGGGCGACACGAGCACACAGATCCAGGCGCAGGTTCCCATGCGCGAGATGACCCACTACGCCGCCGCGCTACGCTCTATCACACAAGGGCGCGGGGTCTATACAATGAAGATGGAGGGCTACGAGGAGGCGCCGCCGCACATCGTGCAGGGCATCATCGCCGAGTCGGAGGCCCGGACGAAATAACTATCAGCTATCAGCTGTCAGCAATCAGCGTCTACTGGCTGGCAATCTGTCTTGCTACAACCATGCATGACGGCAGGCGACTCGAAGCTGATTGCTGACGGCTGATAGCTGACAGCTTAAAAAAAGGATACCAACAACTCGTGAATATACGGCGCTTCCTTCCGGGGACTGGCGCCATCGTCGCCTTTCTCGTGGTGATGGTGGTGGCGGTCACTGGGAATATCCAGACCAACGAGCAGATCCTGCTCCCGCTCCCGGCCGAAGCCATCACCGCGCAAGTGCTCTATGTCGCCGGCCACCCCGTGCAGCCGCGCCGCGGCACGCTCTACTTCACGTTCGTGCAGGAGCAGCCGGCCACCTTGCTCACCAAGCTCTATCACCAGTATTTCGACCCCAACGCCACCATTCTGCCCAACAAGGACATCTTTGGCACGAATACGCCGTCGAACCAGGTCCAGCAGCAGGTGCAGCAGCAGAACATCGTCGACATGACGGACAGCAAGACGGCGGCGGCGCTGGCCGCCTTTAACGCGCTGGGGAAAGTCGTACCGGACGAGTACGTGTCCGTGCTGCAGGTGTACAAGGACAGCAAGGCGGCGGGCAAGCTGCGGCCCAACGATGTGATCCTGGCCGCGGACGGCCACGCCGTGCACTCGTCGCAGCAATTAATCGACGTGCTGCAGCCGGTGCGTCCGGGCGCCTCCGTTTCACTGCGCATCAAGCGCCAGGGGACGTCGACCTTTCGCTTGACCGTGCCGACGATCGCGCACGGTGGGCGGGCGATCATCGGCATCGTGCCACAGAACATCACGCTGCAAGCCAATCCGCGGCTGCCCGATACCATCACGTTCGACACTGGCAACGTCGCGGGGCCGTCGGCGGGACTCATGTTCACGCTCGGCATCATCAACCGTCTCTCGTCGACCGACCTGACGCACGGCTATAAGATCGCGGGCACCGGCACGATCGACGCCAATGGGTTCGTTGGGCCGATCGGCGGGGTCAAGCAGAAAGTCATCGGCGCGCGCCAGGTGGGCGCGAAGTATTTCTTCGTGCCGGCCTACTGCGATACAAACACCTGCAACTACAAAGAGGCGCTGCCCTACGCCAAGGGCATCACGCTCATCCCCGTCAACACGGTCGACGATGCGCTCGCGGCCCTGCGCAAACTCAAATAGACCAACCCTGTGCCTGGGCCAGGTCGCGCAGCGTGGCCCACTCGGCGCCGTGCGCGGCCTTGATTGGGTGCGCACGGCTCTCCGAAGGGACCGGGCGGTAGGGCCAGTGGGCGGCCATCACAACGACGACGTGCTCGATGCCCGAGGCCGCCGGGTCCGGGAGCGGCGTGGTCGGAGCACTCGTTGCCTGCACCGTAAAGGGGTGTAGAGACATCGCGTACGGTCCTCAGAAGACGTATGTGACGGCGGGGTCGAGTACGCGCGTGATGAAGGGATTGGGATGACCAACGCCCGCTGCACGCCGGACCACCTCCAGTAAATCGGTCCCGTGGCTGACGAGTTCGTCCCCATCGAGCGCGACCCATTGCCCCACGAGCTGCTGCTCTAGCTCGGGATGCTCTTGAAAGAAGCGCAACTCGCGGGCGCGCTCGACCTGTAGGTCGACCGCTTTCGCGTGATCGTCGGTCGCGCTCAACATGGCTCGACTATCGTCTGCCGTGTGCCCATCAGCTTCCTTAAATAAATGGCCTTCATCAGGCGACACCCGCCTGTACGTGCGGAGTAAGCGCGACGTAGCAGACCTCCGCGCCCGGCATCGCCCGGCGCTCACCTTCAGCCTCAAGCGTAAAGTCTATGGCGTCGAGCGCTTCCCGCTCGGCTTCCCCGCGCGTATCGGCGCTTCCATTGATACCTAGGGCCGGCACGCGAAAGTTCCAGTTATTGCTCTCGTCGTCATAGCGATATTCTATGCGGATCTTCATACGCTACATCCCATCTGGTTAAAGCGAGCGCAGTTGTTCAAGTGTATATCCAAAGTCGTTCGCGATCTGCGCCAGCTGCACACGGCCAAGGTCTTTGCCGTCATGATGAGCCCACGTACGAGAAACACTGTCCTTAACCAGGACGCGATGCGAACCATGACGGCGATCTTCGATCCACCCATCGCGCTTGAGTGTGGCAAGTACCTGCGACGCTTTCGGCATGATCTATTCTAACGTGTTTGGCGCTAAAGAATGAGCATGGCGTCGCCGAAGCTGTAGAAACGATACTCCTTGGCGATGGCCTCGGCGTACGCCTTGTCGATGAGCCTCTTGCTGGCGAAGGCGCCGACGAGCAGCAGCAGGGTCGAGCGCGGCAGGTGGAAGTTGGTGATCAGGCCGTCGACGGCGCGGAAGGTATGGCCCGGCGTGATGAAGATATCCGTCCAGCCCGCGTACGCGCGCAGCCCCTCGGGCGTCGCCGCGCTCTCTAGCACGCGCACGCTGGTGGTGCCGATGGCGATGACGCGCCGGCCTTCGTCGCGCGCGGCGTTTAATGCGGCGGCGGTCGCGGCGTCGAGCTCGGCCCATTCCGCGTGCATGACGTGCTCCGCGACCTCCTCGCCGCCCATCGGCTTGAAGGTGCCGGCGCCGACGTGCAGCGTGACGTGGCGCAGCGTGACGCCGCGCGCCTGAAGTCGCTGAAGCGTGTCGGGTGTGAAGTGCAGGCCGGCGGTCGGCGCGGCGACCGAGCCTTCGTCGCGCGCGTAGACCGTCTGGTAGCGCTCGGGGTCGCGCAGGGGCGCGTGGATGTAAGGGGGCAGGGGTGTCACGCCGACGCGGTGGATAGCCGCGCGTACTGTACCCTCGGCGGCGCGCAGCCGCAGCCGCCGCTCGCCGCCCTCCAGGCTATCGAGGACAGTGGCCGTGAGCAAGGGTGGCTCGTCGGGCGCGCTTGTATCGTACTCACTGGGAGCGCCGGCATCGGTCCGCTGACCGTCGGTTCGCTGACCGTCCAGCCAACCTACGTTCGTCCCCAACGTGTCTGCCGCCCGCGGGCCGGGTTCACCGCGACCGTGTGCCGGCAAGATGCCTGCGCTTCCAGTAGATACGGCTCCTGATGTGGTATTGGCGGTCGCGGGAGGGCGGCCGTCGAGCAGGAGTACCTCGCCGGGGCGGATGCGGCGGCCGGGACGGACCAGCGCGATCCATACGTCGGGGCCGGCCCCGAAATCCTCACGCAGCAGCAGTACTTCGACGGCGCCGCCCGACCCCGCGCGGCGGCCGTAGAGCCGGGCTGGTAGCACGCGGCTGTTGTTGGCGACGAGCACGTCGCCGGGGCGCAGCAGGTCGGGCAGGTCGCGGAAGGTGTGGTGATCCAGGCCGCCCGTCGCGCGGTCCAGCACCAGCAGCCGCGCGCTGTCACGCGGCTCGACGGGCGTTTGGGCGATCAAACGGGACGGTAAATGATAGTCGTAGTCGGCGACGCGCATGGTATTATAGCTTGTTATGGGTCGTTGATGACGCTTTCTTTTAGCTATCGGCTGAGGGCTGATCGCTGTCAGCTAAAGTATACCCCGACCTGTGCTATCATCGAGCTATGCGTATCGTCATTATGGGCTGTGGGCGCGTCGGCGCGCACCTCGCCAACACCATGCACCATGAGCATGACATCACGATCATCGACCAATCGGTCCACGCCTTCGAGCGCCTGTCCCCCGAGTTCTCGGGACGCACCGTCGTCGGGCCGGGCGACGACCCGGACGTGCTCGCGCGCGCGGGCATCGCGCAGGCCGACGCCTTCGCCGCGCTGACCAACTTCGACAACGCCAACATCATGGGCAGTGAGATGGCGCGTGAGTTGTTCCACGTCCCGCGCGTGATCACCCGCATCTACGATCACGACCGCGAAGATACCTATCACGAGCTTGGCCTCGAAACGATCTGCCCGACCGAAGAGGGCGCCCGTTTGCTTGAAGCGATAGTGACGAGTAACCAGTAGTCGGTAGTCAGTAGCCAGTAGCCAGAGGGAACTGCTACTAGTTCGATATAGTGCGTCCTTTCGTGCGCGCTAACTCTTTCTGACTACTGACTACTGACTACTGACTACTGGAGGAGACATGTACATCATCATCGCCGGAGCCGGCAAGGTCGGATACTACCTTGGCAAGGAATTGCTGGCCGACGGGCACGAGGTTTTGGTCATCGAGCGCGACTACAAGCGGGCGCAGCAGGCCGCCGGCCAGCTTGGCGAGGGCTCCGTGATGCGCGGGCAGGCCGATGAGGCCATGACGATGGAGCGCGCGGGGGTGAATCGCGCCGACATTGTGATCGCCGTGACGGGTGACGATGAGGACAACCTGGTCATCTGCCAGGTGGCGCGGCGGCGCTTCAACGTGCCGCGCACGATCGCACGCGTCAACAACCCGCAGAATGAAGAGCTCTTCCACCGGTTGGGCATCGACGTGACCGTGAGTTCGACCAAGTTGATCCTGTCGCTGATCGAGCAGGAACTGCCCAGCCGGCCCTTTATTCCCCTGGTACACCTGCGCTCGATCGGCATGGAGATCGTCGAACTCAACGCGCTCACCAACTCGCCGCTTATCGGCCGGCGCATCGGTGACCTGCACCTGCCGCCCAACAGCACCATCTCGTTGATCATGCGCGGCAGCGAGACCGTCATCCCCACCCCCGATACGGTCGTGGAGCTTGACGACAAGCTCATCGGCTTCGCGCCGACGGCTCAGGAGGGCGAGTTGGCCCAGGCCGTCCGGCAGACGTAGTAGGGCTATTCTTCCCACCGCACGACGAGTTCGAGCAGTTGGACGAAGGCGATGGCTTGCGCGGGGTCGATGATGGCGCCGCGCAGGTCGTCCGCCCCGACCTTCAGCCCTTCGACCTGTGAGCCTCTGACGTCGGCGCCGGCCAGTGTCGCGCCCTGCATATCGGCGTCGCGCAAGTCGCAGCGGTCGAACACGACGCCGGAGAGGTCCGCGTCGCGGAAGGACGCCTCGTGCAGGTCGCAGCGCTCGAAGCGCACGCGCTTGAACGTCGCGGACCAGAACAGCGCGAACGCGCCGTTGCAGTCTCTGAAGACCGCGTCCTGGATGCGGGCCTCACCGGCCTTGAAGCCCAGCAGACGGCTCTCGACAATCTCGACGCGGGTCAACTGTGCCTTGGGCCAGTCGGCTTCGGCCAGGTCGCAGGTGTCGAAGCGCGCGTCGCGCACATGTAGCGCGCTCAAATGCGACCCATTCAGCCGCACGCGCTCGAACCGCGCCTCCTCGAAGGTGACGTCCCGCGCGGCCTGTCCCGCGAGTTGCGCGTGCGCGAGGACGAACTCGGAGTAGATGCCGTGATCGGCAAGTACCCCATCGGGCAGTTCTGTCTGGGGCGCCGTCTTTGGTAGCCGGGGCGCTGTGATAGTCGACTTAGCTTTCTGGTTTTTGCTTGACACTGCTCATCCTACGCTCGACCGAACGCCTCTCGCGGTATGTCTGACGTGACGATTCGTATCGATGGGGATGCGAGATTGCCTTCGACCCACAGAACAGCGCTGTGGTCCGCCGGCGCGGAGCCGTCGAGCGCGACCCATTCAGCTAGAGTGAGCGCATGGTCCCAAGGGCAAACCATGGGCGAGAGCACTAAACGCCAGACCAGTAGGTTGGAGCCACGAGTCTTCCCCAAAGCATCCAGAACACGCCGTGCTTGTGCGATCGCGCCGCTTTCGTCTTCTTGTAGCAAGAAGATAAATGTCTGTAGGCCTTGTCGTTGGCCGGTTACTGTTTTCGGCAGTTGGGACAGCGCGGCTTTCCACGCGTCGCGCAACGCATCCTCGAACGCGTCGAAAGACGCGAAGGGATGCGGTCGTATTGATGGGGAGATGGAAGGTGTGTCCATGTGTAAAAGTACACTATCGTGATTATCCGTATTTAGATTGCTAAACGCGTCAGCTAGAGTGGCACCACCAGTTTGCCAGTAAATGTCATTATTGTCGTGATTATTCACGGACCCATACCTCCTTCTGCCGAGGGCTAAAGAGGATGTAAGGCGCGGTCGGAGGCCTTAATCCCAACGTCGTGCTGGCTATACGTCCGGCGCCACCTGGCAAGGCTCTAATTTCGTCGGAGAGCGTAACGACAGGTGAGCCATCAATGTCATGGCGCGCCCGTGATCTGGCGTAACTCTCCAAGTCGGCGCGTCCATCTATCACGACGTCAATGTCACTACGGGTTGTGCCGGGAGCGTCGATTGGATCTTTGCCGATGGGGAGATCGGTATAGATGTTACGCCCTCGTCCTGCGGCGCGACTCCCTCCTACGACTATCTGTGTGTTGTATTTGTCAACGATGCGTTGAAGTTCGATCCTTTCGCCAGGGGTGAGTTCCCTCACCACGACCTTCACTAACAGTATCGCTCATCGCGCCTCGGGGCGTGCGGTGATGCGCCGTACCAACGCGGTGGTGGAGCGTCCGGGCAGGAACGAGAGCACGGCGACGCGGCCGCCGTAGCCACGGCAGATGGCAGCCTCGGGCAGGTAGCCGGGCGCGCCGGGCGGGGCGGCGGGGTCGTAGTCGCCGCCCTTGATGTAGATGTCGGGGCGTAGCCGCGCGACGAGCTCGCTCGCGACATCCTCGTGGAAGGGCACGACGAGGTCGACGCAGGCCAGCGCGGCGACGACGGTCATGCGGTCCTCCAGTGGCACGAGCGGGCGCGACGGGCCCTTGCGGCGGCGTACCGAGTCATCGCCGTTCATGCCGACGACGAGCAGGTCGCCCTGTGCGCGGGCCTCCTGCAGGTAGCGCACATGGCCGGCGTGCAGCAGGTCAAAAACCCCGTTGGTCAGCACGATTGTCTGGTCCGCCGCGCGCGCG
>JAABUO010010836.1_pt1 | contig 10047 bp, 22 predicted proteins | sample 5559291 | NCBI WGS metagenome assembly JAABUO01 (sample SAMN10711878, study PRJNA513372) | rock metagenome | isolation source: Antarctica rocks | place: Antarctica: Victoria Land, Finger Mt sud
GGGTGGGCGGCATGGGCGCCAGCACCAGCGAGGCGGAGCTGATCGCCGCGTTTGCGGCGTGGGGCCTGGACGCGGTGCACTTCCCGGAGGGCGCGGCCGCCGCGGGCCGCGGCTTTGCCTTCCTCACATTCTCCGCGCCCGAGGAGGTGCGCGGTCTACCCTAACCCTAGCCCCACACATTGCCTGACGCACTTCACCAGGCTCGGTGCGCATCCCCGCGCAGACCAGGACCCTCCACGAGACGTGCGCGCGTCGGGCAGATGCGCAGTGGCAGGTTGGCGTCACGTCGCAGGTTGCCTGCTGACCGGCGTTTGCAGTGCGAAAGGGGCGGCGCTCGCTGACAGGGAGTGCGGGCGGCAGGCGCGCGCGGCGCAGGAGGCCATGGACGGCGCCACGCTGGTCGACGGCGGCAAATCGATCTCGGTGCAGGTCAGCTACAACCCGCCCGACGGCCGCGCCGACCCGTCGCGCAGGCGGCCGCGCGGCCGGCGCACGCGCGCCCGCGGCGCCGCCGGGGCCGAGCGCCGCGGCCGCTACGCCGACGACGCCGACGCCGACCCCCGCCCCGACCCTGGCCGCGCCGGCAGGGACGGCACCGGCGTGCGCGAGGCGGCCAGCAGCAGCGAGGACAGGGACGGGTGCGGGCCGGGGACCAACGGGCACGCCGGGTCTGGCCCGCGCCCTGACGCGCTGCAGCAGAGCGATGAGGGTGGCCGTCCCCAGGCCTGGGCGGACGCCCCGTAGCCGGCAGGGGCCGCGACACGGAGCGGGTCGGAAGCCGGTTGGGGCAAACCCCGAGGCAACGGACTGGACCAAGGGTGCGGCTGGGGAGGAGGGCACATAATGAGAGCCCATGCTGGGAGCGGCTGTCAGAGTGCAGCTATGCGAGTCATGGGAGGCTGTGCAATTCAGCTCATGGGATGGGCGAGCCCCGAACAAACACATACAATAAACTTTGGGCATGATAGGGGCATGGACCAGGCGCCACAAACGATCCAGCCAATGCCGGATGCGCCGGGCCTGTGCAGCCGCCTGCTGTGCTCACACCTGCAACGCGTGTGCACGGCACGGCATGCGGGCACCATGCTCGACATGCTGCGCCGGTTGCCGGCGCAGCCGGGCATGGTGTGCGCAGGGGTAGGGTAATGCCTGTAACAATGCAGAAGAGGGTGATCCATTGTTCGAAACCACTGGCACAGTCAGTGTTGCCGCGACGCGGAGTGTGTGGGGGCGGCGTTAAATAAGCCAGGGTGCGGTCCAGCGGGTGCATAACGTCGAGTGCTTCAAGAGATATGGGCAGGCCAGTTGACAGGCAGAGCCTGTCTTTGTGACAGCACAAGACAAGACAGGAGGTGTTGCTTGCTCGTGCATCAAAGTCGAGATTACCTGGCCGACTCTGGAGGCCTGGGAATATGGTTTGAGCTGTTATTCGTGGTCGATGCTGGTCTAACCTCTGAGCACATGTTTTGGCAAAAGCGCATGTGCAAGGCTAGTCAGCACCATGTGGCCGCTGTGCGACCATGCACATACTTCTTTGACTACACCCTGTTGATGCATGCATGCTTTTCTTGGTGTTACATGCATATGTTGCTTGCTTTTGTGCCTTCACTGCACGCTCGTTCTACATGTGTGTCAGGTTTTCATTGAGGCTGTCCAAGGTCTGTCTTGCATGTCTTGCATGGCAAGTCCTTGCCATGCAAAGACATCTGGCTGAAGATGGTTGTTGGGGACTCGCAGTAAGCTTTTTTGTGACTCGCTGTACAACAAAATAGTGATTTGGCTAAGCATCGGGGACTCCATAGCTGCGGCAGCACAGCCCTGATGTCAGACAGTGCTGCCTTCACCAGCGCTTGATGGTCAAAGCGAGCAGCCGGACAAGCCCGCAAATATCCCCAACGGGCCCGCACAACCCTGCGCACAGCCAGAGCTGTGCCCGCTACCAGCGCTTGGTGAGCGAGGTGAGCAGCCGGAGGAACTCGAGCGGGTTGCCGCGCTTATCGCGCCGCTGCTGCGCCTGCCCCGCCGGCGTGCGGTCTCCGGGCGCCGCCTGCATCCCCACAAACGCAGGCGTGACATGCACAAGCACTGGGGGCCTGCTGGTCTTATGGTGTAACACGTACGAGACAACGGGATGCCTTCCAGCCTGCCAATCCCAAACTGCACAACTGCACTTTTTTGCGCCAGATTTGTCCCAAGTTGGAAAGGTGCAGACTCTGGGTGCAGCGCAGGCACGTGTCCCTGCGGCGCTGTGCCGCGTCGTGCTGCCATGCAGGCCTCCAGCAGCGCAACCTCGGTATTGACTCACTGCAGCTGAGTGCACAACCAACCCTTTGCCAGCAGGCCCATCGGCTCCCTCTGCAGCTCCCCCGCAAGACAAAACATGTAATGTTGTGCGCGTATTGTAAGTGGCTCCTTATGGCACCTGCGGCGTCGCCGCCGCCAGGCCGGCGCGCCAGCCAACCAGCAGGACGCCAGTGACCACCAGCGTCACGATCACGAACGCCTTGTCCGGCGCATAGCCGCGCGCCAGCGAGCGCGCCACGATGCCCGCCTGCGCAGCGTGTGCGAAGACGTGACTTGCCTCTTTGCGTGATGTTGCCAGCTAGGACGGAGGGGGCAGCACCAATGGCAGCCGGCATGCCAGGTGGGTCCCAGCACAGCCGCCCAAGACTCTTGGTCCGCTTGCGGAGCTCTTTCACGCAGCAGACCCGAGAGACCATGCTTGCACCCAGGCCCCTGGCAGGCAAGCTAGAGGAAAGGACACACCGCAAGATCGGCAAACTCGGGAGCCAGCCCTGGCTGCCAGCGGTCCACCGAACTGGCAAGGCCACGTGACGATGCGCACACTGTCCCAGGAGACGGCCACCCGAGCGCGCTCGCTGGTGGGCAGCACAGGCCAGGGCGCATGGCCGCGCACCGGCGCGCCCACGGCCCAGCACTTTGCGGCCGCCAGCGCGGCCGCGCCCGGCCGCCCGCCCCGCGCCGCCCGCCCAAACCCGCCCAGCGGCACGGCCGCGGCAAACCACCCTGTTCCGCGCAGCGCAGCGGCAGCAGGCTCGCCACGACGCCCACCATCCGGCCAGAGCCAGCTTCATGGGTCCTATGTGACAAAGCGTCTCCAGGCAGTGCAAGCACTTTGTAGCTGGAAACCAACTTGTGGTTGCAACACACTGACTGTGTTGTAAGCACCCGTGTCACCGCGCCGACCGCGCATGCAATCGAGCCCGTTCTGTAAAAGTGAGCCCCAGACAGCTCAAGACAGAGGAGCAAGCACTAGTATGCTTGACGCCCGCACAGCCTGGAGATGTGGCCGCACCCAGCAGGAAGGGCGCCGCGGTGGCCAGCACCGCGCCCGGCGCCAGGCCCTCGGCGTGGTTGGAGCGCCCGATGGCCGCGAACAGCAGCAGCGCCGCCGCGTCGCCGCCCGCCAGCAGCGCCGCGCGCCTGCCAACATGGTCAGCTGGATTACTCGTATGTGAGGTAGAAGAGCATTACTGCAGAGTCACCTCCGATACCATAAGGCGTGTGAGGGTATGCCCGTCGACAGTCACTCACACCTTTATCTTGTTCCAAGCCTATTTCCGCTGAAGGGACGCACGCCAGGCCGGCGCTGGCATTGTCCTCGCCCCTGTCCACGGCAGCCACGCCCGCCCACGCCTCCTCACCCAGCCGCTCCACGCGCTCCAGCTGTGGAGGGAGAGTGGACACCCTCAGGTGCAGGTGCGTGCGTGGTGCGCTACCTGTGTCTGTGTTCTCAAAACAGACAGCATGCAAGCTCACTGGCACAACAACGCAGGCCACGCAGTTGGCGACAACCCGGCCTTGTCACCAGAACGCTGCCACACGCACCCGCATTCCCGGCGGGGCTGGTCGCGGAGGCGCGGAGCCCGCGCCGCGCTGCCCCTCCGCGGCACCAGACGTGCGCGATGCGCTCTCCGGCCCAGCAGCGCGACACCTGGCAGCGCCGCGCAGTCGGGGCCTCATCGGGGCTGCCGTTGCGGCTGGACGGCATGCACAGGAGACAGTGTGCCAGCGCAGTAGAGCCTCCATTTCGTCAAGTGTCCAAAACGCAAGCCAATCTCCTCTGCTCACGCACCAACGCACCCAGTGACATTGTGCCAGTGTGCTGCTCGGCTTGTCTACTAGTCCCTATACCCTGGGAAGACCCTTTCACCTGTGCGCAAGGCGGCTGCTTGTGCTCGGAGGCACACCGAGGGCGGCTTGGGAGCGGGGCGGCCATCTTGCCAAGATGCCGCACATCGCCTTCTACCGCAACTGTGCGCCCCACGCGCCAGCGCGTGTCTTGCGCGTGCACCTGCGCTGCCGTGACGTGCGGCAGAACCACCAGCGTGGTCGCGGATCAAAGGCGTTGATGGAGCTGCTTGGGAACTAGGCGCTGCGAGCTGATGTGGAAAACATGTGTTGCTGCGTGCAAGCACGCTGCCTGCTGCGGCTGACCGCTGCGCGCACTGCCGCAGATGGCAAGACCTTCAAGAAGCCGCGGCGGCCATTCGAGAAGGAGCGGCTGGACAGCGAGCTCAAGCTGGTCGGCGAGTTCGGCCTGCGGAACAAGCGCGAGCTGTGGCGCGTGCAGATGGCCCTGTCGAAGATCCGGCAGGTGTGCGGCCTTGCTGTCGGCGGCGGTCACCGCACTGGCAGGGGGAGCCGGCGGCCGGTGGCGCCGCCTGCAGCCAGCCCTCGCGTGCCTGCGTTGGGCGCCCTGATGCTCGCAGCCCAGAGTGGGAGCTCGTTTGCAGGAAAGCGCTATAGTGCGCGTGCAACGCTCCGTGTACAGTGGAGACAGCACAGTAGCAGTGGCTTGATCAGGACTTCGTGAAGTGGGCGAGTGTTGACCGAGCCTGCCAGCAGTGCCCAACTTTTGCTGCATGTGTTTGGCAACAGCGCCGGCCTGGCTGCCAGTTGGTTGCTGCACTCTTTGCATATGGCGAGCAACAGGCCCACGGGTTCTTTATTTGGGTGCCGCGCATTTGCCATCTCTACGGCAACCGATGCAGCCAGCCGACGCCACCAGCGCTTATGGGAGTGGCAGTACTGCTGCGTCATGTGTCGTGCCATCGCAAAGCTGGCGTCGAGCTTTGAGCATGTGCGCCACACGCGCCGCAGGCCGCGCGCACGCTGCTGACGCTGGACGACAAGGAGACCAAGCGGCTGTTTGAGGGCGAGGCGCTGCTGCGCCGCATGTACAAGTACGGGCTGCTGGAGGAGGGGCAGAACAAGCTTGACTACGTGCTCGCGCTCACGCCCCAGGCGCGGGCCCGCCGCTGCCGCCCTGGCTCGCGCCAGGCCTCGACGGGGACCAGGAGCTTGGTGCAGGGTGGTTGCGGTCAACGCCGGCGCTCGGGCCAGCTGCGGGAGGCCGTTTGAGGGTGGCTGGGTCGATGCGGTCACTCGGGCCAGCTGCAGGCGGCGGCGGCGGCAAGGCTGCAGCGGGCGGCAGTGCGCGGCGCAGTCATGGTCCGAGTGTTGCACAGTCAGTGTGCGCGGAGTGAGAGCTGCGTGTGAAACGACTGCCTGTGCGCGCGTGCAACAAAGCGCAACGCGCGTGCTGACCTCCGGATGGCTCTGCATGTCCCAAGACCTGTGCAGCGTAGTCTGCTGAGGTCGCGCGGCGCATACCCAAACACACGCGCGGCGCGCGCGCAGGACTTCCTGGAGCGGCGCCTGCAGACGCTGGTGTTCAAGCTGGGCCTGGCCAAGAGCATCCACCACGCGCGCGTGCTCATCCGCCAGCGCCACATCCGCGTGGGCAAGCAGATCGTGAACGTGCCCTCGTTCCTGGTGCGCGTGGACAGTCAGAAGCACATCGACTTTGCGCTCAACAGCCCCTTCGGCGGCGGCCGGCCCGGCCGCAACAAGCGCAAGGCGCAGAAGGCCAAGAAGGGCGGCGGCGACGGCGACGGCGACGCGGAGGAGGAGGAGGAGGAGTGAGCGCTCTAACCCTAACCCTAATCGCGCTCGTCGCGCTTGCCGCGGGCGCACGCTTGTTTGGCGCCGGCATGCGCTGCTCCGCCGGCCGGCGTCGCAAGCCGCGTCGCTCCCGCGGCGCTGCGGCGCTCGCCACGGGCGGCGGACATGCAGCAGGCTGGGGAGATGCGGATGGTTACTTCTGAGAGCGTTACCCGCAGTGCTCCGCTGCTTTGCTTGCACCTGGGCGTGCTTGCGGGGCCGGGGCCTGCTGGCGCTGCTGCAGGCTGTGGCAGTGCGCCGTGTTGCCGCTTTCGCACAGCTTCAGCTGCATAGGGGGCTGCGGTGCTCCCGGGAACAAGGGCGCTGTACACTGCTCGTGCGGTGCGCTGGCGATATGGGGGCTGTGGCAGGGAGGCTGCAGTGCTTGACACGGGCGAGCACGGGAACCACAGGTGATGCTGATAGCACAGGGGCTCCCAATGTAAAGCTAGTGTCAGTGTGCTGAGACGCAGCGTGGCTCGTGTGAAGCGGGCTTGCAGCTATGCACACTGCTATGTTCTCGCTGTGCCTCAACACCACTTACTGTCAGCTGCGTGCAAAGTGCACGTACACTTGCAGCTAAACCAAACAGGAATACGTACGAAATTGTTGAATCTTCATCTTTAAGGAGCCTTCTTCTGCAGAGCACTGAAGCAGCAGGAGCTATCCATTACATGTGGGATGCAAGCATTCCCCAGCTAGCACAGTATGCAGAGCTGCTGCTGCACCGTTGACAACGCCCTGATGTCCCAATGTAAGCCCACAGTGCCCGATACCTGACCACTCAAGTCAGTGCTAGCTGTGACCCGCGGCCGCGAGCGCCACAGCGGCCGCCGAGTCGCGCCGGAACTTGCGCTGGAAAAAGCGTGCGAGCGGGTACGTCGCGCACGCCAGCAGCGTGTCCGGCCGGCTGAACGCGTACACCTCGTACCTGCATGTGCGCCACAGCTGCTTTCAGCGACTGCACGCGCTCGCATACAGGCTACTTTCAGCCGCGTGGCCACAATTAGAGTGAGCAGTGAGCGGGAGGCGGCACCAGACGGAGTCGTCGTCGCGCCGCCACTGCACGGAGAAGCGCTCCTCGCCGGCCAGCCCGTGGCCGGCGCACGTCGCCTGGCCAAAGTCGTACCGACGCCCTGCCGCACGCCTGCCGTCAGCCACCCTCCATGTCACAGCGCGCCCAAGCATGCACATGCTCGGCAGAGCGAGGCCAAACATGCACTGAAGGCGGCTCAGCCTCGCATGCACTGAAGGCGGCTCAGCCTCGCATGCACTGAAGGCAACTCTGTGCTGCCGCCTCGCGCCAATGCGCCTCGCCGTGCTTCGCTACCACAGCCGCCTAAGATGGACGCGAGGCCTGACAGCGCACCCGCCACTCGCTTGCGAGTCGCCCTGGCGCTGTGCGCCCCGACGTGCTGCGGCACGTCAGCCTTGCTGTGCTCCCTGCCGAAGACGACCTGTCGGGCCGCCAGGATTTGAGCGACAGCCACACAGGTTCACTCACACATCGCAGGAGCTGCAGGCAGGGCGCAGGCGGGCCGAATGAGAGCCTGGCGGCAGCACAGCGGCGGCAGGAGAGGGGCGCGAAAGGCAGCGCAGGCGCGCCTGCAGCGGGTTGCGCATCCAGAGGCCCAGCAGGCAGGCGCCGATGCACACGCTCGCACCCGGCTCCACGGCCGGCCGGTTCGTGGTCACCCAGCCTAGCTGTGCTCAGCGCGTCAGCTGAGACACGCAGGACGTATCCAGGCATCGGCACCAAACCAGGATATGCAGGCGGAGCTGTGCAGCTTCACGAGCACAGCACGACAGTGCCGAGCGACAGGCGCGCACCTCCATGTGGCGCCACTGCTGCACAGCGAGCCGCGCCCGGTCATATGCTGCCTTCCCATAGCCCACCTGCACAGCACGGCCGCTTGCACACTCTGCACCAGTGTTTGCCCCCTGTTTGCCGGCTGTGGAGAGCCGCACGCTACCTTGTAGCTGTCGTAGTCCTCCGCCCAGCGCTGCGCCTGCGCCGGCGGGGCCAGCGGCGGCGCGCACTCGGACGCGCCACGGAACGCGTGGTTGCAGCCGCCCCTGCCAGAGAAGCACAGGCCGCTTCATCAGTCTCGCTGTCAGCCTACAGCACGGCGTGCCTGCAGGGAAGCATCAGGCCTGACCTGGCGCCCTGCTTCGCGGTTGCCTGCAGCTCTTCGCGCGATGGCTTCCATAGCGTGATACCGCCAAGCCCCGGCTTCATCATGTCCTTGCTTTTGCACACACTTTTGGGCCACAGAGCGCTGACCTGAAAGGCCAACAGAGTCCGGACTCGCTGTCGATGTGACTTGATCCTTGCCTCAAAACAGGCAAGGCAAACAACTGTCAAGTTGTTTTCTCTCTTCTGCTCTGCTGGTACCAGTACATGCATTGCGCGCATATATTTTACCGAAGGAATATGATGTTATACTACCGAGTGATCACAGAGCCAGTTTCCCTGAGTGCTTGTGGTACCAAACACTGCCAATGGCCGTGATCAGGCCTTCAGGCGCCTCTTGAGCCTTTTGGCTTAGTCTGAGTACAGAGGTTCTGGCCATTTCAAGACTGCCAATGCTGCGTACCACTTCTCTCCCCTGCCAGGTGCTCCGCCCCTGCGCTTCTTCCAGTGCACTGAGAGTCGATGCTGGGTGACGTGCTTTGCCGTGGCTGCTACGGGAATAAATGGTGCTGCGAATGCTGCAGGAGCTGCACGACGCACAGCCCAGGAGCCGGCCCGCTGGAGGCGGGCGGCGACGGCGTCAGCAGCACTGCACCCCAGCTGCACACCGACCTGCAGCCGAGGCCGCTGCACTTACTCCCAGCGCGCCCGCTCCCGGTGCAAGCGCGAGCCACGAGAGCGGGCCGGGTCCCGGCCTCCAGCGGCGCCTGCACCCGCAGTGCGACGTCTCGCCGTACAGTCCACACCAGCAGCTGGGGCCGGCTGCCGATGAGCGCGGCGCGCACGGGTCGCCGCTTAGCGCGCTGCCCCGCTCCGCGCTGCTGCGCGGCGCGCTGGCCGGGCTCGTTGCGTGTCCCTGCTGCGTGCGCGCGGCGGCTGCAAACGAGACGACATGGGGCTATGGCGACGCGGACGGGCCGCGCGAGTGGGGCGGCGCCTGCGCGGCTGGCGCGCGGCAGTCGCCGGTCGACCTGCCGGCCGCGGCGCCGCCGGGTGCCGCCCAGCAACTTGGCGAATCCCAGCAACTTGGACAGGATTGTCGGGAGACGGCAAGCGCGCACAAGCCGGCAGGGAGCACCACAGAAGCCTTGGCACGTTGCAAAGCCCCTGCATGTCCTGCGTGCGCACGCAGGACGCATGCGTACACTGTTGAGCTGAGCAAGCCTCTGGAGCTCATCACCTGAGGTACCACAGGGGGGCTGGCAACCATTTGTAGCTGCCACATGCGTTGGGGTAGAAAGTCGTCTGTCTTGAGCGGCACGAGGGCATCCGCACTAGAGTGGACGCTCGTGGCCACCGCATGCATCACGCCATGCGGCTGGCTTCCCTGAGTCGCAGACAAGCATCTGCACCGGAAATGCTCAGCATCTGACACACCGCCGCGCCATGGCGATCATTATGCGGCCACGGCGCCGTCGCATGGAGGCGTGCCGACGGCATTTGCTGTGCGCCGCGGCAGGCGTAGGGTCGGGGCCGCTCGGGCAGCTGCGGCTGGACTACGCGCGTGAGGCCCACGCCGCCGTGCTCAACACCGGCCACGGCACCATGCAGGTGCGCAAGCCTCCTGTGCGCGCTGGCGCGCACAGCATGCGCCTGGTGCATGCCTTCTAGTGAGCCAATGCGCATCGACGTGCGGCTCTGCAGCAGCGCCTGCGTGCCGCCTCCGTCGGCCAACGGCCGCCAGCCGACACGAGCAGCTCTGCGATATGTCAACATTTTGCCTACGCTTGTGTCGAGGCATGCCTCACCTGGTTACAACACAAGCCGCCCCCGGCGCGCGCATGCCAGGCTTGCTGCATGGCCGCGCGCAGGTGAACGTCGCGCCCGGCAGCTGGCTGCGCGCGGATGGCCGCGAGTGGCAGCTGCTGCAGTGGCACTTCCACGCG
>JAABUO010010838.1_pt1 | contig 10046 bp, 11 predicted proteins | sample 5559291 | NCBI WGS metagenome assembly JAABUO01 (sample SAMN10711878, study PRJNA513372) | rock metagenome | isolation source: Antarctica rocks | place: Antarctica: Victoria Land, Finger Mt sud
ACATCTACAGCTACACCCTCTTTCCCTCCTACAATTACCATTGAGATTCTAGGGGTGGGGTTTGTGGAAAAGCTTTATTTTGATTGTGTTATCATTACTATATCTTTTACGTGAGCCGTCGCAGGCAGGCAGGTACGCGCCGAGGGGGACAGATGTTAAGAGCGCGGTGGAGGCTGAAGATATGAGACCACCGACGGGATTAGGAGGATGAGAATTTCCTGAGCTGTAGGATTCTACTCCGGGCTCATTATCAAAAGATTACCATGTGGCGGAGATTTTCTTCGTTCTTCGTCTCTTCGTCTCTTGCAAGCTCGATGCTTTCGTATTCATAGCTTGAGCGGCTTTGATAGGTCTAGCCATGGCATAAAAAACCGCCGATTTCCAGGCTGAATCGTTTGATCTCGACCGGTGGCTTTATCCCTTGCTTCTTGTGTGTAAAGGGTGAAAAGACAAGAGAGAGATTGTAAGCATGCATGTACATACATATGCAGATGCCCATGCCCATGCCCATCGATATCCCTATCGCTTGAGCAGCCAGCCAGCCAGAAAGAGAGAAAGAAAAGTAGAGCTTGCTCGATCGCAAGGGTGGGCCTACATATACAGCCCCAGCGATCGGATCGGATCGGATTGGTGTGACTCACACGACCCTTAGCTTAGCTTTATCTTGGCAACGGCGTAGACAGTAGCAGTTTCGGTAGCATAGACATTGGTTTCAATCTCCATGTGCATGAGGATGGACCCTGCATGCATGGGCCGTGCGCGTACTGCGATATCAACGTCGAGGAGGGTGACTTTTCCCCGCGATACCAGCGTCCGGTAGTAGGGTCGAAGGTGCACCGGAAGGGTGAGAAGGATGATGAAGGGGGGACTGAATTAGGGTGACGGAGAAGAGGAGAGGGGGGGTTGGTTGGTCCGATGGGAGTTTGGTATATCAGAGGCGCGGTGAGTGGTTGGCTAGCTCGATGTGCGACGTTGGCATGCGTAGGTCCTTTTTTTAGTTTTCAAATGGCGAGGAGTTGAAAAGAGTCATTGCGCGGTTGAAAGGGTGTGATTGGTCGATCCGGCAGGTTTGTTCCGCTGAGGTTGATAGTGGCCTAGCCCGAGTACGTAAGGTAGGCCTCGTAATCCAGGCATCCACCTCTTCACGACCAAATGAATTTTCCTTTCTGCCAACGCACCGGGTCACGAGCCGGCTATCCTCGAAGTCTCACAGTCCATTGCCACACATAACTGTCTGCCTGATGCGACGTGTAGGGTGCTGGCATACGGTGTGCTAGAGTTGAATTGAGGGGATCAGATACCAGTGCCAGGAAACGCGTCGCCTCGTTTGCTGAAGACGACGATGTTAGCGTTGCGGGAGATGTAGGCTTTCATCATGTTCTGCGTTGTGGTTAGTTTTGCTCGTTCTTTTGAGAGAGAAGGGTGATTCGATGGAGGTGGATGTCGTGTAGGCGGCGATGATGATTAGGCAGATGATAGGGAGAGTAGGTAGGCAGAAGGTAGGGAGAGCAGGCAGCAGCGCATTCAGAAATAGAAGAAGGGGAATACAAACCTTGTAGATGATATTAGCAATTAAACACTCCACCTCATCCCCCTCCACCTTCTCTCCCACCGCCACCGCCACCTCAAACCACCCCAACGGCACTCTCGACTCCCTCCCCGCGGCCACATACACCCTCCTCAAAAGATTCCTCACCGCCACATCCCGCCCCCTCTCCAACGTCAAATAAATCCTCCTCTTGACAAACTCGTCTTCGCCGGCGGCGAGCGCGGCATCGAAGGCGGAGAGGTTGCCTGCGCGCAGAGCGATCATGAGGGGGGAGAAGAGGGTTTGGAGGCGGGGGTGGGGTCGAAGGAGGGAGGGGGCGGGGAGTGTTCGGTTGGTGAGGAGGTGGGTGGGGATGAGGTAGGTGAGGATTTGTCTGAGAAGGGGGGATGTGTTAGTTGGGGGCCGAGGGAGGGGAAGATGAGAGGGAAAGGAGAGATAGTGTGGCGGTTACTCTTTAACCCGGGTTGCGGATTTGTAACACATTAGGTAGGCGGAGGTGAGATTTTCTTGTGCCTGTTGAGTTTTAGTAGGGTTCTTGGCAAGTAGCTGAGAGTTTAGGAATGAAAGTAGCTATGGGATGATATTAATTCATGCGTACCTGAGCGTATTTCTCTTCGAGGAAAAGGATGACGCCGACGTAGTATTTGAAGGTGACAATGTGGGATTTGGGGAAGGCCTCCAGCGGGGGCATGTCGACCTTTGATGCCTCAAGTGCTCTAATGATATTCTTTGACAGGCTAATGGAGTTGAGCTGTGCCAATGCTTTAGTACCTTCGGAAACGTGACTGAATATAAAGGTATACCTTGAAATATGTCTTGAATAGGAGATTCGTAACATAGTAGAGGCCCCATTTCCTTGATTCCTCTATTGCTGCCCTAGATCACATTCTCAGCTAGGAGCTTTCTAAAAATGAAAGTCCTCTAAAATCTACAACTACATACCTATCACTAATACACAGACTAAACATCCGATTCAGAACCCTCCCTGCATCCTCTAGTTTCTCATGCCCACCATTTTCCCCAATAATATCATCTTGGAATTCAACATTGCCGTTGCTTCCACTCTCTTTACTGCTCTGATCTGCTTTGATCGCAAAATTACGCAGATATTTGCCTGCCACGTAGAGACATGGGACGGTCCAAGCTCCGAACCCAGCGGCGGTGTACCCTTTGATCAATGCATTTGCCACGTCTTTCCATGCCTCATACACTTTTGTCCAATCAAAGTCAGGACCCTCATGTTCTGCTTCAAGAATTGCTCCTACTGCTTTCCAGTATGCCACATAAACATCCACCCATGCATTGCCTTCCGCTTTTGAGAAACGGACATCCGTCTGTTTGTGGTCTAAGAGGCCATATCTCGTATCACTGGCAATGGAAAAAGAGTTGCTGTCACTGTGGAATTTCCGTAAACGATCTGGGTCAATTAGGGACGGGGTTGGAGTGATTGTTGTTGCGAGCAGTGGGCCTGATCCATTGCCTTGGGCTTGCTTGAAGTCTCGGAATATTGTGTCCATCTTGGCGGCTTGTTTCTTGTTCTGCTCATCAAAATAGGTCAGTCAATACCAAGACTCAGGCTTATCTCAAGTGAGTTATCATTGGGAGAATCTATGTCAAGTAAACCCATGGTGAGGGATGAGAGCACGAGAGTGATGTTGATTGTCAAGTTCGGTGAAGAACCACGCTAATGTTACTAGTGCATCGCTTAATTTCAAGGGCCACCAAACCCTACCACAATTGCCAAAATAATCATTAACGTCGACAATTGTGCGATCAGAGTTGATCACTAGCAAACGCAAGAGTAAGTCCCCAGAGCTTTGTTTTGTCGGCCAATACTGACTTTTGTAGATGGGTAAGCAATCAGATCTCTCACCTTATCTGTCGCAGCAACAATGGGCTAGCTCTTGCCCGGCCTCCATCCTGCGATTGAATTGCTCTACGTTCCCTACTGCTGAGAGGCTAGAGCAAATTGACAAACACGGACGTCTCTTTTATCGATGATACTTGGAGATTGCTACATTCTGGGCCGCATGTTATGAAGAGCGCAGGGGATAAAGTTTTAAAGATTCGGTGGAACCTACACTATGGGATAGACGCGACATTGAAGGAATACAGACTTAAGCCAGAACACGAGGCTGATAGAAATTTCTACAGGGCGTCTCAACGAATACCAGGTCATTGGTCGCCATCTGCCCACAGAGACCAACTTCACACCCAAGCTCTACCGCATGCGCATCTTCGCACCCAACACCGTAGTTGCTAAGTCGAGATTCTGGTACTTTTTAATGAAGCTACGAAAGGTCAAGAAGGCGAACGGAGAGATTGTCAGCCTTAATGTGGTATGTCGCTACAATAAGTCTTCCATTGGTGGAGGAACAGAGTAGAAATGCTTCCAACCTGAAAATGCTGACGATTTTTCCAAATAATCAGATACACGAGAAGCGACCACAAAAGGTCAAGAACTTTGGTATCTGGATGCGGTACGACTCAAGATCCGGCACGCACAACATGTACAAGGAATACCGGGAGATGTCAAGGACAGACGCGGTTGAGGCTCTCTACCAGGACATGGCAGCGAGACATCGATCTCGCTTTAGGTCAATTCACGTATGTTAAATTTTACTCGGTTTGATAGAGTAAAATTCGCTAACAGTTTTTCATAGATCCTCAAAGTTGTCGAGATCGAGAAGACCGACGACATCAGACGTCCTTATATCAAGCAACTCCTCACCAAGGACCTCAAATTCCCGCTCCCTCACCGCGTTCCTAAGACTACCTCGAAGAATATCTTCTCAGCCAACCGACCTTCGACCTTTGCTTAAGTTATGGTGGTTGTGGGTGGATGCTGCTTGGGGCGACAGAAGTGCTACGTTGCGTCTAGATCTAGTCCGGCTAGACTTCAAGGCTCATGTAGTTTGTAGCAGACAGAACTATTCGCTTGATGCCAAGATTGATTTTTGTATTTCCAACCTGTGGGATAGGGCGATTACTGACCAACCCCGTAAACAGTCCACGCAGCATGTACGCCTGCATTAGTAAATATTTTCCAATACTCATTTCATGACGATAGCAGACTACCTTATTCAGTTTTAAAATCTCGAATACCCATTCTGTAGAAAATCACCCGCAAACCCCAGAGTTTCAGCCCTGTAAGGCGCCTTCTAGCGTCTCCATAGACCATCGCCAAAATTGAACGTGTCCTTGAGCTCCCAGCAAATCACACTTCATTTTCACCACACCACTACACTCCTTTATCAAGACGACGAAGTTTGAGAGCACCCCGAACTCTTCTGCCTAATCTACCTTTCGCTCTTTCCATCACAATGGTACGCCCTCTTCCCCCCCCTCTACCCTGCTTCGCCCAACCTCTACCTCCCCCCCTCTTCACCTCCCTCCCCAGCTCCCTCAAACCTCGAAACCACCCCCAAACACAGTTCCCTCCCCAACTAAGCTAACACTTACTACCAGAGTTCCCCACCCCCCTCCTCCTCTCCCATCACCCCCTCCGCCGGCACCACCGCGCGCCCTTCTAGCCCCCCAGGCGGCGCGAAAACGGTTATCAGGAGGAAAGCGGCGGCCGATCGGGCGGATAAGGTAGCGAATGCGCGACCAACGTCAACGAGGGCGGCGGGGGCGGGAGGGAGTAGTAGTACGATGTTGCGTAAGTACTTCTGAGCATTTTGTTTTCTGATTGCTTTGCGATGTTTTGGGGCGCTGGTGGGGAAGGGGCTTTGAGAAGGGGGAAGCGATATGAGGAACGATATAGAAGAGTATAGAAGAGCTTGAGATTGGAAGGGAGAAAGCTGGACTTCAATCCCCTAAAGCCTCCACGCCAATATCCACCCACAAACCCCCTACTTAAACAAGTCCTCCAACCTGACCCACCAAGCTAATCCCTCATCTTCCCCTAACCACAGGTCTCTACACCGACGAATCCCCTGGTCTAAAAGTCGATCCGGTGGTCGTGCTCGTGCTGAGCTTGGGGTTTATTTTTAGTGTTGTGGCGCTGCATGGTGAGTCTTTTCCTCAGATCTTGGTATAAGAGAGTGTAGAGGGGAAGGGGGTGTTAGAGTGGGGATGGGGTGATGTGAATATGTGCTAAGTGGAGTTTGTGAGGGATAGTCATTGCGAAGATTACGAGGAAATTTGCTTCGTAGAAGTACGTGGCAAAGGGCTGTGCTGGGGGGAGTGGAGAGCGTGAGAGTGCGAGAGCGTAGGTATCTTGAGTTATTCAACGGCTGCTGTGCGACGGACACTTGAAAACTCTTATGGGATGAAGGGGAAGGGAAACTCGGTGCTTTCTTACGCGGCAAAACTGGTAGAGAGAATGGGTGTATAAACATCTATACCATTATACGCCAAATTTCCACGGCAACTGATACACCCAGTTCAATACAATCCACCTTATCCTACCTTACCATATCATATCCCCACTACCGCCCCGTTCGTGTTCCCTTACGCAACTCACTCCTATTCTAAAGCTACCCTTTTCATTCTCTTTCTTAACATTCTCTATCATCATTCCCTCACTACTCTCACAGCCGGAAAAGAGGGGCGGAGTTTCACGTGTCAAAGATAAAAAAAGCTATGTAATACGGACGATATCATCTTGTTTGTTCCGTCATCTCCATCTCCATCTCTAATCCAAGCTCTTACCTTTCCCTCACAGTTCCCTCCCTATCCCTCCGCTATCCAGCCTCCACCCGATCTCATGTGTTCGGGATGGGAAAATTCCGTCTTCCAGCCAATATCGTATTTGTGTTCTTTATTTCCTCTATCTTCTCCCATCTCCACGAATCGTTTCCGCTCATGTTTCTTTCAATTTCAATTTCAGTTTCAGATCTCAGTTGCTATCGGCCTTTCCCCTTATCCTTTTAATCCCCGTTCCTTTTCGGTGCGGTTCTAGCTCAAACACACTGGTGTGTTGAAGGAATTTCGTCTTCTTTCGGTTTTTATATTTTTGGGTTTTTTGAGGCCTTGTGTTTTTGGTTGGCTGTGGTGGGGGTTTGGTAAGGAGGGGTTGGTTGTGTTGGGGTTTGAGGATTTTTGTCAAGGGTGGTTTTCTGCTTTCGGGGTTTTTTGGTTTTGGTTTTGGTTTTGGTTTTGGTTGGGAGGTGGTGGTGGGTGGTGTGGGCGGATGATCGAGCTTTGGAACATATATATACATGTTTGTTTCTTTGTGAATTGCGTCGGCTTACTTTACAAAACCGTCCTAAAAATTTGTTGATGAAAAGGGTTGTATAAAGGTTAGGGTATCACCAAAACAGCAGTATAGTCTGATCCGGTTTTTCCCCAAGCGCCTTAGCTCGCAAAAAACCCTCAACGCAGCCTCAACCCCTCAGTCACGCCTCCCCACTCACAACCTCCATCACCCCCTCCGCCCCCCCATACCTCCCCCTTAACGCCCGCAAAATCCCCTTCAACTCCTCAAACGCCACCCACCCGTGCCCGTTCCTCGGATTCGTCAGCACGCCCACCACCACTTTTTCGGGCTTCCATCCCCGCTGCACTATGGCGTCGTACATGCTGAGATCCCGTGCCGATAGCGAAGCCCAGTTGTTGTAGAACTGCGTATGGTAACAATCGATGCTGCTTCCGCGCATGACTTCCAGGGCCTCGTAGTCGAAGCCCGAGAGATGGCGTAGCCCGAGTAGGGCTGTCGCAACGGGCGCGAGCGTGACAAGGAAGTCGGGACCGAAATCCAACTTCAGCCTGTCGACGAGGCGGATGATGCCCGCCAGAGACATGTCCTCCTCGACATCTAGATCCACGCCGTCGAAGTTGCGGTGGCGCAGCAGATCGCGCAACGGGGCGTAGAACGCTTCGAATTGGTCGTCGGTGCTGTCAAGGCGGCGGAAGCTGCCTTGGGCGGCGCCGCCGAGCATGGCAAGGACTTTGACGCCGACGGATTGGAAGGTGGAGAGTTCGAACCATAGTGGATCGTTTTGGAAATGGTCGGGGGGATCCTCGTTGAGGGTGATGTCGCCGGGGGAGGCGTTGAGGTGGACGGCGGCAAGGATGAGGTGGGTGAGGCCGACAAGGGAGGTGGCTTCAGTGAGGAGGGGAAGGAGGGAGACGTAGGTGTTGTTGTGGTAGTGGGTTTGGTGGTAGAGTACTACGCGGGGGGGGTGGGTGGAGGGTGCGGGTGGTGATGGTGATGGGGGTGGAGGAATTATGGGAGGCATGAGGTGGAAAGGGAGCGGGAGAGGGAGCGAGGGGAGGGAGATGGATCAAGCTAGGGTTTAGGGATGTGACAAAGGCACTAGCGAGCGGGTGATCCGACCTTTTGTTCTAGCTCATTCCCCTGCTCCACTAAAGAGGGTCAGCACGTCTTGTGATTGGTTTTGTTCACAATCGAGGCACAACCTGCTTCTGCGGCCTACCAAAGAACTTGCCGCCCGCCAAAAGTGGCGTCTTCTCCAGTTTTGAGCAGTCAAGCCTCATCTCCCATCCGACCACCCAAACCCGATGCTTACAGACCTGTGATGTTTAGTCAATGAAGTCAATAGAAGGTGAAAAATATATCCCATGAAATCACAAGTGCTATCAAAGTAGTCTTCACGCGAAGAGGGTGGTGCGTGAGGTACAATGAAGTGTAGTCGTTGTGATTTGTCGAGGGAAGATTGAAATTGGATTGGCGGATTCGTCTTGTGGCTTGACAGAGGGTATCGCGAACTCCAGTTTTGGCAACCTCCACTGTTTGCTCCTCACGTCAAAACCATCCTCCTTCCGCTCTTGAACAATCTTCTTCTCGTGACACAAACTCCTCCGCAACCAAGGTCCGTTTCACTTCGTTACCACGTTGCGCAGAGTCCGTCATTCTCCTTTCGCTACGGTCGCATAACCCTCCGCAAGTCACCCGGACACCCACACGAGTGACCGACTGACGTCCACATCCACGGCTCAATACGGCAGAGGGAATCAAACTGGTATATATGAAAAGGAAAAAAGACTCGAAAGCAGATTCTGTGTTCGTGTAGGTCCAAGGCCTGTCATCGCTTGAGGGAGCTGGGGGTACAGCCAAACAGCTACGGTGGAACCAGGAGTCACACGAGCGTACCATTATCAACGGACCGGTGCGACAGGCATCTCAAGGCCTCAGGGAGGTGTGAGATTAGCCCCACATGAGCGACGGCATTGCGCAAGCGCCCAAAGAGGAGACTTTGTTATCGAATGCAAATGCCAATGCAATCCCCGTCACACATCTTCTTCAATCTGCTTCCTCCGCAGAGTCGTATGGTACGTTCGACCGGAGATATTTACTAAATCTATGTTTCTACTAGGGGACCAAGTGTGCTGACAGCGGGGTAGATAATCCCTCTTCCTCAAAAGCCAATCCTATTATTGCAGGCTCCCCCAACAAACACTCCACCTCAACGATAACCTCAGGCCTATCCGTCGCAGACGCGCCAGCTGACAACACCAGGGACTCCACCACATTGATTGGCTCAGCGTCGAACCAGGATATTACATCAGAGGGACGACTTGGGCCAGGGGTACCAATACGCTCGTCCTCTAATTCCAAATTGAATTCGCCAATTGCAACCCCAATGAATAGCCAAGCCGCTGATGATAAGGTTCAAACCCTTCGGTCTGGGTCCACTGGGAGTATCAAGGCACAAAATCGGAGTGGCAGCATTGCAAGTAGCAAGCGATTGAGAAAAGAAAAGGCGGTTACGCCAGTTGCTGGTGGAGAGGAAAAGTTAGGTCTGGACAATCCGGAAACCGTTCCTGCCGGAACAAAGCCAAAGAAGCAAGGAGTATCGAAATTTCTATCCTTCTTGAATTGTTGCAGCGCGTCAGACAATGCGAATTCGGTCGCACTCGAAGATCAGGCTGTTCCGGCAAAGACGACAAAAATACTACAGGCAAATCGCGGTAGACAAGCGACGCCGACTGCCAAAGCCAACGCCAGCGCTGCAGAGTCTAGTACTGGAGAATCAAAAGAAGGTATCCCTGAGAATATCGGAGGTCCGCCTTATTCAGAGCTTACCCCAGCGGTGCAACCGACGATGTCGACCCAAAAGGCGGGAGAGTCTGTGTTAATGGAAAAGCCCACCATGCCCATCGAGGCAGATCCAGTTTTAGAGAAGAACGAGGATCTAGAGCAGACCGAAACCCGAAACCAGCCTTTGCCCCCATTGCCGACTTCTAGCAATCCTAATGCGGAAGGAGAAGTTCCAAAACCGGAGTCAACCGCAACTGCTGGGGTTATTGCCTCCGCTGATCCACTCGCCACTTCGACAAGTGAACAGAATATAACACAATTAACCCCACCAATCGATGACAGGACAGTTCAACAACAGAAGAGGGATAGCGATGTGCAAATGGTGGATGCTCCGCCGGTTGCGCCTGTCCCTGAGGAGCAAGCCAGCGTTCCAACAACTAGAGAGGCCGGCCAGACGCAGTTGAATTTACCGCCGCCTCCACCCCGAGGTAGTCAAGATCGGCCGGTGGCTGGCGTAAACCGGACAGCTTCGAACGGGGTTACTCCAAA
>JAABUO010010840.1_pt1 | contig 10045 bp, 10 predicted proteins | sample 5559291 | NCBI WGS metagenome assembly JAABUO01 (sample SAMN10711878, study PRJNA513372) | rock metagenome | isolation source: Antarctica rocks | place: Antarctica: Victoria Land, Finger Mt sud
CGCAAGTCATGGGCGAGCACGGGCGGCCCGTGTAGGCGGCAGACTTGAGTGCATGCGCACGCGCGCCACCTCGGGCGCGGGGCGGCCGGGCAGCCTGGTGGTCGCCGGGCCGGCCGCGCTGTCAGCTGGACAGTCTTCCGCAGAGGCCTGCTTGCATGAGAGGGCGCTCTTTGCACAGCGGGTTCGGTGCACAGCGCTCCTGCCCTGCTCTGGCCGCTGAGGGACGCCGCTCTGTGCGCAGGGCCGGCCGGGCAGCCTGGAGGCGGGCGCGCCGGCGCGCGGCAAGGCGCGCCACTCGTCACTGGACAGCGCGATCACGGAGGCCAGCGCGGCGGACGCGCCCGGCACGCCCGACGCGGCGCACAGCTGCTGCGGCGGCCGCGAGCGGGGCGGCCGCCGCCCGCCCGCCCGCTGGCCCGGCTCCGGCCTGGGCTCCTCGGTGCGCGCGCAGAGTCGCTTGCTTGTGTATGGGCTGGGCGGGACAGTCGGGGGGTGCGGGTCTTCGCGAATGTGCTTGGAGCGAGCAGCCGTTGCGAGGGATGCCTGGAGAGCGTGGTGAGCAGGCGCGGGCGCCGGCGTCGCGCGGGGCTTACGCCGCTCATATTTCGCGCCGTGGGGCCGCGGGGCGCGTGAGTAGTGGGGAGCCCGCGGTTCTGGTGCTTGCACTTGCGCGGGGTGCTGCTCGCACGGCGGCCCGCGCGGCGGCCCCCCTCAATCTCGTGCCGCTCCTGTGCCGAGCCTTCGGCGAGGCCAGGGGCTGGGGCGAGGGCTGTTGCCCCTTCATACATAGAGGCAGCCTTGTTAGCGATACTGCTAGTGGGCAGGGATGCTCACAAACCGCGCCCGGCGCCCGCGCAGAGCTCCAACGAGGCGTCGCGCTCGGGCGAGGGCTCCTCTGGCACCGACGCTGACGCGCTCGACGGCTCCGACCGCAGCGCGAGCGGCGACGAGGCCGGCGGCGGCGCTGCGGCCGCCCTCGGGCCCGGCCGCGCGCAGCGCTGCGCTGCCACCAGCGAACGTGGCGAGGCGGGCGCGGCAGCGTGCGGTAGCGGCCGCCCTGCCGAGCGCGGTGGCGGCGGGTCGGACGCGGGCGCTGGAAGCGAGCGGGGGGACCAACAAGGGGACCAGGACAGCGGGACCGCGGGCGGCACTGGCAGCGGCGGGGACCGCGGCGGCGAGAGCGGAGCTAATGGCGGGCGCGACCGAAAGGAAGTGTCCAGTAGCGGCGGCAGCGGCAGTGGTGGCGGCGCCGGCGCCAGCAGCGGCGCCGGCGGCAACAGCGGCAGCAATGGCGGCGGCGGCAGCGGCGGCGGCGGCGGCGGCAGCGGTGGCGGCAGCGGCAAGGGCGGCAACGGCATGATGCGCGCGCTGCCGCCGGCCGCCGACGGCTGGAACTCCGTGGTCTCGCGCAGCGCGGAGGAGGCCGAGCGCGCCGGCGGCGCCGACGGCGCCGGCGCCGGCGGCGCGCTGCGCGCGCAGCACAAGCAGTGGCTGGTGTTTGAGGTGGCCGACACCGGCTGCGGCGTGGCCGCGGAGGGCCTGCGGCGGCTCTTCAAGGAGTACGTGCAGGCGCGCCGCGGTGGCCCGGAATCCTCATATTGTGCAGGAAAGTCCGTGTCGACTGTGCTGCTCTCCGTGCTGACACATTGAAATGACGTGTGGTCCCGGCTCGCTGCAACCTAACCTGCATCTGACCCTGCGTGCGCGCGCGGGGGTGACAGGGCACGGAGGACGAGATGCGGCGCCCGCGCTCGCGGGGCGGCACCGGCCTGGGCCTCAGCATCTGCAGCAAGCAGGTGGCGGGCCTGGGCGGCCACATCGGCGCCATCTCGAAGCCCGGCGCCGGGTCCACCTTCTGGTTCACCATCCCGCTGCTGCTGCCCGACCCGCCGCCGCGCTCGCGGTGCGCGCCGCACACCCCGAGCGGCCCTGCTTGCCGCGCGGCGTGCGAGGCGCGCTGCTCGGCGTGCCGGAGATTGAGCGCCAGCCTGCGGGCGGGTTGCTCTAAGGGAGAACCGATGTGTACGAGGACAAACAAGGCGGGGAGTGTTTAGCTTCACGGGTGTGTGTTTTTTGGCGCGTTGTCGATGTGCCTCTCTGGGCGCAATGCGAGGCGGAGAGGCACAGCCCGAGCTGCGTTGCCTTTGCCCCGGCCGGGCGCATGTCACAGCGCGTCTCGAGCGTCCCAGCGCGCGCGCGGCGGCCACGGCACGGCGGCGTCTCACCCGGCGCCCGCGTGCGGTGCCGCCAGGCTGCCGGAGCTGCGGCGCACGGCCAGCTGGAGCACGCGCGACGCGTACACCGACGGCCACGTGACCGCCGGCTGCGGCGCGGAGGAGGGCGCGCGGCGCACGCGCGCGGCCACCTCGCGCGCGCACGGCTTCCGGCGCTTCCACCCGGGCGCGGCCGGCCTGCCGCGCTGCAGCAGCCAGGGCGACGTGTCCGAGCCCGCGCGGGTACGCGCGCGCCCGGCTGGTGCAAATTTGCCTGTCAGCCGCACGAGCGGCGTGCGCTGTGTGTACTTGTTGCGTTGCCCTGCCTAGGATCAGGTTTGTTGTACGGGCTTTCTGTTAGCGACAGGGCCAGGCATGCCTGGGCGGCGCACGCAGATGGATTGCCACGCGTACACTGCTATGGTCATGAAGCCGCACTCATTGTTGTGTTTGTCAACCAAAGTGCAGTTCGGCGTGACGAGGATGGGACCGAAGGCCATGTAAGAGCCTCAACAACCTGGCACGCCTGTCAGGCCGGCGCCAGAGCCCCGCCCAAGCCCTCGGCGGCGCGCCCACCGCGGTCCGTCCGTGCGCGCGCAGGCGTCCTCGGAGGGCGGCTACTCGCCCCGGCTGGCGTCATCCAGCCCCGCCGCTCTGTCGGCGGCGCGGCTGGACGACCTGGCAGCGCCGGGCGCCAGCCAGCGCCGCGCGTCTGCGCCGGACCGGCCGCGCGGCCTGGGCGAGCCGGCGGCGGGCCGCGGCGGCGCCGACCCCGGCGCGCCGCAGGGGCTGGCGGGCGCGCGCGGCGGCGGCGGCGCCTGCGCTGCGGGTGCGGCCCGGCCCGGCCGACCGCGAGCTGTGTCATTGTCATGCTCAGAGGCACTGGATCCGGGGCTGTTGCTGCTGTCAGCGCAGGCTTGTACGTCGGGCGCTAAAGACGCGCGTGCTTAAGTGCTTTGCTACAAAACGATATGCAGCAACAGCAACCTTGAGGCAGTGTGTGTCGCGCTTTGTGACGTGCCGCTGGCGTGTGTTGGGCTATGCTGCTAGAGGTAGACGAACTTATCTATATCTTGATATGGGTGATGTTTCGGGCAATGCTTGACATGCACTCGGCCGAGCAGGCGGGCAGCGGGGAGCGGCGAGCGCGTGCGAGGCGCGCGCGCTGCTGTCGTTCGACGCGCTCAACCCGGCGGGGCGCCGCAGCAGCGAGCAGGTGCCTCCCTGGCTGCTCGCGGGGGGCGCTGCTGCAGATTGTGCGGCAAGTTGCCGCTCAACCCTCAGGGATCCCTGTGCGGCGACCCTGGTGCTGCTCTAGGCGTAATGTTACACACTGGCAATGGGTACCGGGAAAGGACACGCGCGGATGATGGCCTGGAGCTTTCGAGCGCTGCTCCGCGCTGTGCCTCTGTCGGCGGCGCCGCGCAGGCGGCGCGGTCGGCCAGCCGCAGGCTGACGCGCGCCCGCGCGCGCAGGTGCAGCAGTACAGCCAGGAGGTGCGCCAGGCGCTGCGGCGCAGCCAGGAGCGCGAGCGGCCGCGCGAGTCGCCGCGCGGCATGGACGCCGTGTTGGGCCTGGGCGAGGAGTGCCACGGCGCGGTGGGCGCCCCGCCCTTGCCGGAGGACCCACTCCTGAGCTGGTGTCCAGCCGGCAGCAGCCCGCCGGATGTGAGCCCTTCGCGAGACGCCTCACTTGCTGCCTCGCCTGCGTTGCTGCACACATGGTGTTAGTCAACCCAGGATGGTGGGTGGTTTCCAAAAGGGTTGTTTTCTGAGGCGTATGCTGCATGGGGACGTGCGCGCGCCTGCGCCGTCCGGGCGCGGCCGGCCGGGGCAGGGCGAAATGCCCCGCTTGCAGCGCCGTACTCACGGCGCGGTCGCACGCGCAGGCGGGCGCGGCCGGGCAGGGCGACCGCGTGCCGGCAATGATGGAGCGCTGCCTGCTGGGCGGCGCGTCCGCCGGCGCGCAGGGCCGGGGCGCGCTGGGCGGGGCGGCGGCAGCGGGCGGCCGCTGGGGCGCGCCCGCAGGCGAGGGCGGCTCCGGCCGCCGGCCGACGTCCATGCGGCCCAGCATGGAGATGCGGCGGCGCAAGCTGGACACGTCCATGCTGCAGGCGCGCGCCCACCGTCGCACGGGCGGGGAGCCGCCGTGGCTTTGCCGCGCCTGTGGCGGCCTGCGGCTGCTGGCGGAGGACAACCTGATCAAGCAAATGGTGGCGAATAGGATGCTGATCGCTTGTCCTACCCTAACACTGCCCCGGCCGCGCGCAGGGCCGGCGCGTGCTGCTGGCGGAGGACAACCTGATCAACCAGACCGTGGCCAAGAAGATGCTCACCAGCCTGGGCCTGCGCTGCGAGGTGGCCGCCAACGGGCAGGAGGCCGTGCAGCGCGTGGCGGCCGGCGCGCCCGACGGCCGCCAGTTCGACGTCGTGCTCATGGACATGTCCATGCCGCTCATGGGCGGCGTGGAGGCGACGCAGGCGCGGCCCCCGCCGCCGCGCGGCCCCTGCGCGTGCTTGTCAGCGGGCAAGCACGCGTTCAGCGGTGCAGAGCTCAAGCCGGGATTGCATTTACGGCTGACAAGGAGTGTCAGTCCGACGCGGCTGAAAAGGACACGTGCTCGCCAGTGTGCGCGCCGGGCCTGCTTCGCCGTGGCGCTCACACGCGCGCGGCTGGGTCAGCTACGCCGAGGCCGGCTCCGGCTGACATGCGCTGGCTGGCACTGACGCCTGCAAGCTCATGTGTCTCGAAAGCCTGCGTCACCGAAGCTGTAGATAACACACACGCAGCAGCCTCTGCGTCCGGAAGCAAAGATAGACTGCGCGGGCGGCGGGGTGAGAGGGTCTGGCGGGTGCCTGCGGCGCAGGTGATCCGGCGCGCGGGCATGGCGCTGCCGATCGTGGCCATGACGGCCAACGCGAGCGACCGCGACCGCGACGAGTGCCTCGCCGCCGGCATGGACGGCTTCCTGTCCAAGCCCGTGCTCAAGGTGCGCGGCGCGCGCGCGGCAGGCGCCGGGGCCTCCACGCGCCGCGGGTGGCGCCGTGAGCATGGGGATTTGCGCTGGTTCATGCAGGCCAGGCAGATCAGTTTAAGGGCCTGCCATGGCTGGAATGGCGCGGCATGCAATACAGTCAGAGGATAGAATGCCTCATGAGGACAGCGCACCCTGGCGAGTGTCCAGGTCTCGCTGTGATGCTTGTATGGACCGAGTGTCTGTAGGCCGTATCACCCAGCGCCCTCGCCCTGCAGGCAGACATCTGCATGGCCGGCTGAAGCTCGGCACTCGCAAGGACTGCGTGAGACTGTACGCTTTAGCCTGAGTGTGACCGCCCACGCGCAGGACCGGCTGGCCGAGGCGATCATGCTGGTCATCAGCGGGCGCGCGCGCTACAAGGACGAGCGCACCGTTGCGATAAAGGCGCTGGGGCCGACGCTGTGACGCCTGGGTGGCGCCGGCCACGCGTGCGCGGGCGGCTGAGCGCTCTGGCCCTCAGTGTGTGCCGGAGTGTGTAACATCTGTGCGGAGCAACAAAGGGCGCGGGGGTCGTGTGGGGTCAGTGTCCACTGACGCGCCCGTTGGAGAATCGCATCGCGTGTGACTGCTCTGGCTTTGCAGGGTCTGTGTGCATGGTGTGTGCCTGCAGGGGCCTGAGGCGGGGCTCCGTGCAGTCTGGGTCTGCTCGGAGCACCGCCCAGCCGGTGGCTGCAGGAGAGCGCTGCGGGTCGGCCCCGGTGTAGCATTGGGATTTGATCGGTCTGTGTGGTTTCTGGCCGGCGGCCCGGGCATGTGAGCATGTCACATGCGAGGCATCGTTGGAACATACATCAAGGCCTGTGAGGTTTGCTGTGGCGCACTGAAGAGGCATGCAGGCAACAGCAAGCCTGCTGTGTGGACAACCTGCGCATGTTTTACAGTGTCTCGTCATGTGAGCATTCTCTGTCGCGGTGTGTTTCTGCAGTCACCGCGTTTGCGCATTAGTGCATGGCTTTTTGGGCATGCTTTTCCTCATGGTCGTGCCGCATTTCAGTCTAGAACAGGAACAGACCGGTTGTGAGAAGGGACGCTCTTGCATGTCCGCTATTTCTCTTGTCTACGCCCCCAGCCCCGCAAAGCAAGTATGTGTGTTGGCCTGCAAAGCTGGTGAGGCAAACGCATGCTGCTGGGCACACCATGCGGGTGCTAATAGGACACAGAAGAAAGTTCATCACTCCAAGAGCTGCCAAGGTGTTGGTTTGCCCAACAGCACAAGGTTACTTTACCACAACTGTGTACCTCCTAAGAGGCGTGCCAGCAGCAATGCCTGTGCTTCCTGCTGTGCAGGCACATGCAGCACGGTTTGCCACAGTCAGGCTTCTGCCAGTCGGCTGGCAAGCTGGAGCTGGACAGCCCCAAACCCGCTCATACACAGCTATTCTAATGCCGGTGCCGCTGCTTGCTTGCCGCACAGAGCAGTTTGTACAGGTCGGTGAGGCCAACCTGTAGGTTAAAAGCTCGAGAGACTTCAGGCCAGACTTTTTCCAGATGGAGCTGCTTGACGTCTTTGTGTAGTGAGCTTAGGAAGTTGAAGGTGACGCTCCCGACTCTGCAAAAAGGGAAATTTCGTGTGGCTGGCCGCTAACCCTAGGGCTTTACAGATAAAAAGTTTATGGCTTTCACAGCCCGCGTCCTCCCGTGCGGCACTTAGCGCGCCTGTCCCAGCGATGGAGGAACGCAGGATGGACGCACCCTTGTGTTCCGCGCCGTCGGCGGATGTTTCTTTGGATCCGGCTGGCAAGCGCAAGGTGCGGCCGCCTGGCTGCTCGCGGCAGGTGCTGGGCGGGAGGCTGTCATGGTGGGGCTGTGGGAGACGGACGGGAAGGGAGGCTCCCGGTTTGTACGGGGATGTCGTCAGGCAGGACACGTCCTGTTGGCCCCCTCGCATTGCCTTGCCCGATCCTGCGGGGCGCCATTGGGCGGAGCACGTGAGCAAGGAGCCACAATAGCAGGGTGGGCGGCGAGAGATGTTCAGTGGGGGCGCTTGGCGAGCCGGGCATGCAGGGCCGGCGGGCGTGGGGCCGTGCTCAGGATGTCTTTGCACACCGCTGTGTGGCATCAGGAGGGAGCACACTGCTGCGCAGAGTGCTGGGTCCGTCGCAGCTTGCCGCTGTCTGGCGTATGGGCGCATATGAGCACGGCATGCATGCCCTGGGGTTGTTGGGGGCGGCGCTGGCGGCACGCGCGCTGTACTGGCAGTTGGCGCGTGTGTCGCACTGGCAGTATGGTAAGCTGGCTGCCACTTTCGACCCGCTCAGCTCTTATGAAGTAGCAGCAACATTGTTTTTTTAGCGAGTACATCTTCCTGTGCGGCGTGTGCGCAGCGGGGCAGTGGTCTGAGTTGATAGTCGCACTTGTCTGCGTATGTCCGCCTGGCGCGGCGCTGGTATTAGCGCCAGCAGTATCCGTACTGCCAAACTTGCGCACAGGCTCGCTCGCCGTGTGCGACCAGCGGGCAGCTGCGCCGGAGCCAGCATAGCCCCTCCAGCGTGCCTCGCTTGCCCTAAGCGGCGCGCAGAGCGTAAGCTGACCCCCGCGCCCGCGCAGGCGCGCAAGCCGTACGTCATCAGCAAGCAGCGCGAGCGCTGGAGCGACCACGAGCACTCGCGGTTCTTGGATGCGCTGAAGCTGTACGGGCGCGCCTGGCGCCGCATAGAGGGTGCGGCCTGCGCACCGCTCGCCACTGCGCCGTGACAGAGCATTTGCGCCTAATACGCTAAGGGCGCGGCGCTGACCGTCCACACCCGCGTGCGCGCAGAGCACATTGGCTCCAAGACTGCCGTGCAGATACGCAGCCACGCGCAGAAGTTCTTTTCCAAGGTCGAGAGGAACGGCGGTGCGCGCACCCCCATTCGCGGCTGCACTGCGCCGCCTGGCCAGAGGCCGTCGCATGCGCAGCGGGCGTGGCTGACAGACCCCGCGCACCCAACTCGCAGGCGCAGCGGACGAGATCCACATCCCGCCGCCGCGCCCGAAGCGCAAGCCTTCGCAGCCGTACCCCCGCAAGAGCGAGCCCGCCGCGGGCAGCAGCGCGGCGACCGACCCGGTGCCGCTGGCGGGCGCGCCGTCGGGGCTGGGCTCGATGCTGGGGTCGGCATTCGCCGGCGGCCAGCCGCGCCTGCCCGAGCTGCCCTGCCTGGCGCTGGGCGCGCACGGCGGGCCTGGCGGCGCGGCCGTTGCGGCCGTCGCGGCGGCCGCGTCTGCCGCCGCGGCCGCCGCCGCCGCTGTCGTGGTGGCTGCCGCGGGCGAGCACGTGCAGGCACAGCTGCAGGCGCGCCGCCCGCGCGCTCCTGCTGTGCATGCTGTTCATGCCCTCGCCCGCCTGCGTGCGCATGACTCAGCCCCGGCGCGCGTGCGGAAGCACGTCTGGTGAGCGGGCAGGCCAAGGACAGCGTGCTTTGTGACAACTGTAGGCTTCAGGCTGGAGTGTTGTTGCACTGCCCACGGCTTTGTTTGCTGCGTGATGTGTATGGTATTGGGTTTCGTATTAGGCGCGTGGTTTGCGCCTTCTGCCCTGCTGAAAGAGGCCCCGCGGGGATCGAGGTCCCGGCGCTCCTGGCGCTCGTGTATGTTGCGCTCTGGTTGCAGCGCATTTTCAAGTGGAAGTGAGGCAGGCAACGGCCCCCTGGTGGTTCCTCTGCAAGCTGCCCTGCTGGACAGTGTGGAAGTATCGCTGCACGATAGAGCTGCTCGTCTGCTGCTCTTGTGTAGTCCGCTGCCGCAAGGCTGGCCTGCTTTTCTGTGAGCTTCTTGCACATGTGTGAGCCCGTTAGCATATCGACGACTTCAATTTGCATGATTGGCACCCTTCTTTGTGCAGTGCACCGCAGCATTGTCAGTTCTGGCTTTGCTGCCAAGCACGCATAGTGTTTTTCCAGTTTGCTGCTCTTCGAAGCTGGGTGCAGCATCCGGTGTGCTAGTACTTTGCAGTAGATTGGGCTTTGCCTGGACGATGCTCCACTTATGAAGGGTTGACGCCGCGTTTGCTGTTGGCGAAGCACTCCACATGAGTCCACATGACTGTGGGAGCATTGCCAGGCGCAAAGTAGCATGTGTTTCGTGCAAGGCTTGCACAGGAACCCTGCTATCTCATGCAGCAACCCCGAAGTGCGCAGGACCTCTGTAAGCATAGGCATAGCCGACATCGCGCTGCAAGGGGGTTGCACCTGCATATGGCGCTTGTGTGCTGCAGGGCAGCCCCACTGGTGACCCCTTTGAACTGGATGCGCACCTGGTAAGCACAAAAGGCCAGGACAAAGAGTGGTGGTTTTTGTAGACTCAACAGGGGTGAAAATATTAATAACATACATTATAATAAATGTAGATACATGCTGCTTGTTGTTGGCATGGACCTGTACGGGACTTACAGTTGCGCGTTGGATCAGGGGGAGCTATCACGCACAGCGGCAACACGTTGAAGTCGACGGAGTATGTCTGCGTCATCTTGGAACGATGCATGATAATTTTCGAATTATGTACAAGTGAAACAGCAGAAGGCGGTGTGAGACTTGCAGACTTGCAGACCGCAGGACTTGCTGATCATATGCGAACATACAATGGCGGACTTGCTCATCACATTCTGACATGAGAATCATACTCCCAATGACACGCATTGGCGGTAAGCAGCCAGACTGACCCAAAAGCTGCGAGCGCAGCAACACAAAGTTGGCAGCGACACCATGTGCTGGCACAGAGTGCCAGCAGCTCGCTCCCTGCCAAAGCTGCTCAAATGCATTTAAAAGGCAGACGCGGGGGGCGCAGGGCCCCCAAAACACCCATTGACTCATCAAACATC
>JAABUO010010841.1_pt1 | contig 10045 bp, 12 predicted proteins | sample 5559291 | NCBI WGS metagenome assembly JAABUO01 (sample SAMN10711878, study PRJNA513372) | rock metagenome | isolation source: Antarctica rocks | place: Antarctica: Victoria Land, Finger Mt sud
TGTCGGCAAGTACTCGCTCGGGATGAAACAACGACTCGGACTGGCCGGAGCCCTGCTCGGCGACCCGGCCGTGCTGCTGTTCGACGAGCCGGTCAACGGGCTGGATCCCGAAGGCATCCTGTGGATCCGCACGTTCATGAAATCGCTGGCTGCTACCGGTCGGACCGTGCTGGTCTCCTCCCACCTGCTGTCCGAGATGGCGTTGACCGCCGACCACCTGATCGTCATCGGGAAGGGCCGGCTGATCGCCGATGCCTCCACCGCCGACTTCATCGCCCGTACCACCGAGTCCACCGTCCGGGTGCGATCCCCGCAGCTCGACCGGTTCGCCGCGTTCCTGGCCGAGCGCCGGGTTGCCGCCACCGCCCAGGACGGCGCGCTGGTCGTCCACGAGGCACCGATCGAGCTGGTGGGTGACCTGGCCGCCCAGGCCGGAATCGTGCTGCACGAACTGGCGGGGGTGACCGGCTCGCTGGAGGCGGCCTTCCTGCAGCTGACCGGCGACTCGGTCGAATACACCGGCCACGGCATGGCCGGCGCCCCGATGGCTGCCGGCGGACCGGGCGGACCGTCGGGACCACCGCCCCCGGGACCACCACCGCCCGGCTGGCATCCGTCACCGGGCGGCCAGCCGGGGCCGGGCGGTTCCCGATGAGTCTGCTCACCGTGGAACGGATCAAGCTGGCTTCGACCCGCTCGCCGTACTGGTGCCTCGGCGCCATCCTGTTTGCCGCACTGGTCTTCGCGCTGCTGTTCGGGCTGATCAACCAGGGTGAGAACGCTGCTCCCTTCTTCGTCCTGCAGGGAGTCGGCCTGGGACAGAGCGTGTTCATGATCCTGGCCGCCCTCGCGGTGACCACCGAGTACCGGTTCAACACGATCAAGGAAACCTTCCTGGCCGCGCCCCGCCGGCTCACCGTGCTGCTGGCCAAGACCGGTCTGCTGGCCGGGCTCGGCGCGCTGACCGGGTTCGTCGCCGCCATGGCCGCATTCTTCCTGGCCAAGGCGCTGGCCACGAACCCACCCAGCCCGTTGGTGCTGCAGGGCGAGGTCTGGCGCCAGACCGCCGGCTACGCCGCGCTCTTCGCCATCGCCGCGGTCATCGCCGTTGCCGTCGGGGTGCTGGTCCGGCAGTCCGCCGGGGCCGTCTCGATCGTGTTGGTCTGGACCCTGGTGCTGGAGGGTCTAATCAGCATCATTCCCACGGCGGGCCCGAAGATCGCCAAGTGGTTGCCTTTCCGGGCCGGCAACGAGTTCATCCAGCCGCGCAGCACCGATGTGATCGGTTCGAACGGTCCGCCCACGTCGATCGAACTCGGCCCGGTGGGTGGCCTGCTGGTCTTCCTGGCCTGGGCCGTGGTGCTGTGGGTGATCGCCGCGGTGGTCCTGCAGCGGCGGGACGCCTGAGCGGGCCTAGGGAGCGGGACATGTCGGACGCCCGTCTTTCGCCCGACATCGCACCGTTCGGGATCCCCGACGGGCTCCCGGTGCAGTTCCGCCGGGTGGTGAGTTTCAGTCCACGCGGCGGCCGGCTCAATGATGTCCAACGGCGGGCCTGGACCGCCCACGCCGATCGGTGGTTGATCGAGGCCGATGGGCCGGCCGGCCCGCTGGACCCGGTCGCGTTCTTCGGCCGATCGGCCCCGCTGATCGTGGAGATCGGTTCGGGGATGGGCGAGTCGACCGCGGTGATGGCCGCGCAGCGGTCCGAGGCCAACGTTCTCGGCGTCGAGGTCTACAAACCCGGTGTGGCCCAGACCTTTCACCACCTGCAGCGGGGCGGGGTCGACAATGTCCGGCTGATCCGCGGCGACGCGGTCGACGTGCTGGGCAACCTGCTCGGGCCCGGTTCGGTGGACGAGGTGTGGCTGTTCTTCCCCGACCCCTGGCCCAAGACCCGGCATCTCAAGCGCCGGCTGGTCACCGGGGATTTCACCGAGCTGGTCGCTTCCCGGCTGCGTCGGGGCGGGGTGGTCCGGATGGCCACCGACTGGGCGCCCTACGCCGAGCAGATGCTGGCCGTGGCCACGTCGACCAAGTCGCTGCGCAATCCCCACCGGGGTTGGGCTCCGCGGCCGGATTTCCGCCCGAAGACCCGATTCGAGCGCCGGGGTCTGGCCGCCGGACGAGAGATATTCGACCTCGAGTTCACCCGCCGTTGAGACGCTCGGTAGCATCGAACTCACGTTCGACCACCCAGGAAAGAGTGATCATGACCAACGCCAGCGACACCGCCGACTCCGGCCAGAACCCGGTCAGCCAGAACGCCGAGAAAGACCCGGCCGACTGGGTGACCGGTGACGAGCCGATGACCGGCCCGCAGCAGTCCTACTTGTCCACCCTGGCCCAGGAAGCGGGCAAGGATGTTCCGGGCAATCTGAACAAGGCCGATGCCAGCCGGATGATCGACGAGCTGCAGTCCGAGACCGGCCGCGGCCAGTAGCCGCGGGACCGCTCAGCTGGTCCAGGCGAACCGGACGGTCTGGCCCGGGCGGAGCTGGGCGGCCCGGTCGATCGCGGCGTCGGTGAGCACCCCGATGACCGGGTAGCCGCCGGTGACCGGATGATCGGCCAGCAACAGCACCGGCTGCCCGTCCGGGGGAACCTGGATCGCTCCGGGGACCAGGCCTTCGGGGGGAAGCTCACCGCTGCCGGTCCGGGCCAGGGCGGGACCGTTGAGTCGCAGGCCGACCCGATTCGAACGGGGGTCGACGGTGAAGGTCTCGCCGGTCAGCCGCCGCCGGGCCGCTGCGGTGAACCAGTCGGACCGCGGCCCGGGCAGCACCGCAAGTTCGACGGGCCCGGCGGTCGGGACCGGGCCGCGCGGCGGTCCGCGCTCCGCTGCCCGCGGGTTCGGACGCCCAGCTCCGACCGGCAGCAAGTCACCGGCCCGTAGCGGAGCCGGCCCCAAACCGGAGAGCTGATCGGTGGACCGGCTGCCCAGCACCGGCGGGACCTCGATCCCACCCCGCACGGCCAGGTAGCCGCGCAGGCCCGATGCCGGTGTCGACAGCCGGAGTTCGGCACCGTCCGGTAGATCGAACGCCCCGGCGTCGGCCTGGTCGGCCTCGTTCTGGAGCTCGTCCGTTTCCGTGCCGATCCGGGCCGGACCCAGCGCTCCGGCCAGGGCCAGCACCTGCTCGCCGCGCGCCCGCACGGTCAGGCCGCCCAGCACCGTCTCGAGCAGCGCCGCCCCGACCGGGTTCCCGACCGTGGCGTTGGCCCGGGCGGCGGCGCCCCGATCGGCTGCGCCGGAGCGGCCCACGCCCAGGTCGGCCTGCCCCGGCCGGCCCAGATCCTGGACGGTGGTGAACAGCCCGGGTCGCAGCACCAGCAGGCCGACCCGACCGTGACCATCCGGTTCCGAGGTCTCCCCCTCGACCGGCTCGGGCCGGTCGACGAACCGCTCGACCGCCCGGAACCGGACCCGCATCCCGGGCCGGAGCAGGGCGGGGGGGTCACGGTCGGGCCGCCACAACGCCGCGTCGGTCCGCCCGATCAGCTGCCAGCCGCCCGGTGAGTCCCGGGGGTAGACGCCGCTGAACTCGCCGGCCAGTCCGACCGCGCCGGCCGGGACCCGGGTGCGGGCGGTGGGTCGTCGGACCACCTGCAGCCGCGGATCGCCTCCGGTCAGGTAGCCGAAGCCGGGCGCGAACCCGGCGAAGGCAACCGTCCACCGGCCACCGGCGTGGGCGGCGGTCACCCCGGCTGCTCCCAGCCCGGTGAGCCGGCCGACCTCCTCGAGATCTTCGCCGTCGTAAATGGTGTCGACAACCACCGGGTCGGACCCGAAGGAACCATTCAGCTCTGGGTCCCCCCGGACCGGATCGGGGCCAGGAGCAGTGCTTCTGAGCAGCGTCGGCAGGGCCTGCCGGGCCTCGGCGACCCGGGCCGGGCCGTCCAACCGGACCAGCAGCGTGCGGGCGCCGCTGACCAGATCGACCTGGCCGGCCAGCGGGTGCCGGCGCAGCACGGCCCGCAAGGAATCGATCCCGGCCGGGTCGGGCCACTCGATCAGTACCGCCCGCTCCCCGTACGGATGGACCACCCACGGCCCACCGGTCACGGCTGGGCGAAGGGACGTGGGGTGATGCCGACGGCTGTCAGCGCGGCCCGGACCGCGGCCGCCAACTGGACCGCGCCGGGGGAATCCCCGTGCAGGCACACCGATTCGGGGCGCAGCGGTACCTCGGTGCCGTCGACGGCGACCACCACACCCCGGGTCAGCAAGCCCAGCACCCGAGCCGCCACCGCGGCCGGGTCACCGAGGACGGCCCCGGGGGACCCGCGCGGCACCAGACCACCGTCGGCGGTGTAGCCGCGGTCGGCGAACGCCTCGGGAACGGTTCTCAGCCCGGCCTGCCCGGCCAGGGCGAGCAGTCGGGATCCGGGCAGTCCGAGGATCGGCAGGGTCGGGTCGTAGGCCAGGACCGCGGCCACCACCGCGGCCGCCTGCCCCTCGTGGGTGGTCACCGCGTGATACAGCGCGCCGTGCGGTTTCAGGTAGCGCACCGCGCTACCCACCGATCGGCACAACCCGTCCAGGGCGCCGAGCTGATAGAGCACGTCCGCAGTCAGGTCGGCCGGGGCCACGTCCAGAAAGCGGCGCCCGAACCCGGCCAGATCGCGGTAACCGACCTGCGCCCCGACGATCACTCCGTGGCGGCGCGCCGCCCGTACGGTGGTCAGCAAGGTGCTCGGATCACCGGCGTGGAATCCGCAGGCCACATTGGCGCTGGTGACCAGGGGCAGCATGGCCTGGTCGTCGCCCAGTTTCCAGGCTCCGAAGCTCTCGCCCAGATCGGCGTTCAGATCGATCGTCGCAGCCACCCGGCTGACCTCCTGGACCTCGGGGAAACCCGGTGGACGGCCCGAACGCTACCGCTGGTCGAGCGTGAGCACCCCGACCACCAGCAGGCCCAGGGCCGCAACCAGCCGGAGACCGTCGATCGCCCGCAGCCGGTGCAGGACGGTCGCGTCGAAGCCGGCCGACAGCGTCCGGTGACAGGGCACCGCACCGAACCCGGTCAGCCCGAGGATCACCCCGACCAGTATCGGCACGGCGATTCGGCTCCATCCCGGCGTGACCGGTCCGGGAACGACAACCATCAGCGCAGCACCGAGCAGCAGGCCGGCGAACAGCGGCCCGACCACCACGGTGATCAAGCGTTGATGCGCGGCGTGATAACTCCGGAAGGCACCGGGCGGCACCCGGGCGAACTGTGGATAGACCAGCACGGTGACCGTGGCCTGAAATCCCGTGTAGAGCCCGGCGAACACGGCCGACACCACCACCGCGATCAATTCCATCTCGCGCCCATCCGGTCATCGTCGCCCGGCGCGGCGCGGGACCGGGGTCCGGCGCGACGTCGACCCCGGGTCGGTTTCGTGACTCCACTCACCGATCCTGCGCCTGAATACAGCTGCCGGAACGTACCCCGTCTGCGAGAATGGCAGATATGCCTGGGGTGATCATTTCTACGGAGCCGTGGGCCGCCCGGGGGTCGGCGGCCTGGGGAGCGGCCCGTCGGCACCCCGTCATCACCGGGATCGGCATCGTGATGCTCTGCTTGTCCGGCAGTTACTGGTGGTCTCATTTCGTGGCCGGTGCCCGTTATCCACTATTCGATCTACACATTTATCGTGCCGCAGTCCAGTACTGGACCGCCGGGAACGATATCTACGACTACTCCCAGTACGACATGGTCAACGGCACCCTCGGATTCACCTACCCGCCGTTGGCCGCGGTCCTGATGGCCCCAATGACCGTACTGAGCTGGCCGGTCATGTCGACACTGACGGTGCTGGCCATCCTGGTCTGCGGGGCGCTGTGCGTCCGGTTCTGCCTCCGCGAACGGGTCACGCTGCCCCCGAGGAAGATGTGGGTGGCCGCCGGCGTCGGAACCGCCGTTGTCTTCGCACTGGAACCGATCCGGCAGACAGCCGAGTTCGGCCAGATCAACGTGTTCCTAGCTGCGCTGGTACTGGGTGACCTGCTCGTGCTGGGCCGCCGCGACAGCCGCTGGACCGGTGTCGGGGTTGGGCTGGCCATGGCCCTGAAACTGACCCCCGGCATTTTCCTGCTCTACTTCCTGCTCTCCCGGCAGTGGCGGGCCATGGCGGTCGCGGTGGGCGCCGCGGTCGCGGCCACCCTGGCTGCCGCGCTGGTCGCCCCGGGCGAGACCTGGAAGTTCTTCACCTCCCTGGTGTTCTCCGACCGCACCGGCTACGTCGGGGCCACGGCCAACCAGTCGATCAACGGCCTGCTGGCGCGGTTCGCCTACCCGGGCCCGCCGAGTCATCTGCTCTGGCTGACGGCCGTCGCAGTCGTCGGGTTCGTCGCGGTGAAGCGAATCCGCACCGCACTTGCTCGTCACGACCGGCTCGGCGCCATCACCCTGACCGGACTGGTCGGCGCGCTGATCAGTCCGGTGAGCTGGACCCACCACTTCGTCTGGGTCATCCCGGCCGTGGTCATCGTGGGGGCCCGGCTGCTGCGAACGGCCCAGCAGATGCTGGTGGCTCCCCCGGCCGGCGGCGCTGCCGCGGTGTGGGCCCAGCTGCGACCGGTAACCGGCTCGATCGCGCTGGCCCTGAGCGGGCTGCTGATCCTGGGTTTCGACACGCGGGTGATGTTCAAGCTGCCGGGGGTGGACTACTCCAACCTGTCCGTCTTCTCCGTCTTGGCGGGCAGCCTGCTGATGTTCTGGTCGCTGGCCGCGTTGTGCGTCCTACCGCTGGGGGTTCCCCGGCGGCCGGCCGGGCTGTCCTGGCGGGAGACCGCGGCCCGGCTGCATCGTCCTCCCGGCCGCCCGCCGGGTCTCGGCGCTGAGCTTCGTTTGCCCGCGCGGGGCAGGGGTACTCGATCTGTCAGAGTGAGAAGCGGCGCCGCCGGTGGCGATGCCGAACCGATGTCCCCACAAGGAGGAGTTTCTGATGGCTCGCATGCCACTGCCGAAGTACACGGTCCCCACCATGGAGCCCGAGGTGGGCGCCGAGGTGGCCGCCATCCTGCAACAGCGGCTGAACGCGCTGAATGACCTGCATCTGACCCTCAAGCACGCGCACTGGAACGTCATCGGCACCCATTTCATCGGGGTGCACGAGATGCTCGACCCGCAGATCGACACCATCCGGGACTACGCCGACGAGGTGGCCGAGCGGATCGCCACCCTGGGTGTCTCGCCCAAGGGCACCCCGGGCGCCATCGTGAACGGGCGGACCTGGGACGACTACTCGATCGGCCGGGCCGATTCGATCGCCCACCTCGGCGCGCTCGACTTGGTTTACCAGGGCGTGATTTCCGACCACCGCAAGGCGGCGCAGGACACCGAGGACAGCGATCCGGTCACCAACGACCTGATCATCGGCCAGCTGCACAAGATCGAGCAGTTCCACTGGTTCATCCGGGCCCACCTGGAATCGGCGTCGGGTGCCCTGGTCACCTCCGACTCCACCAGCGAGCTGAGCGCCGCTGACGCCGGCGCCGCCATCGCCTGACCGGTTCGATCCCGGTTGGCACACCGGTCCCGGCCCCACTCGCCGGGGCCGGTCGGGCCCGCGCTGTGGGGAGAAAAGCCGAGCCGCGGTCCAGGGCCACCGGGAGTGACTCGTTAGAGTCGGGGCATGGCTGACATCACCGACCTGATTTTGAACGACCATCGGTGGTTCCGTGAGCAGTTCGTCGCCCTCGACGACGCGGGCAGCGACGCCGGTGAGGGCGCCGACGAGGCCGCGCTGACGAAGGTGTGGGAACCGCTCGCGCAACGGCTGGATCTGCATGCGATCGCCGAGGAGCAGATCTTCTACCCGCGGCTACTCGAATTCGGCAAAGACCCCGAGGACGAGACCCTGGATGCGATCGGCGATCACAACGACATCCGGGACGGCGTGCACGACGCCGCTCGCCACCCGCTGGGGACCGACGCGTGGTGGGTCGCCGTCCGCAGCGCCCGGGAGGCCAACGACGAGCACATGGCCGAGGAGGAACGCGAGGGGATCGCCGACTTCCGCCGGCACGCCCCCGCCGACCTGCGAGAAACGCTGGGGCGACAGTTCGCCGGTTTCCTGGACGAGCACCGGACCACCACCGGCGTGGACACCTCCGACAAGGATCCGCAGACGTATGTGCGCGACATCGAACGCACCCTGCACAGCCCGGAAGACTCCGGCGACGCCGGGGATTCCTCGCTGCGAATCGGCAGTCTGAAAGGGAAGTCATCGTCATGACGGTCAACGATCACCTGCTCCGCGGGCTCGCCCCCATCCCGACCCGGGCCTGGGGCGTCATCGACGGCGAAGCCCGGGAACGGCTCACCCCGCTGCTCGCCGCCCGTCGGGTTGCCGACTGGGTCGGGCCGGGCGGGTGGCGTCACCAGGTGCGGCCGTTGGGTCGCACCGACGCGCTGACCGCACTGCCCGCGGGCACAACCGCTCCCGGCGCGCAGGCCCGCCGCCGCCGGGTGCTGCCGCTGACCGAGGTGCGGGTGCCGTTCACCGTCGACCGGACCGAGATCGACGACATCCAGCGGGGTTCGGACAACCCGCAGTTCGACGACCTGGACCGGGCCGCTCGGGCGGCCGCACTGATCGAGACCCGGGCGGTGTTCCACGGCTGGCCCGAGGCGGGCATCGACGGTCTCGTCCCGTCGTCGCCGTATCCGGTCGCCGACCTGGGCGCCGACGTCGGCCGCTATCCCGCGGTGGTGGCCCGGACCGTCGACCGGCTCCGCCGGGCCGGAATCAGCGGCCCGTTCCACCTGAGTGTCGGCCCGGAGATCTACCAGCGGGTCGTCGACACCGCCGAACACGGCGGCTATCTGTTGCTGGACCATCTCACCCGCATCCTGGCCGGCCAGGTCATCTGGGCTCCCGGCGTCGACGGCGCCGTGATCACCAGCGCCCGCGGCGGCGACTTCTCCCTCGACGTCGGCCAGGACTGGTCGATCGGCTACGACCACCACGACGCCGACACTATCCACCTCTACCTGGAAGAAAGTCTGACCTTCCACGTGGCCGAGCCCGACGCCGTGCACGCCCTGTCCTGAACTCACCCGGGCAGGTCGTCCCAGACCAGCGGGGTCGGTCGGCCGCTGGCCCAGTCCCGCCGCAGCAAGCCGTAGCCGACCGAGGCTAGCGCGACTCCGGTTGCTGTGGGCCAGGCCTCGCGGTAATGCGCCTCCTTCACCCAGCCGCACCGAAGGAATGTGCGGCGCATGGGGACGTTGTCCTCCCGGGTCTGCCCCTCGAACCGCACTGCGGGCATCGTGGTGAACACGTAGTCGGCGGCGGCGCGCAGGACAGCCGCGGACCGGCTCCGCCCGCGATGGTCGGTGGCCAGCCGCAGGTCGAACAGCGGAGCACCGTCGCCAAGCTCCTCGAACCGGACAAACCCGATGCGGCCGTGGGTGTCGTCGTCCACCCAGTACGAATCGTTGTCCTCGTTCCGGTATGCCCCGGTCTCGATGGCCGATTCGATCTGCGGGCGCGTCGGGTGGGGGACGACATGGAACGGGAACTCGTTCCCGGTCAGAACGCGATCAGTTCCTCGCGGTCGGACCCGGTCGGGTCGAGACGGGACAGGTGGATGGGCACCGGACCACCGTAGGACGGGCGGACCGCTTCTCTCGCGGTCGACGAGGCGCAGGAACGGGTGGGGTTCTCAGGGAGGCTGTCGCTCGAGGCCTTGGGTGCACCGACGGGTCGACCACGGTCACCGGGCGCGGCTCGCGACCTCGTCGGCCACCGACCCGACGGCCGTTCGTGGTGATCGATCACCGCTTCCGCCCCTGCGTGTCACGCCGACCACGACGTGCTCTCCTGCCTGGCTGGTCGTCTCGAACGGCAGACCTTCAGGCATCTCGGACGGCGATGATGGCGCGGGGGCTGAACGCCGGGGCGGTCACCGCCGCGCCGGCCTTCAATGCCGCGAGGAACTCGTCCTGGACAGTTGAGTCCAGCAGAGTGGTGTACGACCAGCCAGCCTGACCCGATCATCTGTGACCCGAGTTTGGGTCGTGGTGGGCGTGTCGTAGCCCGTTGAGGA
>JAABUO010010842.1_pt1 | contig 10044 bp, 15 predicted proteins | sample 5559291 | NCBI WGS metagenome assembly JAABUO01 (sample SAMN10711878, study PRJNA513372) | rock metagenome | isolation source: Antarctica rocks | place: Antarctica: Victoria Land, Finger Mt sud
ATCATCATCATCATCGTCGTCGTCGTCGTCGTCGTCGTCATTCTTATTATTGTTATTGTGATTATTATCATTGTTGTTTTTGTTATCATTCTTATATTCAGCTAGGGGTGCATACAGGGGGAGAGGGGGGAGCAGCGCAGGCAGGCCCTGGCAGCTGCTGCCAAGGATGCCAAGCTCAGCCAGCTGCGGCGCAACATGCAGGCCCTGGAGGCCAAGCTCATCCATGCCATGCAAACTGACGCTCATTGGTCAGCCTGCCGCCATCTTGCTTCTTTAGGACAACATGATTTATGCTATGCAAGCTGATCCTGATCTGGGTCGTTTCATGCCGCATTTGCTTGTGGGATGTAAGCCAACAGGCCATCTTATGAGGACCATCCTTTCTTGTAAGCTGTTGCTTGCAGCTGGGTGCTTCAAGACTGTGTTTGCTGTATCATGTGTGGCATGTCAAGCTAGCAAATCTACACAGTTGCAGCTGGTGCTTGTGACTGCATGCAGCTACTGAAACAGCAGTGTGCCCCATGATTGCATGCTGCAACAGCATTGCTGACCTACCAAGAGCCTGACCTTGCAATGTGCTTTCTAAATAGTAATAAGAAGAATAATAATAACAATGATCATAATAATAGTAATAATAATAAGAATAATAATAATTCAACGCTTTCCAGCTCATGATGTGCTAGGTACATGCAGGGCAAGTCTTGTCTCCCCAGCAGCCTGTCTTGTGCATCCCTGTAAGGCCTTACTAATATGACTTTCAGACCAAGCCCATCTGACCAACACTATTCAAGCTGATTGCTTCAGCCAGTCCAACAGGTGTGGGCTGTCAGTAGACTTTTGCATGTTATGCTATGCCTGAAATAGATTTGAATGGTTTGCAGGGCCGCTGCCAAGGACACGGGGCAGGAACAGCTGCAAAAAGCCCTGCAGGAGAAGGCCCAGCTACAGGTTACAACCCAGAAGTTGCAGGCGGAGGTAGGTTACTATTCCTTCCCTTGTCATGAGTTGAGGCGCGAGGCATAGCTCATGAGGGGTAGAGCTATATTCAAAATGGCAGACAAACAGACAGACAGACATCTGGCTGTCTGCCTGTGGTTTGTTTGCCTGCCTGTCTGTCTTACTATCAAGTTGTCTGCCTGTCTGCTGGTCTTTATTAGGCAAAATAAGGTGTATAAGACTCCAGTGCTTTGTCCTGCTTTTGGGTGACGGGTCTATCTTGATCAGATCTGAAAGGTGTAGACTGTCCCTTCACAAGTGCCAAAATCAGATGTCAACCCACAACAGGTCACCTAAACAGGGCTGGGGTACAATTTGACACAGTGCTCTGGTCGCAAGGAGCCTCATCTCCTTGAGCATGTGGAATGTGATTTGGACCGCATACAACAAATGCAGCATCATGTATGCAAACGTCATCATTGTGTCTTGGTGCGCTGATGACCCCGCTGTCATGCACGCCTCACTTTGTTGTGACCTTGCAGGTCAGGGAGCTGCAGTTCCAAGGTATGCTGGCCTCATCTTCTTCTTCACAACACTCAGTCCTTGCAGCAGGCAAAGCCCAGCAAGCCAGCACAAGCCGTGATGCAAGCAAGCCTGCAGCAGAGCCTAGCCCATCTGCCAGACATGGCAATGCTGACTCAGCAGCAGCAGCAGCAGCAGCAGCAGTAGGCAAAGTAGGTGACAGGGCAGCTGGTAGCACTGACTCAGCAGGAGCAGCAGCAGTAGCAGCAGTAAGTACAGTGGGTAGCGCTTCAGCAGAGGACACTACAGAGCTGGGCGGCCTGAGGGCAGAGGTGGATCGTTTGCAGACTGAGAGAGGCCTGCTTGCTGCCAAGTTGGGTGATGCTCAGCAGCAACTGGAAGAGGCCAGAAAGGCTATAGACCAAAAGGAGGGCCACCTACAGGGCTTGCAAGTCAGTTTTGTCCTGTGATGTATATTCCAAAGCCAACTTCTTCGTGGTCATGTGCACTTCCTTTGCAGACTGCTTCACAGTCAGCGCAGACACAGGGCTGCAGCGCAAGTGCCAGTTCAGCTTTGTCATCTCTGCCTGCTCCTCTTCTTGCCTGCCTGTCTGTCATCAATTGTCCATCTGTTTGTCTACCTTTTGGTGGTGTTGGTCCTCCACCTCAAACCGTATGTCCTTGACTGCCTGCTGGAGTGTAGTGTGGATGCATGTACACATGATTCACCTCCTGATCAATATGCAGAGGTTGCTTGAAGAAGAGGAGCGGTCTGGGCGCAACCTGCAACAGCAGCTACGCCAGCAGCTGGCCAATGCCTCAGCCACTATATCAGCCAAAGGGCCAACAGCTGACCAACAGGTCAGCACTGACTCATGCTGCAGCAGTGTGTGCTGACTGTGTCAAGGTTTTCAGCTGCTTGAACAAATTTGCAATGGCAAGACACAGCCGCGATATATATGTCCGATCTCTGTCATGATTGCATGTCCAAAGTGCAACAAACTCTTCAGTGTGCATTGAAGTTTCTCACAGGCGTAGTCATCGTTGCAACGCTTTTTCTGGCTGGTTTACAACCAGGAGAGAGCACTGTCAATGCTGTGCTGTACATACATCTCTGTGTCTGATGCTGGCAGGGCTGCAGACTGTCTCTTGAAGCCTTAAGCCTGCATGATGACATGTCTGCGTGTATGTGCAGGGACAGGAAGCAGCACAGCATCAAGTGGCTGAGCTGCAGCAGCAGCTTGCAGCGCTGGAGTACAAGCTGCAACAGGCTGAGTCATCTCAGGGCAGTGTCAAGCAGCCCCTGCAGGAACAGCAGCTGCCTGAGAATCTGTCTGGGAAGGCGCCACAGAACCCAGTGATGGCAGAAGCTGTGGCAGATGCGTCTCACAGGCCACACTGGCAAAACCCTATGGCTGTGCATTTGTCAGAAGCTGAGAAGGCAGAAGTCCACGCGGTGGCAGAAGCTGCTGGGAATCAAAATCCGGCAGATGAGAATGGGGCACCTCAAAGCCTGCTCGCAGGGCATCCAGGGCTGTTACAGTGGGAAGAGAAGAAGAAGATGCAGAAGCACATCGACCAGCTGCGGGCAAAGCTCAAGGTATGGTTGCACACAGGCATGGTGATGCAGTCTACTAGCATCAAGCGTGATGTCTCATTTTGTTCAACCACACTCAATAGTGTTTATGCACTCCTTAGTGTCACCTCAAAGCATTTTGAAAGAGGTTCTGTGCCAGATACAGTGTGATTAGGCACAAGATTAGCCTGCATTGCAAACCCATCGACTCACTCAAACTGACAGTCTGCTGTCTTGTGAAGGAGAAGAGCGTCCTGGTGGAGCAGCTGCAGAAAGAGAAGCAGAGGAAGGGGGAGCAGGTGCAGCAGGCACATGCTGACCTGGCACGGCAGGCAGCCCTGATCAAGGGTCTGCAGGCCCACCCCAGGCCCAAGAAGGAGCTGAAGGAGGGGGGCATTTCCCTTGATCAGGTCTATCTGTGTGACTGTCTGACTGATGCCTCCTGGAGCTGACATGTCAAGCTTTGGCTTTGGGTGACCTACCCAGCAGCCTGACCCAAAGCTAACGCTGCTGACTCTTCACAAGCTCACAGACTTGCTGTACATTTTGCTGCATGCACTGTCTGGCAATGACCTTTCCAAGTGCTCCATATTTGGTTCTGTTGGCCAAGGCCATTCATTTCATTGATGCAGTTGTGTCAAGCTCAACTCATAACATGGCCTTCATAAACATTGGTTGAATTGCCTAGACATAACAGCAGATTCCCCAGGCCAACTATCCCAAGCTGAGTGTACTCCATGGCTGTCACAAGGACTCTGACTCATTGTTTGGCAAACACTTGTAAGATATGGCGTGATGAGCACACCAAATGTACAGCAGGTGAGGGAGCTGATGTTGAAGATCAACAGTCTAGAGGAGCAGCGGGACGCACTAGAGCGCCAGGTGGCGGCCAGGCAGCCGCCTGCTGCAGCCGATCAGCTTGCGCCACCCGGCTCTGCCACTGCCTCAGACTTGCCTCTTCAGGACCAGCTGCTTTTCAAGGTCAGCACCCAGCTTTGCTATTTGTGTTGCAGAACGCTGTGTCGCTTCAACACGAGATTGTGCAACGCATGTCAGATAGCATCTGTCTCTGTGCCGTGCGCCTGCATGACCTCTGCAAGCACAAATGATGGTATCTGCTGGTTGTATGGCGTGCATGTCTGTCCAAACAGGTGTACTGGTACAGGAGTCTGAGTTGGTGGAGGCTCGCCTGGAGCGCAGCCAGGCAGAAGCCAAAGCCCAGCGTGCTCAGCAGCGCCTGGACGACTTCCTGGCCCATCAGCCTGCCCATCAGGTATGTCTGCAGCCCGGCTACCCTCTGTCTGCCTGTAGGTTCTGTTCCTCTGAGGCCTGTGTACACATGGTGTTTTTACCCAGTTTCCTTAGTCGCAGTTGCTGCTGGCTTAGTAGTGGCTGCTGCTGTGGTGCACTGGGCTGTGCGTGCGGGTGTTACACAGAGGAAGGCTATCTTGCAGTTGTGTTGTTGTGCTTTTGGAACAGTTCGCGCTTGGTACATTGTGTGTGTGTATGATGCCTTGCACTTTACAAAATTTCTGTCAAACGGCTCCCTTTTGTGATTTCGTCTGCCACAATTGTCATTACAGAGCTCAATGTACCTCTAATCTGCACTCAAATACACTGTCTCCCAGCAAAGGTATGGTTTTAGGCGCTTGGCGTTCAGGTGGGGACTCAGAGGGGCGGAGAGGGGTCCAAGCAGGGCCTGCTGGACACCATCCAGGGCCTGCAGAGGGCTCTGGAGCGCAGCAGGAAGGAGTGCCAGGCAGCCATCAGCAGTGCCAAGTACATGCAGGTCACTGTGTACATCTTGCACACACACACACCTTGCTGTTTTCCGCTAGCTCACTCCCTCCCAGCGCTGTACAGTCATTGATCCTTACAACGGCTTGAAAATCAATCTTGAAGTGTGACTGTGCTCTTATGACTGCTTAAAGTTTGTTCTTGAAGTACAGGTGTGCCCTTACAGTTGCTTAACGATCATCCAGTTCAGCCTTGGACTTTGTGAGCACGGACATGCTTGCTGTTTTCTTGGCTTTGCATCTGCTGCAATGGTCTTGGGATTGTGTCACTTGTTTAGCATGGTCCCTACAACACATGCTGTCCAGCAAAGAGGCTTCGCACACAGTGATTGGACAGACTGCTTGTCAAGGCCTCATGTCGTCTCATGAGTTTCATGTTGCAGCTGCTGGAGAAGAAGAAGGAGCTGAGCAAGAGGTGCAGTGTCTTAGAAGAAGAAGCACGCATTGCAGCAGGCATCAAAGAAGAGGCACACCGACTGGAGCAGCGCTGCCAGCAGATGCAGGCTGCCAATGCAGCCCTCAAGAAACAGCTCAAGCCCCTGCAGGAGGGCCATTTCCAGATCAAGGCCCTGTCTGAGCAGGTAAGTGGTACTGCTGTGCATTAAAGCTGTCAAGCAAGGATGTCGAGGAGTGACACTTCATGCGGCCAAAATGTCAACCACAAGCCAACGTCACAGCATGTCTAGTAGGTAATAATAATTACAACGCTTTCCAGCTCATGACGAGCTAGGTACGTGCAGGACAAGTCTTGTCTCTCCAGAGCAGCCTGTCCTGTGCATCCCTGTAAGGACAGCATGTCTGCTCTGTCTCAAAGTCCCACAATGCTTGGTGTCATGGAATATGTACTTCCTGGTGCATATGTGTTCCCAGGGGGGCTGTCACACTTCACATGACAGATCAATGGTGACACGCAACCACAACAGGCACATGTACGATGATCTGGTGCAGGTGGAAGGTCTACAGGCGGCTGTGGACAGCAAGGATGCTGAGCTCATCACTCTGCGCAAAACCCTGCAGAACAAGGAAGCCCAGGTCTGACACAGCATATCCTAGTCCCTCAAACTAAAACTGAGCATTGCTGCATTGTACTGTACATGAGCCCAGTAGGTTTTTAACAGACTGCCTGCAATCCAATCAGCAGGAGTCATCACCATTGTGGGAGCGCATGCCTTGCATGCAGCTTGATCTTGCTTGTCATGCTGTTGTGCTGCATGCGGTCATCAACAGCCGAAAAAAAGGAAATTCTGTCTCAACTTGAACATTTGTCAATGCACTTGTTATCTGCTGTCCAAATCCATGGGATTTTAAGGGTAATGATTCATTGTCGAAATGCAATGCGTGCAGATAGAGCAGCTGAAAGTGGCTGAGGGGGCTGTCGATGAGGAGGTTGCTCAGGAGATTGCAGCCCTCAGGTGTGCTACCCACCAGCTGAAGAGCACATCAGCCTGCTTATCTGATTTTTTCTTGTGCATGCGCAGATGTGCCAACTTGCTTGTATCTTCTCTGACAGATGCCTGTGATTTGATCACTGCTAGCCAGAAGTTGTGCATCATGCTAGTGCCTGTATACTCCCATCGACCTAAACCTGCCAGCAAGTGTATGTGAATGTATCACAATGCAAGGTAGTGCTCAAGTGCAGTAATTGCTTGTGTATAGTCAGGCCGCGGTGAGTCATGCAGTTGTGTGGTGAACCTCAATACCAGGAGTCTTTGTTGTGATGAGATGTGATAGCTGAGTTGTACATAAGACATGACTTCTGATCTTCAGGCAGAGGCTGGCGTCAGTAGAGACTGAGAATGCTGACATGCGGGAGGAACTCAGTGCATTTGATCCAGCTTTCTTTGATGAGATTGAAGATCTCAAGTATGACCACCACCAGCTGCAGCTGCAGTGCACAGAGTATGAGAGCATAGTGCGAGAACTCTCTGCGCAATTAGGCATAGATGCAGCAGTGCTGGCAAACGTTGCTGGCTAGTATGTAACAGTCAGTGGGCAAGTAAGGACCCCTGGCCTGCAGCAAAAGTCAGCTTCAATTGGCAAAAACTCACATGGTCTACAGACTATCAATGCACATAGCTGGCCTGGAAAGCTTGACACTCTGTGTGCAAGATTCTGTGATGCACAATTCAATTTTCATCCAATGTGGCCTGACAGACTCATATACGTATGTATAATGTATGTCACCAACTTGAGCATGCGGAAACGCCTGACATGTTTCTTTTACTTTATGTAAGTGACATAATCTCCGTGGTTCTGTATATCGACTCGGAAGCATGTGAATATTTTTGAGGGAGTAATGAACAAGATTGGAATGACTTGCTAGCACAGTAAATGGACACAATCCCCACCAAGAGTTGGTCATCTAGGCGCGAAAACTGAGTGCACAGGACCTGGTGAAGGTAAGTCAACGCACTCCGTGACTCAACGGCAGTGCTCCGACAGCAAGCAGCTGGCTTCTCGTGCGGAGATTCACAGTCTGTCGCTGTGACACTCCGTACAGCCATCGACTTGCTTCCATAAGCTCATGGCTTCGACGCTGCGCAATGCCTTGTTCTGCTCGCTCAAACGTTGATGATAATGGCACCCAAGGTACAGTCGAGGTGTTCGCCTTGGATCACTGGTGCTGTCGTGACCTCTGTGTCTCATGCAGAAAGCTCTAGCTGCTGTCCTGTGCTGAGGCGTATACAAAATCTAGTTTTATGTGCCTTCACTTGCGCGTGTCTGAGATCTGACAAAGCCTCTCGTCGAGTACTGCCATACGACAATACTCGAGATCAAAACGTTTCGCTGCGCGAACTGTACGGTGAGCCAGGCACCTTGCAGCACGAGCACCAACACTGTAGTCTCATCTGCTAGGCTGCCAAACAGGTCAGAATTATGAACAAGAGGGAGTCCTAGTAACATGGGTTACTGGAGAAGCTTCTTCAGAGACTAGCAGCACCTTGAGCACGCTCAGCCATGCAGGTAATGATGCTGACATCAGCTCGTGCAGGTCAACATGTTCAGTGCGGCTCTCACAGTCAAGTACATGTTCAGCCTGTGTGTAATAGCTTCATGTATGCCCATAGATCAACACACAGCAGCACACGAAGAGGAACCATCAGGCCTCAGCTTTTGTTCCGAGAACTATGCACAGCAAGGTGGCCTTGCAAAGCTGCATGCTAGCAATCTTGGCAATGCAATATCTCCCCAACTGAGTCAGGTAGGTCCTGGCACCACACAATGATTGGTCCCTGCAATAGTTAGCTGAGTAAGTTCTGGTGGCACAGGATGAACAAACTGCAGACAACCTCCCAGCAACAGAAGGCACAGATGAGCAGCGTGATGCACAGCTCCGGGAGCAAGTCAACATTCTGCAGCATGACAAGGTATGCATGGCGTCCCATTTTCAGAAAACACCATGGGATGAACTGTACCTGAAATCCAATTTTGTTTTTCCAGCAACGATCGTGTAAGTGTGCATGACCATGGAAATGTGTCACTTTTGCCAGCTGCAAGCAACATCACGCCCAGGACTGGTATCCATGGCCATCATTGGCTTGAGCTGGCATGTTTCATAAGCTTTTCTTTTGGCCACCGACATGCTGTGTAGGGGGTGCTTCAAGAGGAAGTTGCTGGATTGCAGCGGCAACTGACTTGGCTGCAATCTCATGCAAGCTTACAAGATTACCTCAATCAAGACCTGATGGCAGAGGTGCTGCATTTGAGGGAAGCACTGGCTGCTTTGTCTGCTCTCCCATCACAGACCTCTTGAATTTGTATAGGGTATGTAGGCGCTGTGCACAAATAGCTAGCCCATCATGACTGAAGCAACCTGTATTGTACATGTGTCATGTCATAGTGTCTGCTGATGTGATGAAGGCATCAGCAATTATGAACAGCAAGTTACGGTGCATGCAACATTGCGTTTGATATTGTGGTGCAGTGGTGCCTGTAACCTGATCTGATGGTGGTGGCATGCTTAAGGCAGGTTCTTGTAAACGCAGATGCCTCACGTGACCACCGCTCAGAAAAATACACGGCGGTGCCAACTCACGGAGGAACGGGACGGGTTGAACAAAGTCTGCTCAGTGCGGAGATAATGGAGCATGCGCATCAAGCTATTGGATTGGCTAAAATCATGTGCATACTTGTGTTCAGCGCGCCTTTTGAGTTACACGCTGCATGTCTGCGCCGTATGTCAACGTGCCGGATGGATGAACAAGCAGCACCCTCCAGTATCGTGCAACTGTAGCAGGATGGAGTCATTACCCTCCGGAGCAACCGTGAGCCACTAAGTGCAGTTAAACAAGCTTGCATCAACAGGGCAAGCTTGTGTACTTGGTCACAGTTGACTGTGAGCAGGTCTGCTCTTTTATAGCTGCTGCTATGACTTTCCTCTTGCCTTCCCAGTGACATACAGCTAGCACAGCATTTTTTGTCATATTTCTATTGTGTGTAAATGACAGTGTTCTCCAGGCAGGATGGCGCAGCAAGCCCTGCATGATGCCCAAGCCAGGCTTGATCAGCTACAGAAGCAGCACGATGAGGCCTTCAGTGCATGGAGGGCCAACCCGTCCAGTGATCTGGAGAAAGAGTGCTATGAGGACCTGAAAATCTCACTTCACAAGGCAGAAGATGCCGTGAACAGCCTAGCAGCAGCAGCTGCAAGCACCTCAGGTGGGCGTGCATTTATTGTGACCAACAAATCTGCATACTGTTGAACGAGGTAACACAGACTTTCCTGATCAGCATGAGACCTTTGTAGTCCATCTAGCTGCCTGCATTTCACCAGGCTGAGCACATTTGATGCAGCTTCTCAGCATCATCTGTGGCTTGAGGGTTTGCTGTTGATCTCACAGCATACCTAAGAGGTATTGTCACACAGCAGCAGAGCAGAATCAACACAGCCTCTCAGCCTTGTCTGGGGCTTGAGGAATAGCTGATGACTTTCTGTGCATGCTCAGCTTGCTTGCACCTTTACAAAACTTCACAAAGCTTCTGAGCCATCCTTGCACACTGTCAGCCTTGCCTTTGGTGTGCGGGTTTGCTACGAAGATCCCAGCTTGCCTTCGTCTTAACCTTGCTTGTGAGAAGAGTCAATGCAACTTCTCAGCCTCCTCTGTGGCTCAACAGGAATATAATGCATGTCTTTTTGCTTGAATTTGAAGTGTTGCTTGGTGTCCTAAGCTGCATTACTTACTGTGTGCCAATGCATGCTAATTATATTGAAGC
>JAABUO010010843.1_pt1 | contig 10044 bp, 12 predicted proteins | sample 5559291 | NCBI WGS metagenome assembly JAABUO01 (sample SAMN10711878, study PRJNA513372) | rock metagenome | isolation source: Antarctica rocks | place: Antarctica: Victoria Land, Finger Mt sud
GCCCCGGTCGTCTGCACCCAGCCCTCGACGTACTCGACGCTGAAGCCGCGGCCCTGGTAGCGCAGATAGACGGCGCTATCGGGAATATCACCGCCCGGCCGCCCCGCGGCGGGTGTCGTAGATGGCCGTGTCCCGGCATGGAACGCACGGGCCGTCCCATGCGCAGACTGAATCGTTGCGATCGTGGCGACACCCAGCGCGCACACCATGCCTATGCGCCACCCGCGCCTCTGTCGCGGCTGCTCCCGCTTGCCCCCATTCATGCCCCTATCCATCTGTCTCCTCCCCCTGCTCAGTAATCCACAGCGCGCCGCGCCTACCGTGCCATGGCACAGAAGCGGGAGCGGTTCTCCCTTTGTCAGCATAGGCTGCCAGGTTAAAGCCACGATGAAATAGTCGTTAGAGAGTTTTAATGCAGCCCCCGTCGGCCGGCGACTCAGGGTAGAATGGTGACCGCACGGGCCGCGACCAGCGCGACGGTCAGGAGCGAGGCCAGCGCCTGCAGCAGCAGCAGCATCTTGGCCCAGGGCGTCAGCGGCATCGTGTCGGTCGGGCTGAAGGCGGTGGCGTTGGTGAACGACACGTAGAGATAGTCGACGACGCCCGGCGCCCAGCGCGGCCCGGCGCAAGCCGGCGTGACCATCTGCGGGAACAGGAAATCCGGTTGGCGATGCCGCGGCCGGCGCCGCGCGTCGGGGCCGCCGCGATCGAGCTTCCAGTACCACAGGGCGAAGACGGGCGTCGCCGGGGGTCGACGTTTTCTACGCGGCCACACCGCAAGCGGCGGCGGCGCTGAAGCTCCACGGTATCCCGGCGGGACGGTGCTCGGCTGGTGCGACGACATGGCTGGGCTGATGCGCGCCTCCGACGTCGTGGTCACGAAGGCTGGCTCGGTGACGCTGGCCGAGGCCTGGAGCCAGGGACGCCCGGCGCTGGTCTACCACGTCTTCCCGGGACAGGAGGAGGGCAATGTCGCGCCTCTCGAGCGCGACGGAGGGGGCCAGTACGTCCCTGCCGTGGAGGCGCTCCCGGCGGCCGTGCTGCGCCTCCACGGGCGCGCGTGCGCCCACTCGGGTATACACAACCGCCTGGTGGGGTCAGGCGGCCGACCGCGTGGCCGCCGGTGTGGCCGACGCGTTGAGGATGCGGTGGAGGTCAGCCCGCGACGAGGACGGACTGCCCCCGCCGCGCTATCATGTCAAGCGACATCTGGCTACCCCGCCGACAGGGTGCGTTCCGGTTCAGAGGGCGATGTCACGGACACAGACCGGCGGCATATTGCAATATGATGTGAGGCTCCCTGCGGTCTATAAAACGTCAGGCGGGCGAGCCGTGGGGACAAGCACCGGCAGCGATCTAAACCTTGAGCGCGCGCATGAGCGCGCTGAATGATGATGCAAGGGGGAACAACGGGCCGTCGTCGCTTTCCTCTTGCTCGTGGTCCCAGAACAGTACCTCGCCCCTACGGTCGCCGATCACACCCAGCACAACCATGTTGCCACAAATGTGTGACTCTTTCTCGGCTTTATGTGGTCACCAAGCCGTCGAGGTCAAGGGGCGAACGCCCCTGTTGAAGATTGCGGACCGTGACATCATACGCACCGCTCGCATCGTGAGATGGTCCTGGTCCTGGTCCTGAGCCATACTTGTCTACGCGGCTGGACATCCGCGCGTCGGCGGGTCGACGCCCGCTTGCGTGCGACGAGACGGCACCCGGCGTGAGCGCATGAGGCAATTCTCATCCACGTTTCATCGCGCCCTCATGTCGTGGCGCTAGAGTGTAGATGTGGACGTGGCGCACACGCCCACCGGAGGCGCCAGATACCTTTCACCGTGGCGCTAAGGAGAAAACCCATGACCCTCGGCTTTCTCGTGTCAATCATCGCCCAGGCGCTCACGCTCGCCATCATCGCGCGGGCGCTCCTGAGTTGGTTCCCCGGCGTCCGCGCCCTGGCGCCGGTGGCCGGACTGTTGGACAGGGCGACCGATCCGGTCGTGGGGCCGATCCGCCGCCGCCTGCCCGCGTTCGGCGGCATCGACCTCTCGCCACTCGTCGCGGTGCTGCTCATCGGCGTCGTCGAGTCGCTCATGCTCGGCCTGCTGGGCGGCCACTAAAGTAGAGGGTCAGCTTTAACATAATATATAGCCTGTCCAACGCTACGTGGCGTCCCATTTGCACGCCCAGCTTGACGATAACCATGTGTTCGCCTCCGTCGAAGGCAAGCTTACGGGGGTATGGAGCGGCCAAATCGACGTTGGGATGCCGCGCGACAACCCTTTTGGTCATGTAAATTGCGTCGCTGAGCCTGTTCGACACGCTGAACACCTCCTCACGGGGCAGAATATTATGTTAAAGCCGACCCTCCTGTAGGCGACCTGAAACAAGCGCCTGATGTCGTCTAACGCTGTTCGGAAGCCATCGCCAGTATGTCCGCTAATATTATCATTCGGGGCACGGAGCAAACATCCAGGGCAAGCTTTACGCAGATTGCGGCTGGTGACAGCTTCCGTAACACTGGACCCAGTAGCGACGAAGCCTGCAACGACGTCGAGCAGCGAATTGTGACGTTCGATAGCCTCGCGGATCGCCGCCACGTCGTGCGGATCGAGAGTGTGCGCGCCTAACAACGCGAGGTCGTCCTCCAGGGGGTCGCGCGCGAACTCTCGATAGCCACGATGCTCGCCCGCGAGGTGATCGGCCTCCCCGTCGTGTCGCCTGATCCACCCGAAGCCGGCGACGGGCACGCTGTTGATGGCAGCCAGGTCGCGGCCTGCCTCCACGAGCACCCGGCGTACGTCTCGCTCGTCGCGACAATGTCCAACGTGCTCTCCCGCGATCTCGGTCGTCACCATGACCGAGCGCCCCAGCACTATGTCGCAGGCATCGACGTATATATATGACCTCGGGGACCTTGACGCCTCGCTGGCGCAAGAGTTCATGTACACCCGCCTCGGGGGCAAAGCTCGCTCCCTCCTCGGGCAGCACGCGCGCGTAACAAATCTTCCCGGCGCGCTGCACCTTGTAGACAGCCGTCGAGACGCCCTCCTCGACGCGTTCGACCGCGGAGTGCGCCGAGCGGGGGAGGATGCGCGTGACGAGATCTTCGATCGCGGATAGCTCGATGTGGTCCGTGCGTGGCATATACTCTATAACTGTAGCGGAACGGCGCCTTCGCGCACGGAATAGCCGTGCAGGAAGCGGCGATTAAGTGAGAGGAGTGAGTGGTGGCCCTGTCGGAGCTGCACTATTTCAGCACGGCCCTCGATAAGATGACGGCCGCGACGGTGATCCTGCCCGAGGGCCGGGGCGAGGACGGAAGCATGCCGGCTGGCCCCTACCCCGTCTTCTACCTGCTGCACGGTCTATCGGACGACTATACCGCATGGCAGCGCCGCACCAGCATCGAGCGCTACGCCGAGGGCATGCCGCTCATCATCGTGATGCCCGACGGCGGGCGCGGCTTCTACAGCGACGCCCGCGAGGGCTACGCCTATGAGACGGCCATCGCGCGCGATCTCGTCGACCTCGTCGACCGGGTCTACCACACCGATGCGCGCCGCGAGGCGCGTGTGGTCGGCGGCCTCTCCATGGGCGGCTACGGTGCGTTGAAACTCGCGCTGGGGCACCCCGACCTATTCTGCGCCGCGGTCAGCCACTCGGGGGCGCTGGCCGCGGCGCATTACCCCTTCAACGGGGGAAACAAACAGGAGCGCGAGTTCGCGCGTATCTTCGGCCCCGAACCGCGGGACGGCCCGGACGACCTCTTCGCCCTTGCCGAGCGCGTCGACCGCAGCTTGCTGCCGTCCCTGCGTATCGACTGTGGCACGGAGGACTTCCTGCTCAACGCGAACCGCCGTTTCCACGCTCACCTCGACACGCTGGACATCGTCCACGAGTACGAGGAGTTCCCAGGTGGCCACACCTGGGACTACTGGGACCGCCACGTGCAAGAGGCCTTGGCGTTTCACGCGCGCGTCCTCGGATTCTTCGCGCGCCCGGGCCGTGAAGGCGCGTCGGATGATATCTGATGGGTATTTCTGCCGGCGAGAGATAACGCGTTAGCTCGGCGAGGGCGTGGCGTCGGCATCCATGTCGGAGGGACCGCCGCTCGCCGCGCCGGCCTTCGAGGTGGCTGTAGGCGCGGACCCGGCCGTGCCACGATCTTCGGTCGACACATACTCGGTGTCGAGCGCGCTCGACTCGCCCGCGCCACCGCCGCCTGCGGGGTTTGTCGCGCCGGCCCCAGTTGTCCCGCTTGTCCGCTCGCCGGTGGACTGCGCCGTGATGGGGGTGACGGCTCCGCGCGCGTTGATCTTGATAGAGCGGGGCTGCAGCCGCGCCGCCTTGGGCATGGTCAGTGTCAGCATGCCGTGCTCGAACGAGGCCTCGACCTTGTCTGGCTGCACCTCGACAGGGAGGGTCAGCGAGCGTGCGACCGTGCCGTGGCGATGCTCGCGCTGGTGGTACCGCCTGTCCGCGCCCGACGGCGCGTGGTCGCGCAGCGCGGCCCGCAGCGTCAGGGTGTCGCCGGTCACAGTGATGTCGATGTCCTCCGGCTTCACGCCGGGCAGCGCGGCCCGCACGGTCAGGGTGTCGCCGGTCTCGAAGAGGTCGAGCGGCATCTGCAAGGTCGAGCCTTCCAGGGAGCCTCCCGACACTACGGAGTCCTCGAGCAACCGGTCCATGGCCTCGCGCAGCGTCAGCATGCCGGACATCGGGTGATAGTCGCGCCTGTTCATCGTTCTCTCCTCTCGGTCTTCATGCCGCGACACGCGGCCTAAACTGCCGCTATTGTGGGGCGCTACAGAGTCCTTCTATGTGGGGGTGTCGATGCAAGAGGCGTGCCTATACCTCGCCGCGACAAGGCTGGGCGTCGTGCGCGCCGGCACAAGGGGCGGGTTTGTGGGGCGGCCTCGCGCAGCGGGGCCACTGTGTGGGACACTGATGCAAGAGTGATGCACTTATAGGGTGGCGATAGTCGATAGGGAGACGGGGGATAGAGCGGATGTTGCGATGGATCGGCCCCGGACGGGTGCGCCGCGCCTTGATCGTGCTCTGCGCCGCGCTCGTCGTGCTGGCGGTGCTCGCCTTCTTCTCGGTGCAGATAAGCGAAACGAACCATGGGACGACCGAGTTGATCGACGGGCGGCCCGACACGTCCGCGCTGGTGTTGCCGCTCGCCCTCTTCGTGCTCGGCTGCGCCGGTTTGCTGGCCGTGTTGGGGTGGTGCCCTGATTCGCCCGATAGCCGGTAGGGCAGCCGCGGCTACGCCCGGATGCCGGCCGCGATCGCAAGCAGGTCGCCCGGATCGGCGAGCAGCAGGTCGGGGCCGAGGGCGCGCAACTCGTCCGCGCCGCCCGCGCCCCACAGCGCGGCGGCGACGGGCATGCCGGCGGCCTGCGCCGCCCGGACATCATAGACGCTGTCACCGACGTAGAGCACGCTGGCGGGCGGGAGCCCCATCTGGCGCGCGCCCGCCAGCAACGGGTCGGGGGCAGGTTTGTGCCGCTCGGTGTCCTCCAGCGCCACGACCACGGGGAAGAGCGGCTCGACATCGTAGAGGCGCAGGGCGCGCAGGGCGCCCGCCCGCCGCTTGGAAGTCACGATGCCGAGCGGCAGGCCGCGCGCGCGCAGAGCGCGCGCGACGTCGAGCGCCGCCGGATAGGGCCGCATCAGGACATCGTGGTGGACCTCGTTGTAGGCGCTGTAGGTGGCGAAAAGCTCGGAGCCACGGCCCGGCGCGGTGTCCTCCAGCGCCTCAATCAGCGGCCGCCCGATCGTGGCCACGATAGCCTCACGCGACAGGGTCGCGCCGAGGTGTGTGTGGTATGTATGGTCGAAGCAGGCCACGATTAGATCTATCGAATCGACCAGCGTGCCGTCGAGGTCGAACAGCACGCCATGAACAGATGTCAAGTCTGTTTCAGGCCGTGCACGACAGCGCGCACACGGTCCGCCTCGTACGCATCGGGTTCGTCGGGGCGCCCGTGGCGGTCCACGTAGGACTGCACGATGGCGGCGGCGACGAGGTGCTCGAGCAGGACGCCCGCGGCCTGCGCGTGCACCAGAACAGCCGGCGCGTGCGTGTCGAGCGCCTGCACGCACAGGGCGTGCAGCGCGTCCTCGTCAAGGTACGCGACGGGGATGGCGTCCAGCAGGTCACCAATCCAGCCCCACAGCCGCCGCCGGTCCACGTGCCACGCGTCCGCTTGCTCCGCCGCCGACCCGCCTTGTCCCGGCGGCCATGCTCGATCCCGATTATTCCCGCTCATCGCCCGTCCTCGCTCCCTGGCCGCCCCGGTTTCAAATGTGTCTATACCCTTCGCCGTTTCGTAGCTCGTCACAGCCGGTTGTAATCGGTACGCATGACCTTACCGGAAGGGCCGGTGGGACGCCGGCCCTTCCGGCGAGGCGCGACCAGTCGAACAGGTGTGACGGACCGTTGGTGGCATGCGGCAGAGGCACTTACAGCGCCAGTTGCATCACGATGTCCTCGGCCTCGGCGGCAGTCGGCATCTCCACGGGCGCCTCGATCCCACCGGCCGCGACCTCGCCGCGGATCTCGCGCTCGATGGCGTCGCGCACTGCGGTGTTCTGGCGCAAGAACTCCTTGGCGTTCTCGCGGCCCTGGCCTAGGCGCGTGTCGCCGTACGAGAAGAACGCGCCGCTCTTCTTGACCAGGCCCATCTCGATGCCCACGTCGAGCAGCCCACCCTCCTTGCTGATGCCCTCGGCGTACATCAGGTCGAACTCGGCGATCTTGAAGGGCGCAGCCACTTTGTTCTTGACCACCTTGACCTTGTGGCGGCCGCCCATGACCTCCGTGCCGACCTTGATCTGGTCGATGCGCCGGATGTCCAGGCGGACGCTGGCGTAGAACTTGAGGGCCTTGCCGCCGGTGGTCGTTTCTGGGCTGCCGAACATCACGCCGATCTTCTCGCGCAGCTGGTTAACGAAGATGACGATGCAGTTGGAACGGCTGATAGCCGAGGTGAGCTTGCGCAGGGCCTGCGACATCAGGCGGGCCTGCAGGCCGACGTGGCTGTCGCCCATGTCGCCCTCGATCTCGGCGCGCGGGACGAGCGCGGCGACCGAGTCGATCACGATGGCATCGATCGCGCCGCTGCGCACGAGCATGTCCACGATCTCGAGCGCCTGCTCGCCCGTGTCGGGCTGCGAGATGAGCATCTCGTCGACGTTGACGCCGCAGGCCCTGGCGTAGATCGGGTCGAGCGCGTGCTCGGCGTCGACGTAGGCGACCGAGCCGCCCATGCGCTGCGCCTCGGCGATGATGTGTTGGGCGAGGGTCGTCTTGCCGGAGGACTCGGGGCCGTAGATCTCGACGATGCGCCCGCGTGGGACGCCGCCGATGCCGAGCGCCAGGTCGAGCGCGATCGCGCCGGTCGGGATGGCCTCGATGCTCATGGTGTTGGCGCCGTCGCCGTAGCGCATGATGGCGCCCTTGCCAAACTGCTTCTCGATCTGCGCCGTCACGGTCTCCAGCGCACGCTTCCTGTCGTCCCCGGTGGCGGTGGGCACGGGGCATCCTCCTCAGTTAGTCTCTTGGTCTCTATATGTCCCTTGATAGGTTAGAACAGGCGTACTACAGATGGTACCAAGGGGGCAGGGTCGCAGTCAAGCCGATTGTACACCCCTCGCGGCCGCGACACAAGCGGTTATGGCGCACAGGCGCACAAGCGGCAGCAAATCGTACGGCGCTATCCGCGTATAAACGCGGTGCAGGTCCCCTCGTAGGGGTGGAAAAGCCAGCGGACGGCGCTGGGGGCAGCGTGTGGGTGCGCGTCGTAGCAGTAGACACCGCGGCGCATACGGGCAGACGAGCGTGGCCGCCCCGACAATGCACAGACCCTGCACACAAAGCTAAGTCGCGGGTCGCGAGTCCTGAAACCGTGCTACCATAAGTTGACGGCCGATCACCGATAACTGAAGCCGACAACTGAGAAGGAGATTTCGCATGCCACGCGCGACATGGAACGGCGCGGTCCTGAGCGAGGCCGCGACCGGGCACACCGAGCAGGTCGAGGGCAACACCTATTTCCCGCCCGAGGCGGTTAATAAAGACTATTTCCACCCGAGCGACAAGCAGACCGTCTGCCCCTGGAAGGGCACGGCGAGCTACTACGACGTCGTCGTCGACGGCCAGGTCAACAAGGACGCTGCCTGGTACTACCCCGCGCCCAAAGAGGCCGCGGCCAACATCAAGGACCACGTGGCGTTCTGGCGCGGCGTCGCCGTCGAGGAGTAATAGACGGGGGGAGGGAGGATATTCCTCGACGTAGGGCGTCCCCATGCACATGCCCAACAAGAAAAGAGAACGCCCGTGCTGCTCGCTCGTCTGCTCCCGCTGGCGCTGCTCCCCGCGCTCGCGCTGCCCGCCCACCGATCGACGCCCGCGCTGCCGCGAGAAGGCGCGCCGGCGCCGCACACCCTCTTCTCCGGGGCCGGGGCTCACGCCCCGCTGGCCCTCTCCGCGCACGGGTCCACGCGCGTGCCCGCCTACCTGCGCGCCCTGCCCGCTTTCGGCGCGGCCCGCCGCGCCCTGCTGCCGCGCGGCAGCGCCGTTACCTTCGACGCCTGGACCACCGACGACGTCGGCGCGGCCTGGTACCACACGACGGACGCCCCTGTCACCGCGAGTGCGACCGTGACGGGGACAACGGGGAGAGCCCGCGTGACGGGGATAGCCCGCGTGACAGGGAGAGCCCGCGTGACGGGGAGAGCCCGCGTGACAGGGATTTCCGGGTCCAGGGCGGCCGGCTGGATCTACGGCGACGCCGTCACCTTCGACGCGGGCGCGCCCGTCAGCCCCACCGCCTTGCTGGCCCCGCTGCGCGGCAAGGGCATGTGGTTCACCTATCCTCTCTTGCAGACCTCGCCGATCACGGCCATCATCGCCACGGCGCGGGCCGCTGGCCTCTCGCACCTCTACGTCGAGGTGGCGCGCTCCAACAGGGGCTTCTACGGCGGGTCGGGCCTCGCCGCGCTGCTCCCGGCAGCGCACTGCGCCGGCATCCGCGTCATCGCCTGGGTCTACCCCTTCCTGCGCGACCTGCCGTTCGACGTGTCCATGACGCTCGCAGCCGCTCGGTACACGGCCCCCTCGGGAGACAGGCCGGACGGGCTACTCGCTGACGTGGAGGAGAACACGAACGAGGGAGCCGTGCGCGCCTACGGACAGGTGCTGCGCGCCGCGCTCGGGTCCGACGCCCTGATGGCCATCGCCACCTACCCGCCGCAGTGGTCCGCGGGCCGGGCCTATCCCTTCGCCACCGCCGCGTTGAGTTGGAACGCCGTCGTGCCGATGGACTACTGGCATCTGCGCCGCCGCGCCTACAGCCCTGCCGAGGTCTACACCTTCGTGCGCGCCAGCGTCGCGCTGATCCGCGCGCGCACGCGGCCCGACATGCCGGTCGAGGTGCTTGGCCAGATGTTCGACATCCGCCGGAGCGGCGTCGACAGCCCGAGCGCCGCCGAAATCCTGGCCTGCGCCGCCGCCGCGCGCGACACCGGCGCACTCGGCCTCAGCTTCTTCGAGTGGCGCCACGCCACGCCCCAGGAGTGGGCCGCGCTGACGGGGTTGTCAGTAGCGGGTAGCCAGGGGAGCGCCCCATGATTATGAGCGGGGCCTGACCGTGAAAGAGTCGAGCCGGAAGGTCGTGGACGCGTTGGTCGTGGCGGGTGTCGACACGAGGGTGATCGAGTTCGCGGAGAGCACGCGCACGGCCGGGGAGGCCGCGGCGGCGGTGGGGACGACGGAGGGCCGCATCGTCAAATCGCTCGTCTTCACCGCTGGCGACGATGGCGAGCCGGTGCTCGCGCTCGTTTCGGGCGACAACCGCCTGGACACTGCTAAACTGGCGGCCCACCTGGGCCAGGCCGTGCGCCGCGCCGACGCCGATAAGGTGCGCGAGGCCACAGGCTTCGCCATCGGCGGCATCCCGCCGCTCGGCCACGCCCGCCCCCTCCCCGTCTACATCGACCATGACCTGATGGGCTACGACACGGTCTACGCCGCCGCCGGT
>JAABUO010010844.1_pt1 | contig 10044 bp, 14 predicted proteins | sample 5559291 | NCBI WGS metagenome assembly JAABUO01 (sample SAMN10711878, study PRJNA513372) | rock metagenome | isolation source: Antarctica rocks | place: Antarctica: Victoria Land, Finger Mt sud
TTGAGAAAGCTCGAAGAGGCTTGGACAGTGCATCTTGGTTACACGCGGAGTAAAAGTTATCGAGCGTCGCTACGCGGAGTGCAGCCTCCGGAATCTAATGGCGAATACGAACATTCCCCACTTCTTGACGAGGACTCCAATGATCAAAGTCACATTACGCCGTATGCTCAAGACCGACCTATGACAAGGATTTGGTACGGTTTTCTAGGTTTGCAAAGTCGACGTATAGATGCTATTGATTATTACGAGGAAAAGCTGCGGAAACTTGACGAACAAATCAAATTAGCACGGAAAAAGGAATTTAAGCCTACACCACTGGCATTTGTGACGCTCGATTCAACTGCCGCCTGCGTGAGTTCAACATTGATCTCTGAACCTTCTTGGCTAATGCAAAGTAGCAAATGGCTGTACAAGCAACAATGGACCCAGAGCCGATGACATTGCTCGCCAAGCCTTCCCCTGCTCCTTCGGATGTCATATGGCAAAACACCTACCTTTCGAGATCAAACAGGATGTTTCGCGCGTGGTCCATCACTGCAGTTATCGTTGTGCTCACTGTATTTTGGTCAGTCCTATTGGTCCCCTTAGCCGGCCTGCTGAGTCTGGAGTCCATTCGCAAGGTTTGGCCACAGCTTGCAGACGTCCTTGAGAGTCATGAGATCGTTAGCAGTCTCGTTCGGACTGGATTGCCTACCCTCATTATTTCATTACTGAATGTTGCTGTGCCGTACTTGTACTTCTGTAAGCTTGGCTCCATATGTTCCCGGCTTTCCCAATTTAACACACTCTAGGGCTTTCTAATCTGCAAGGCATGATCTCCCAAGGCGAAATCGAACTCTCCCTCATCTCCAAAAACTTCTTTTTCACCTTTTTCAACCTCTTCCTCCTCTTTACCGTCTTCGGCACCACCTCCAAAGCCGCCGGCTTCTTCGACCGCATAGGCGACTCCATCAGAGACACCACTAGCACTCTCTACATCCTCGCAACTTCCATCCAACAACTAGCCCAATTCTACGCCAACCTCATTATCCTCCAAGGTCTCGGCCTCCTGCCCTTCCGCCTTCTTGAATTCGGCAGCGTCGCCCTCTACCCCATCAACCTTATCGGCGCCAAAACCCCCAGAGACTACGCCGAGCTCGTCCAACCCCCCGTCTTCTCCTACGGGTTTTTTCTCCCGCAAACTATCCTTATATTCATCATCTGCACTGTCTATAGCATCCTGCCCGGCTCTTTCCTCGTTCTCTTCTTCGGCCTTATTTACTTCCTCATTGGGGGTTTCATCTACAAGTATCAGCTCCTCTACGCCATGGACCACCGCCAGCACTCCACGGGGAAAGCGTGGTCCATCATCTGCAACCGTATCGTTGTCGGCCTTGTTGTCTTTCAGCTCGCCATGGCCGGTGTTCTGGCGCTCAAGCTGGCGATTAAGCGGTCCATACTGATCGTACCACTATCAGCGGCTACCGTTTGGTTTATCTTCTTCTACAATCGCACGTACGAGCCCTTGATGAAGTTCATCGCGCTACGCAGCCTTCACCGTGATGGCGAAGAATCCGTAGAGCCGATTGAGTTCAGATACGACAGCGAAACTGCGCAGGGTAGGGCGGTGGACGAGGACGATGTTACGGGTTTGAGGTTTATTAATCCTAGTCTTGTGATTTCGTTGGAGGAGATGTGGGTAGCGAAGAGGCCGGCTACTGGCGAGGATCGAAATCAAGATGTGGTGGACGAGCAGCCTGAGGAGGATAATGGGCAATCGCCTTGGGCGGATGAAAGGGTGTAAAGTTTTTTGGTCCTTTTTCTCCAAGAGAAAAAAAGGGGCTTCGATAGTGTATTATCGGTTTTCTGTCGCTGTTGTTGCATAGGGATATGCTCTCTTTTCCTCGGCTGAAATGAGGGGTTTAGGAGATGGAAGGGCGAGATGGTGGTCAAAATAAATAACCTAGCATGGTTAAGCGGAGAGATCCTCAGATATGGATTATGCATAAGTTGAAACACGATGATTAGATTTTTCTATATTTAGCACGGATACTCCACACAACCCAGAAACACCTAAACATTTACTACTTTTTCACCGGCTCTAACCTCACCTTCTTCGTACCATACAACCCATACCCATTGAGTTTACCATACACCGCCATTAATACCAGTGTGCTTCCGGTCATCAGTACTGCACTCATAGCAAACACGCCCATGCGCCCAGGCGTCGATACGGCCTCGAAGAGAGGGTAAGGGTAGTAGCCATTGTGCAGGAAGCACTGTTCGACCCAGAACCAGTAGAGGAGTGCCAGGGCGCTGCTTAGGCCCATTGCTCCGGGGAGGGAGATGGCCCAAGGAGGGGAGAGAAAGAGGAGATCGATGACGAGGACGATGGCGGGGACGGCGTGGAAACTTAGGTCTGTAGGAGGACGGTGGGTTAGTGTGAGGTTGTGGAGGTGGGGGTTGGGGGGATTACCAGGAAGGAGACCAAGTTCTAGGAACTCGAGGCGGACGAGGCGGACGTCTATCTGAAGAGGAGGTTAGACTGTGTAGGTCTCGAGGTAAGGACCCAGAACCCACTGATCTAATAGTCCAATACAAGACACTAATGAGCAACTCGATCGGCGCAGAGCACACAGACAGCGTATTCTTCCAACGGAACAGCGTCCGAGACATCGTGATATCGGCCAAAGACCCAAGCGCAAACGTTATCGTTGCGAGGGAAAGTCCGATAATGGTAAGGTATTGGAAATGCCAGCCATACGAGTCGTTACTATGACAGTGTCAGACGATTTCCGTGCTGGCAGTCTATCATGGCCCTCGTACAGGCTCACGGCGGGATTGATTCACATTAGTGTGGGGTAGTCGAAGAGACTGAAGGTTTGAATATTAGCTTGAGAACTGATGGTACAAAGCAGGGTTATTGGGGCATACTATTTGAATGAGGCAGCGAAGCTTGATAGGCCCGCGAACTCTTGGAGTCAGTAACGTCACTAGAGTTGGAGGCGGTATGTACGTACGTGAATGAGGGAGGAGAAGCCACGGGAGGGGGAGGTGAACCTCTGAAGGGGATGGCGTCTTGTTTCCATTGTGAATTGGAGCCAATACCAAGACTTGCTAAAATCAGAAAGTCTGAAGCTGTAGCTTGTATTCTGTATATATAGAAAAGAAGAGAATCTTTTCAACGAGACGGGAACTACCGGTATCTTAAAGGTGGTTCGGATCCTGTTCCGCTAGCGCAAGGCTGTCTATCTTAGGTTATCGCTTGAGGCCCTCGAGCGATCAATATTCTATCTAATGGACGAGAGTACGCCTGCGACATTCACTCTCCTCTTCTCTTCTCCATTCTCTCTTCTCTTCTCCATTCACTTCTTTTCTCTGTTGTTTCTGTGGCGCAAGTGGTTGATCTGGCGCAAATTATCGTACTCGGAGCATGTGATCAATTACCGAGTACAATCAGGATTAAGAGAGCTGTAATCAAGGATCATTTCAGGTTGCATGCAAGACAGGCTGCATGGACAACTCCTTGCAGACGCTCCGCGAGCGTGAGGTACCAACCGTAATTCATACCTATTAATGAGCCCTTACTCAAGCTCGAGTTCAAAATGCCTCGGCCGAAGAAAGCTGGCGCGCCAGAGCCGAAAACACGCAGTCGCAACGGATGCTGGTAGGTCATTAGAAGAGATTATATACCATCGAGATTATATTGACTCATATTAGGCCTTGCAAGACTAGGAAAATCAAGTGCGGAGAAGAAAAGCCCAAATGCCAGAATTGCGAACGGCAGGGCGAAACCTGCGATTACAGCATTCGGTTGAATTGGGAAGGTCGGACGAAAAGAAAAGGAGGTGATACTGTTTCACAACCATCCAGCTTCATTTACCGTCATAACGCTACCAGTCCTGTCGGCGACAGTGATGTCAGCACCCCTGGAGTTTCGAGAGGTCAAGATCTTGGGACCTCGCCAATGGCCGCAGATCCTTCAGAAGCTCACAGTTCCCCTCGGTCCCGTAGGTTTCGCGGACGGGGCCAGGTGCTGCCAGGTTTAAAGAGTCCTAGATCTTCTAGTATAGATGGCCCAGTCGAACATACTTTTTGCCCCACTGAAGTAATCGCAGCTCCTTCCGTGTCAACATCCGAAATTGATCCAGCACTTGCACGTATACCTCATAACGATATGGTCGACCAATTCGAACCAGCGAGCGATGTGGGAAAGTATGGTGGCCCAGGTGGCCGAAGCCACAGAGATCACTTCTCGGCTGTACAGCTTTCCAGGATACGAGATCAGCGCAATAGTGTATCGTACCCCTCGCCAACAAATTCCAATTTAGAGAGTCCACCCAATTTCCTGAATGCAATGAGCTTTCCTGGCGGAAGCCATCTCTCATTGCCCGATTCTCAAATGCGCCCCCCCTTTCAGAGCTCGCTCTCTCCTTGGTCAAAATCAAGCAAGTTCCGCAAAGGCCAGGAAGATGTGCCTTTTCATGCACAGCATATATCTAAGAGAATGCGACTCAGTCCCTCAATTGATCCTATTGATGGCGTCCAGCGTAATCCAGCCGGCCCACGTGGCATCTACAATGTAGGAGGGGCGCTCAAGTCAGCGGTTGCACCTACTTCTCCCCATACTCTGCAGTCTGTATACCATAGCGCGTATAATTGGAACACAGGGCACCCGTTAACCCCAAGAGCTTCATCTGTTGCCTCTGAGGACAACTATGTGCGCTCCATCTCCAAACCCTCGTTTCAAGTGCTCCAGGATTCACCTGACCTTCGTCGTCTCTCTGTGAAGTCGTTGCTATCAGATGACTCTCCTGCAGATTCTGGTACTGAGAGTGCCATGCCTACATCGCCCTATGTTGCATCTTCTGTTAGTACTCCAACAGCCAATTATGGCGTCGATCGAGGCTTCCCAGACCTAGATCTCCCAAATAACAATGACTCAATTGCCTTGACTGGCTCTACGCCGTCATTGTCTACTGTCGGTCTGCATAGGGCAGAACAAGACGGTTCAGGCGGTGACAGTGACTTCCCTGCCGAATTCGGATTCGGACTGCATGGAACCAATACAGCCCATGGTCATGGTGGCTACTATTCAAAGCCAGTGATAGTGACCATCCCTCGGTCGTTAGGGCATTTACCCTCAGAGCTGCAAGAAAACCCCATGAACATGCTTTACTTCCATCACTTCTTGAATCACACTGCAAGAATCTTAGTGCCCCATGACTGTTCTGAAAATCCATTCAAGAGTATCCTTCCTCAGAGTAAGCATTTTTATCGGCGACTTGTTTCTTATATGCTAATAACTTGCAGTGGCGGTCAAGGATACAAACCTACTTCATCTATTATTAGCATACTCTGCTAGTCATCGAGCACGACTGCTAAAACAACATGAACCAGCTAACAGAATCGCACTCTGGGTTCAGGACGTCTTTGGAACGCTTCGTCGCGCTCTCAACGATCCTACTGGCCAGATATCCAATGTCAATCTTGCGACAGCCATCATGCTGGCATCTCTTGAGATCATTTCACCCAATACTTTCGATGTTCCCGTGCCTTGGCAGAACCATCTGAGTGTTGCCCGACGCATGATACTCGCGAGAGGTGGCGCGCAGTCTGTGCATCGAAAAGATAAAGTTTCGTACTTCCTCAGCCGATGGTTCGCGTACTTAGATGTCCTTGGCAGCCTCAGTGGTGGTAAAAATGACCAGCCCCTGTTCAGTGGCGATTACTGGGTTGTGGATGACTTGGACGACGAGCATGACTTCCAGATTGACTGCCTTCTCGGCTTCACAAGCCGCTGTGTCAGCATTTTAGCTAAAATTGCTGAGCTCGCTCGACAATGTGACAACGAACGCATCGACTCGAACGGCAACATACGCGAAGACTGGAAACCCCCAGATCAGACTGTCGAAGCTGCTAGCAAACTCAAATACGATCTGCAAGAAGCCAGGATGCATAGGTACAAGGGATGTCCGCATCGGCCTCGCAAAAACGCGACCGAAGATGGCTGGGACTTGCTCGAGATGGTTGCGACTAACGAAGCTTTCCATTGGGCGGGACTGATCCATCTCAACCGACGTGTGCTGGGCAAGCCTTCATCGGACGTTGAAGTGCAGATTGCAGTGCGAGAGATTGAAGGCGCACTTTACAAGGTCAGAAAAGGAGGCACGGCCGAGGCTTGCTTGCTGTTTCCAATGTTTACTGCTGGGTGTGATGCTCAGACGCAAGATCAGAGAGACAGGATAATGGAAAGGCTGAGGAGCGTGGAGGGTTCGGGCATGACTCAGGTACGTCAGCTCTCAATCGTTTATTCTCAATCATTGGTTCTTGCTCTGCTGTTCGCCCATGTCAAATCAACCCTAGGCTATTATTCGACATATATTTGGAAAAACACTTACACCATCTCCAGGTACACAAAGCGCGAACCTTAATAGAAAAGGTCTGGGAGACTGGCAGGCCATGGGAGACTTTGGTAACGGGCGAATTTTTCGGGTAAACGTGGCGAACACTTTACTTTGACTAACGACAGCCTGTTATGACACTAGATGATGATGGATTCTGAGATACCCAAATACACTATTTGCTAAGCAACATTCCATATAGATGGTGATTGCTTGAATTACACACACTATTCGAGGCTTGGCGGTCGTCGGGTCAAACTACCTCGATTTCAACGGACAGATCCCGTAGTCCTCTACTCAAGAGCGCTTTCTGGAAGCTTTCTCACAGATCATCAGAAAGACAGGAAGGCCAAGGTATTGACACCAAGGTGGCCAATAGTGGAGTAAGGTAAGTTAACATCCTCAATCGTTTCTGTTATTGTTATTTTTTTTTACTATATCAGTCTCGATCAACATACGCACCACAATTTCGCAACTCAGGGAGATCATTTCATCACCTTGCTGGAAGTAGCGAGCCTGACCACATAAAGCCTACACTACAATTCCTAGAAAGTCGGCTGTAGACAGAGAAGCTGCGTTCACAAATGTACCGTGCGATTTCTAAAGTAAGCCCCTTGATCACTTTTTGTCCACTCGTTATGGAGTATTCCACAGGAGCTAAGAGCAGGACTAATTCTGAATCTCGCTCCATCTATATCCTGGCCGCGGGCCGGCGGATTTTTCGTCTTTGATCATGCGGCAACATGGTGGAATGCTGGAGTTCACAGACTCGGAGCAGCTGTTTTCTGTATCCTTTCTATACTTTCAGTTTAAGATGAACCAGTGTCATCGCTAAAAGTATTGATGCTTGCGAGATGTTTCGTCTCAAAGTCCGACGACTTCTTCTTTGTTCGAAACACAATCTCATTGTTTTCTCCACGGCTTGTAATTGTAGTTGGACAATTGCATTCACACACGACCCTATCAAAGGCAATTTGTCCAAGAGAGACAAAGGTTTTCAATGATGGCACCAGCAGGTGGACTCGTAAAACATTGATGAATAGCCCCGGTTTTGTATGGGTTGGGTACTTTCTTCATCTTTACCTGCTGACACTGGCTCTTTGCAACGTCCGAAACGTCCAGAATATCAATAACTTGTACTCGACTACCCCTAAGCTCGCAATAACACGCATCTAAACTTTTCCATACCGTCAACTTACAATATGCCATTACCCGCCAATGCCGCCTTGATTCGTCAAGCACAACTCGACGCGCGCCAGTCAAGACGAGACGTAGCGCTCACGGAACTCCGAGCCAGAAAGGCGGAAATAAAAGCTTCCCAAGCGACAATGAACGCCCGGCGAAATAGGTTGGATGTAGATGAAGCACGAACAAGACACCTTCGTTTCGAGTCCGAAGCTCTCCGCCTTGAGCCAGATCGTCTCAGAACCGTAGGAGCTCGTCACATGCCAGAAGAAGCAGGGCGGTATTTCCGCGCCGCGCTCGAGGATATCAAAGAAGCCAGGCGGGACTTTCATTCCGCACATAGACACGGACGGCTGTCCAGTTCTCGGGCTCGCCAATTCGAAGCACTGGCGTTAGAACGTATTCGAATCGGAGCAGAGCTACGCCATATCCATGCGAGCGAATTCGATGCGCTTGAACTCGCCGAAGATGTAGAGGACATCCAACGCGTAGCCGAATTCTATGACTTCCAGAGCGAGATTGATGCCGAAGAAACGAGGCAAAGCGAGCGAGTGACTCTTGAATCCGCGCACGCGCTCGTTGCCATCGCGGAGGCCAACCCAGAGGATCCCCCCTATCTCAGTCCAGAGCAATGCGAAGCCCACCGCAGGATAATCGGCGTGGCCCGTGAACTGATCTCTACGGAATGGCCGATGGCTAGTTTTAATTTACGTTCACTCGACGGCCGAACAATCATCGAAGCGAACGACCGGCACTTCAGAGCCGGTCGGACATTAGCTCGGCTCGCCCGGATGAATTTGGATAACCTGCCTTATCCGCAAGGAGGTCCCGGCCAGGCTCGAAGTTACGAGGAGCTGAACAGTTTTATCAGTGCTATGGCCCGTCCGAATATCAACGATCTGGAGCCGGATAACCGACAGTGTGTCATATGCCAGGAATCGTATATGTTAGATGGCGCAATGGCGGGGGTCCCAGAAGGCGCGAGTTTGGAGTCGCTCAAGGTCGAGATTCCGGTGACGTTAGGCTGTGGGCATAGTCTTGGGAGTTTGTGTTTGTTGAGGTGGATTACACCTACGCAGAATGATTCTTGCCCTTTTTGTCGGGGGAAACTTACTTGAGGGAGCGGTGGGGATGTGGCGGGATGAGGTGGTGGGGGTTGGAGATGTGGGGGTCTTGGAATAAGAATATTGTCAGTGGGTTAGTACATCGCCTGAATTCTATCTGGCTAAATGGCGTTTTAGCAAATGTTCAACCCTCTCTGGCTTTCTGAATACAAACCCTCTCCTCTCCATCCTCTCCATAATGCAAAGCCGCTTTATTTTACTCGTTCATTGATAAGGAACACCACAGTCCCAACCGTGCAAAACCCCAACAAGGAGGCATGTATGGTGATATTGAGAGCAAAAGTGCGCACGCACTTTGCTCATAGCTAATTCACTACACATATCACTTTCCAACTGATGAATCTTCAATTTGAATACAATCTCTTTCCTCTTCATCCTCTCCTAAATCCAAAACCATTCCAATCTACTACTTCATGCAAAGAAAAAACACCACAATCTCAATCATGCCGAATCCCCACAAGACGATGACTTCAATGGACCGATCATCTGCACAAAACGCAATATAAGGTAAACCAAAACACCACCCTCACAAAATAAATCCATACAGCCCCCTATCCCCTCTGCATAAAAAATCCCTATCATCTACGACACCAAACCCTTAACCCAAGCTCCGCCAGAGCTTTGTGACTCTCCTTATGTATGGCGGTTTCCGCATGCCAATGACGATACATATCCCCTAACGCTCTTCACAAGTTACCAATCATCCACCTTGCAAAAACTATGCAGATCCACGCTCTCACCCACCACGACTATCACACCAGCAATTCCCCCATTGGGTTTGCGAGCAGAGGATACAAGAGCCCGAATTAAATCGCCAGACCCGCCAAGAAAAAGTCAAACCTCCCTTCTAATCACAAAATGATTATAGTGTAATCAGAACCCTCCCGTCCACAAGCCCCTTATCCGTCGCTCTTATCCTCCACATCAGAAATAATGGGGGAAAGAGTTGGGGTTTGGGGGTTTGGAGGTTTGTAGGTGTTTGTAGGTGTTTGATATTGGGGGAAAGGGGAAAGGCGGGGTGTTGTGGGTTGTTGGTGACTTGACCGATTCGGCAGCGTTGGGCCTGGAAGAAGAAATAAATATTCATGGTGTGTAGTTGAAGTAGTGCGGTGTAGATTGATCCCACACAACCATCGCATCATCACTGGCGCGGAAACCATCTATACCATCCCATCCCACCCTCAAACAATCTTCTCCGCCTCCTCCAACAACTCCTCAACCCGAAAACCCCCATCCCCCGCACTGAACCGCTCCAACAACCTCCTCCTCTCCGCCCCCTCCCGCTCCGGGCCTCCATAAAACTTCTGCAAACACATCAGCAACCACCTCCCCTCCTCCACACTGACCCCCCT
>JAABUO010010848.1_pt1 | contig 10042 bp, 10 predicted proteins | sample 5559291 | NCBI WGS metagenome assembly JAABUO01 (sample SAMN10711878, study PRJNA513372) | rock metagenome | isolation source: Antarctica rocks | place: Antarctica: Victoria Land, Finger Mt sud
GAGAGGACGAAGTTGACGGCGGTGTTGCGGGCGACTTTGCTGCCGCCCTGCGGGGACTGGCTCAAAATGATGCCGCTGGGAACTGAGGCGCTGAACTGCTGCGTCGTCGTGCCGAGCGGCAGGTTCGCCTGAAGCAGCGCTTTGCCTGCATAGTCCTGGGTGGTTCCGACAAGCGGGGGAACAGTCAAGAGGCGCGGACCCAGGCTGCGGAAGACAGTGACTTCTTTGTCGGCTTTAATCGTGTGTCCGGCCAAAGGGTTCTGCTCGTAAACCTGGTCTTCCGGCATGGTGTCGCTGTAGGCGCTGTCGGCGCTCTCGACAAGCGTGAAGTGCTGCTGGCTTGCGATCCGCTTGGCGTCGTCAAATGTCTTGCCAATTAGGTTGGGAACGACGACATCGTTTGGCACGGCCAAAAAGCGCGTGCCGTACCAAACAGCGCCAATTACACTTAACACGAGGATGCCGAACAAAATGGAAGTGGCAATCGCCAGCGCCGAGGCCCGCTCACGCGGCGGTTTTTCGGAGCGCGGCTCTTCGTTGTCCACCGGCTCCCGCTCAGGCAGCGGCCTCGGCTGCCGTTTGGGTACGGCCTTCTCCGAGGCTTCGGCAGGCCGCGAAGCGGATTTGTCGGCCAGTGGGGACCAGGTCAGGAGCTTGCCGGTTTTGAGGGCCGTGTGGATGGACTGCAAATCCGTCAGCAGTGTGCCGGCAGTGCGGTAGCGGCGGGCGGGGTCCGGGTGCAGGCACTTCTGGACCAGGCCGTCAAGCGCCGGCGGGATGGCGGGATTTGCGTCACGCGGCGAGGAAACCCGGACGCCGTCCACCAGCGGCAGGGTGCCGATCAGCATCTCGTAGAACATCACGCCGAGCGCGTAAATGTCCCCGGCGACAGTCGGGGCAAGCTCTGTGCCGGGCCGGCCGCTCAGTTCCGGGGCGAGATATGCCGCCCGGTTCGGCTCCTCCGCCAATGCGGCGACCAGAGCGCCATAGACAAAATCGGCAGTCTTGATCTGCCCTTCCGGGCTGAGCAGCACATGACCGGGCCGCAGGTCGCCGTGCGCGATCCCCGCCCGGTGGGCGACCACCAGAGCCTCGGTGACGGCAACCGCGATGTCCGTAGAGACAGCGAGCGTAAACGGCGCGATGCGCCGGATGCGCTCCTGAAGCGTGATGCCTCGAAGCTGCTCGCGGACCACATACAGATCGCCCGTACCTTCGGCGACGCCCTGGTCAAAAACCTGCAAGATGCTGGGATGCTCCAGCGTCTGCGCCTGCCGGACTGCGGCCTGAAACTGCTCGCGCCGGGCGGCGCTTGTCCCAAAGACTTCGGCAGGCACGACTTGGAGCGCCACCACGCGGCCTTCTTCCCGGTCCCGTGCCTTGACGAACTCATACGGCGGCGTATCCGGCCCCGGCGTTGCTTCCAGCAGTTCGTAACGCGAATTGACAGCCTGTAATGACAACGAGCAAAACTCCTTATGCAGCCCAAAACAATCTTCAGGAATAATCTTTAGGAGGCCCAATGGAACTGTGACCACGAGCCGTTGGTTCCGGGCAAATGCCAGCGCAGGCCGAGGCCGGCATCGTGCAGGTCGTTGACCACGCTGCGCCCGACGGTCCAGTGCGGCCCTTCGGCGAACCCTACGCCGTCCACGGTAATCGGCGAGCCGCTGCGGCTCATCACCTGCTCCGATTCACCGTCAAACAGCCCCGGCACAGTCGTCTTGTAGCCGTGCGCGGTTCGGGCAAAGCGGATCGGTACGCTTTTGACCGGCCGTCCCGGTCCCGGCCATTCGCCGTGCGCTTCCAGCAGTCCGAGCAGGGCGGCTCGCTGCGCCGGAGTCGCCCGCGCATCTAAATAGACTACGCCTGGCTCTGTTTGCGCCGTTTTCATCGCCATGCCCTTCATGCCGGGGCGAGTGCAGCAGGCCGAGCCGCCGTGAGCGCCGACGGCTCCGTCAATGGAGATCATGGACAGGCCGCTGACGTCGGTGCCTTGATAGACCGCATGGTCCAGATGGTACACCGCCGCCAAAGCGCAGTTGTCCGGCCCGTTCTCGAACATGCACGGGCAGGCATACGCACAGGAGCATTGGTGAACGCACACGCCCGACGCCTGATAAGTCGCGGCCCGCGCCGGCAAAATCGCGCCGAACAGCAGCGCCGCCACCCATAATTTTCCAAATCGCATTGAAAGATCTACTTTCTAGTCTTCGATAAATACTGCAACGCGCCAAAGCCCGCAGACACAAGCAGCATCAGCGCATACAGCGCCGACGCGGAAGCGGTATACCGCCCAATCGCGCTTGGCAAAAAGTAACCGCCGAAATAGAACACGCCGACGGTCAGCACCCAAACCGTCAGCAGCCAATCAGCCCACACCGGCGGTTTCTCGGTCATATTTCCAGCGATTTCGCGTCCTGATTATTTGGTATCCGACTGCGGGGTCAGCGTCAGGTCAAGTTCTTGCGGAACGTCCTGCGTAATCGTCACGGAAATAGAGGTTTTCTGGTAGCCCTTCTTTGTGACATCTACTTGGTACAAGCCGGGATCAATGCCGTCCAGAGCATAAGCCCCGGACTTGTCGGTGGTCACCGAGCCTTCGCCCGCCAGAGAAATTTTGACGCCCGCGACCGGCTGGCCGGACGCATCCGTTACTTTTCCCTGGACGCTGCCAAAGGTGCTGGCATGAACACTGCTCCCGCCCACAGACAAAATAAACAGCGCTGCCGCCAACAGGACCGGCATAAACTTCTTTGTCGTTACCATCGTTCTACTCCTCGTTGATATTAGTCTAATTGCTGCTGCCGCGCCAGTGCAGCCCCGATCACAGCTTCTGAAACGATATGCCCCGGCGTCGCCCGTCCGATTTCTTCCATCAGCACAAAGCGGGCCGAGCCGCCGACGCTTTTCTTGTCCCAGGCCAGCAGGCGGACAATCTCCGGGGCTGAATAGGCCGGGTCCAGACGAACGGTAAATCCTGCCGCCCGCAGCAAACCTATTACAACTCCCGTGTCTTTTGGGCTTGTCACGCCCGCTTCCTCGCCGATAAGTGCCGCCGAAACCATACCCAGCGCAATCGCTTCCCCGTGCGTATAGACTTGGTAGTGCGACGCCGACTCCAGCGCATGGCCGACCGTGTGGCCGAAGTTCAGGATCGCCCGCAGGCCGTCCTCACGCTCATCCTGCTCCACGACGCGGGCTTTAATCGCACACGAGTGCGCGAGAACAAAGTCAAGCTCCGGCGAAGTCAAGTCTAATAGGCCCGGCATCTCGCGCCCGAGCAGCGCTGCAAAAGCGTTGTCGGCTATTATACCATATTTGATGACCTCGGCAAGTCCCGAGCGACGCTCCCGCTCCGGCAGCGTTTCTAAAGTCTCCGGGTCAATGACCACCAGGCGCGGCTGATAGAACGCCCCGATCAAGTTTTTGGCACTGCCGAAGTTTACCCCGGTCTTGCCCCCCACGCTGCTGTCCACCTGTGCCAGCAGCGTCGTCGGCACTTGTACGAACTCTAAACCCCGTGTGTACGTTGCCGCCGCGAAGCCTGCCAAATCCCCAATTACGCCGCCGCCCAGCGCCACGACGACAGTTTTGCGGTCCGCAGACAGGGCGTGCAGCGCCGTGTAAAGTTCCTCCACCGACGCCAGCGACTTGGTCGTCTCGCCCGGCGGCACCGTGACACTTTCCACACGAAACCCCGCCGCGCTCAGGCTGGTCGTGACCGCGTCTCCGTACAGCCGGTCAATCTCCGGGCTACTGACAACCAGTGCCAGCCGCCCCTTCGCGCCGCCCAAACGCTCTGCCGCTTCCGATCCAAGCTGCCCCAGCAGGCCGCGCCCGACAAGAATGTCATACGACCGGAGGCCAAGATTTACGCGGACAGTTTGTGCCTTTTCGCTCATGCTATCTTTAACCGTTCCATCAGACGCACCGCGCCTTCTTCCGAGCTGACGCAGTCCGACGTTTCCAAAACAATGTCCGCCAGCGCCACGTACTGCGGCTCCCGCTGCGCCAGCAGGGCCTGTATTCGCCCCAACGGGTCCGCCTGATGCCCCGCCAGCAGCGGCCGCTCATGCAGAGAATGCGAAACGCGGCGCAAAATTGCTTCCGGCGCGACATGCAGCCAGACCACGGTTCCAATCTGCTTCAACAGCGCCGCGTTCTCCGCCCGCAGCGGCGTCCCGCCTCCTGTGGACAAGATCAAGCCTTCTGCGGACTGCGCCCCAGCCAGCGACGCCAACACCGCCGTTTCCCGCTCCCGAAATGCCGCTTCGCCCGCTTCCGCAAATATCTGCGGGATTATCTTGCCCGCCGCCTGCTCGATTTCCTTGTCCGTGTCCAGGTGCCGCCAGCCGGTTCGCCGGGCCAGTGCCCGCCCCACCGCGCTTTTCCCCGTTCCCATAAATCCAATCAAAACTATGTTGCGAGTTTCCGTCACGTTTCCTGCGTTTGCCTCTTGGGTGAACTCTTTCGGCACGAAGACGCGGGTTTCCTCCCCGGTTTCGGTCTTGCCGCACTCGATGCGGGTGATGACGCGGCTGATGATGTCGCGTTTGACGGCTCCGGGGATGTCGGGGGCGGAGAGGACGAGGGCGGCGTCTTCGAGGGCCTGGGCTTCGAGGGCGGCGCGGGGCTGGGAAGATTTAGTAGGAGAGGCGGCAGGGGTTCGGATCTGGCGAGACAGGGTGCCGCGTCGGTCTTCGAGGTCTTTGCGCTGGGCGGCAATGTCGGCGAATGCGGCGGCGTAGGCGGACGGGCTGGCTCCGGCGATGATGCCGGCGATCTGGGCCTGAACGGCGGCGGCTTCCTGAGCGGTGAGGGCGGACAGGGCAGCGTCGAGGGCGGAAAGTTCGGCACGGAGCAGGGTCTCGGTCTTAGCAGGCGCGGCTTCGCGGCGGTATTCGGCGACGGCATCGTCGAGGGCGGAAGAGTGACGGGCAAGCGAAAGCAGGGCTTCGCGGACATCGGTTTCGATATGGTCTACGCGGCGGGACCAGCCGGAGCATTCGGCGGGTAGGCCGGCGGCTTGGGCTTGGACATGGCGCAGGCAGATGTAGCGGGGAAGCTTTCGCCCGCCATCCGGGGCTTTGTGTCCCCCACCCCAGGCAGTCATGGTGCCGCCGCAGAGGACGCAAAATGTGCGCCCGGCCAGCATGTAGACGCGGCGCGGGTTGCCGGACAGCTCGGCGCGGTTTCGAGCAAAGCGGGTTTGCACGGTGTCCCAGACTTCTTCGGACACTAGCGCTGGGCAGGTGATGGTGGTCCATTCGCTCGGCGGGAGCTTTTTCGTGAACCGGACATCTTTCAGGGGCAGTCCTGTCCGGTGATGTTTTTCCTGCAAACGGGCTTCGTCGGTGCGGGACTGGCTCTTTCCAAACGCGGCTTGCCCCTTGTAGGTCGGATTGGCAAGCAGGTAGCGCAGGGAAGCCAAAGGCCAGGCAGGAGAGCCGTTCGGAGCTGGGATGCCTTCGGAGGCTAGGGCACGGGCGAGGCTGTTGAGACTGATGCCGGAAGCGTAGTCGGCATACAAGCGGCGAACGACGGCGGCTTTTTCTTCTACGATGAGATAGGTTCCGGCGCTGCCGGCGGGGTAGAGGCCGCACTGAACTTCGGCATTGGTGATAACGTGGTAGCCGTAGGCGGGGCGGCGGCAGGGCTGTTTGCCTTCCGTAGCGCGGGCTGCTTTGCCGTCCATGGTGCGCCGGCGGATGGCCTGCCGCTCGTACTGGGCGAACTGGCCCATGAAGCCAAAAGTCATATCGCCTTCGGGCGTGTCGTCAAAGTCCATGTCGCAGAACACGAGCCGCCCGCCGGCGGATTTGACGGCCTTTTTGATGGCCTGCTGATGCTCGACATCGCGGCTGTACCGGCTGATGTTAGCGCAGATGAGGGTATCGGCGCGGCCCATCTGAATATCGGCCAGCGCGGCCTGCATTCCAGGACGGGCCAGCAGGAACCCGCCGCTGACGCCGCCGTCGTGATATTCGGCGGCAATCGGCAGCCCAAGAGTTTGGGCCTTCGCACGGCAGGCGGCAAGCTGGGTTTCCGGGCTGGTGCCGTGCTTGTCTTGTTCCCCTGTCGAGACGCGGGTGTAGATGACCGCGCCGGGTGTCCGCTGTGATGTCTGTCGGTCCTTCATTTGGTGTCCTTCTTCCCTGTTTCGTAAGCCTGCCGCAGAAGCTGCCGGATGAGTTCGGACAAGCCGCCGGGCTGATGCTTGCCCCATTCCACGGTGTCCAGGTCCAGCAGCAGCGTGGTTTTCACCCGCTCGGCGTCTGCCGGCACCCGTCCGCGTGTTCGTCCTTTTGCTTCCGTTTCATTTGCCATACCTCTATTATACAGAATATATCTGTGTTTGTCAAGCCTGCCTGCTAAATCTCTGTCCCCGGTATGATGTCTTCCAGCAGGGCAAGAACGTCCTTCTGATCAATAAGAACGGTCTGCCCGCCGCGCAGGCGCTTGGCCGGCAGTTCCCCGCTGCGGATGCGCCGGCGGATCGTCTGCTTGGAAACATGGATCAACTCGGCAGCTTGGTCCATCGTCAAAAAGACCGTGCTGGCATTTGGGGCAGAAAGCGGGATCGGCGGCAGGCTTTCAAGTTCCGGGCTAACGGGGCAGGTAACGTGCTGGATGCCGGTGGCGTACTTACCGTCGTCGCTGTGCTTCATTTCCCAGCTTTCGGTCTGGGTGTTGATCGGCTGACCGCAGCGCTTACAGGTGCGCGGGGCGATGGTTTTGATGGGCTTCTCTGTTGCTGACATTTGGGCGTCGTCCTCTCTCTGGTGACTTTTCATATAAATAAGTGCTTGCCTGCTAGGGCAAGCGGGAGCGGCGCAAGCCGCTCCTACTTCCCTGACTTACTCCGGGGCTGGGGCTGCCAGTTCATACCCGGTGGCCGTGAGGCCGGGCAGGAAGTCCGTGAGACCTTCTGCCAGTTCACGAATTTCAGACAGCATGGTGGCGGCGTGATGCCGATCCCGACACGAATGCTGCGCGACAACAACTTTTCTGCCGGTGGTGAAGCTGGTCATGCTGACCTGAACTACCCAGCGCATCGGCTGGAACACAGTTTTTGACATGGATTTTTCCCTCCTAGAAGGGCCGGGGGGCGCAAGCCCCCCGGCCTGCCAACCCTAGAACACGCGCAGGACCCATGCCTCGCCGGGAAGAAGATGCGCTTTCGGAACGCCGCCAATCCACGGAAGCTGACCCTGCCACAGATGCACAACCGCAAGGAACAAGCGCATGTGTTTACAGCAGCGAGCTTCCCCACGGATTTGATCGCGGGCTTCCCCGCGCCGTTTCTGGAAGTCCGGGCAGGAGCATTCACGGGCATAAGCTTCCCCGGTCAAAGGGCCATCGTCATTCCCAAGTGCAAAGCCCGTGAGAACATAGACCCGACCCGACGGGGAATAGTATGCATATTCCAGATTGAGGGCATAGCCATTCGGGACGCGCCGCGCCCCGATGAGGGAACGGAAGGCGAGGCGGTGCGGTTCGGCCACGATGAGGCGCTCCCCCCGCGCTTCGGCCTGCGCCTGACGGTAAGCGAGGAAGCCGCGCACCCGCGCATTGTGGCGCGGAACGCGAACTGGGCGAGAAGGAACGGGCGGGAACTCGGAATGCTGAGGACGCAGGCCGGTGGCGAGAGAATGAAGATCGGCGGCGGCTTCCTGCGCGGCGGGATGCTGCGCGAGCTGGGCGGCCATTTCTGGCTGGTCATCGGGTACACTGTTCATGCTGAAAAGCTCCTTGCAAGCCCACTAGATTTTAGAAGGTTAGGTGTGCTTGCAAGGATATAGTACCCGAATATGTACGGCTTTGTCAACCCTTGTATGTCTTTTGAGAGGTATATTTTAGCGCTTGGCAGGCTGGCGCGGGCGACTGACCCGGCGACGGATCGCCCCGCCACAGCGCCGGACCCCGCCGGCAGCGCGACAGCCTCAGCGGCGCGGATCGCCGCGCGACGGGCGGCGAAGCCGCCTCCTTCGGCTCCGGCTCTGCCGGCCATCCGACGACGCTGACGGCGACGCCCGACGCTGCCGCCCCATTCAACGGCAACGACATTCCCCCAACAACCACCAATGACAGGGATGCTCTGGTAGGTCTGAAAAACCGAAGGCTCGAAAAGCAAGGGCAGAAATCTCTATTTTTGTCTATAAATCCATCACCTTAGAAAGAAGAAAAATAGAGATTTCTGGGAGCGTAGCGACTTCACCCTTGCTTTTTTTTTCAGACCGACACACAATTTCCCCTGGTGGTTGGTGGGGGGAACAACCTTAAAACACTTTTTCATTTGTCGGAACGCAGTGAAGCAAGGAAACTTCAGTCAGTTCAGGATCGTTCTGCATCAACTCTGGATAAAGCACCTGCCCGGCACTCCAAGCATGGACAGAGCGAAAAATGCGGAACGTAAAGCTGCTTTGAGCTGTCGCGTATTTTTTGATCTGACCGGCGAATGAGTTCCGGGTTCCTTCACTTCACCGTTTCATCGGTAACTCCTTCTCGTCACCGGCTTTGTCCGTCTTCTCCGATGTGTCTACTCCCACTCCCCGGAAAAATTGTCTGTTAGCTCTGGAACAGTCTATTTTTCTCTGGCTTCTGCTTTCTTCGACTCAGCTCTCCCAGACAACCGGGTATTAGCACACAACCTGTGTGCGCTGCTGGCGCTCCTCGTCTTCTTCCTGCCGTCTTTTCAGTGCGCTATGGAGGCACGATTGGTACAAATCGGAACGATACTAGCACCGGCTTTACCCACGTCAGAAAAGGTATACTGACAGCATGAAAGCGAGCAGGCAGGTGTCGGGGAAGATGTGGCGGACGGAGGCGGGGCGCAAGGCCAGCGCGGCCCGTCGCCTGACACTGGCCCGTCGCCTGTGGAACTGGCAGCCTCACCCGGCGCAGGCCCGGTTTTTTGCCTGCCCGGCACAGATGCGGATCGCGGCGTGTGGGCGGCGCTGGGGCAAGACCGAACCGCTCTCGCTTTGGAGGGTTCTGAAATTGGGAGGACTGGGAAACTTAATGAAAAGCAGGCAAGAAGTGACCTTGCGATTTAAACAACGGTATGATACAATATATCCAACTTTTTTCTGTCACTGGTAAAGTTTCTCAAAGAGCGAATTATGAGTATTATTGTCTACGACTCGTTAGCTCCGGTTTGGCAGGAGTTTCAAAGTGCGCTAGCTGTGGTGAAAACGCTTGAACACTCACGAAATACTCTACCGCGTGTTTGTTTTGTTGGACGTTTCAAGACGGGCAAAAGTTATCTGATCAACGCGCTTGTTGGTACTGATGTTCTTCCGCATAATACGGATGAATGCACGTCCCATCTTGTCGAACTGGCCTATGGCTCTTGCGAACGGGCCAGCCGTCTGAGTGGTTACGACCTGGACACCGCCCAGGAAACGCCGCTGACGACGGAGCAGTTCAAAAAAGCTGTTGATCTGACACAGATGTCCGATGAAGAAAAACAAAAAGTCGAAGACGCTGCATTTCGGTCTTATCTTCCAAATCCGCTACTGGCATCCTGCCGCTTGATTGACACCCCTGGCCTTGACGGGCCGAACCCGGAGGTGCGGCAGCGGGCTGAGAAGGCGCGAGAGCAGGCAATCCAGCAATCGTCTCTTTGCGTGCTGGTGATCACCAAGAATGCTGGTGAGGACGAGATCAAATGTGCTCGCTTGATCCAGCAGTACGCAGTCCCTTTAGTTGTTGTTCTCAACAAATCGGACCAGTTTGACGTGGAAGGAATCGAGGAGATACAGGATCAGACTATCTCTGATTTGGAACAGAAAGTGGGCGTGACGCCACCCTTTTTCGCCTGCTCTGCCCTTTGGCAAAGCAGTTCAGCGGAAGAGCGGGGAAGTATCAAAGAAGACCGTGAACGCTATCTCGATGACGAAGATGTAGCCGAGTGGCATCAATGGGATGCACTCGTCAAACACCTGTCACGGCCTCGGATTGGTGAAAAACATTCTGTGCTCTTGACGGTTATTCATCATGTTTTAGGGCTTGCCGGGCGTGTCGTCGAGGAGTATGA
>JAABUO010010853.1_pt1 | contig 10040 bp, 6 predicted proteins | sample 5559291 | NCBI WGS metagenome assembly JAABUO01 (sample SAMN10711878, study PRJNA513372) | rock metagenome | isolation source: Antarctica rocks | place: Antarctica: Victoria Land, Finger Mt sud
AAATCATGCATTCAACGCAATAGAAACACGTCGTGACTTTTTTAAATCTTGCTTTATCTTTTCACGAATCTCATCGTAGTTCGAGAAAATCATGCTTAATAATTTAATACGATGCACGAAAGTAATCTCTGAACGAAGCATTTGTAATAACTGTCGAAAATGCTCGTTTTCGATGATTTAAAAAGATTAATTCAGTGTAACGAAGGTTTAACACAATACCTTTTTTTAATTCTGTTAATTAAATTAAAATGATAGATTAATACGACTTTTCTTTTATAAAAATGTTAACTTTACATTATTTATTTACATTATCATATCGAACTTACACGACTGAAAGTTATCTCGAGCTGCGAAAGAGAATCGAATCGCTTTCGTTCTCTGCAAGCATTTATCTTAAGATGCTTAATCATATTAATTGTACTAGATTCATTAATAGCTGTAAAATGATTTAGAATCTTATGACAAATCTTATATAAGATCTTAAAATATTCTTTTAATGTCGAGATTATTTAAATAAAATTGTTTTAAATGTGAGATTGTTTATTTACTTCGGTCTTTTTAGTTTAAAGTGAATTTGTTATCTTTCTTTAAGTCTTATTAATAACACTTTCGTTAACAGACGTTTATAATCATCATTGTTAAAATTAAGCATTAATATCAGAATTTCACTTAACATACTAATTATTCTTTCTTAATTTTAAAAGAGAAGTATTGCGATGAATTTTATCTATCGCTTCTTAAAAAGTTCGTTTCTTATTAACGAAAATCGAATTAATATTTCGTGAATTTTAACTTGCGAATGAATTAAAACGAAGATTATTAAAAGTAAACAGATAAACGATAAAAGAATTAAATTCTTTCTTAATCGAAAATCTTAATGATTCGTATGTTTTATTAAAATCAGACATTTTGTAATATATATTATTAATAATGTAATAGAATAATGCAAATAACGAAAAGATGATATAAAAGAATAAGAAAACAGTTTTAATTATTACTATAAGTCTTTTAATAATAATGACGTAATAGATTTAAAAATAGTAAATCTTAACATTTAATGTCATTTTCGATTGCTTAACGAGTCGAGTTAAAAATTCAGATCATAATTCGACTTAAGATTAATATCGAGTCGAGTTACGATGTTAAAATTCAGTATTCGAGCTGAGTCATGATGTTAATATCGAGTATTCGAGTCGAGTCATGATGTTAATATCGAGTATTCGAGTCGAGTTATAATGTTAATATTAAAACTCGACTCGACGATTAGTTTATATTAATATTACTTCTGTATTAATTCTGATATTAAAAGCTATATATTTAAGATCGATATAAGATAATTAGAAAAGTAAATATTTATTAAAAGCATATAAATTAATTTCGAATAATAAAAGAGATATAAATTATACTAAAAATAACTACTTTTTTATCTTTTCTAACTACTTAACTCTACTCTTATCTTAGATTTCTACTTTATTAATTTTTTACTTAATTTTTATTTAGTTTTTACCTTTATAACTTAGAATTAAAAGACTTCGAGCTTTTTATACCTAGCGCTAGTAAGACTTAAATATTTTTAAATTAGTCTTAAATTCTCGTATTATTTCGTTAAGAATTTTCTTCGCTATAGCTATATGATAGATAAATAATAACGTATTTAATATTCCGTTTAAGTTATTAATTTATTATATTTACTTAGCTACTATTTATTTTATATCTCGTATTTAATTTTACTTACGTTCGTTACGTAATCTATTAATTTTTTAACGAAAGAATTTTTTTATAAAAGTATTCTTCTTCTCGATAGTATTTAAAGAGTTAGAAAGAATAATCGATTATTATAAAGAAATAGATAGAAACGAAAAGAGCTAAAGCTTTAGATAATGTAATAGTATATAAGATATATACTACTACTAGTAAAACGAAGAAGAAGAATAAAAATATTAAAAATATTAAAAATATTAAAGTTAAAAAGGCTACTTTAATAGTCTTAAAGATATTCTCTTTATATTATTAATAACGGTTTCTATTATTCGTAACTCGATTTATTATTTATTTATAATTATAATATTATTATTTAGCTTTTACTCTTATTTCTTTTTATTTTATTTACTCTTCTTTCTTTATACACTAGTACTTTACGAAAGATAAACGTAATAAAGTTATTTAATTTCTTTTATATCTTATATAAAATATATCGAGAATTACTTAATTAAATCTTTATATTAATAAAGTAAGAAAACGTAAAAGTGTAATTACTTCGAGCGTAAAATACGAGTTTAGTATATATTATTAAGAATTCACTTTACGAATATTTATATAAATCTTATCTTAATCGGTAAAAATAGTATATAATACTAGTTTAGCTTCGTATTTTATATAATTTAAATTTTTAATATAAATATTATACTAGTTATATTAAGCTTTATTAATTTAGCTAAATATAATAAACTCGTTATTTATACTCGAAGTTTATATTTATAAAAAATTACGCTAAATACGACTTCTTAATTTATTAATATAAAATTACTATTAATTATAATCTTATTCTACTACGCTTATTTAAGATAAGTTATATTATAATATTTTTTAAAAAAATTAACGAAGTAAAAGTTATCTTTATTAAAGTAATTAGTGTTATTATATTACTACTTATTTATAAAATTAACGTCGAAGTTTCTAGTCGCTTTAAGATTTTATACTCGAGTATATACTTAATCTAGTAGTCTATTCGTTTATATTATTCTAATTTTAGTACTAGTTAAAATTAAATATTAGTATATTATAAAAGTACTTTAACTTAGTCTTCGTAAGTATTATCGTTAAAGCCTTAATTTTAATTATTAGTTTAAACGTTTATTTAGTAGTCTCTTTTAAAATAATCTTTAATACGTTTTTTTATTTCGACTTTAAAAAGTTGTTAATTAACTACTATTTACGAGGCGCTCGTAGCTTCGTTATTTTTATATTAATAAGTTAATTTTAAATTTTCTAGTTTAGTTTAAAATCGTTTCTTTTATTAATCGTCTTAGTTAACTACTATTTAAATTATATAAGTTAAATTAGTAAATATTTATTCGTTTAACTAATAATATTTATTATAGAATATTATTAACGCGAAAAGTATTTAAAATAATTAGAACGAGATTAGTTTATTAATCGTTTAATTCTATTCCGTTAAGCTTTAATATAAGTAGCTTTATTAATATATTTTCCCGCTATTCTTACTTTTCTTAACGACGACGACGAGTCTTTAGTTCGCTATATAAACAAATCTCGTTATTTTAAACTTATTATTCTTTTAACTTTTACTCTTAATCGTGATTAATAATAGTAGCTTATTTATTAAGTATTTTTTTTTAAATTATACGAGTTTAATAACTAGTAGTATTATTTTTAAATATATTTTAGTTACTTAATCTAGCTACGTCGAAAGTACAACTATCTTATAAAAGAAGTAGTAGTAACGAGAGATTAATACGATCGTTTTTAGTATAGTATTATTAATTAATATTATACTATTTAATATCTGTTAAAACTGTAACTAGATTAAGTTTTTTTATTTTTATTTATTCATTTAGTGCATGCAATTTAAGATTATGACAACTATATAATAAATACAATTTAAATCGATTTAAGACATGTTAGAACAAAATCTTACTCTTTTTTCTTTTGTTAAAAACACGTATTGCGTCTGTTTACCTGTAAATTAATCTTGTAAAGATCGTAGTAGTAGTTTAAAACTAAATGTAATGATAAACTTTATGTTTAATTATTTTGTAATGTATTAAAATGTTAAAAAGTTTTACTTTTTAATTATTTCCTTGCTTAATTTCTCCTCATTCTTCCGTATTCTCGACTTCTTTCTCTGTTAGTTTTAATATTCACTTTCTCGTTTCAATCTTGATAAATTTAAGATATTTAATTAATAAATTTAATCCTTTTTTCGTATCGAATAACACCGTAATATTAATTATTAATAAATGTTTTTTTATTTCTTTAATTTTCTTTCGATAATGAATACACTTAATTAATAAGTGCTTAAATGTCTGAATCTCATTGCATCTGCCTATGCATCTATCTGTATATTCGTTCGATATATTTTTTAAATATAATCGAAAATATTCGTAACTCATTTTTAACTGAATGATAGTCGATAGCGTTAATTTATCTGTTTTGTTTAATAAATATTTTACTAATTTACTACCTGACGCTGTAATAAATTGAGTATAATGTTTGCCTTAATGTTTAGAGCTTTGCTACATCTCAGTTCAGTTGTTCATAATGCTTTTATTAATTTCCTTTTTAATAAAAGCATACGACGTTAACGTGTTTTGAATTTTGGCTAGATTGTGTTCCTTTTTAGCTAGATTATCGACTAAGTCGTTACCGCTGATATTCTGATGACTAGAAATTCAGTACAGTTTAACTAAATAATTTAGTTCCTTTGCATAACTGATGTTCTCGTGTATGTGTAAAGTCTGATTTCTAGTTTTCGAAATAGCTTTTAATGCTAAAATACTGTCGACGAAGATTATTATCGTTTTTTTTATATTAAATCATTAAATTAAGTAAATAATAATATAATAACTAGAAAACTAAAGCTAAAAAGCTATATACATGAAGAATATCATTTAGTAAATATTCTCAGAGTCGTTAAGTCACTAGTAAATACATCTTGACAACTATGTTGTCATGCTCGTAACAGTATCTTTTTTTATTTTATTTTACTTTTTAGTATTCTTCTTCTTAGTAGTATTCTCCGCCTTAATATTCTCTTTTTCCCTTCCTTCTCGATAATACTAATAGCTTATCGTTACGTTAAATTTACGCTACGAGATATTCGACTTTAGAATATTGTTTCTACTTTACTCGCTCTAGCTTTTACTCTTTTACCTACTTAGTAAAACGCGTTTATTCTAGCTACTTCTTTTTTAAATTTAAGATACGAAAAGTACTTTTTTATACCTAGTACTCTTATAATAATATCTAAGGCTAATATTCTTCTAATTAAACGCGAGTAAAAGGCTTTCTATTTCTAGCTAGGGGGGACTTAGGGTCGATGAGAGGCTCGTTTCGATTATAGCGACTAGAAAATATCGTACTAGTACTAAAATTAACGTTAGTATTATAGATAACCTTAAAACTACCTATTTTAGAACCTTAAGCGATTTATTTTAGTTATTATTACGTCTCTACTCATATATTAGGAATATAGGCTAAAATACGGGGGGGATAAAAAAAAATTCCAAGATTTGTATAGCTTTCTGCACACGCTAATTTTCGGTCCCCCCGCCTAGCGCCGAAGCTAAGCGCAGAGGCTGGGAGGCTGATTGGCTGTCAGAGCCTTGCCCCCAGTGCTGTCCCTTGCACACTGCCTCGTCCTCGCGACGCTACTCACCTGGGAGTTCTTCTTTTCAGTTGCAGTTGCCGTTGCCTCAATCCTGTCACTTCACTGTCCCCCAAATGATGCAGTCTAACCTACCGACACCCGATCTTGACTTTCAAGCTTTGTTCGAGGCTGCTAGGACAGGAGAGCTGAGTGTATGTCAGGCCCTGTTGGAGCAGGGGCGTGAGCATCGATTATCTTCACCTCTCACATCCAGCGTTCTTGCGCCCTCTCTTGCGACTGCGATAAGCTCTAAGCATCTGCATGTTGTGACTCTCCTCCTAGAGCAGGGAGCAGCCATCTCTGGCAACGATATGATCCTCGCTCTAGGAGATACAGATGCCTCAATCGCCATATTTCAGACTTTCCTGGACCATGGCTGGGATATCAACAGCCAGACAGACCTTGGCAACGTTATGCTGAAGTGGGTTCCTCTCGTTCCTTCATCATTTTTGGCCTACTGGCACCCATTGCTCGAATCTTATCTGCCTGTTTTCAGGTGGTACTTACAGTCTCCAGGCATGTCGTCGGCAATGAAAGGTTGACTCGCTGGTTCCTTGAAAACGGTGCAAATGCGAATTTTGGCAAAGTTGGCTCCACATTACTCGATGTCGCAGCTGCAAACGCTACAACCGAAGTCTTCGACCTCCTCGTCGCGCACGGTGCAAGAATAGAAGACTGTGACGCCTTACATTCGGCCGCTGGCGAGCGCGAGGATAAGCCTGGACGTGTGACCATGTTGACGCATCTGCTTGATACGGGCTTCAACGTCAACGCCATAGGGCGAAGAGACTATCCGCCTGGTAGGAGGATAGGGCGCGGGACGCCATTACACGCCGCTATGGCTCCGCAGCAGACTGACCGAATCGACCTCTTGCTACTGCGTGGAGCGGACATGGGGGTAAAAAACACCTTAGGCCAGACGCCGTTAGAATATGCGATATCGAAGGGGTTTGGACGATCAGAGAATTTTCTGAGGAGTGCTATGGGGCTGGAAGGCTCCAAGTCAGGCGCCACTGTATGAAAGGTCCCACTGGGTTACGATTGAACACCGAGGTTGATCTCCGTTTCGAGCTCCATGGGGTGGTATGAAGCTTTAGATTGGGTGAGATCTACATGGAAATTTCGGTGGTGTTGCGCCCGGCTCCAATAGGCTTAGGTGTCCCATCTTTCCCGCAAACCACGGGGGAATAAAGCTATATATAAATGATATGAACCCCGGACTTAAGGTTTAAGATTCTTGTTTCGGTTCGGGAAAGGGAGTAGGGCCGCTTTCGAGGGTAGTACTATGTATACACATGGCTCCTAGTAACAACAAATTTATCGATAGAATCTCTCGTCCAGTATCAAGGAGATGGAACCCTGTATTGCGCAGGGCTGTCATCCTGCTCCGTATCGCCAAAGACCAAGAGGCCCATTGTTGCAAATCAGTGTCAGCCCTGTATGCTTGGCACAACCTATTTAGTAGCGCACACCTCCATAGCTGAATCAATCAACCGTTCCATCAATTATTCAACACCCATTGGCAGGCTAATTTGCAAAACCTCTTTCTGGGAGAGGCACTAGTCTCAAAATATCAAAGCAGCTAAGTTTAATGAAGGGTCTATCGGTAAGTCTAGTACGACGAGGGTGCTCTACAGATGGCCGTAGAAACACACTTTGTGTGTTGATTGTATCATATACGCTTATGCCCTAGATACAGCTATAGTCATGATTTTCATCCCTCACCATTGTCTAACCCGAAAAGTGTATATAACAGGGAGATTTTCGTTACAACCCCTTTCCTTCAGCCCCCTCGATCTCCAAATCGAAATCAAGACTATGACCTTCCGACGGCAACAACCTCGTAAAGTTCGACCACGAGAAGAAACGGACAACCCGAGAGGAAACACCATCCGAAGCACCCAAATACCCAAAATAGTCTGCGGATTGACAATGCACCAGTGGATGGCGAAACCCCTTGCCGGTCTTGGCAGTGGGTATAGAGTACAATTTGAGTCCTTCGTTTCGAATACTTACAGATTAACCACAACCACTTCTAATATTATAAATCTTGGGCACCTGTCAAATCAGAGGCCAATGAATAACTTATCGAAATCTCGCTTTCTAAAAAGTTCTATTTGTATTCGAAAATCTATTGTAATATGACTGAATTCTGTAGTATGCGCCAAGACCGGCAAGGGGTTTCGCCACCCATTGGTGATGTACGGCGCATAGCCCCAAAGCGGTATGCACTGAGCAGTCTTGACATACGAGCGCAGCCTCTTCTCATACATGTCGAACGCCAGCGTGTTTCGATTCCTCGACAATTCCTGAGCCAGCACCCACGCACCAATAATGGCGAGCTGGTTCCCCTGACCGGTGAACGGAGTCGGCGCCCAAGCCGCATCGCCGAGGAGCACGACGCGGTCCCTCGACCACTTCGGGAGTTTGAACTGCACGAGCTCGTCGGAGTAGAAATTGTGGGATCTCATCATCTGCTCGACGACGCGTGGCGTTGGCCAGCCTAGACCACAGTACAGTTCGGCAAAGGCTTCCTTTTGCTTGAGCCTGTCGCCTGTCACGTTTGCGCGACGGAGGTTGAGAACGTCGACGCCGGCGTGGATGAGGTAGACGGAGGTCGTGTCGGAGGCTTTGCCTACGGGTCGCATCCAGACGATGCGGCGGCCGGAATTTGTGCATAGAGCGCTGCATAGCGGAAATCCTTCAGATACGATCCTGGTATGAGCTGCAATGCTTGCGGATTACAATAATCGACGATGAAAGCTGCTTGCGACCTCTCTATGGAGCTCAGAGGATCCAAAGATGTTATTATCAGGAGCAAATCGTTTATGAGCCATGAGACAAAGGAAACAAAGCCTAGACTTCAAGGTAACAGACTCCCACGAACAACCAGAAGCTTGAGAAGCTGGAGCAACATTGGTCCCCATACAAAAGGTCGGAAGGAGGGTCCGCTTTCAAAGTTACTAAGTTCTTCGAAGAGCTGGGGTATCGAGATACCGTCCTGATTCGTTGACGAGACCGTGACGTTCCTGCGGGCTGTGGGCGCTTTGCATTTCTTTATACCGGCAGCATCTTTGAGCGCATCTTTGTCGTTGGCATTCCGCATAACGAGAATCGATATGACAATAGCCCTGAAAGAAGGCCAACGTCGATCCAATTAATAAAGTCGGCCTAGCGTATAGATCCAGACCCAAAAGATAGTTATTGTGTCCGCAAGCGTATAAAGAGGCGAGAGTCTCCAAACTCTTCCTGATTTGCTGAACAGAAGTGAACCACGAGGCTGTGTATAGAAACCAAAACACGTGGCGGTAACTATGAAGAATGCACTTCCCGCGCTCCACTGTTGTGATGATGGGCTTTCAGGGCGCGTGTCCGATCTCTTTGCAGTGGACTCATCTCGCCGGAATAAGGAGAGTAGCCATAAGAGAAATGCAAAATTATAGAGCAGGAAAACCACAAGCCCCGAATATTGAATACTTTGCGCTATATTTCGTCTCATGCTGTGAGCGTTGCTTTCCAGCCATCGAAAAGGCGAAGAGAAAATGGGTGCCAAGATGGATCTGATTAGACATTATTACTGAGGGGAGGGGTCTGGTTAATGTACGCGCGCGTAAGCCTGCAAAAATAGCCATCACGTGGCGAGTCAATCAGGCGTAGTGCAGAATATGATACACTTATGTTAGGTTCATTCCTAATGTCATGATGTGTGGTTGATATGTTGATTGATTGTGTTCTATGGAAGAGCTCTATGGAGTTGCCTCCCAGAGACTAGTATTCTATTAGTGTCAGCTTTTCGCTTTCAACTGATGTTCTGCTGAACTGCACTCAAGCTTGAAAACTCCTAAATGCTTTCAACTGATGTTCTGCTGAACTGCACTCAAGCCTGAAAACTCCTAAATGCGAATAATACTTTGTTTCTAGTATATATATGCCCTAGCCTATATATATGCCCTAGCCTAGCGCTAGGGGCCAGCGGCGCACTAAGCAGCAACTGCGGTTATCTACGTATAATAGTCTGGCCCTAAGCTACTAAGAACTCCACAGCCCTAAGGGGGATACGGTGCCGTAGGTATCGTAGTAGAGGCCGTAAGGGATCTACTCACCGATTAGACTCTAGAGGATTAGTGACGTAGTAAGGCGTTAAGTATACGGTTAGGGTCGATATCGATATATAGTCGATAGCTATAGGATTTCTATCGCCTAAGTATTATAATCTCTTTATCGGTTAGGCTAGCGTTCCGCGCGGAGGTCGCTACGCCCCTTCTAAAGGAATAGCCTAAGTAGTAGCCTATATATCCTAGACTAGTTAGGCTCTAGCGGAGGACGTCGATTACGAGGCGTCTTATAAAGGTAGTATCGCTAGCGGTATAAAATAGAGGGGCTATAGAAGCTGCGAGGTATTAGCTAAATAACCGGCGTAGGGAGTAAATTACGTAGGCGTTATCGCTAGTAGCGGTAATCGTTAATATAATTCCCCTACGGAAGGGGTCGGTTTTTAAAGCTAGAAGCTTTAGGAGTAGATAATCGCTATAGAGCTCTACTAAGTACCGGGTTAGGAACTATACGGTAAAATTAGGCTATACGTACTCTTCTTAAGTCTATATAAATTCCCCTACGCGTAGAAAGCCTACGAACATAAGGCTGAACGCGG
>JAABUO010010854.1_pt1 | contig 10038 bp, 13 predicted proteins | sample 5559291 | NCBI WGS metagenome assembly JAABUO01 (sample SAMN10711878, study PRJNA513372) | rock metagenome | isolation source: Antarctica rocks | place: Antarctica: Victoria Land, Finger Mt sud
AAGGCTTGTTCCATGATCATGCCGGTGCCCGCTAGTCAAGCAAGCAGCTTCAGCCTTTCCACGCAGCACTGTACAGTCAGCAGCACAACACCATGCAATGTTTGCAGGAGTTTTTCAAAAACATAGTATCTGGGTATGGGCTGAACATCCCGACTGAGCTTCTGAAGCAAGGACTCAGAGGTGCAGTTTGGTTTACTTTGTTTGGGTCCTGCATGGACACTCAGTGACATGTGATGTCATCACATCAAGCACACTTTCAGTACATCCTGTATTGGTGAGTAGAACCATGATTTGCAGCTGGTCAGCCACTGGGTCTTGCAATTTTCAGAGCATGTCAGCCAGTGTCAGCAAATTCAACTCTAAAAGCTCCTATATGCAGTTCCTGTTATGCAAACTCACAAAGATGATGCAGTATGTCGTGCACGCTGCATGAAAAAGACAAGATCATGCTCTGTACCAACAGGGTTCTACAAGGCGATGGAAAGTATGGGCATGGATCCTGGTCTGGAGTTCAAGGTTGCATTGGAAGAGGCAGACAAGTTGAATGCCAGGTATGTAGCATTGCACACCTTTCACTGTTCGCCTTTGCTGGTCAGCTGCAACGCATTGCCACTGTATAAGCCCTGCATTGCCGTTGCCACAGCATCACCATACCGGATCAATGAAACGGGGCGCATATACATGGTAAACTGCTTGAGCTGGGTGTTTTCGGATACTGTCAAGCCTGAACATGGCAGCTTTGCATAATACAGTTACAGTTACAGTTGCAGTTGCAGTTGCAGTTGCAGTTGCAGTTGCAGTTGCAGTTACAGGTACAGTTACAGTTAAGCCTGATGTCAGCAGCTTTGCATGATATGCAGGATAGTGTATGGTGACCAGGAGCAGGAGATCACAGTCCAGAACTTGGCCAGTGCGCTTTCTTTCAAGGTATCAGCTGAACACACAACCAGTGAGGCATCAGCAAACAAGGCAGCCTCATTCCTTTGCTTACTGAAAGTTGCAAATCCCTGCACACTGAAACAGTTTTGCTTGTTCTCTGAGCAGCTTGAGTGCTTTGCTGCCATCTGGAGTAAGCCCAACAACAAGGTACTCCTCAATCAATGGACTGTTTTGTTGAAGGCATCTTGGCCACTGTCACTGATTAAATCTCAAACATCTCCTCAATGTAGAAACGCGTTTTTACTGTCCCCAGGCGTTTCTAAGTTGAGATTTCCAGTGTAGGGGTGACGTTTCTGAATTTCAATAGATGTTTTGGGATTGAAAAGAGCTGTGCGTCATTGCAATGTTGAGGCCTGAGGCCCTGATTGATGGCAGGACGTGCTGAAGCTGATGACAGGGCAGGGCATGAAATTGGATCCAGAGATGACAGAAGCTCTTGAGTTTTCAGACAAGAGTGGAATGTCTGCATCTGTGGAGGCCCTCAAGACTAAGAAAGCTGCAGAAGCCATGACTGCAGCCTTGCGTCAGTTCAACCCCAAGCTTGCCAAGGCTTTGATTGATGATCGTGATGAGGTGACCATACATTGATACATCCACTTGCACATTGCTGTACATGTTAACAATCTGCTTGTGCTTGCTTGTGTCATTCCCCGGTGTCATAGCATGGCTCATGCCCTGAGTGGCGTTTGTCTTCAGCTTGAAACCTTGTAAGTCTAGATTTCCTTGCATAAGGTGCTTGAGCAACTTTGAATCTTGTGCCATGTTTGTAGCCACTGCTGTGCTCCCCTGAAAGCCTGCTGATGCGTGGGCTCATGTTTGTGCAGTATATGGTGAAGTCTCTCAGAAAGCTTGAGGGCAAAGTTGTTGGCGTTGTGGGGTCTGGTCATTTGGCAGGCATGCAAAGGCGATGGGAACAGCTGGAAAAGCAGCAGCAACGTTTGAGGACATAAATGCCAATATCTGGGCAAGTAATTTTGTGATGACAGCAAGCACGATGGTTTGACAGCTCACAAGGCATCGTCATGTCAGTGCTGCTGTACTCTGGAGAAAGATTGGCTGTTGTGAAGCAACACATGAGCCCTTTGGCTGTTTTTAAGATGAACTGCCTGCGACGCATCTATGGCATATCCTTGCGTGATCATGTGCCAAATGTTGTCATACTGGATAGCTGCAACACCCTATCTGTGGAGTCTCAGCTGCAAGACAAAAGACTCAGGTGGCAGGTCATGTTTTCAGGATGCCTAGCGATAGATTGCCTAAGAAGCTTTTGTTTGGTGAAGTCAAGGGGCTTCGCCCACCTGGCCGCCCTAGGTCTATTCAATGATGTTTCATTACGTGATGTTCAAAACTGTCATACTAGTATGCCTTATAGGGATGCACAAGACAGGCTGCTTTGGAGAGACAAGACTTGTCCTGCACGTACCTAGCTCGTCATGAGCTGGAAAGCGTTTGAATTATGATCATCATTAAGGCTGGCCAATGGCATGGGGTCTTACGAGCTGCTTGCTTAGCTACATTGACTTTTCTCTGTACAATATGGCAAAGAGCAGTATGAGAAAGGACAGCTACAGCTTCAGATGCTGTGCAGTGTCTCTCCTGCATGATCTTTTGTGCATGCTGAGACTGTGACTCATATGTTGCCATCATTACATACAGCACAGAACCACTGGCCAGGGGGCACATTTGTGAATCCAAGACATGTCAAATGAAAGACTTTTGGGCAGCCATCACACAATAACATGTCACAGTCATCGTCTTGATGACAAATGGCGCATGCTTCGTCATGCTGACTGACTTCATTGTCAGATCGTTCCTGAGAGGCATCTTCTTCTGCAACGTGCACAAGCTGTGTCAGAGATAAACACACAGTCTCGAAATGAGGTTATACAATAAGCGCCATGATCACTTGAAAGAAAGTTGCAACAGCTTGGTGCCTCGGGATGCATGCAATGAGATCCATGCAAACCAACTACAAACCAGACATCCAGTGCGCTGATGGATGGCTTTTGCTTTCAGATGGATGCAGAAGCCCATATGCTGCCCTACGGGTTTTGCACCAAGCAGTCATGACTTATGCTAATTGTGCCTACCTTCAGCAAGAAAGGAATCCTCCAGATCATACGTGGAGCTAGCATTTGAACGAGGCGTATCTGCCATTGGCGTGTGCTGAAACCTGCGCTCCTTCAGCTTGAGGACAGGGGTGCCAGACAACATGAGATGCTGATTGTACACAGCCAGCATGTCTTCATGCCTGCACGCCAAGAACCATCATTTGCTAGGTCAAATCTTCGACTGTTAAACAGATTTTGCACACTTCTACAAGAATGACCACAAAAAGGATACTACAATTGTAGGTGCTTATCACTTTGCAGCATGTACACTAGCTCTGCATGACATCATGCTGAGTTTTGCCTCAGCAGTTGCTGCAAAGAGGAGATACATCATAATAATGCTGCACTGTGCCTCAGCCATTGCTACGTATACACCTTCTGGTCAGTTGTTGACAAAGTCAGCTGTGACCCCAGAGCTGCAGTCTGATAGAGGCTGCATGCTATCAGAACAAAAAAGACCCGCTTTGTAAAGCACAGCAGGAGATGTATGCCAAAACAGCTGCATCATGCTATACTGTTCACCTGCGTTCAGGTTGGCTTCTGGCGCTGGCTGGGCTAGCATCATTCACAAACATGGCATCAGCCTCTGGTACATCTGTGTCCTCATCTGCTTCATCTGAAGACTCTTCCTCCTCCTCACTTGATGCTTCTGCTTCAATGTCAATCAGGGCTGCGACTCTCCTGCCATGTTGCCCAACAAATTAGCGGATGTTTTAGGTGTCCATGGACTTGCTGAGTGTGCAGTCCACAGGGCAACCATCAACTACTGGGTGACACAGACTGATTTCAGATCTTGCTTTACACACCAACTTGCTATAAAAGCACATGCTCCTTTGCATACAGGTTGGAGGTCATGCAAACAGCAACCGCAGTAGTGATGCAAAGAAAGTCATCGTGGACTTTTTGTAGTCACAGAGGTTGATGAGTTGTTCCAATATTGTTTCACCTGCGCTGATCATGTTTGCTGAGGCCTTTTGGCTTGATGTGTTGAGCAGCATGCCTGCTGCTGCCGCCCTGTGCAGTTGCTGGGGGTGCAAAAGCAGTGGCAGGGCCATTGAGAGGCACTGCAGTAGCATTGTGGACCCTCTTGAGCCTTTTGAGGCGCGCTTGCAAGGGCATGCCCTCCCTGTCAGGGCCCTTGTCAGCATTGTCATCATTGCCTGCATTGCCATGTTTTAAGTTGGGCGTGACACGCAAGCTAGACCTTGCAGGTTTACAAGGCAAGGTAATGCTGCAAGCAGCTCCTTAAGACAGCCATGTGCAACAATTGCTCAGTCATTCCACAGTACTCAACTCTTTTGTCTGACTCATGCAAGTTGTTGTGCAGGGTCCAGACTTGTTGAACATGCAATGCAGCAACACATTCACAGGATAATGTGCATGCACGGCAGAAGTGCTTGGCAGTGCTGCGCATAATGACCAATGAGGATGCAGAAGTGGATGCGTCCACACCTTGGGGTGAGTCTGAGCTAGGTGTTTCTTGAGTCATGAGCACAAGCCCATGGGCAGCTTGCCCGCGCCTCTTCCTGTGGGGGGGTCTGGGGGTGGAGCCGGTGTGGGGTGCAGCCTGTGCTGTGATGGCAGGGCCTGCTGGGTTCAGAAAACAGCCTGTTGAGGGCGGCGGCATGATGCGCGCGGCTGTGGCTGGTGAGGGACACTCACCAGGCTTGGACTTGCCTGCAGTCATGTACTGGATTTGGTCAGGTAAAAGTACTGTTACTGGCCTGAAAAGCGGGGGCAGTTAGTATCTGAGGGCCACTCACCTCTGTCTGATTGGTTTTGCCTTGGTCAGGACATGACACAAGAGTAGCACTGACACCTGATGCAGTGGGGACTGTAGACTGTGACTAGGCAAGGGATTTGGGGTCCCATCAAGGCTGTACATGCTGCTTTCCAGGGACAAGGTTGAACTCAGCTCAGGGTGTTTCGCAGAGTGCAAAGCAAGTCCTCAAGTGACATAACTTGTGCTTATTGCATTACTGTAGAGACCCACGATGCTCATGCATAGCCTGCAAGCACATGCAGTGTTGCTGTGATACTCAGTACAGCCTAATGTAGCACAGGGTTGCTTCAGGATCAATGCAATGTCTCACTTACTGCATGACTATGCACTGATCCCAAAGCAACGCTGTGCTACACAAGGCAGCACTGTGTATCAGAGCAACACTGTATAGTGACACAGAAGCAGAAGTGGACTGTTCTGCGGGCTTGCCTGCTGGAGTGGCGGCTTCTGGTGACAGCACACAGATATCGCCGTATGCAGGCAGGCACACCTCATGCCTCCCTCTTGCACCCTGCTGTCTGTTTGTGTCAGGCCCTGCTTGGTCAGCAGCCATGTCAGCTGCTTTTGTTCCAGCACCGCACTGCTCTCTCGCTTGTCTATCTGGCCCCTTCTGATGCTCAGGGTAGGAGGAGGGTGGGGCAGGTGGTGAGGTAGCAGGTGCAGAATCAGGCTGCCTGGGCCCTAAGCGCAGGCACAGCTTCTTGCGCGCATGTGACTGGCTTGACGTGGCTGCTGCAACGTGTGGCCCAAAGATGGCTGCTGCTGGAGAAGTAGCAGTGGCATCGGCTGTTGTGCTGGCAGTGGCTCTGTTGACCACAGCTGTGGGCCGACCGCTGCTGCTCGGTACTGCAGGTCTTGGATCCACCCTGCTGCTGTCAACTGTAGCCGTGGCAGTGGCCTGGCTTAGTCCATTGACTGCTGCAGCTGTGGCAGCAGGCTTCCCTCTGATGGCTGCAGCTGTGGCAGCAGTCTTCCCCCTGCTGGTTGCAGCTGTGGCGTCACTCTTACCACTGCCAGCTGTGACTGGGCCTGATCTGTTGGCAGCTGCTTGCTGACCAGATGTCTCACTGCCTGCTGGTCTGGGTTGCTCACAGGGCTGATCTGTGGGTCCAGCATTACTAGTGATGGTTGACTGATTGCAAGACAGCAGCCTGTAGCCTTGATGAGGAGATTTGCTCAAGCTGGGGTGAGCAGCTTGCGCATTGGTCTGTGCAGAAGCAGGACTGTGTGCAGCAGCATAGCGTGCTGAAGCAGCCACTGCTTGGCAGTGAGGAGTGGGTGATGGTCCCAGAGCAGTCTTTGAACCAGAGGCCGGCTTAGGTAGGGGCCTGCTGCGCAGTGGCAAAGCTGGTGCTTCTTGGAGCTGCGCAGGTGCAGCACTGGGCTGCTTGGTGTGCATCTGAGGCTTGGCAGCTGGCAATGGAATGCACTTGTTGCTGAAAGGCACATGCTTGGCAGCAGGCAAGGCTTCTGAGGCGGTGTTGGGGCCTGCCTGGAACCCCTGCTGGGCAGGCCTGTGACCCAAAGCAGGCAGGCTGGAGATGACCAGGGGCTTATCTGCTTCTGCCTGCTGCTGCTTCTGCCAAGCAGGCTTGTGACTGTCGCCCCAGCTGTCTGATAGGCCCCAGCCTTGAGACATTTGGGTGGCCCCAAAGGCATCTTGGTACCCAAAGTTGCCCTGTGTCGGCTGCCAGTCCCAGCTGTCACCATTATCATATGCATGCAGGTCATCTGCGTTGCCATCAGAGTGCTGAGAGCCGCCGTCAAGAAGATCTCTCTGGCTGCGCTGGGCACTGTCAGCATCACCAGGCAGAGCAGCAGCCTGTGCATCTGCACTGGTGGTGGTCCCTTGCAGAACCTCTTCTCCAGCCTGGGAGGTACCAGGCTTGCTGGTGGAAGCCAGCATGTCAACAGCCTGGGTTGCCAAAGACACATCAGCTGCCTGGTCTGACGTCACTGCTTCACAGCCTGATGCAGCAGGTTGGACTCTGGCATCTGTCTGCTGCAGAGAAGGATCAGGGAGCTGCGGCCTGCAAGCTGGTTGGCTAGCTGCAACTGCAAGCTCCTGAGCTGTGCTGCTGACAGCATTCACTGGCGCAAGCACTGGGTTGTCATCACGCTGGACTAGAACAGAGGTAACGTGCTCCTCTGCTACCTGAGTCTGCGGGCAGTGTGGATGAGGGCTTGCAGGGGTGCTGCTAGTTGCCCTTGGCGCCTGCTGACTGGTTTGTACAATCCCAGGCAGCACCACCTGTGTTGTCCCATCAGGAGGCACTGAGATGGCGGCCTGGGAAGGGACAGCACTTGGTAGTACATCAGCTTCATCAGCAGCATCCTGGCTGTTCCAGTCTGCAAAGACACCTGTGGCGGCTGCCATGATGCCATCCCCGGGACTGTTTGCTTCTGGAACAGGGTGAGCCTGCCTTGTTGCTGCTTGCTGCCGTGCTTGTTGGGGATCAGTCGTCCCAAGCTTGACTGCTGATGCGTTTGGCAACATGCCTGCCTGAAGTGCAGCTGCTGACCTTGCATCAGCTCCAATTCTGTCATTGTGTGACAATGGTAGGGAAACTTCTGGCAAAGCCTGGTTCCCACGGGATGAGGCTCCCACAGGACCAGCTGGATGCTGTGTTGCTGCTGTTGCCTCTACTGTGATGGTAGCCAGGTGCATGCCATGGGGCCGGCCCAGCATGGAGGGGCTGTACAGGCGGCCCTGCCCTGGCTGGTGTCTCGCCAGCAGGGGGGAAAGCCAGGTGGGCCCTGACCTGGGCTCCCCCATGGGGCTGCCTGCCTGTGAGGTGTTGCTGTAGGGAGGGGTGTCTGGCACAGTCATGCTGTCAGTGGGCAAGGGGCCTACACAAGGGCTGCCAGACCCAGAAGGCATAGATGCTCTTACAGCAGTCTGAGCAGGCTCTTGCTGAGGCTTTTGACCAGCCTCTGTGTTGGCTGCTAGTTGATGCCCTTGCATGCGTGGCCCAGCCGCAAGCTCTGGTGCTGTGCAGCTATTCAGCTGCAGCCTGGAGTGCTGTGGCTTGGTAGTCACAAGCTGAGGCAGACCATGGTTGTCATGACTACTGAGACCTGATGGTCTAGCACTGGATGGGTCAGCAGGGGCAGGCGAATCATCTATGTCAATCAGAAACTGCATACAGCAGGCTTCTGCAGCAGGTTGCTTGCCGTCCATCCCAGCTGTTGATGGCTGTTCAGCCTGCAAGATTGCTGCCTGGTCAGGCTGCTGCTCTCCAGAAGCGCATCTGTTGGGTTCAGCCACTGCAGCTAGACTCATGCCAGTTGCCTGCACTGAGCTGGCTGGAGCCCTGTCATCTGAGGGCTGTGGAGGGGTGCCCTCAGCTCGGCTTGGACCATTTGGTGTGCTCACAACGCCTTGCTGAACCTGTGGGGCTGCTGAACTGGGCAGATGTGGTCTTGCAGGAGCTGGAGACGGGCGGGGGAGGGGCCTGGCCCAAGCAGCCCTGCCGCCATTCTTAGACACTGCTGTGACAGCAGCAGCAGCAGCAGCAAGGCCATCGGCAGCAGGCAGGGCACCAGCCACAGCAAGATGATGTGCTGAATCAGTGCTGGCAGATGCAGCAGCTGCAGGGTCAGGGATGCCTATTGCACTATGATGGCAGCTCTGCCCAGCAAGTGTGGTAGCCCTGGGAGTTGGTAGGTCAAGCGCTGGAGACTTGGACCTTGATCTGATAGCAGCATCAGCAAGCACCCGCTGGTGCTGCTTCTCTGCCAGCCTTTCAGCTAAGGGCAGTTGCTCCAAGATGTCAGTGTCATCTGTCCCCATCTCACTGGGGCTGGCATCAGCACTGGTGTCATGCTCTTGCTCAGCTACAGCAGTGTTTGCTACATGTGCACCTGGGTTGCTGTTCTCATCTGGAACAGCGTTGTTCAAGGAGTGGCCGTGACCGGCTGAAGCAGCTGAGCTCTGCTTGCTCCTGTTGCCAGATGCTCTGCCTCGCCCACCTGAACAATACAAACTACAGAGTGAGGCTACAAATTGACCAAGAGAAAGGCAACCATGTATGCACAACTGCTTGATGTGTGCTGATCATGAAGCACTAGCTGTGCGACCCAATGGGTATAAGTACTGCTGGACATGGCAAGCTCTGGGAAAATGCCCAAAAGTCTAGACAGCATGCATGCTTGTGTGCTTCCGTTTTTTTGTGCATTGAAGGTGCAGAAATGCAATCTTGTAAACATTCAGAAGTCAGCAGCAGCAACATTGTACAGATTGGGGCACCCCTGCAGCACACCTGTTCTGCCTCCAGCACTGCTAGGTCTGGACGCCCTGCTCTCACCACTGGCCTTGGTTCCTCTTGGCTTCCTGCCCTTCTTGCCTTCTGCTGCCTTCATGGGGGTCTTGCCTGAGCAGTCCACATTCAGCTGCACTGGGTTGAACATGCGGGGCAGCATGCGAGGGGGCCGCTCAAGCAACTGGAAGTTGCCCCGCCTCAGCTTTGTTTGCAGGCTAGCACCGGTCTGCAACACCGTGATTACTCAGGTATTGATGCTAGAAATTGCAGAACACAAGCTTTTGCTCTCCTCTTGTCTATATAGGCTGCCAGTTGTGCTGCCAATCAAAAGCCCATTAAAGTTTATCTCTGGGCAATGGTACAATGCCCAGATGGCAAGAGCAAATGCACACTTGAACATTGCACTGCATATGGCATGTGCAATTGCATGTGGTGCGCCACGAGCAAACGCACATGCCATATGCATACTTTGACATGCAAAAACCAGCTTCTGCAGCAAGACATGTCTCTGAGATCATACAGCTATGACAGTTCTGACTGCTGTGAAAGTGCGTGCTGTAGACCTGAGTCTTGAAGTGTGGAAGCTGACCTGCAAGCCCTTCCTGTAGGAGTCTTCTTCTTTGCCCTGGGACATGATGTAGACCACCCTGCCGGCCTTGTGGCGGCCTGTGCGGCCCATGCGCTGGATGTTGCGGATGGGAGACGCGTCCGAGTCAAAGCACACAATCAGATCTACCTGCAGGAGATGTCTTTGGTATACTCATTCTCGCATTTGGCAACCCATTTGGCAACCCATTTGGCAAGGTGGACGGAGGACAAAGACTCCCCCAAAACAGGCTGTGCAATTTGGTCATGAAACAGCTGAAAGCAAGTCTGTCAGTGTCTGTTACTTCGCGATGTATGACAAGTCATGGGAATATGTTTCCAAAATGCCTGAAGGGGC
>JAABUO010010856.1_pt1 | contig 10038 bp, 11 predicted proteins | sample 5559291 | NCBI WGS metagenome assembly JAABUO01 (sample SAMN10711878, study PRJNA513372) | rock metagenome | isolation source: Antarctica rocks | place: Antarctica: Victoria Land, Finger Mt sud
CGTGCCAGGACCCTGCTCACCAGAATGTACTGACACAGCTCATCGTTTCTTATTTCAACCCGTCTGATTTGCAAAACCCTCTTGCTAAACAGTGATAATTGACCAGACATGATTCAATGTCTTGTTCTTGACTGCCATGGCTGCTCCTGCAGGTGCCAAGGGTCATGCCGGCTTCAGCAGGGCTGCAGCTATTGGGCTGACAAGCAAAACTGGCACAAGCTGTGCTTATTGGGAGCACGTGAGGTGAGACGCTGTGAGCGCGCTGAGACAGCCTGTCAGCTGGAAAGCAGCCTAGTCTTGCACACCTGCACTGTACAAGCTGACATTGTCAGTCTCAGTTGACCGTAGGCCTTGTCATGTCATGTCAGGCTTTTGCTGCCAAGGTGCAGAATGTGTATAAGCTGCAGCAGTGTAAGGCACTGATGTGCCTGCACCACGGCATGCAGCCACTCCAGATGGCATGGCATTGCAATGCAATTGCCGCACAGCCTGTCTGCGACCCAGTTGCTGTCGCGTGTGATTGTCACCAATGACTGTTGACCAGCTAGTGCCGCGTGGTATGTGGTAGGGTCAGAACAGGAAACAATTGCAAAGTTTGCACACTGCCCTTTGCTTACTGCTGTGGCTGCTCATGCAGGCTCCACATCCAGTCCTTGCCTGCCTGTAGCAGTGCTGCTGCTGGGCTGATAGTTTGAGTCAAGCTATGGCTGACAGACTCCAGCGTGTGCATGGCCATGGCAGGGACCCTAGCCTGATGGACCTCATGGCTTGCCCCTTTCTAGACCACACCACCCACTGCAACCTTGTTGGTGAGGCAATCAGACTTGAGATCAGCATTGTGGTGCTGAACGACAGCCAAGATTTGGAATGTGATCGTCAAGAAGCTGGTCAATCAGTCATTCAGTCCAAAGGTTGCATCAAAAGATCTCAACAGTTTACGAAGTATGCAAAGGATGTTACGGCTTGATTTACAGCATTGGCGTTTCTGCTTCTACACTGCTTGGCTGCGCAGCATTTGGATCTCTGCTTCTTTGGCATGTTAGCGCAGTAGTATCTGGCTCTCTGGTTCTTGCCTTGCTTGGCGCTGCAGCATTCACATATTTGCTTCTCGCACTGTTTAGCACATGGGCATTTGCTTCCCTGCTTCTGAGTCAGAAGTTCTGACACTGCCTTGCAATGTAGCATTCGGTCCTTTGCTTCTTGCACTGCTCAACGTCCTGCAACATTGGGGTTTCTGCTTCTCACACTGCTTGGTGTTGCAGCGTACATGAAACAAATCAAGCCCACTCCAGTCAGCACAGAGGTTACAGCACGCTACCTCATCAGCATGTTCCTGACGTGCACCAAGGCAAGAGTATGCCAACACACTCTGGAGTCTTTCCCGCCGGGCTGCACTGCCGCCATACTTGGGACCATGATGCAGACTGGCTTGTAGGACCTGGGTCATGTGTCTCCCTATGGTGTGCGCTTGCTGGTGAGCTCTCCAATCCGTTCAATATGCATTGACACACATATGCTGTGCATCCACAGCAGATGCCAAATGCAAGAGCAGAGATGTGCTTTGCGTCTGTTGTTGAGCTTTGTCACATGTCACAATCTTTGCTCTTTAGTGAGAGATAGCTGTGATGCTTTTCCAGCGCACCATAGCTTGCTCACACCTGAGAAACATTGACGCATGCCAAAAGAAGTCAAGGGGCTTTGCCTACCTGGGCGCCCTAGGTCTAGTTTCAATGATGTTGCATTACGTGATTGTCAAAACTGTCATATTAGTAGGTCTTACAGGGATGCACAAGACAGGCTGCTCTGGAGAGACAAGACTTGCCCTGCACATACCTGGCATCTAAATGTCCCTCTGCAATGAGTCTGCATGTGCCAGACATGAACATGTGCCTGCCTGTTCATTTCTGGTGCATGCAAGTGTGCAACTGTGCATACATGTGATGCATGTGCCAGCATGACTATACAACTCCAAACCTTCAAAGTAATCAGCGTTCTAGTACATCAACTAGGGTTGGTTCCTGTCAATTAGGGTCATGCTTGAACCCTGAACTATATGCTTGTTTGCACAGACTTGTTGATTTTTGTCAATTTCTTGGTCAGGCATGCTGCAATCTCTCATGCTTATGCCTGCATGCACATTCATCCTTCCTCACAAATGTTATGTCTGTGTAGGTGAATGAGTCTGAGATCAGTGATGCAAACAAACCCCTCAGCTTTGGCGACTTTGTTGAGGTGGTACCTTGCGAGTCCTGACAGCTGTTTGCCGAGCACCCTGTCCATCTCAACTCAGGCAACTACCTGTTTCCCAGACCTCAGCATGCCAAGCACAGGCCTCCAGTCAAGCAGCAGCTCAACATCTTGCCTGTTCATGATTGGCACAGTCCAAGCATATGTGGCAAGACAGCAGCACTGAGTTGAGCACACTGTCACAGTGGCATGCGGCTGAAGCAAAGCGGCCGGTCCCTTCAGCATTGCGAGCCTTATAGGCAGCAGCCGGAAGCTATGACCACCTTCTTTTCACTAATCCCCCTCATGCAGTTGGTGTCAGACTTTTGATGCTTGTGGCTGGCGTCTTCATCACAGCCTGTGATTCACAGGGGATGAATTACACCACCAGCAACTCTGTGTGACACAATACGTACATTATACTGGGCAGCCCAGTATAAGCCGTTGCTGTCTTGCAAGAAAGGAGCTATCTTGCAAGCTTGATGAACAAGAAGCCTAAACCCTCAATTTGCGACACAGCACCTGCTGCAATGCATGTGTGTCTTCGACAAGTGCACACACAAGTCAGTGGCAGGAGTCTGTGTTGAGTGTGGCACCCAGTGTGCATCAGATGTTGATTGAACAGATGTTGCACAAAAAGCAGAGGGTAGACGATTCATCTCCTGATCCGCAGCGTGAATCCGTGTATGTTGTTGCATCAATCCTTCAGCCTAAGGCCAAACCTCCAGTTCAAAGTGCTGCCATTCCGCTGTTCATCCCTAAGCTTTTGCGAGAGTTTTTGAAGTAACAGCGTGCTGAAATTTCCAAGTGCCTCTAGCCATGCTCTACCTTCCGACTCTTGACCGGTGGCGATGTGGCAGACATCAAGCTTGCAGGTGGAGTGAAGCACCTCGTCAGCATCCAGTCGCACGCAACGTGCATTTCGTGACGGTGACGATTCTGCAGGCAGTCGCACGTTTGGCTGCAGCCCTGTCGAAGACACAACGCTGCAGGCAATTTGGAAATCTCTCAGAGCGTCATCAAACGAAACTTTGCTCAGCCACACACAGGTGAAGCCTGCTGTGCAACAAGGATCTGAGCTCATGATCGTTTGTGCTCTTGACTGGAACGCACCTGCTTCTGCAGTGTTTTGTCAAGCCACAGTAGTGCAGCCACAAAAGCAGCAAGGCAAGCACCTGACTGTTAGCTTACCAGACATCAGTCAACTAAGCCCCCTGCTGCAGCAAGAGTGGCACTCTGACAACAATGCTCTGCTTGGCGGCATCAAGGTGAAGCCGGGCAGCGGTAGAAGAGTCATGTGGTCATGCCCCAACTGTCCAGCAGGCTGCCCTCATGTTTGGAAAGCAACTGTGAACAACCGCACAAGAGGCACCAAATGCCCATTTTGTCAAGGAAGATCAGTGTGTCAGCACAACTCTCTTGCTACTAAGGCACCGAGACAAACAAGATATTGGAACCATGACAAGAATGCCAAGACACCTGAGCAGATGCTTGCTGGCACTAACCTCAGGGCTGAATGGAAGTGCCCAACATGCAGCCATGAGTGGCAAGGTCAGATTGCGCAACGTGTGCGAGATGACTGTGGTTGCCCTCAATGCAAAAAGACTGGTTCTATTGGAAACAGTTACAAACAGCCAACATTTGAGGCAGCGCAACACCCACTGCTGCTTGAATGGGATTACGAGCGCAATTCCAAAGACGGCATTCATCCTCAAAACATCACTCTTGGCAGCAAGAAGCAGGTGCATTGGATTTGCCACAAATGCCCCAAGGGACAGTTGCACTTGTATCAAATGACGCCTAATGATCGTACCAGAAAACGAGGTAAAGGCTGTCCATATTGTGTTGGCAAGCAAGCATGCAAATGCAACTCTCTGGAAGCTTGTCACCCAGTAATCTCATCAGAGTGGGACTTTGGGATGAATGACATGACACCAGCTGATGTCACCTCAAGGTCGCACCAAGTGGTCTGGTGGAAGAACGATGTGCGAGGCAGCTGGAAGCAACGCATTAATGACCGCACAGATCCTCGTTGAGGTAAGCAGAAATAAGGGCAAGCCGGCTTCTATTCTTGACTCCAATGAAAATTGTGCTCACAACACACGGATGACGCTGTTTCAAAGTATATGTTGGTAGTAAATCACATCACATACTTATGTCACGTCTTACTTTATGTTGGTGCATGTAAGCATATGCATGTATGAATATGTAATAGCTTACATCTGTCTTATTGCATGGATGTCGGTGCAATCATATGTGCACATGTGCATGCATACTGGGGACTCATGCAAGCCTTGTTGTGGCCTGTGTATTTTGCTTGAGACACACAACATGTTTTGCAGTTAGGTGGCTTCTGCTCACTGGCAATGCTACCTTGTGCTTTGACAAGGAAGACAGGAGCCACACACATTTTTGAGATGCAACCGTCATCAGGTGAAATTTGTTTAACCCGATCAAATAATGCCTCTAGTGGTGGTGTTGATTGTGCCTTCACCTGTCATTGTGAGCAACCAAATGCGGTTAAAGCAGTTGATTTCATTAACAAAGTGACTTTTGAGGCTGCACTCAGGGAAACGGCAGTGCCACAAGTGTTCATCATCGTTGTGCCGGTTGATGTTGTCACGAGCAGTGCTGAGACAGCTTGTTGTTCACTGCTACTTGCACAGCTTGATGCCGCATTATTCAGTCCTCTGCTTCTTGCACCCGCAGCATTTCCCTGCTTCTTTCACATTTTAGCGCAGCAGCATTTGGTTCTCTGCTTCTTGCCTTGCTTTGCGCTGTAGCAATTGGAAGTTTGCTTCTCACACTATTGAGTGCGGCGGCATTCGCTTCTCTGCTTCTGAATCTACCTAGCATTGCAGCATTTGGTCTTTTACTTCTTGCACTGCATTTGGGCTTTTACTGCTGGCACTGCTTCTTGCATTGCTTGCATATGTGAACCAGGTCAAGCACAGTCCCACAGAGAGGTTGCAGCAATATACCCCATCAACACCTTCCTGCCATGCATCAGGGCAGGACTGCGCCAACACACTCTGGAGTCTTTCCCGCCGGGCTGCACTCCCGCCATGCTGGGCACCATGATGCAGACTGGCGTGCACCACCTGGGTGATGTGTCTCCCTATGGTGTGCGCTTGTTGGTGAGCTCTCCAATCAATTCAGTATGCATTGACACACATGTCCTGTGCGTCCACAGCAGATGCCGAAAGCAAGAGCAGAGATGTGCTTTGCATCTGTTGTTGAGCTTTGTCACCTGTCATGATCTTTGCTCTTCAGCTACAGATAGCTGTGATGCAGCTCCCGCGCATCATAGCTTGCTCAAGCCTGACAAACACGACGCATGCCAACAGCTCACCAAGGAGCGCAAAGCATGCACACAGGCTGCATATGAGTTAGGCGCTTCTCTGCCAGGATGCCTGTGTAGCTAGACTTGTAGCACAGTGCATATGTCACTCACATGCAAACATTTGCCTCAGGTGCAGACATGTGTCTGTGTGTACATTTCTGATGCGTACAAGTGTGTGCACACATGTGCCATGTGACTGTGCGTGTTTTTGATGCATCAACATCAGATATACCTAGCAGCCTAGTCCATCAACTCACAGTGTGGTGTCTGTTATTTAGAGTCATGCCTCACCTTGGGATTGCATGCCTGTTTGCACAGACTTGTTGACTGCTGTGAACTTCCTAGTCAGGCTTGCTGCAGAGTCATGTTTGTGCCGGCATGTACACCACGTCCTTCCCCAAGCATTGTGTTTGTGCAGGCAAATGTGGCTGAAATCAAGGACCCAAACAAGCTCCTAAGCTTTGGCAGCTTTGTCAGCGCGAGCCCCCACAGCTGTTTAGCTGTTTGCCAAGCACCCTGCCCACCTCAACTCAGGCCACTACCTGTTTTCCAGACCTGAGCATGTCAAGCACAAGCCTCAAGAGCGTCTACACCTTGCTCAGTGATGACCAGCACATACCAAGCAACATGTGGCAAGTCAGCAGCACTGAGCTGACCAGACCACCACAGCGGTATGGGGCTGAAGCAAGGTGGTCAATCCCTTCAGCATAGGGATTGGCAAGGACATTTGTGTGGAAGTACTCCCACTAGTGCAGGGTGCGTGTTTGGGCTGTCCAGGATAATTGCCATTCTGTTCTGTCACAAAGCTTCTGTGCCATTTTGCATAACCCTACGAGTATGTCAAGTATAGCTATAGGCTCGTTTTGCTGATCATGATTGTGTTAGGTGTAGGGCGAAGAGCACAGTGTATTGTAGCAACAAGCCCTTGGCAATTGCATTTGCTCCCCAGTTCATGCAATTGATCGAGTGATGCAGCCAGTCTACTGCAGAGTGTCAATTTAAAAGTATTGGTCAACTTCTGAGGATATCACCATTATGGAGCCTGTATCATAAATTCGTTTGCATTTGCCAACATGCATGATATAACAGTATGCTTTGAAGCAGGAGCGGTCATGTCATAGCACTTGTGCTAGCACTACGCACGTGGCCCATGGGGCTTAATTTTAATTGGTGATTTAGCAAGCAACTTTTGACGCTTTGAAAGCATGAACAAAGCATGAATGGCCCCTCGTGCAGTCTTTGTCGGATGTCGAGGCAAAACAGGGGATGCATCATATGAATTTCACCGACAGCTCTAAATGACACAGTGCTGGGCTGCTGTCCTGCAAGACAGGAGCAATACTAGATGAACAGGGAAGCAATTTTGAGCAACATACAAATTGCGTATGACACATCTGCTGCAATGCATGCATGCATATGCGTGTCTTCGACAAGTGCACACATGAGTGACTGTCAGTGGCAGGAGTATCTGCAGCGTGTACATCAGGGATATTGATTGGATGTTAAATCTGTGGCCGTGTCTGAATTAACATAGACGTTTCGGGATTGAAAAACGATTGCTCACACTAGTTAAGTGTTCATACACCACCAATGATGAGACACGTGCACAATGGTAATAGTGTAGCGAGGTAGTGTCAGATGAGCTGCAGTGCAACAGCATAATAGTGGTACGTTGCATAGCTTTGGCATTAGCGCAAGCACAGTTAAGGCTTACCTGGTAACAGGGTTGTTGTGTCAATAAGCTTTGGCCCTAGGGGCCTCCCTCCCTCCCTGTGTATTTCTTGGTTCCCCTGGGGATGCACAGGATTTTCAATTTGACTCTGTTTTGCATTTCTCAGAGTCATCTACTGCCAATTTATATGGCCAGGTCAGACTTGACTCACGTGATGTGGTGATACTGTTACTGATATTGTAAGGTTGACACGCAATGGAGAAGATGTCACTCTGCATACAGCAGATTCAGACGATTCATCTCCTGATGACGGAGTGAGTGTACAACGTTTCATTTGATCCTGTACCTTAGGCCAGACCTCCAGATCAAACTGCTGACGTTCCCCTGCTGATCACTTAGCTTTTGCGACCTCTTTCGCAGTGACAGCATGTTGATATTCCCAGTTGACCCTAACTATGATCTACCTTCCGACTCGTGGTTGATGGCTGTGTGGCAACCATCAGTCTTGCAGGTGGAGTGAATCACGGCTTCAGCTTCCAATCGCACGGAATGTGCATTTCCTGACAGTGACGGTTTTGCAGGCAGACGCACGTTTGGCTGCAGCCCTGTCGAAGACACACCGCTGCAGGCAATCTGACAACCTCTCAAAGCGTCAGCAAAAAAAAAGAAGGTCAGCCGCAAACAGGTGAGGCTCGTTGTGCAATGTGACTCAGAGTTCATAATTGTTTTGCTCTTAAGTGGAATATATCTGTTGTAGGCCCTAGAGTGTGTTGTCAAGCCACAGCAGCACAAAGAGCTAGGCAAGCACCTGAATGTGGACTTGCCAGACATCAGTCAACTCAGCCCCCAGCTGCAGCAGGAGTGGCACCCAGACAACAATGCTCTGCTTGGCGGCATCGAGATCAAGCCACACAGCAGTAGGAAGGTCTTGTGGTTATGCCCCAACTGCCCAGCAGGACACCCTCACATATGGCAGGCAAAGGTGTCCAGCCGCACAGAAGGCACCAAATGCCCCTATTGTCAAGGGCGATCAGTGTGTCAGCACAACTCTCTCGCTACCAAGGCATCGAGCCAAATAAGATATTGGAATCATGACAAGAATGACAAGACACCTGAGCAGACGCTTGCTGGCAGTCACCTCAGGGCTGAGTGGAAGTGTCCAACATGCAGTCATGAGTGGCAAGCACGAATTGCACAACGTGTGCGGGATGACCGTGGTTGTCCTCGATGCGAAAAGACTGGTTCTTATGGAAACATATACAAGCACCCAACATTTGAAGCGGCGCAACACCCACTGCTGCTTGAATGGGACTATGAGCGCAACTCCAAGGACGGCATTCATCCACAAAACACCACTCTTGGTAGCAAAAAGCTGGTGCATTGGGTCTGCCTCAATTGCCCCAAGGGTCAGCTGCACTTGTACCAAATGATGCCGCAGACCAAAAGACGAGGTGTAGGCTGTTCATGTTGTGCTGGCATGCAAGCGTGCAAATGCAATTCCTTGGAAGCTCATTACCCAGTAATATCATCAGAGTGGGACTTTGAGATGAATGACAAGACACCATCTGACGTCACCTCTAGGTCCAACAAGGTCGTCTGGTGGAAGAATGATGTGCGGGGCAACTGGAAGCAACGCGTTGCTGAGCGCACAGACCCTCGTAATAAAAAATAATGGTGAGCTGGCATCTGTTGCTGCCCTGCCCATTGCAAGACTGCTGTGGTTGTGATTGTGACAAGAACATTTCTGCTGCTGTTGAGGCTGTTGCTGTTGCATGTTGGTCTTGTAATGGCCATCATACTTATGTTCACATCATCCCCTTGACCAGTTCAGCTGTTTCTGCTGCTGGCAGGAATACTCCAACACACTCTGGAGTCTTTCCCGCCAGGCTGCACTCCCGCCATGCGGGGGGACCATGATGCAAACTGGCATGTACAACCTGGGTCATGTGTCTCCCTTTGGTGTGCGCTTGCTGGTGAACACTCCAACCATTTCACATTGCATTGAACAAGCATGTCCCCAAACAGAAGCTTTGATGCCAAATGCAAGAGCATGAGGATGCTTTCTAGCATGTGTCATGTTTGAGAGAGAGCTGTGATATGCTGCAGCTTATTTGCATCTCCAGCGCATCAGATCTTGTTCAAGCCTGAGAAAAGGATTTTTCTCCCACACTTTTTTGAAAATCAACTGTGGAAAAACATAACAACAGACTTCCTTTTTTGTTTTACAACAGGCCCAAAAACATAGTTGTATTGATACAACAAACCACAAAACATAGTTGTATTTTGGTTACCGTTTTCCTTTGAAACATTAGACAAACGTTGTTCTGAAATCTTGGGACCTTATGTGGCCAACGTCAAATGCTCATCTACAATTGCAAAGCATGTACACAAGCCTTACATGTCGCAGGCGTGTCTGTGTCTGTGTCTGTCTGTGTGTGTCTGCCAGTCCATGTGTTTTGGGCTTGTTGGCTTAGTGTCCTTCTGCAAGTGTCACATGCGGACTTGTGTCTGTCTATTCATATTTTTGGTGCATGCCAGTGGTCCTGTGTATGCATGTGATGCATATGCCCTGTGCCAACAGCCTGTCTCATCATCCCTGCTGTCATGCATGAGGCTTCATGCCCAGTTTTACAACATGTGTTTGCTTGTGTCAACTTGGTCACACTAGAACTGTTGGGTAATGGGTAATTTGCCAAGTTCGCTGCAGTGATATGCTTTTCTTGAGTGATTACCACATCCTTCCTCATGACTCTCCTAAGCAAACCTTTGTGTCTGGGCAGGTGTGTCTGGGCAGGTG
>JAABUO010010857.1_pt1 | contig 10037 bp, 12 predicted proteins | sample 5559291 | NCBI WGS metagenome assembly JAABUO01 (sample SAMN10711878, study PRJNA513372) | rock metagenome | isolation source: Antarctica rocks | place: Antarctica: Victoria Land, Finger Mt sud
CGACCCGCTCCCCGCAGGGCACCGAGGTGGTGTGGGCCTACACCCACGTGCCGCGAACGGTGCGCGGCGACGCCGGCGGCACCGTCTCGGGGCGTTGGGACGAGGCGGACAACGAACAGCTGCGGTCTCGGATCGAGCACCGCATCGAGAACCACGCCCCAGGGTTTCGCGATCGGATCATCTCCCAGCACACGTCAAGTCCACGCGACCTCCAGCGGCACAACCCCAACCTCGTCGGGGGAGCCATCAACGGCGGCACCATGCAAGTCCACCAGCAGCTCGTGTTTCGCCCCATCCCTGGCCTGGGCCGACCCGCGACTCCCATTGCCGGGCTCTACCTAGCTTCCGCCTCAGCACACCCTGGAGGGGGCGTGCACGGAGCCTGCGGAGCCAATGCCGCCCGCGCCGCGCTCGCGGCCGCCCGGCTGACCCGCAGAGCGTGGAGCCGCGGCGCTCAGCTCGCTACCCGGCACTGAGAGACACCCCGGCCGGCCGCTGCACCGGCAGGGCGCCCTCAGCGGGAATCAAAAAGGCAGGAGCGCAACGCAGCCCCGCAGGTACCTCGCCGTGCGGTCTCCGGCTGAAAGCGCCCCATGGGCTCGACGGATCGTCCAAACGGAGGAAGGTCGCGGCCTTCGCAGCTGGCGAATTGCAGCGAACTGCCGCGGCAAGCGACGCGCGGGTGGTGGCGCCTGGGGGCCTCAACGATCGTACCCACCGCGGCATGTCCTGGTCAGGTATACCGAGAGGCGGCAATTTCAAGGGCGCCAAACAGCAGCGCGTCCTGGACCAGGGACAGGCATCGCCAGGCAAGGGCGGCGAGGTGCTCATCTGAGGCCCCGTAGCCGCTAAGCAGGCGATGCAGGGCATCGCTGTTGTTCTTGGCTCCGGCGAGCCGGTGCGCCAGGCGCAGCGCCAGTTTGGGGGCGAGCTCCGGCGGCGCCGCTGGCGTGCTGCTGTCGGGGGCGGACCGGGTGTTAGGCGGAGCCATTGCGCCGCCGGTGACGTGCACGGCGAGCACGGTGACGTCGTCGTCCTGCTCGTGCGCGGCCATCTGTTGAAGCACCCGATCGCAGATCGCCTCTGGCCCGTCCTTCATGGCGGGTCCGCTGACGGCACGCTGCAGCTGGTGTAGGCCCATGTCTAGGTCACGGTGCCTGTTCTCGACTAAGCCGTTGGTGGCTAGCAGCAACGTCGAGCCAGCCGGAAGCTCGGCGGCGGCTTCGGGCCTGGGTTGCCGCGCCGTCGTCGTCGCGCCAATGAGACTGGAGCCGGCCCGGTCGAGGTAACGAGCGGTCCCATCGGGTCCGATCAGTAGCGGCGGAAGGTGTCCGGCGTTGGCATACCGCAGGAGAGCCCCGTGCGCGCCCGTCACCAGCCGGCCGTGTAAGACAGTGGCTGTCTGCGCCATGTCGAAGTCCTGGACCAGGCGTCCATACGGTCTAGGACCGCTGAGGGACCGAGCCATCGGAGGCGCAGCTGCGCAGCACGGCACGCAGCTGTGACATGGCCGGTGCTGCTGTGGGCCCGTGACCCATCGCATCGCCGATGGCCACTGCGATACCCCGTCCGGCGATTCAAAGAGGTCACACTAGTCCCCCCGGTCTGGCCTGACCGCCGCCCACCAGATACCGGACAGCGCAGGTCAGTCCCGCCACGACCGGCACCCGCGGGAGGCTGAGTTGCGGCACGCGAGACGCCTCCTCTACTGCGCTCAGCGCTGCACCGCTGCGTCGCAACCGGGCCAGGTAGCGCAGACCCGCCGAGCCCTGCCGAGCTGCGGCATGCGCATTGGCCCGCGACTGGGCGTCGAAGCCGTCCGGAGCGGTCCCGCGTCCGCGGCCGGATGACGACGACAGGGCCGGCGGCCGGGCGATCGGCGCGCGACTTAAAAGGAGAGTGACGCGGCTCACGACTGTCGCCCCCGCGCCGGTGACCCGATCGGGACGCTGACCCGTGGCCACTACAGGCCGGTGCCGGCACGACCGGGCCTCACCCGGTCGACCCCTGAGTGGCTTGTCCGCTTGTCGGCAGCCGGCGCAGGTGAAGTGATCGCACCAGATCGATCGTGGGCTTGACGGCGAACAGCACCGACCCGACCAGAAAAAGCCAGTCGGCCGCCATCGTGGTGGAAGCGAAGAAGAAGCAGAGCTGCCTACTAGAAAGCAGGCGGCTGCTGTGAAGTCGACGGCGGTACGCACCACCTGGTACCGCCAGAAGATCTCGACGTGCCGCGGGGTGAGATCGCTGAGCAGCGGATCGAGCAGGCGAAACCCTCCGCGCGTCATCGCCCTCTCACCCGTCCCCGGTCCCCGGTCCGGGTCCTGTCGCTGGAGCCCGTCAGCTTCGCAGGGCGAGCAGGTCGTTTCGTCCAGGGCGAGGACAACGAACACGGCTCTGCTCGTGTTGAGCGGGTAGGCGCAGCGGCGGGTAGCGGTGCGGCCGGGTGGGCATCTGCTGCGATGTGGTCCACAGCCTGCTCGAGCTGATCCTGCGCCTCAGCGGCGCCTCCGCGCTGCTGGTCGTGTTCCTGCTGCCCTTCGCCGAGTGTGCGTTCTTCGCCGGCTTTGTCATCCCCGGCGAGATCGCGGGTGCTGCTGGGCGGCGTCCTGGCCAACCAGCACCGGGTGAGCCTGACCGGTGTGCTGATCGCCGGGATCAGCGGCGCGATCATCGGCGACAGCGTGGGGTATGAGGTGGGCCGGCGGTACGGCGACGCCATGCTGCGCAAGCTGCCGAACCGGATCGTCGATGATGCGAAGGTCGACAAGGCCGAGGACCTGGTGCGTCGCCTCGGGGGTAAGGCGGTGTTCGTCGGCCGGTTCACGACCGCGGCGCGGGTGCTGGTCCCGGGGCTGGCGGGCACAGCTCGCATCCCGTACGGCCGGTTCTTGTTCTTCAACGCTGCTGGCGGCGCCATCTGGGCTGCAAGCTTCGTCCTGCTGGGGTACGTGTTCGGCAGCCAGCACCAGCGGGTGGAAAAGAACGCCAACCTGTTCGGGCTCGCGGTCCTGGTGGTCGTCCTTGCCGTGGGCGCCGGCTACTTCCTGCGGCGGCGCAAGCGCCTCGGTGCACAGCGGGGCGCGTCGGCGGCGGGTTGAGGTCCAGTGGGACCGGCAGCGCCCGGGCACCCGGGGGCCCGGCCGCTACCGCGGCGTTCGCGGCCAACGGTCGTCCGACATCGGGTGGGTCTGGTCCGGGGGAGGGGGCAGCTCGACTGGGGCTATTGGCAGGACGCGGGGCCGGGTGAGGGTGTCCGGGTCCAGCAGCTGCTCGAGCTGGGCTTGGGTGAGCAGGCCGCGTTCGAGGGCGATGTCATGAACCCGCCGCCCGGTCAGCAACGCCTCTTGCGCGACGGCGGTGGCCTGGCCGTAGCCGATCAGCGGCGTCAGCCCGGTGACGATTCCGATCGACTCGTCCACCAGCCGGCGCAGCTGTTCACGGTTGGCCTCGATCCTGCGGACGCACCGTTCGGTGAGGGTGGCGCAGCCGGCTCGTAGGTGGGCCAGCGACTGGAACAGGCAGTGGGCGATGATCGGCTCGAAGGTGTTGAGCTGCAGCTGGCCGCCTTCGGCGACGATGCTGACCGTGACGTCGTGGCCGATGATCTCGAAGGCGATCTGGTTGACGACCTCGGGGATGACGGGGTTGATCTTCCCGGGCATGATGCTGGAGCCGGCCTGCACCGCGGGCAGCCGGATCTCGGCGAGGCCTGCCCGGGACCGGATGAGAGCAGCCGCAGGTCGTTGCAGATCTTCGACAGCTTGACGGCGATGCGTTTGAGGACTCCGGAGAGCTGGACGAAGGCGCCGACGTCCTGGGTCGCCTCGACCAGGTCGGGGGCGGCGACGAACGGGATGCCGGTGAGGTCGGCGAGGTGTGCGCAGACCAGCTTGGCGTAACCGGGGCTGGCGGTGATCCCGGTGCCGATCGCGGTCGCGCCCAGGTTGATCTCACGGATCAGCCCGCATGCGTCCTGCAGTCGCCGTCGCCCTCGCCGACCATCACGGCGTAGGTGGCGAACTCCTGGCCGAGGGTCATCGGGACGGCGTCCTGCAGCCGGGTGCGGCCGACCTTGAGCAGGCCGGCGAACTGCTCGGACTTGGCGGCGAACGCTGCTTGCGGCTCGGCCAGCGCGTCGAGCAGCCGACCGGCGAGCAGGTGCACGGCCAGTTTGACGGCGGACGGGTAGACGTCGTTGGTGCTCTGGCTGCGGCCAACGTCATCCAGGGGGTGCAGGTGCCGGTAGTCGCCCCGAACTCGTCCAAGCCTTTCGAGCGCCAGGTTGGCGATGACCTCGTTGGCGTTCATGTTCGTGGAGGTACCAGCGCCGCCCTGAATCGCGTCGACGACGAACTGCTCGTGCCACCGACCGGAGCGCAGGTCCTCGCATGTCCAGATGATGGCGTCGGCCTTGCGCTCATCCAGCAGCCCGAGGTCCCGGTTGGCCATGGCAGCGGCCTGTCTGACACAGGCGAGAGCGGTGATCAGCTCCGGGTTCGCGGATAGCGGATCCCGCTGATCGGGAAGTTCTCGGTCGCCCGCAGGGTGTGCACCCCGAAGTAGGCGGCGGCGGGGACCTGCCGGTCGCCGAGCAGGTCGTGCTCGGTGCGCACCTCGGCGCTCACGACAGCAACTTGACCGGGACAACGGCTCTCGGGCCGGGAGTTCGGCGACTGCTGCCCCGGTCCGACCGGTGGCCGCGAGCGCAATTGCCCGCGGCCACCGGCGATGGGGAAGGACCAGCCTGCCTGGTGTCACATTGCAATAGTAGACCCAGGGCAACAAAGATGACGGCACCTGGTTCCCGGCCAGACCGTGAGGGGTAGCCAGCAGCGGTGACGCTGGCACTGGACGTCCTGCCCGAGCAGTCCCTGCGAGACGTGGTGGACACCCTCGTGCGCTTCGTCGAGGCGGCTGGCGCCTTGGTCATCTTCGTGGGTGCCGTGATCGCCGCGGTTCGGTTCGTGGCGGCGGGGTTGCGGACCCGCAACGCCGAGGTGTTCGTGCCGGTCCGGCTCGGGCTCGGTCGCTTCCTGGAGCTCGGGCTGGAGTTCCAGCTGGCGAGCGATGTCCTGCGCACAGCCATCGCCCCGTCGTTCCGGGAGATCGGTCAGCTCGCGGCGGTCGCCACCATCCGAACCGCACTGAACTACTTCCTCGGGTGGGAGATCCGCGAGGAGCGCGAGCAGCTGGCGAACGAGGACGGCGACGCGGTTCGCCGTCCGGGCGGCGGCAGCGCGGGCCGGGCGGGGGCCGTCACCGGGCCGGCCACCCCCCGCCGCGAGGGGTGAACCCGTCAGATCCGGCAGGCGGTGGCATAACCGCCGCCTCGTTCAGCCGGCTGCTCGATCCGGCGTCGCTGCTCGTGACGACGTTCGGGCTGGGGAGTCGGCGCCCTGGTGCTCGCCCGCACCAGTCCCCTGATCGTGAGCCTGACAGTATTCCTGGACTTGTTGACGGCCGCGGGCCTGCTGCGCCTGGCGGCCCGCACCGACGCTCACCCGGGCAGTGGGTGCGGGAGGGGGTCCTGCTGGTGCGCCGCCTGGCGACCCTTGGCCTGCACGGCGGTGACCCGGTCGGGCAGATCACCGCGCCGCTGCTCACGGGAATGCGGCAACTACGCGCCGCGGGCTCGGCGAGGTTGTCGGAGGCAGAGGTCCGGCACCGAGGTTGACGAACACATGCTCCCGGCCTCACCGCAGCATCGCCCCCCAGGTACTGCCAGCCGAGTCGCCGGGTTCGAGGTGGATGACCCCCTCGCCGGTCTGGAAGGCGTTGGGCGGGCAGGTCATCGGCTCGGTGCCCAGACCGCGCCGCTGCCGCGGTGCGGCCAGGGTGTCGGCGGTGTACATCTCGACGAACGGGTACGCCGCGTCCACCCAGATCTCGGCACTGGTGCCGTCAGGCCGGACCAGCCGGGTCCACGCCCGGCCCGCGCTGTCGCGAGCGAGGTCGGTGAAGGCGTAATCGACCGCCAAGTCATCGAGACGGCGCCCGGACCGGAAGTCAGAGGGCGTGCCCTCGACTGGCTCCCGGCCGGTCGGCAGTTCTCGCTCGTCGTCGGTGGCGATGCGAGTTGCCGCAGCCAGGTGCAGCGTGCAGTCGTCGAGCACGCCATCCCCGGGCGAGAGGTAGGGGTGCTGGCCGCACGCGTAGGGGCAGGTTGTGTCGCCGGAGTTGCGCGCGGTCGTACGCACTGTCAGGCCACCCTCACCCAGGGCGTAGTCGACCTCGACGTCAAGGGTGAAGGGATAGCCGTCGAGCGGATGCAGCCGGGTTGCCATCGTGACCCGGTCGGGCTCGTGCCGGACGGCGGTCCAGGACCTCCAGCGCAGGAAGCCGTGGATCGCGTTGCTCTTCTCCGGCTCGGTGAGGGCCACGCGGTAGTCGACGCCGTCGAAGGTGTATCGCCCGTCGGCGAGCCGGTTGGGCCAGGGGATCAACGGCGCTCCATGCGCGCCGTCGCACATCGCCTCGACCGGATAGGGCTGCAGCACGGGCTGCCGGTCAACCGTGTACTCCCGGACGCCACCGCCGACCTCGACGATGGTGGCGGCGTGGCTTCCTGAGGTGATGCGGAACTGCTTACCGGAGGGATGGATGCCCACGGGATGCTCACCTTCGTCGTCGGATCACTGGGGCAGAGCCGGCCGACCTCACCAGCAGTGGGCCTGGCGCAGCTGGTCGGCTCCAGCACCGACCAGCTCCTGGCGCTCTCGATGACCCAGAGGCCGAAGTTCTCCTTCACGAGCCAGACCGTGGCCACGCGCTCCCATTATCACCACCGTCGTGGCAGCGGCTACGAGGCGCTCTGACGTGCACGGACTCGTCCACCCGCGGGAAGCGGGCCGCCAGCCAGCTGCCCGCTTCACCTTGCACAACAGTTTCTCAAAGGCATAAGTTCCCGTTAAGGACGATCGGGGTTCCCGGGAGTCGTCCCGTCGCGAAGGAGCGAGCGCATGAGCAGTCCGACTGTCGCTGACTACCTGCTGGAGCGGCTGCAGGCCTGGGGCGTGGAGCAGGTCTTCGGCTTCCCCGGCGATGGCATCAACGGGTTGCTGGCGGCGTGGGGGCGGGCGGGCAACAAGCCGCAGTTCGTGCAGGCGCGGCACGAGGAGATGTCGGCGTTCGAGGCCGTCGGCTACGCCAAGTTCAGCGGCAACGTCGGGGTCTGTGCAGCGACCAGCGGGCCGGGGGCGGTGCACCTGCTCAACGGGCTGTACGACGCCAAGCTCGACCACGTCCCGGTCGTGGCGATCGTGGGACAGACCGAGCGCAGCGCGATGGGTGGCTCCTACCAGCAGGAGATCGACCTGCTGAGCCTGTTCAAGGATGTGTGCAGCAGCTACGTGCAAATGTGCACAGTGCCCCAGCAGCTGCCCAACCTGCTCGACCGGGCCATGCGGATCGCCGTCGCCGACCACGCCCCGACCTGCCTGATCTTCCCCAGCGACGTGCTGGAGCTGCCGTACGAGCCACCGGGCCACGCGTTCAAGCAGGTGCCCTCCAGCCTGGGCACCAGTTGGGCGGCGCTGGTCCCCAACGAGGGCGGCGTGCGCCAGGCGGCGCAGATCCTCAACGCCGGGAGCAAGGTCGCGATCCTGGCAGGACAGGGAGCGCGAGGCGCCGCGGACGAGCTATGCGAGGTCGCCGACCTGCTTGGCGCGGGCGTCGCCAAGGCGCTGCTGGGCAAGGACGTACTCGACGACACCCTGCCGTTCGTCACCGGTTCGATCGGCCTGCTGGGCACCACGGCCAGCTACCACCTGATGATGGACTGCGACACGCTGCTGACCGTCGGGTCGAACTTCCCCTACACCCAGTTCCTGCCCCCGCTGGAGCAGGCCCGCGCGATCCAGGTCGACCATGACGGCGCCTTCATCGGGATGCGCTACCCCTACGAGCTCAACCTCGTCGGGGACGCCAAAGCGACGCTTCGGGCGCTGATCCCGCTGCTGACGCGCAAGACCGACCGGGTGTGGCGGGAGAAGGTCGAGAAAAGCGTCGCCGAGTGGTGGACGACCGCCGAGCGCCGGGCCATGACCGATGCCGATCCGGTGAACCCGATGCGGATCTTCCACGAGCTGTCCCGGCGGCTGCCCGAGAACGCCATCGTGGCCTCAGACTCGGGCAGTGCCGCCAACTGGTACGCCCGGCACCTGCAGTTCCGCGGTCACATGCGCGGTTCGCTGTCCGGGACGCTGGCCACGATGGGCCCCGGGGTTCCGTACGCCATCGGCGCCAAGTGGGCCCATCCAGACCGGCCCGCGATCGCGCTGGTCGGCGACGGGGCGATGCAGATGAACGGCATGGCCGAGCTGATCACGATCAAGCACTACTGGCAGCAGTGGACCGACCCGCGGCTGGTCGTCGCCGTCCTGCACAACGGCGACCTGAACCAGGTCACCTGGGAGATGCGAGCGATGGAAGGCGCCCCCAAGTTCGCCGCCTCCCAGAGTCTGCCCGACGTCGACTTCGCCGCCTTCGCCCGCAGCCTGGGCCTGCAGGGCATCAACGTCGACACCCCCGACGGCGTCGGGCCCGCGTGGGAGGCGGCCCTTGCTGCGGACCGCCCGACCGTGCTCGACGTGCGCTGTGACCCCGACGTCCCGCCGATCCCACCGCACGCCACCTTTAGCCAGGTCAAGTCCGCCGGCCAGGCGATCCTGCACGGCGACGAGGACAGCTGGGGCATCGTCAAGCAGGGCGTCAAGCAGAAGGTCCAGGAGTACCTTCCCGGCGCCGAGGAGCACTCCCGGTGAGCGCGCTGCTCGCCGGGCCCGTCGCCCGGCTGCTTGAGCGGCCGGCCGTGCGGGGCGCTGTCGGCATCGACCGGCTGCTCGGCGACGTCCGCACCGGCCGGTTCGAGCGCAGCCTCGCCGCGCTGACCGCCGGCGGAGCGGTGATCACCACGGCGGAGGTCTACCTGTCGCACGACGGCGCCAGCTTCGGCAACAAGATGATGTGGTGGCCGGTGGTGATCGTCCCGACGCTGGTTCCGACCGGGATCGCCGCCGTGTTCTCCCGCCGCGCGGCCAAGACGGTCCTGCCGATCGCCAGCGCGATCGTCATCGCCAACGGGCTGCAGGGGACCTACCTGCACTGGCGTGGCGTCGCCCAGAAACCCGGCGGGTGGCAGCTCGCGGCCTACAACCTGGAGATGGGACCGCCGCTGCTGTCCTCGCTGGTAGGCGGGATGGGACTGCTCGCGGCGGTGCTGCGCCGCGAGGGCGACGGCACTGCTGGGAACCCCTGATGCCCTGGCGCAGCCCAGACCAGCGGGCAGTCACCCCGCAGGGCCGCGGCCGCTACCCCGGGTTCGACGTCCTGTCCGAGGTCGAGCGCTGGGACGACGTTACCGCCGGCGTCGTCCTCGCCCGGCTGGCTCCCACCACCGACCTGTCGTTCTTCACCACAGCCGAGAACGGGGTCGCCACCGCACTGTTTGACCTGCTGCTCGGCCAGGACGGCGAGCCCCGGGTGCCGGTGGTGGCGATGGTCGACGCCCGGCTGGCAGCGGGGGAGACCGACGGCTGGCACTACGACGACATGCCGCCTGATGCCAAGGCGTGGCGGGTCACCCTGTCCGCTCTCGACGATGACGCGAAGGCCGCGCACGACACGCCCTTTGCACTGCTCACCGGCGCCCAGCAGGCGGCACTGGTGCAGGCGGTGCAGACCCGCGCCGCACGCGGGGACACCTGGCACGAGCTGCCGGCGGCCCGGGTGTGGGGCCTGTGGACCCGCTACACCGCCACCGCCTTCTACTCCCATCCGTGGGCGTGGAACGAGATCGGGTTCGGCGGCCCGGCCTACCCCCGCGGCTACAAGAACATCGGCCTCGACGCCCGTGAGGGCTGGGAGGTCGCCGACCAGCACAGCACCGACCCGGTGCCGTTCGCCGAACGCACCGAACAGGCCCGCCGGGCGCACGCGCAGCTACTCGGCGCGGGCACCGGCACCAGCACCAGAGCCCCGGACACGGCGAGCAGCGACGGGCAGCGGCAGCAGTGAGGACCGGCTACGCCAAGGTC
>JAABUO010010859.1_pt1 | contig 10037 bp, 8 predicted proteins | sample 5559291 | NCBI WGS metagenome assembly JAABUO01 (sample SAMN10711878, study PRJNA513372) | rock metagenome | isolation source: Antarctica rocks | place: Antarctica: Victoria Land, Finger Mt sud
AGATGATTGGAGCGGTTTAGGAGAGAAAGCATCCTTCCTAGCACTCGTGGCTGGAGTGAAGGGGCGCTTTTCACGCCATGGTCGACCCGTTGAACTATCTGGCTGCAGGGCTGGTGGTGGCGGTCTAGAGGGATTTGAGGTTGAAGTTGTGATCTCGTGAGAGTAACGACAACTTTCGCCTCTCTTACAGTGTCCTTTGATGAAGAATCTGCATGGAATCATCTCGAGTGGTTCTGACTGGTTGTGACTGGTTTTTCTTTGGATTGAAGGTTCGGCATAGTGAACGTCACTGAAGTCTTTTGTAGAATACGAGAAAGCGGGGGAGCACAGCAGAGCCTCAATTTTTTAGTTCCTGGCAAGCTGCCACTGATAGCCTGTTCCAGAACAATCAGCTTCCCTTTTTCTAAATCTGATGTAGGGTAATGCCGGACTTCATCTTACTTCGTAAAAGCCTATCACAAAGGGCGTAGCCAGTGTAGTATCTTTTAAAACTTCCACAGGGTCCTGTAATACCCTCGCAAGGGACGCTAGAGCACGCCCATATGCCGCTTTAGCTTCACTTGCCATCCATTCTAGACCAAGCTGATATGCCTGGTTCACGAACGCTGCAGCATAGACAGCATCATTGAGACAGGCGCCTGCATCTGAATCGCCATAAAGCCTTGGCAAGAAGATTGTTGTATTCGGAACAGCGTCTGAATCCAGAACGTAATCGGCGAAGAAGCGGGTGACGGCGCTTTCTCGCCACTCCTCCGTTGCAACAGGCCTTGTCACGCTTTATTCCGCCAAATCTCGGGCTCTGAAACTGTTGCGGACACGAGTCTCCACCTTCTTCTCGGCAAGGCAAGTCATATCGCGAAACACAGAATCCGTCTTACCTTGGTATCCAGGGCAGGTTTTGCGAGAGTCGATGCATCTTTTGCACTGCGGAACACCTTCATCGCACTATACTTCCACACCAAGTCGTTAATCAGCCATCATGAATCAGAATGACAGCAACCAAACCCCGTTCGATGGTGTACTCACCTTGATTTTCCTTACTTTACATGCGTCACACCTCCCACTGCGCGGCATGGCGGTTACTAGTACGGCTTCAGCTTGACTGAGGGCTATTGCCAGAGGGTTGCAGATTTCAGATTTAATTCCTTCTTGGCAACCAGGTAGCTGCAAGAAGCTATCCGAAGATAGACAAGTCGCTTTTCAGGATGTTCACCTTAGTCATAGGTGACTCATTAGCGTACACTTACTTTCGCTGCTGAATCGATGCTTAAACAGCTTAAGATATGAAGACTAACCTGTTCAATCAACTTACTAATGAACTTTTAGCGGCTGCGAACTTCCTCGCACTCGAATCCATTTCGATTCGGAGGAGCTGCTGTTTAGAGTTAGATCCAATGATGTGACTAACCTATAGTAGAACGCAGCTGCACGTGCAGGGGGTGCAAAACCTCCCTATTAGATCAACAGACAAGGTCTGTTGTCCGGCTGAGACAAAAGATGACTCTGCCATCTGTTTCGTGTCGCTCATCTCAAAGATCTTTCGCGATCGAAACCGCTTTTCACTCATTCACTTCATAGCTCAGTTCTTAGATAGAAAGAGTCTTCGCTGCTTGAGCGACTGATGAGCGACTTGGAGTCCGTTGCGTTTGAGCGGCTTATCGATGTCAGTCAGTCAATCAAAGTAGAATATTTTGCTCGATGCGTTTTCTCCTCTGCTTGTTGCCAGCGTTTTTGATTGATCGTCGCGAGGCTTCTGAGGCAATAGTCTACAAGAAACCGTCTGTACGATCTTATCAATTTTGATAGCTTACTGCTTCGAGATTGTTATCTAAATGAAAGAATAAACCAATGACTTTTAAATCTTATTCTAGAATAAACTTAGAGGCCCTACTGGGTTGCTTGATCACAGTAAGGTAGTTGATTGACTATTTTGGGACTGCCATTTATGATTTAAGTCTGCCGACAAATTATTGTAACTTCGGCAAAACCTGCCGTGACGAGAGAACGTTTCGTGCATCTCGTAGCCTTTCCTCTCCGCTGTTCATCTCACGATGGCCAAGCCTAGCTAAGAACATCAAAATATGGGGTATCTTGCCAACGACAAGGACTTAGAATGCAGTGCCGGACACATTGCCCATCCTTTTGCTTGATCAATAGTGCCACCTGAAGAGTGCCATGTAAGGGAGCCTACTGGACTATTTGCTTGGATTCGCTCGAAGCAGGGGCCACTCTCTTCGTATCTAATGGACCCATTGTCATTCACCGCTAGTTTGTTGACAGTCATCGGTGCTGCTCAAGTTGGCGTGAAAGGCATTCAGAAGCTCAATAATTATCGTAATGCTCCCCAGGAACTGGGAACCCTGGCAACAGAACTGAAAGGCGTGCAATCATTATTGGAAGATATCAAGTCATTCATTGAGCTCAATCCACAGGCTTTGTACAGCGAGAGCTTGCACGAGTGCGTGCAATGAGCCGCATCAAAGATCCTGAGCATCAACACCCTTCTGGAAACGACCTCGCTCAAGGTTCCAGGCTTGAGTGATGCCAATCAGGCGCGATGATATGGATGCGATATAGGCATAGGTTGATCGCCCTACATGATGATTTGCAGGTAGTGAGGATGGACCTGGCAGTCCGTTTAGGGCTTGTTACTGCGTAAGCGAGTTCCTGACCAACCTCTCATTCTTACACCTTAGCTGGTACCTATTTACTCGTTTCGCAGATCTGCCTCCTACTGGACCGGAGAGTCCTTGAGTGTTTCGATTTACGCCCAAAGCAACTTTCCTGATCACCTGTCGATGGTCATCGAAAAGATGAATACCACCAACGATGGAGATCGAGGCTCCTCGGAATCGACTGCGACACTACTATCTGTGAATAGTGGTGGTAACGAGAGTCGCTCATCATGCCCAGGCTTCCCATCCAGCTCTGAAAATTCTCGTAGGCCGTCGGCAGCAGAGGTACCGGCTCTTGAGCGGCAGGGCCTCTACCGACAAGAGGCCCTCATTGAACGTGTGCCCAATCCTATGGCGGAGAAATGCCTGCCTTGGTGCAGCTGTTCCTGCCATGCACGTCGCAGCTTCACATCACCATTGATCCTCAGGACTGTCATTGGCGAAGTCAGCGTCCAGTACCGAGGCAAACGAGTTGAGTGTGACGAGTTTCACTGCCGTCGATCAGCAAACTTTTCTTTCAGTCTAAAGTATGATCTCCCAAAGTATCTCATGAACCGGTACATTGTCATGGCCATGAAATGCGTATCAGTAGAGGGTCCCCAGATCAGCTTGCGAATGCCCCGAGTGATGAGATGGTCACACCCTCTCTGGAACTACGCCAATAACAATGATGTACTAGCGATACAGAAGTTATTCTCCGAAGGCAAAGCTTCACCGCATGACGTGAACCCACACGGATCGAATGCATTGATCTATGCAGCAGGCCACAGTAACCTCCAGCTCAGTCAGTTCCTGTTGCAGCAAACGGCTGACCCGGACTTGCCCAATGGATATGGCAGAACAGCTGCAGAGCTGCTGTGGGAACGTTCGTTTGCTGGACACCTCGGGCCCGAGGATACTTGCCGAATGGGCATCATGCTCAAAGATCATGACAATGTCGAGACTTGGCGCTTCACCACCATCCATAAGATCGTTTTAGGATTGGTGTATAGAGACCTGCGTTCAGAACTGGAAGTTTCAACAGCTTACCTCAACGCTGGCGACTCCTGGAGGAGGACACCGTTATGTTGGGCGGCCATTCGCAACGACCTAACATCGGTCAAGGTTCTGCTTGAATTCGGGGCCGATCCCAATGCACGTGACGAAGACGGTCACACGCCTCTCCACTTTGTGCAAAGCACAGACGTATGCAATGTCCTCATTGGCGCCAAAACCGACGTTCACATCCGGAACCAGGGCCTCAAGTCGCCTCTCCATCAATTCTGCCGAGGCGTCGTCCGCCGAAGCCTAGGCCCGGACACGGTCGAGGTGATTGACCTCTTGATCAACGCCGGCATAGACGTCGCCGTCCGGGATGAATCGGGAGAAACCCCGTTGATGAATGCCATCCACGCCGGCCTGATAGACCACGCCCGAAGACTGATCAAGCACGGCGCCGACCCCAACGCCTTCAATTACGGCTGGGGCGGCGACACCGCCATCCATTTCGCTGTGCGCTGGGATCGATGGGAGATCATCCCGCTACTGCTCGAGAAAGGCGCCGACTACACGGCGCTGAACTTTAGCGGCCGGAACATTGCGCACTTGGCCACTCAGTCCGCTAGTACCAGGACAATGTCCATACTGGCCGCGTCGAATCTGGTCAAGTTGGACGTCTCTCTGCGCGACAAGGATGGCATGACGCCGGCGGAGTACATGGCGCAGAGGCTCATCTGTGTGGAAAGCGAGGAGGGCCTTCGCGACGAGTTTCAACGGTTGTTGAAATGCCTGCCGGCTGAGAAGGCTTCCGTCTTTGGGAATCGAACCATGGGGACGCTCGTGGATCTGGAATCTCAATCCGACCTCTCAGAGTGCCATGTCCCCGGCGCGTTTCCGGACTGTTAAAACGAAGAGACATTGCACGGTTCATAAACATGCAGCCTTTTCCGGCACGTAACGATGAAAAGCGAGAGCGTTTACGATTTGATGACATCTGATGATAGATACCACATCCCGCACAATACTAGCGTTCGATATAACAAAGTACCTGTTCAAACGCGCATCCATACCGAATATAATCTCCTCACTTCCTCCCTCTGTGTTCCACTCAACATCAACTTTCGTACACATCTACGCTGTCTGAGGACGAGATCTTGAGATGACGTCGGTATGGGCTTATCAGGCAGGAGCGGGGGGCGGCCAATTCGGCCAAGTTAAATAGACATCATAGTTCACGGAATACACATCACGATTGCACTGTTTTCTAGATCGACCGTTGTGATAGAATTGTCAATATTGGTCCAATCGTAGAACGGGGTTGTCAACGCAGCCCCGCTTACACGACTGCATGTCCATGCTGCGACTATAATGACATATTCTTTGTTTGTTCTATCTTATCATTCACGTCCAGCCCCGGTCCCTCTTTCTAAATCCTTCTCAATCCTCCTGACACCCCCCCCACGCCCCCATGAGCACGACCGACGCGTGAGCTGAGTAAAACGAAACGAAACGAAACGAAACGAAACGAAACGAACTCTCAGCACAGGGCGCCCCGTCCATCTCTACTGTCTTCGTCATTATATCCACTTCTATCGCTCAGGAGCCTCGTAACGATCAATCCCAAAAAACGCGCAAACGCAAAGGGGAAAACGCAAGGAGCAAGATGTTTTATTTTGATTGATTGGGTGATTGACATTGATAAGTCGCTTAAAGCGACAGATTTTAAGCAGCTCATCGACGTCAAGATTATCTTTATCTAAGATCTGAGATATGAAGTGAGTGAGTGAGTGAGTGAATAAAAAGCAATTTCGATCGCGAAGGATTTTTGAGATGAGCGATAGGAAACAGATAGATGATAGAGTCATTTTTTGTAGTCGGGGTTCTCCGTGGGGTAACTGGCGTTGTCAATCTTGAATCTCTGCGACCAGATGGTCTCGCTAGGCGAGCCACGGCTCCTAGCAATGGGTAGCCTTCGGTCAAGCTGAAGCTAACGTAACGACCACGCTAATCCAATCCACTCAGATTCCCAACTGCGCATTCCCGATAAAATGCGAGCCGCCACCACAGCGATAACCTCCAGGCTGCTTGATCCAGCGGAATCCCGCAACGCAGACGCCCAGATCCCTCAATTTCTCCTGCACGCGCGCTTCTTCTTTTCTCCGTTGCTGATCCTCTTCCCGTGCCTTCCAAAGCGCAGCCTCAGCCGCCTGTTTGGCGCGAAGAACTCTCAGACGCTCGAGTCGCGCTTGTTCGTGGAGTCGCTTGAGACGGTTCGCTTCTTCCTCGTCTTTGGCTTTCTGGGCGAGTAAAGCTTCTTCGGCGGCGGCTGCGCGGGCGAGGTCTTCCGCTGCGGCCCGTGCGGACGCCTCAGAGTCGGCAATCTCTCGAAGGCGACGGGATTCTTCTTGTTCTTCTGCTGCTTTGTCGGCTTGGAGATGGTTCCACACTTCTGTTGAGACACCGGGGTCTCTCTGATCCTGTATTTCGACAGGTGTTGGGGACGGAACTGCCATCGGTGGCTCCGGGGACTTTGGCTTCGTTACGGGCTTTGCTGTCACCGTTGAAGTACCGAGTACTGGCTGGGGTTCTGGCGGCCTAAACAAATTTCGAGCATTCTGCCGTAGACCCTTTTGTGCTTGAGAAGTGTTTACTCTATTATCGATTTCCCGTGCTTCTTTCTCACCGAGAGTCGTCGTAAGAAAGATTACAAGTTCCTTGTATGTTACTGAAATCTCTTTCTGTGAAGAACCTGCATTCTGGAATACTGAACCCCGAATAGTCTTTGACAAGTTGATAACATCACGACCATTGCCCCAAGATCTCAATCTTGACAGCCTTGCAAACAAGTCCAGCGTGACAAAGTGAAGTGGATTGTCGCTTACCGTTTCGAGCCCAATTCCTGAGCTCCGCAGAGTCTTTTGAAGTAAATCCAAGCAGTGTTCAGGCTTCATGTTCTGGAAAATAATCTCCTCCGGGAAGCGGCTCGCCAGGCCTTGATTGACGCTTAGCAGCTGATTCATGGCATCGGAGTATCCCGCGAGAACAACGATCATCTTGCCTGCAAATTTCGGTTTCGTAAGGTTATCCACGAGCTCGTTGACTGCCTCTGTTGCGAAATGGCCCTCGCCTAGACGATAAGCCTCGTCGATGAAAAGCACCTTTCCAAGCGCTTTCTCGAGTTGACTGGTAGTCTTTGGTCCGGTCTGTCCTACGTATTGACCTACCAGATCCGTTGCTGAGCACTCGCATACTTCCGTAGAAGCCAAAAATCCCATGTCGTAGAAGACTTGGCCTATTTTTCGCGCAGTGGTGGTTTTGCCCGTACCTGCCGATCATTAGAAAGGAGATTCCGGAACCGATCTTAACTACTTACCTGGAGGACCTTTGAATATGAAGTTGAACGGTATCACGTCTCGCGGCTCCATCCCTCTCGCGCGCATTGTTGTTGCTATTTTGATGTATCCCTCCAGTTTATCAATAACCTCATCACAACCGACTACATCTTTAAACAGCTCTTTACAGTTGATACTGGCGTTCTCCGATCTCTTGAAGTTTTCATCAAAGTCTTCTGGCTCAAAAGCTATGTCGAGGGGCCGCGCCGAGGTGGGTCTGTTCATTTGCCGCCTCTGATAATGGCTCTTCGCATGAGAAAGCAGATTCTCAACTGCACCTCCATTGCCGAAATTCAAGCCTCGACGGGCTTTGGCCAGCACATCGATAGCCACGTCCTTTGCTCTCTCAGTCGCAAATAGATCCTGTTTCTTAAGCTTTAGGTCTAGTATTTCACGCAACTCATTGTCGTTAAAATCTTCGAATTGGAAAGCATCATCGAGCGGAAACCTTCTGGCAAGACCAGGATTTGTGTTGCTGAACATTTCTTCTAATTTGTCCCTGTAACCTAGCAACAAGACGCATCTATCCTCTCCCGGGGTGCTCTGCACTTCGGCAACTATAGTGTTAACAGCAGCTGTCTTGTATGGGTCTGTTGTGTTTCCACCAGCCCCATTACTACTGTGAAGCATATAAGCTTCATCGATGATTAAGACTTTGCCTTTGGATGCTTCCAGTATCGCCTTGGTATTTTTCTCAGTCTCTCCTAGAGCGCTACCAAGAAAATCGGCAGGATTTTTAACAATAACTATGTGTAGTCAGCAGGGGAAAATCTCGACGATGAAGCTGCTGCTATGAATACTCGTTTGCAAAGACACTGGTGTAAGCGCTATATAATTGGGTAGGACATGAAAATACGAAAGAGATTGACTAACCTTCTCCGTTAGAAAGCAGCCCGGTATCTTTCAATACTTGACCGTACAATTTACCAACCGTAGTTTTTCCAGTACCTGGGGAACCAAGAAATACTCGATTGAGACTCACTTCAATCAAAGACTTCTCCTGAAGCTCACGATGATAGTTGGTTTGGATGTTGTCGAGAAGTCCTCGGATAGAATCCTTTACCATTGTGAGACCAATCATTTTCTGGAGTTCTCCCCAGGCCGAGCTAGTGAACAAAGCCTTAGACGGATCGGGCCCTATCAGGTCCTCTTTGGTAAGGATAAAGTCATTCACATTCGCACCCGTGGCTCGAGCTTTCTGGAGGCGTTCAGCTTGGCGTTCTCCAATTCTTGCAACGATGTTCTCCAGTGCTCGAGCATTCCCAAACCCCTCATGGCCACGACCTCTTCCGAGCCTCTTGACGACAATCCTCGCGTACAAACCCCCAGAGCCGTCCTCAATACTCATTCTTCCGTTGTACTTCTTTTCAATCATGCGCTGGAACATGAGCAGAAGCTCTGTATCCGAATAGTCCATGAACTGAAGAGTGTAGGGCATCCTGCTGCTGAACCCTTGATTATGCTCGAAGAACTTTTCCATCTGTTTATTGTAACCTGCAAGGATAAAGCAAACCTTGCCGGTCAGATTTTCGATCTCAGCGAGCAGAAAATCTAGTACCGCACTACCTCCATGACTGTGACCCAGTGCAAGCTGATAAGCCTCGTCTAAGAAGAAGGCTCCCCCACCTGCCTGGATGATGGTCTCTATAAGTTTTTTTGCCCCAGCAACTCCATCGTTAGCTAAACGAGAACCTGAAGTCTCAATGAATTTACTGCCAGGCAGGATTCCAAGAGAAGTGAGAAAATTCGCGTACAGCCGAGCTACTGTGGTTTTCCCTGAGGATTTTAGAGTCAGCTGGCGCGGATCCTACCCATAATAGGATCTGGACTCTTACCTGTACCGGGGTTGCCTAGAAGAACAATTCCGAATCTCTCCCTTTTCAAGTCAGTGCCCTGGCGTTGTGCAGTTTCAATCTTTGCTTTGATCTTGAGGACTTGGCTTTTGACTTTCTCCAACCCCGTCATGGCCATGAGAGCATCGATCGCGTCATTAGAAGCATTCTCTACGCGCTTTTGGCGACTCCATTCTAGTTCCGAAGGCGATGACTTTGGGATGCTCTGAGATTTATCATCTTTCGCATGAGCCACAGCAATTTCAATCCTTCGTGGAGGATGACTACTTTTAGTTGCTGTTGCCGGTTGACCTTGGTCAGGCTGATTTTTGGATGTTCGATGGACTAGGACGCCTTGTTGGTTCATTGCTAACCTCTGCGCTTGCTCTAGGTCTCTCTTCTTTTGTTCTAGGGCATCAGACATCTCGTTGGCTCTCTGTTGACTTGATCGAAACTCGGCCAATGCCCGGATCTCTTCATCTATCTTAGCAATCTGGGCGGCGTGAATTGCCTGCTTCTCTTGTAGTCTTCGTTGCCGCTCGAATTCTTCTTCCATTTTCCTCTTCCTATTTTTTTCTTCAAGCTCACATGTTTTGCACATGGAGGGCCTACCTCTATGACAAGGCCAAGACAGCTTATGGCCCTTCGAGCATTTGTCTTGAATCAAGTGTGAACATGACATCTTCGAATGAGCATATACTTGGTGGCATTTCTGGGGACAGGTATGTTTTCCGCATTGCAGCGTTGCGCCACTATACGATATGATCAGTTCTGCTCGAATATGTTTGAATAATCACTTACCATGGATCACTGCATCCGCCATCCGGACATTCCTTGGCAAAGTCCTCTGGACGTCTTAGGAGGGATTTCCTGGTCGGGTGCTGCGCACACTTTACAGGAAATCCATCATAGATATGACAGCCCTCCTTCAATAAGTGAAACAGCTTCTTCCAGGTTTCCTTTGCATTCCGATTCTCCAAGAATGTGTTTACGTTTCCAATCATTATCATCGCATTTCTCGCACGTGATAAAAGTACATTGAGTCGTTCAGGAGCAGCTAGAAATCCAATGTTGCGATTCTGGTTACATCGAGTCAGTGAGATTACGACGATGTCACTTTGCTCTCCCTGGTAATTATCTGCAAGATTTCAGTTAGCTCT
>JAABUO010010860.1_pt1 | contig 10037 bp, 14 predicted proteins | sample 5559291 | NCBI WGS metagenome assembly JAABUO01 (sample SAMN10711878, study PRJNA513372) | rock metagenome | isolation source: Antarctica rocks | place: Antarctica: Victoria Land, Finger Mt sud
GAGTGGGGGTGGGATGTTGGGATATAGATGATTGGGAGGAAGGGTATATGGGGGACGGGGGGAGAAGGGGGAATGGTGGAATGGGGGTATGGGGAAGGGAAAGGAGATATAGTGGGTAGGGAGGATGTATGCGGGTTGTGTGGAGATAGTGGTGGAGGGTGGGGAGCAGGGTTGTCTTGGGGGTTGAAAGACCTTCAGGGGCGGGGAGTTTGAGTGGTGTACCACTCATTGCGGAAGTATTCAAGGGCGAATAATGAGATGTGTAAAGTAAAATGCTGGTTATTTTTCACGAGTTGAGGTAGTGTGAGATATATCTCATTAGCATCATTTCTGTCAACCAATTTTTACTATTGCCCAAGCTTTTCTATGCTGCGCAAATCCAACCCGTTGCGGGAGGAGATGATGTTTGATGCTTTTACAGTTGGTTTTGTTTCATGATTGGTTTTCCGTTGAGGATTAGATGAATAGATGATGCCAATTTGTGTCATGAATGGTAGAGAGTGAATGTATAAGGGATGGTAGAGAGACTGCATATTTTTGCCGTGGTACAAGAGCTTTAGGCGAGAGCGAATATTTAAGCTGAGGCGAGGAAAGTGAATATTAGAGATAATGGTTGTGACGGGTTTTGCAAAGAGATACGGAAGAAGAAATCAATGGGAAAGTCGATTTTTGGCGCAGGCTGTTCAACATTGTTATGAATTAGATGATCAAGGTTAGCGATCAAGAGCTTCAGCTGAAGGCCTTGGGATCTGTCAATTTGAAAGGAGTTATAATGTGGCTCCGCTAACGTTAAAAGCTGCATAAGTAACATGTCAGCAACATAGTCGATGAAATCAATGTCAACATGGTCACAAGGGACTGTGTCATCTAAGGGGTTCAGCGGCCACTCGCATCGATAACACTGAGAGCATTGAGTTGGCGAGTGGCTGGGAGACCGCATGGGTCTGAGCTATGAGATAGAAGTCGCGATACTGCATGAGGTATCGAAGTCCATGTTGCAGCTCGTGTGACTGTGATATCGGGTACGGAGGTTAGGTAATAGATTTGTGTGACTCTGGTACTGCTAGGGCTTGGGTGTCTTGAACCTCGGAGATCGCGAGGTTTCACAACCGGGGGGATCTCCGGAGGGTCAAAGCTCAAAGGCTGGAGAGATGTAGTGGGAAGGTCGCAATGGCCACAGCACGTCAAAGCACATCTACCTTCAACTGGTAAAGCCCTTCCTTTTCGATCCTGCCTTCAGGGCCTTTCTTGGCTTCCGCCAAGACCTCTCCCAGATCTTGCTGGGCATCGACGTATCGCCCGCTCATCCACTTTGCGTCTGGATCGGCAGTCAATGCTACAAAGGTGTCCGCGGCCAATGCTAATGTGTCTCCCATGGTGTGAGGGAAATACTCCATATATTTTTGCAGTTCTTCCTCTTTCTCATGCGCTTCTACATTCAAAGCCCCATGGCCAAGGGTAGTATCAGCAATCATACCTGGCGCCACCGCATAGAACAGTATCCCATGCTGTCTGTTTTCGAGCTCGAGACAATGCGTAGCTCGTATGATACCGGCTTTCGCACAGCCGTAGGCGTGGAAGTAGGGGTGCGTTATAGCCGCGAAGACAGAGACGACGTTCATGATTATCCCTCTTTTGCGCGCAATCATGGAGGGCAGGACGGCATGGATGAAAGAGAGGGTACCTCGGATGTTGACGTCGATGACGGACCAGGGGGTTGAGAAAGTGGACTCATAAGAGAGGGGAGAGATACGCGAGATGCCAGCGTTGTTGATCAGAACGTCAATAGGCCCCAACTCTTTCTCCACCTCCTTGACTACCGCGGTAGGGGCAGAGGTATCAGTGATATCTGCGGTGATGGCTATACTCCGCGGATATCCCTTTTCAGCAATCTCGGCAACCACGGCGTCGACATCAGAGCGGGTTCGGGAGAGACAGACTACAGATGCTCCTGCGGCCGCGAAGGCGAGGGCGATAGCACGGCCGATACCTCGGCCAGCGCCGGTTATGAGGACTGTCTTGTTGGTGAGAGTAGAGGCATATCTAGCAGGGGAGATGAATGGGTAGGTATCGGTATGACGGGTGATGGTAGTTTTCGAAGGGAGAATGGTCCAGTGGTGCTCTGGAGGCTGAGCCATGGTACTTTGAACTGTAAGCTTTGAAGTAAGATGACAAGGGGAGATGTAAAATTCGAGAGGGTGCACCTGGAAAGAGAAAATGCTCTTTCTGCACCGGTTTTTATGGTTCGTTTTGTCCGACAAGAAAGTTATTGCGGTTCTTGTAAGAGATTAAAATATACTGAATCTCAAGGAAAAAGACGAGCTATCGCCACCATTCAAAGGAGACAAGTCTTGTCATCTTGGCTGTCTGTTGGGACTGAATTGAGTGCCCCACTCCTCGCCATTGAATCTTCGGGAGCATCCGTCGCTAGGGAAATCATTCTGGTTACTCGGACGTGATGTCATTGAATCCTAGCATAGCATCTTCTTTCCTCTTCATGCTGCCACGGTTGATATTGAAAATGGCCTACACCCCAGGTTGAAAGGGTGTGATCGAGGGTGGTTTCGTCTTGGCGTTAGCCAGGGTAGCTCTTCGTATAAGAACAGAGCTCTACAAACCTGACCGATTGAATATATACAGTCCTTCATGGTAAGGGTGAGTATCTTTCTAGCGTAGATCCTAGAAGGTTATGCTACCCCATCTTCCGGAATGGATGGATGACAAAATTAACGTTACCCTGCATAAGAAGCTTTCAAAGTATCTTGTTTCATGGCTTGACCGTGTTTTATCAAATTCTTATATGTAGCTGGCGTAGTTTCCTCTTGTTTATTTAAAGTAATGAGTATTGTGATGCATTGGTTTTGGGAAATATCTGTTTAGCATTCATCATATCGATCTCGTTCTGAAATAGATATTAGACTTTCGTTTATGAAAACCTTTCAAAACAAAAAACATCAATACTAATGCAAATTCGCATCTTCCCCACAACAATCGCATGTGTGAAGTTCATTAACGATGTCACCGGGGTAGAAGCTTTGAGACGATCGTTCCCTGCTACCCGTCTTTCATTAGAATCATCGTCTACATAGATTTAGTTCTTGCAACCAACAACCTAAACCTTCTCCTCATGGCTTTCATTGCTGGACGGCTGCTCGAGCTGCTGCGAGTCTTCAGTTTCTCCGTGATTAGCAGGCCATTTTCTATGCAGTTCTTCCGGTAGGACCGACATCATCTCGTCGGTAGCCTTACGAACCAAAAGACTGTCTCCATCTTTTTGGTAGCTAACAAGACATGCCGCTTTCAATATTCGTGCGCTATCGACGACCTGCCTCAAGACCGTCAAGAACCTAGAAACTGTCTTCTCATTCTCTGCTGTCCATTTGACCAACTCCTCCTTCACCGAGAGAATCTCAATCTCAACAAATTCCGCCACCCGTGCTTGGCGGGACTGAGCTCGTGCCCGATCCGTGCCCGCGTTCTGATAAGCTGCCTTGATCAAGTGCGGAGTCTGCGAGATCCACAGATCCGGCATCTTCTGGCTGAGGAAGAAGGGGTTTCTTCCATGTTTCGCGCGCGTTGTCAGTTCTGCACTAGCGGCATGAGGAATATTACAGCCACTGCGGACGATTTTCAAGCCAGGCGCTGGTGTAGTCTCCGCTGACGGCGGTGCAGTGTCCAAAGCCGTGGCTCTCATTGGATTGATAAGAGACTTTACTTCGTCCTCTTCTTCGTCCTGTGCGTCAATTTTCTGGCTTGGAATTTTGGCAAAATCGTTGAGGTATGCATCAATGGCCGATCTGACGAGAAGACGAAACTCGCCGAAGCTATATTTGACTATACGATGATGAGAGGTGCTTCCTTGGGCCGAACTTGCAACTTTCGTGTAAGCATCCTCAAAAGCTTGACGGTATCCTTGAAAATCTCCCAGTGAGATCTCATCGCGTGTTCGTTTCTCGGTTCTTACGAACAGCGCCGTCTTCCCAATAAATTGAATACAGAATTGAAAGTCCTCACTCTCATTGATCGCAAATGCAAAGAGTTTTCGGAGGGGCGAGCGGTCCGTAATGATGTCTAGCTCGCCGAAACAAAAATCCGGATGCATTTCCAAGACTGCGCGGACAAGAGGTTCAAGCGGAGACCAAGGGTACCGGTCAGCATTTTGGTCAATGAAGCGAGGGCCTGAATCAGCTTTCAATTGTGGTAGAACGTATGGCGGGGTCCACTGTGGGGGACTTCCTGGGCTCCTCACTCGATCAGCCCTGAATTCTGTCAAGTAGTCACTACCATGGTGAGGAAGGCTTGCCTGGCACCAAGATGGTCGGATCTGCGCGGTCAAGCCAGTTGTAAGACGCCAAGTCACGGAAGCCTGAGATGTTGGCGTGTGGATCAACTGCGGCGGGCCTATAAGATGGTCGATGGATCCGGTAAGTGTCGTTTTTGAATACCACCTCTGCTGTCGTTTTGTCCATGTTGGTCACCGTGATCTTTAGCTCGTGAGGCCCAATTGATTATGAAATGAGGAAAAGGGAGTTAGTTTTTGCATTGGAAATACCTGAGTTCTTATATCCAGATACTATCACATTTCCTCAAAGTTAAATCTTTGTGTTGCTTATTTCTTTAACTCCCCTCAGTCCTACACCCGCTGCATTCAGCCGTGGCTGCAAAGAGGCGGTCAGGGATAATAATTGACTAACGATCCGCAGATATCTACGGAATTCTTTCGATGAAGATATCCCATTAGATAAGTAGAAAGGCGGGTCATTGTTGGGACCTCCAGGGGCTTGTGCCTGATGCAGAAAGCTCAAACGCTCAACTTGTGGTTCCTGCATCGTGCGGGATGAAGAGATGACTTTTGGACCTTATGATGGCATGTAACTAACCGTCTCCCACGAACAGTCAATTTTAAGGTCTAGTGTGGCATACTTCTCAACGAAAGCAAACTTTTCGAATGATAGATGCTATTTCGTGCCCCTGGCCTTTTGTATTTAATATATTTTGAGAAGTATCTGTTGTACTCGGTGGTGCTTCTGAGTGTCCTTTGACCGAGCTATGCTGCGTTGATAATCTGATAAACATTTTAAATAAACAATATAATAGTGAATGGAAGGCTTGGTATACGAAATAGGAATTTGTCGTGTTGGATAAGAAGCAACCACAGTGTCCCTCGAGAACTTGTATACCAATACTAATGTAGGAACTGTTTGAGCAATGACGATGTGGGCCGAATTCATTGCCTTTTCCAAACAATGACTTGTCACACAGTGCTAATTTTTCAAGGTTCTTGGTTCCATGGCAGGTCCAGATCAAATTCCGTTATATCATACAACTTCTTAAAGCGTCGAATTACGTGACTTGCGTTGACATTCGAATACAAAATTGGAGAGACAGATCAGCGGCTGAAGCATCTGATAATTTGTTGGGAAGAAGCGGCCCATTGCAACATATACCTAAGGATAGCATAGTGCAAGCAACAACAGAACATGTCTAGTATGAATATTGACCAGGAGAAATCGAAGAAGGATAACACTGAAATAAAACGAGCCATACCATCCCTCACGTACAGGTCGCAAAGCTGGTGTTACATAGTAGCAATGGCTTGCCCACTACGCGGCCTCTCCCCCATGTCGCACTTGCTTTGTGAACGGACTTGAGGTAATGATTGCACTCTTCATTAAGGCCAATCTTTCATTTAGATAGGTATGTTAAAGAGAGGAGAGAGATGTAGTTAATTGCAAGGAAATGATGGAAGCCCAGAACCAATCACCAGGGGTCGTCAGAAGTCAACGTACAATAAGCGACGACCTTAATCCTTACAGTATCAGCTAACTTTCATGCTTTCAGCTTGAGTAAAATGCCTTGAAAAGATGCAAGTATACAGTTAAACTCCGAGTCAGAGACTCATTAAACAGCACTCGTGAAGATATTTCATTGTGTGTATGCAAAATTCATGGTTGTTAAGTGGGTAGGTACTGCAGTTGGAATGCCGCTTATTATATGTACGTTGACTTCTGACGACCCCTGGTGAATGGAAGTGGTTGGCCCCGCCATGTCAACCCCACCGTGCGTCATAGGTTAAAGTACCGTGAGTAAGGTCCGTGACCTTGCAAATCAAGGCCAACGACCCTAAAGGCCAATACTACACTACAATCTTATATGGTTTTATTTTCTTCTCTAGTTCTCCCATTTCTTCATTAAAATACATATTACACAGAGATTATCCATCAGCTAGCAAAATGGTGAAAGTTCTAGAGAATCAGGTCGTTGACCTTGATGTCATGCCAGGGAAGAAGCCCGAAGACATCCAAAATCAAGTGCAAGGGCAGGTTGATGCTGCAGGGTATGCACGTCATTTTTGTTACTCCATCAGCTCCTTGCTCTTGCCTCAGGCTGACAGCTTTGTTAAGGAACCAAATTCAAGGAGCCACAGAGAATCTACCTGTAGGAAAGGAGCAGGCTCAAGGTGCTGTTGGTGGTCTCCAGAAAACCGCCGGGGGTTTGGCAAGTACAACAGGAGGAGCTGTCAAAGGCGTAGTAGATATGGCAGGGAACACCGTGAGTCTCACTCAGCTATGAGTCCAAGTCCACGATATCCGTCTGTTGCGTGGTTTTTCGTGCTCGACACGGCATCGAATAGCAGTGGCTAAGAGGTGCAGGTTGGAACCGTAGGCAGCGGCGTTTCGGGCGTGGTCAGTGGGACAGCGAATGGCCTGGGCCAAACCGTGAGTGGAGTAGGACAGACAGTGTCGGGCGCAACATCATCGATGACAGGCTCCGGTGAAGATGGTGGAAAGGACACAGTCCAGGATTTGGCGAATGAAGCCAGTAGCACTGCCCAGAAAACAGGGGACGACGCAGCGGGTACTGCCAAAGACACCACTAGTGGAGCAAGCGAATCTTTGAAGGACATCGCAGGAGCATGACGGAAAGGACAAAAGACCTGGACTAAAGCCCGGAGTACGAAATGAGAGGATAAATGATTAATGTGAGGACATGAAAGTATGTGGCTTGTGTTTGGTTAAACAATCGCCGTTGGCCTGGAAATTATGGTGGTTCTATATCTTAGCCAGCAAAGTAGACCTTGTCCATTGTATCTATTGAGCGAGCTTAGACTGGGTTTTTATTGAAAAACATAGAGAACAATAACAAACACTGATTTCGTTCAAAGAAATCCAGTAAGGTATCATGCGTACACGGTAGCCCTAGACTAGGCTGCTCAGGTTACTCTTTACTCAATTTAGTCTGCTTGCAGGGGTGTCGCAGATTGCCGTCATGAGTCCGATCGTTTCTTCTCCAATCAGCATTACCCAGGCACCAAAGGTACTTTACTTTTTTCGAAGAGGCACTTCAACGGTATTCTTAAGGTACACTTGCCTCGATTGCTTGAATCTCCTTACTCAGTGTATGCCCAGCTCCAGCAGCGATGGCGCCCGAAATCCAAGACCCCCGCATGATGGCCATCCATCCTCGAATCCGTTACAATACAATTGGAGGAATCAATGGACCTCTAGTGATCCTTGATAACGTGAGATAACATCGAAGCTCATGAATGGGTTCATAGAAGCTTACGTGCCCTACATTAGGTAAAATTCCCTAGGTACAACGAGATCGTGTCTTTGACACTACCAGATGGCACCGAAAGATCAGGACAGGTGCTTGAAGCTCGAGGTACGACTAATAAAGATGCTATATGAGAAACTTTAGCTTACATTTGCTATGACAGGAAATCGAGCGGTTGTCCAGGTATACAAATAAAGCAATCTCTACAGAAGAAATTGAACGGTGGCTAAGCTACATTAGGTGTTCGAGGGAACATCAGGTATCGATGTCAAAAAGGTTGGGAGTTGAGACAAATCTCCGTTGAAAAGTATTTAACAATTTGGCAGACAAAAGTCGAGTTTACTGGGCACAGCCTGAAGCTCGGGGTCTCCGAGGACATGCTGGGGCGTGTCTTCGATGGATCGGGCCGAGCAATTGACAAAGGACCAAAGGTGTTAGCGGAGGATTACCTCGATATCAATGGAAGCCCCATAAACCCCTACTCGCGAGTACGTTCATCAACGCTTAAAGTCTTAGTCAAAGCTTACGGCCAGTTAGGTCTATCCCGAAGAAATGATTGCTACAGGAATATCTGCCATAGATACGATGAACTCTATTGCTCGTGGGCAAAAGATTCCTATATTTTCAGCTGCAGGTCTACCACATAATGAAATCGCTGCTCAAATCTGTCGACAAGCTGGCTTGGTGAATAAACCAACCAAGGACGTTCATGACGGTCACGAGGAGAACTTTTCTATCGTTTTCGCTGCAATGGGTGTTAATATGGAAACAAGTCGATTCTTTACCAGGGATTTTGAAGAGAATGGTAGTATGGAGAAAGTGACACTATTCTTGAACTTGGCAAATGACCCAACGTACATGGTTATATTTTCATGATGCTTGAAACCATAGCTGACTCGGTTCAGTATCGAACGTATTATCACGCCTCGCCTTGCTCTTACAACCGCCGAATATTACGCATATCAACTCGAAAAGCATGTCCTCGTCATTCTCACCGATCTCACAGCATACTGTGACGCTCTCCGAGAAGTATCAGCAGCCAGGGAAGAAGTGCCGGGTCGGCGTGGATACCCAGGTTATATGTACACTGACTTGTCAACAATATACGAACGCGCCGGCCGTGTAGAAGGACGTAATGGATCAATCACCCAGATCCCCATTCTAACGATGCCCAACGATGGTATATTGCTTAACCCTCCCTCCCCAAAAGCCCCACGCTTATATGTTATATTATAGATATCACCCACCCTATCCCCGACCTCACAGGATACATCACCGAAGGCCAAATCTTCATCGACCGCCAACTTCACAACAAAGGTGTCTACCCCCCTATCAACGTCCTCCCCTCCCTCTCCCGCCTCATGAAATCTGCCATCGGCGAAGGCCACACCCGCAAAGACCACGGCGACGTCTCGAACCAGCTCTACGCTAAATACGCCATCGGCCGCGATGCCGCCAGCATGAAAGCCGTCGTCGGCGAGGAAGCTTTGAGCTCGGAAGACAAGCTCTCGCTCGAGTTTTTGGACAAGTTTGAGCGCACTTTTATCTCGCAGTCGGCGTACGAGTCGCGGACGATTTATGAGTCCATCGATTTGGCGTGGAATTTGCTGCGGATTTATCCGAAGGAGTTGCTGAATCGGATTCCGAAGAAGGTCTTGGATGAGTTTTACCAAAGGAGTGGGAAGGGGAAGGGAAGGGGAGGCAATAAGGATACGAGGGATAACGCGGAGGAGGGGGAGCAGGTGAAGACGAATGGGGAGCAGGAGAATTTGATTGATGCGTGAAGGGTTTCTGTGTGGGATACTAGGCCAGGGGAAGGGAGGGGGAGGTGGCGCGTGTCGTACATGGTTTGCGGTCTCTTTTCCTAAGCGTAGCCAGAGTGGTAGTACTACATGAATAAAAGGAAGATGTAGATTATTGAATCCAATATGTACACATCCATCCGTCCAAGCGACCATGCCACGGCTCTCCAACCATACATAAATACATCTATAGCTAACGAACTCTTTTCATACCTACCGACAACAAACGTTCCATCTCCTACACCTCCTATCTTAACAGTAAAATAGGATTTATACCCGAATCCAGCGGCGTCGTGGTCTTTCCCTACTATGTCGCTGCTGTAGATCCTCGATGCTCCGGTCACTCGTAGGGTGACGGATACTACAAGTAGAGCCGAAACTACGTCCGCGTTGTTGAGATGAAGTTACGATGATTTTTCGGACGGCGGGATGGGTTGGTGACGGGGTTTTGGGGGACGGGTTGTTGGTTTTTTCCGAGCAGTTGGCTTTCGAACACTGCGCTTTGCGCGAATCTCCCATTTCGCCGCTAAAAGAAACTCATGCCCGTCCATCTTTCTCCTCCCCCCTTTCTCCATCCTCTCCACCTCCACCGCAACCATCTCCCCTCTCCCTCTTTCCCCATAACCCTCCTCCCCTTCCCTCAAACCCCCTCCCGCAGCCGTATTCCCAACTCCCCCT
>JAABUO010010861.1_pt1 | contig 10036 bp, 15 predicted proteins | sample 5559291 | NCBI WGS metagenome assembly JAABUO01 (sample SAMN10711878, study PRJNA513372) | rock metagenome | isolation source: Antarctica rocks | place: Antarctica: Victoria Land, Finger Mt sud
GTCAAAGCCCAACTGTGGTGCAGCCATGAAGCAAAGAAATCTACCTGATGACATTTTGTTTGCGTGCTTGCAGGATTCTAGCAACCCGCGGAATGTGACAGCAACCTTGCGAAATATCATGCATGGCAAGATGCAGTCCATTCCAGCCTTTGTCAGCCCAGCATGTGCAGAAGTGATTAAGAAAGCCCTGTGCCGGCATCCCAAGATGCGCATCACCCTCGATGAACTAGCTAGCAATGCCTGGGTGAAAAATAAAGCAGCGGAATTTGAACGGCAGCTGATGTCAGGTTCTGCTGCAAGGTCGCCATTCAATTCTCGTTTGTCTGCAATTTATGGCAGCCATGCAGATATGACAGCGCAGCAGGCTTGTACTGGACAGCATGCAAACGGACGCAGCGTTCCAACAGGGATATGGGTTGCAGACACTTGCAGACACAAGTGGTGCTGAAAATCCATATGGCTGATGCTGGACGCAAAGTTATGTCTTGCAGCTTGGAAGCTATGATCTACATGATTGCTGATGCAAAACGGCATGTGTAATGTTATGGCAATACCTGAGACAGCCGAGACTAATGCTAGCAATGTGTCGACCTGTTGAAGGCATTTTTCAGCTGGTTACGATGTAATGCAAATGAACGCTTCAGTCTTAGTCTCTTTTCATTCAACATCGACACAATTTGGTTTCAGAGCTCGAATATGTCATGTGCACGCATGCAGACCAAACGTGCTGCCTGATACCTGTACTTCTGGACATACAAGCTGTTGCATCGTATTTTCGCGAATGACAGGTAGGTCGGATGTTGCATTTGGGCAGTGACTTGTGACTGCATTCTCGCTACTGAGGTGTGTTTGCGATCACAGACAAACAGCCAAAGCCGTCAGCTGGGGAGAAGCGTGTACACAGCGAGATGTCTTCTGACAATGTGTCAACCATGCTGTCAACCACACAGCAGATAGAGAACATCTTTGTCTCGCAGCGGGTTGAAGACCTCGACACACTCGCCAGTGGCAAAGTCATACTTCACAAAGACAGCATCACGCTCAGTGCAGACATACAAGGCGTCGACAATCTGAAAAAGTACTACCAAGTATGACCGCGAGGACATTCAGTGCAATGTTTGTCCATGGTTTGGTGCCTGCGTTCTTTGGCTGAGAGGTAGCTTGTTGCTGCAGGCTTTCTTCAAAAAGTACAACTATAAACATGAGGTCCTATGCTTAGCTGCTGACGAACCCAGCAGTGTTGCTTTCTCATTCGTGGCTGACACGGTGAGTTTTGTCTGCCTTCTCAGTCATGTGTTTTAAGATTACTGAACACGCATGTTTCGATCAGCATACGTACTTATCCATGTGCGGAGCTGGCTATATGCTGTTCTCTTGTCTCCTCTGGTGTGCAAACAGGTGACCAACATGACTTGCCTACATTGCAGGCAGAGCCCAAAGATGGCGTTTTCACCAAGCTAGACGACAAGGAGACCGCACCAAGCAGGTGCCTCAGCATCTTCATGTACACCTTCAACTCTGATGGCAAAGTGAATGACATCAAGTTCTTGAGACAGCCCTCCAAGGATGAGATGGCACGCAAGGTACACCCTTGATCTTGGCACTATGCATCCCAAGCCTTTCAAGTTGCTGATGCCTCTGCTCAAGCCGCCTCAATAAATGTCGAGGGTTTGTATAAAGTGCGCCGCCTATAATTGGTGACATCTGCTGTCTAGACAGGGGCTGTGCTGGACTGTACGTCAACTGCAGAAGAAATCCTTCTCAAGCATGCATGACAGCACCATAGCTGTAAATGGTGCTGTCACGCACCATTTGTGGATGACAGCACCATTCATCCATGATGGGTGCACCCTATAGCCTTGAGCTGGGACTATAATGCTTGTGGCCATACGTCTCATGCACTGTCGTCCACTAGCACAGTGCGGTTGTAGCATAGCTTGTTTGACATGGCCGCAGCCCATTGGACCACAGACATTCATCGACACAAACCGGTCTGACTGCAGTTTGTCAAGTCCCCAGACTACTCCAGCATCCCAAAGTTTGCCGGGGCTGAGTTTTCTGACCCCAAGTGCTGGGAGCCATCAGCAGAGAACACCAAGAAGCTGCATGCAGCAGCAGCTGCCTTCAATGAGATCTGGAAGACTGGGGATGCCAGCATTGCAGACAAGATCCTGGACAAGGATGTCACTGACTACAACCTGATGTTTGGTGGGGAGCCCAAAACAGGTGCAGAGCAGTTCAAGAAGATGATCACCGGAGTCTTCAAGGTATGTGCTGTCATTTTATGGACACATTGACTATAGTTTTACCAGAGTGGTCCAGACACCTGTTCTGTTGCACGTGCTTACTGGTTGTTTATTGCTATCCAGAGAAGGACTAATAATACTATTACTGATTGAATGCTTTCCAGCTCATGATGAGCTAGGTACCTGCAAAACAAGTCTTGTCTCTCCAGAGCAGCCTGTCTTGTGCATCCCTGTAAGGCCTACTAATACGACAGCTTTGACACTGAAGGCTTGGTGAGCCAATTGCAATCATTCTGACAAAATCTGCCACTGCTGTCCAATTCATTGCAACTTGTGCATCTGTGAATGCACCAGTAAATGCAACTGTCTTACTTGAGGCACGCGTAAGCTGCACTTGTGACAAATGCCGTCAAGTCCAAATTGCTTATTCCTGACTAAGGCTTCAAGCATTCCAGTACCACTGACTGAGCCTGTTCACATGCAGATTTGGAGTCCTGACCAGGTGAAGTGCTCCATTGCAGTCACCTCAGACAGCAACAAGGCTTTCATCTATTGGGCTTCACATGGAGAGCAGACAGACACACACCAGGAGAACCACTTTTATGGGTTGAACCTGCTCATCTTCAATGAGAAGGGCCTGGTGAAGGAGATCTTGGGCTTCAGACAGCCATTGGCTTCAGAGAGACCTCAGTTGCTGAAGGCTGATGCACAGACCGCCATGACATGAGTGAATCATTTGCTAGCCGTTCTGCATTTCACACCATGTTCTGCAAGGTGCATGAGCATAGATACTGTTTGTCTCTGTCAGATACAACACATGCGCATAGCAGGCCAGCGGATGTCATGCAAAGCTTTATTGAGCTAAGGCCCCTTCTTGAGGAATCGATTGGAGATAAGCAGAGGAAAGCGACGTTTGCCTTCATAAACTCCTGCCTTGGGTCATTGCAATGCAATGTATGCAAAAAAACACGTTGTCAAGTTCACTTTTTGTGGCCTTGATGCTGAGATGCAGATCAAGATGAGTCGTCTGCTTTGTCCAGCTGCACCCAGTATCGTTGCCCAGTCCAGTATTGTAGTCTGTAATGAGACCTGTTGGCTGACTAAAGCATCATGATTCCTTTCTCTCTGCTCAGCAGTTGATTGAGTTGACGCGTTGCCTCTTGCGTGACTCAAACGTCTGTCAAAATATCATGCATAGCAACAGACTTTGTCACACGCAGACTGTGTTGATAGTATATTAACGCTGTTCTGCAACTATCGGTATTGTCAAGTTGCTCTTGTCTAGCAGAATGGCTGCCCTACTCGCCAGTCATTGCAATACAAAAACACAGTGCGCACATGAAACACATAAATGACAACATCATAGCAACAGCAGTAGCAGAAGTGATTAGTACTCGTGAGGTAGCACAAGCTTCGGTCTGCTGGTTGTGTTACAAGACCACCACCAGCAGTAGCAAAATCTTTTAATATGCTTAGAAACATCAGAGTAGCGGCAGAAACTGTCATCAACGGCCCATTCCGCCGGCTCGTTTTGATCTCCATCTGCTGTAAGTCAGCCGCAAGCAAGCTCCTGACACACCTTTCTCCAGGATTTAAGTGAATGCCAAGGGCTCTGTAGGACAAGCTAACATGCTTTGATGAATGCAGTGATCAACATTGAGAGTCATCGCAACACAGGTAGTCAACATGGGACAGTACAGAACAGCAGCAACAACCTCAGACAAGACAGCAGCAGCAATATTGCTGTTGCGGTTGTTGCAGCAGCAGCAGCAGCAGTAGGAGCAGCAACAGGAGCAACAACAATAATATCGGAAAGAATGCACACAGCAGCAACAGCAGCAGCAGCATGCTCAGTGTATACAGCAACAATCACAATGAAGACAGCATGTCTATCAGGAGAGACACTGCCAATTGCAGCACAGTAGAGCAGGCAGCATTGCCAATAATGCAATCAAGCAGGAACCATGATTGAAAGCGCAATTCTGCGAACAGAGTTACCTTTGTTGTCGCTCCGCCAGTGGCAACGATCGAGTGAGGGCACAAGAAACAGGACAGTGCATATAGGGTACCTGATAGGGTCTTATTGAGGAGGGCAACTTGACTGGAAGCGCACTGATTCAGGGTTCCATTCTCTGAACCTGCCCCACACATCAGCGCTAGTTTGAAGTGCCACCTGTCCAAGGGACAAAACACCTTCAGCAACAGTTATGTGTTTCAGGAAGTGCCTATAAGCCTCGGACACCAAGGACAGCACAAGTCAGTCACATTATCGCGTGACTCTGCAGAGTCTCAGCATATGAGTGAGAACATCAAGGGGCAACAGGCATGACACTTGTGCTTGCCGACACGCATTTGTACTGTGGACACTGCAATAAGGGCCCAAACTGGTACGGAAAATAAAATTGCAATGCCTAGGACCACAAAGCCTTTTGTAAAGATGCCATTTGTTGCATGTTCAAAGCACAACACACCGTAGCAGGTTTGACAATGAGGGAGCAACTACAAATGTAAATTTAACTTTGTGCAAATAATGAATAATAGTGAATTTGATCTAGCCATAAACGCTGAGGACAGCAACCCACACGCAGTGCAATACCATTGTCTAGCACCACTGATTGCATCAAAGAGTATGGCAGTAGTCCTAATAGCAGTAACAGTACAGACTAGACTCGTAACTGCTGTCTGGCACAACAGACTGGTATGCTGTTTTTGTTATGATCACCTGCAGGGCAGCTGCCAGTGGGCCCAAAGTCTGAAAGTAACAAAGCTCCAATGCTTCTTGCTGCAAACAGCTGCTGCATCATCCAGCCTGAACAAACATTGTTGCAAGAGTCATGGCATACACAAAGGCTGCAGTCTTGCTCAATCAATACAACAGAGCAAGATAGCATAAACATTGAGGCACATAAGCCCAGCATGCCTAGTCCCAATATGGGCACTTGTGCAAACATTGCAACATGCATTCAGGCACAACCCATCTTGCAATGTCATGCCGATGCCCAGGGAATGGTTTGCAAGCCTGCATCGTTGTTTTGTCACAGTTCTGTGCAACAACAACTTGGCACATGAAGCTGAGTTCAAGCAACCTGAAAAGTGGCGTCTTACTGTCATCTGGGACGACATTGAGGGTGAGTACGCTCATTGATCCGTTGAGCCCAACTGCTGCGCACAGAGTTGAGCCACCAAACAACTTGTTGAAACCTGGAGGTGACTTCAGCTGGGGTGAGGTCATTTCTGGCAAAGTCCCACTCTGATGATGTCACGGGGTATTGGGTTTCCAAGCAGTTGCATTTGCACACTTGCTTGCCAGCACAATATGGACAACCTTGACTTTGCCTTCCAGAATGACTTGTAGGCATCATTTGGTACAGGTGCAGCTGTCCCTTAGGGCAATTGTGGCAGACCCAGTGCACCAGCTTTGTGCTGCCAAGGGTAGTGTTGTGGGGATGAATGCCATCCTTGAGGTTGCGCTCATAGACCCTTCCAAGCAGCAGTGGGTGCTGCGCTGCTTCAAATGTTGGCTGTCTGTTCCCCACAAACTTTCTGTTGCATTGTGGACAACCACGGTCATTTTTGGCACGTTGGTGTACTCGAGCTTGCCACTCGTGGCTGCATGCTGGGCACTTCCACTCAGCCGTGAGGCCACTGCCAGCAAGTATCTGCTCAGGTGTCTTGGTGTTTTTGTCCTGATTCCAATATTGTAGTTGTCTTGGTGCTATAGCAGCGAGAGAGCTGTGCTCGCACACTTTTCTCCCATTACAATATGGGCATTTACTGTCTCTCGTGCGCCTGATCACAGTTGCCTTCCAGATATGAGGGCGTCCTGCTGGACAATTGTAACAACCACTCAACTTGCGTTGAAGCATTGAACTTGCGTTGAATATACAGCACTCAAATTCAGACATAGTAATGGGTCAGCATGCTGGTTTGCTGTAGACATATCAAGTTTTGAAGACTAGGTAGCATCTGACAGGCATGCTTTACACCGGGACAGTACCAGTACTGACTGTTTCAAGTCCTCAGATACCCAGTGAACATACAGCTTACAAGAATAGCTGAAAGATGAAGCAGCATGGATGCATGCAGTTCTGAAGTCAAAACCAACCATCACAATGCCTGCCTAACCAATGCCATGCACAGGATCTATTGACAACCCTGGATTTGTAGGTATGCCTACGGCTCTGCAACTTTACTCTGCATCAGGGTTGAAGTCATGTCGTGCAACCTTTTTGTAGTCTGTCATACCTTGCCCACTGCCAACGACACCAACCTGCAGGTGCAGAGTTGATGTGAGCGCATTGCGCCTGCACAAAAGCAGGCATATGCTTTTGTGCAGGCATATGCCTGCTGACACATGCCTGGCATATGCAGATCAGACAAAGCATGCTTGACAATTGCTCACAGTGATCACATGCGCCTGACAAGCTTGCCAGCAACATGCGGCTTTCAGTTGGTCAGGCATATTGCCAGCCATTAGCAGGTGCAACAAGCAAAGTTGATGACTCCCTTCACCTTTGCTGATGGGTCATCTGGCACGCTGAACATGCTGCCCTTCTTGCCAGTGGATAGAAAGCCTGCCTGCAAGAAGTCACAACAGCTCTTGGGGATGTATGAATGTCACCAATATTAGAGGAACTCTGTTCTATGATGGGAATGTAACCTCAGGTTGGCCCGGAGACTGACAACTGAAGTTGAGGTCTTGTTCTGTTCTGCCTAATCCGCAATACATTCAGGACACAAACATTGCTAGAAGACAGCAGGACTGAAGAGACAACATAATGCAGAGACACGGATCTGCTCTGTCCAGGCAAAAGCCAATACTGATTGATACCTTCTTTTTACTGCCCTTGCCCTTTTTGAAGTCCATCCAGCTCTGCTGTCGTTTCTGCGTCTCTGCATCCAGCTTGGCAAACCGCTGCTGGCTCTTCCAACTCTTCTGAAGCTTCTTCTTTTTGGACTTGGCTTTGTCGTCGTCCTTGTCTGTAATCTCCATGTACTGCATAACCAAGAACAAGTTGCAGAAATGTCTGATGTGCCTGCGACCCTCCAACAGTGATCACTGAGCACGACATTGTGTACACTCTGGTGATCCACAAGTTTGAACAGGCAAGACAATACCATGTTTCACAATACAGTCCGGCCTGGTCAAGGTGGCAGTGCAGTGCATGCAGATCATCAGCAGCCTCAATTGACGGACTGTAGTCATTCAGCAGGCATGGTTGACCTTTTCAACAGTGCTGCATTTCATATGCTCCTCCACATGCCTTGCAGAGCTGGTAAAGACCCCAGACAGACCAGTTGCCATAGCAAACAGGCGCAGCTTAGGGCCCTACAGATGCAAGCACATGTCCAGTCCTAGATGCTTAATACAGATCAAGTCTCAAAATGCAACCGGTCCACAGGTCCAATGCATCAGTGCATGATGATGACAGCTCAAACAAGCTCCTGTGATGACACCTTTGGCATTTCCTCCAGTTGTGCTGGGGCATCATTGACAGCTTTTCTCTTGGGGGCAGACACCCCTCGGTAGACCTCTGACCCATCTGGCCGGGGTCTGACATTGCTGCGGTGAACTTCTTCTTGGTTGCCATACTCAGCAAAGGTGATGAGGAAGTTGTCTGAGGTAGTCACGCCGGACACCGAAGCGTTGTACCATTCGCCGTCTCCACTGAAAACAGCTTGACAGCGTGCTCCTATGGCCCATGCTGCAGGGGCTTGGTTCTGTAGCGCTGCTCGCTGTTGTGCAGATCTGATCTGCTCTGCTACTTGCGGAGGAAGGATGGAGGGAAGCTGTAAGCTTGGTGCTGTGATGACTGCGCTGGTGGAGGGCTCTTGGGCAGCTACTGATGCCCTTGGGACAGGCTCATCTCTGTCAAAGCGTGATACTGCAGAGACAAAAATCAAGCAATCAAAAATTGGAGTGTTATGCACGCAAGATGCATTGACCACAAACATAGCGGGGTTCAAGCTGCCTGCCAAAACTTGCACTTGTGCACAATGAGGCTAGCATTTGATTGTGCAAGAGGACAGATTCCTGATGCAAAGCCTTACGTCTTGGCCTTGGTGCAGGAACAGCAGGGTCTTGCTGCTGCTGCGCATCTTTGAGGAGATCCTCTGTGAGTTGTATGACCTGCAGCACAGTGTGCCTGTGGGTGCTGCGTCTGAGGCAGAAGACTTGCAGTCATGGTGATAACATCAGCGCTGCAGAGACAGCACCTCAAGCAAACTCGTGTGTAGGTCTTGATATTCTGCATTGCCTGGATCCAGGGTCAATAGTTCGTCGACCTGCACATAGGCACAGGTTGTCTGTCTGTAAAAAGACCTGACAACCAAGCAGAGCGAAAAGCGACATGCCTGCTCCAACTGTCCCCGGTATTCGTCCAGATTCGCCTGTAATTCTTCTGGACTTTGCACCGACATAATGTAAGGCGCTGCGCAGACTCAGCAGGCGTACAGTCTGATCTGTGCAACCTGGTTAGAACGCCAGTTTGAACGCGAAAACCGTGTGACAAATGCTGGGAAACAATAGGCAAGTAGAGTATAAGTTGACAGTCGCGGCCAGTTTGTGTTGCGCGGCCAGATACCGAAACCTTGCGAGAGCGTCCCGTAGAGGCTTGTTAGTCATTAGTCAACTTAACACTGTGGCGGGGCTCTCAGCTCCCTATACACCCTGATGGCTACCTGACAGCGTTTCCAGTGGCGAAGTTTCGCGGCATTTCTGGAGGCAGGGACCGTGCGACCATCAGCATCTGTTTGCATTCCTGAGCAGTGCAACACGGACTTGGCATGAGAGTGTGTGGTCGTAGGCACATCTGCACAGCCTAGTTGGCAGGCTGAGCAGCTACGGTGTGGTGTAGTGTAAAGTTGTGGCAAAGGCCTCAGCTACGCATGTCCGCAAAGCGAGTTGCGCGTTACAACACCCTAGTGCTTGAGACCTTGCAATCTCGTCTAGGATCGGCTCCTCAGACTGAATTTAGCGAATGCAGATTGTTTGACAGCGACGGCAGCAAGTATTTGCTGCAGAGGGAGCAAGACGGCCCCAGCGTGTTTCGTGTGTCCTTCTCCTTAGCTGGATTTGCCGACAATGTAGCAGTGTCGACCAACCTGACTCCCATCATGCATGAACTGCAAGCCCAAAACGAAAACATTTGTCGGGTCTCAACAGGCCAGGGAACCTATCAGGTCAAATTCGAGATCCTTTGTGACCGTCTGCTTGATCTTAAGCCAGCACAGCAGCTCAGCTTGTTTCAGAGCATTGCCTCTGTGCGGGCTGACATACTTTGCTGGCCCCTGCGGTGAGATCCTTTAAGCTCTTAACGAGCACAGAGAACTCAGCGGCTGTGCTCACTCAAGACAACTGAAAGCAGGCAACAGCTAACAGCCCTGAAGGCAGGAGCAGCCCCACAACATGATACAGTGGTCATATACAGCAAGCCTGGCCAGCCAATCCTTGTCAAGCAAAACCAAGATGACTGCCTGGTCGCATTTCCAATATGGCTGCCAGATGGAACCAGCAGGGCATACACAAATGCTTTCATTCAGGTGTATGCTGCTTGCAGTCCATTCACGGTGCTTTGCCTACAAAGAAACTCATCTCTTGCTCTACCACCACTCAAGCTAGTGGTTGGGGCAACTTGCAACCAGTGTAATACAACATCAATGTATGCTGCAGGGCTTTGCAGAGTCACGCAGACTTGGTGCAAGTGGGGATGCACCACAATGCAGCTTTACAGCAGGGCTGGTAATGCTCATGCTGACCTTTTGACAAGTGCTGCAGCGCTTCTCAGTGC